>Ga0209163_1000178_pt1 | contig 155488 bp, 118 predicted proteins | sample MTBAKSrepl2MetaG_FD_187457 | JGI IMG/M metagenome (GOLD analysis project Ga0209163, IMG submission 187457) | Enrichment culture microbial communities om Arthur Kill intertidal strait, New Jersey, USA, that are MTBE-degrading - MTBE-AKS2 (Arthur... | ecosystem: Environmental > Aquatic > Marine...
CGTGGCCGACCGCGGCCGACGGCACGGGGGCGAGCTTGCAGCATCTACACCCGGATGGCCCGACGCCGGCGGACTTCTATGGCAACGACCCGGCCAACTGGACCGCCGCCGACCCCACCCCCGGCGGGTAACCGCATGGACAAGACCGCAGGGGGATACCCCCCGCCGCGTGACATTGGGCGGGCTCAAAGCTCCGGCGCGATGAGGTCCTCGTAGGTCTGTCGGCGGCGGATGACCCGGAAGGACTCGCCGTCGACCAGGACCTCCGGCGGCATGGGCCGGGCGTTATAGTTGCTGGCCATCGTGAAGCCATAGGCCCCGGCGGTGAACACGGCCAGCAGGTCGCCCCGCTCGACCGGCGGCAGGGCCCGGTTCTTGGCGAAGAAGTCCGCACCCTCGCAGATCGGTCCGACCACATCCACGATCCGGCTGCCTTCGGGCCGCAGGTCCTGACGCCGGACGGCCGGCACAAAGCCCTCACCCACCCGTACCGGCCAGATGAAATGAAACGCCTCGTACAGCACCGGGCGGATCAGGTCGTTCATCCCCGCATCGACAATCACGAAGTGCTTGTCGCCGGTGGTCTTCGTGTAGAGCACCCGCGTCACGAGGATTCCCGCGTTGGCGATGATGCTCTTGCCGGGTTCGAGGATCAGCCGAAGGCCGCGGCCCTTGAGCAGAGGCACGATGCCGGCGGCATAGTCCGCGGCCGTGGGGACCGTCTGCGATTCATAATCGGCCCCATAGCCGCCGCCCAGATTCAATGCCTCGATGCGGTGCCCGCGGGCACGAAGCTCCTCGATCAGCGCCAGGGCCCTCTCGACCGCCCGCACGTAGGGGTCGATCGTCTTGCCGCCCGAGCCCAGATGCACGTGGACGGCGCACAGGTCCACGGCCCCGTTGTCGCGGTAGCGGTCGAACAGGTCGAATGCTCGCTCGATCGGGATTCCGAACTTCGTCTCGCGCGTGCCGGTGGTGATGTGCCGGTGCGTGCCGGGGTCGATATCCGGGTTGATTCGCAGCGCCGCGCGGGTCGGTCGGTCGTGATGCCGGGCCAGGCGGACCAGGTTGTCCAGCTCAGCGACGGATTCAATGTTAAAGTAGGCAATGCCCGCCTGGAGCGCCTCGACGATCTCGGCATCGGTCTTGCCGGCGCCGGCATAGACGATACGCGACGGATCGGCCCCGGTCCGGCGGGCGCGGAACAGCTCGCCGCCGCTGACGATGTCAAACCCGGCGCCGGCCTCATGGAGGCGGCGCAGAATATGGACGTTGCCACAGGCCTTGACCGAGTAACAAATCAACGTGTCGATATCCGCGTAGGCCCGTTGGATCTTGACCAGATGGTCCAGAAACGTCGCCTGGCTGTACACGTACGCGGGTGTGCCGACCGCGCCGGCGATATCCTCCACGCCGACCGCCTCGGCGAACAACGCCCCCTGTCTATACTGAAACGCGTCCATCGATGGCCTCTCTGACCTGTGTGATCGCACGCACGAAGCGGGCAGTATACCGTCATGGCGGTCGAATGCAACGTCCGGCGGGCCGGATGTCCCGACCGTTCGAGCCGCCGGTCGCGCGATTTTGGTTTGCAATCGGCGGGGGCGGGGCGTATTATTCGGAACCTGCCGACGGGCGAGGCTAAGAGTCATCATCGGAGCGGCGAATGATTGAGGCGATGGAACAACAGCTTGATAGTTTCGATGCGGAAAAACGTTTTTCCGCGTTGAATGAGCTTATCTCCCTGGCCAAGGCCGGTCAGGTGAGTCTGCCCGAGCCGACCGACCGCGTGAATATGCATTTTCACAGCTTCTTCTCATACAATTGCCTGGGCTATTCGCCGACGCATCTAGCCTGGCGGGCGCGGAAGGCGGGTCTGGCGGCGGTGGGGCTGGTCGATTTCGACGTGCTCGACGGCGTGGATGAATTCGTCCAGGCCGGGCGCCAACTCGATCTGCCGACGTGCGGGGGGCTGGAGACGCGGGTGTTCGTGCCGGAGTTCGCCGACAAGGTGATGACCAGCCCGGGCGAGCCGGGCATCACGTATCATATGGGCGTGGGGATTCCGACGGGGCGGCTGCCCAAGCGGTGGGCCGCGTTTCAGCAGGGCCTCAAAGACACCGCCCAGCAACGCAACTGCGGCCTGGTTGAGCGGGTCAACGCCTACCTGGCCCCCGTGCGCATCGACTATGAACAGGATGTGCTGCCCCTGACGCCGGCGGGCAATCCGACGGAGCGGCACCTGTGCGTGGCCTACGCGCGCAAGGCCGCCGGGCACTTTCCCGATGATCGGGCGCTGGCGGCGTTCTGGTCGGAGAAGCTGGATACGGACGTCAGCGCCATGGAGCTACCCGAGGGGCGAGACCTGCTGAATACGATCCGCGCCCGGACGATGAAGCGGGGCGGGCCCGGTTACGTTCAGCCGGACGCCGGGGCGTTCCCCAGGATGGCGCAGGTCAACGAATTCGTTCTGGCGGTCGGGGGGATTCCGACGCTGACGTGGCTCAACGGGCTCAGCGACGGCGAGAAGGAGCTGGATCGGCTGCTGGACGTGGCGATGAGTACGGGTGTCGAGGCGATCAACATCATTCCCGATCGCAACTTCACCCCGGGGGTGGAGGATGAGCTCGTGGCGAATCTGCGGGCGGTCATCGCCATGGCCGCCGAGCGGCATCTGCCCATCGTCGTGGGCACGGAGATGAACAGCCCCGGTCAGAAGTTCGTGGACGATTTCGACGCGGCGGAGCTGGCGCCGCACGTGCCGCTGTTTCTGCAGGGAGCGTGGATCGTATACGCACATTCAGTGTTGCAGGGACGCTGCGGCCTGGGCTATGCGAGCGACTGGGCGAAGACGCACTTTCCCCAACGGATGGACCGCAACGCGTTTTACGAGACAGTGGGCCGGGCCCTCAAGCCAAGCCGGACCGAGACGCTGGCGGCGGTCGGGTCCGATCCTGCACCCGAAACGGTCTTGGCCTGCTGTTGACCGCAGATATCGGAGACCCTGGACTATGGCCATTCCCGAAACGCAATACGCTGTTCAGCTGGTCGGGCCCGACAAGCTGACCCTGAATCCCGCCAAGCCGGTGCCGCCCGTGGGACCGCATCAGATTCTGGCCTGGGTGGAGGCGGTGGGCCTGTGCTTTTCGGATCTTAAGCTGCTCAAGCAATTCGACAAGCACGCCCGCAAGACGCGCATCCTGGAGGGCATCGAGGAGGCGATTCTCGCCGAGATTCCCAGCTACGTGCCGGACGAGGAGCCCACGGTGCCGGGACACGAGACCACCGTGCGGATCGAGGCGGTCGGTGAACAGGTGCAAGGCGTGCGGGTCGGCGGCCGGTACTTGGTGGAAACCGACTATCGCTGGTTGCCCACGACGAATTCGAACGCTTCGTTCGGGTACAACTTCGAGGGCGGCTTGCAGCAGTACGTGCTCATGGATACGCGGGTGATCACCTCGCCGGAGGGGCAGGTGTTCCTGCTGCCGGCGCCGGAGACGCTCAGCGCCTCGGCGGTGGCCCTGGTCGAGCCGTGGGCGTGCGTGGAGGAGGCCTACCGCGTACGGGAGCGCAAGGACCTGCGGGAAGGCGGGCAAATGCTGGTCGTCGCCGACCAGGGCGGCTTCGAGGAGACGTTCATCGCGTTCCTGGGGCGGTTCGGCCGGCCAGGGCGGATCACGCTGGTCTCCCGATTCGGGCCGATGACGGCCGGTCGGATTCCCGTCCGCACCGTGGAATACCTGGACGAGCTGGGCGATTCGCAGTTCGACGACGTCATCTATTTCGGGTCGGATGTGGACACCGCGGGGCGGCTGTTCGACCACGTCGGGCCCAACGGATTGTACAACATCGTGCAATGCGGGACCCGCTTCGGGCGGACGGTGACCGTGCCGGTGGGCCGGTTTCACTACGGCAATATCCGCCTGGTGGGCACCTTTGGGATGGACCCCGCCGAGTCGATGACGAACATTCCGGCATCGGGTGAGATCCGTCCGAACGACAAGATTCACATCATCGGCGCCGCCGGGCCGATGGGCGTCATGCACGTCATCCGCAACATCTGTCAGGGTGTGCCCGGCGTTTCAGTGCACGCCGGCGACCTGGACGATCATCGGCTGGGCCTGCTCAATCGCGTGGCCGTGCCCATGGCTGCGCAACGCGGCGTGCCCTACTATCCGTATCACGCGGCCACGGGCAAGCCCAACACGCGATTCGACTATGCAGCGCTCATGGCGCCGGTCGGGCCGCTCGTGGCGCAGGCCGTCCAGGACGCCGAGCCGCGGGGGATCATCAATGTCTTCGCGGGCATCCCGGCGACCGTCACGACGGAACTGGACCTGGACACGTACATCGAGCGGGGCCTGTACATTTTGGGCACGAGCGGCTCGGTGTTCGAGGATATGGAGATCGTGCTGGAGAAGGTCGCCTCGGGCAAACTGAACACCGATATCTCGGTCGGGGCGATCAGCGGGATGGCCGGGGCGGTGGAGGGCATCCGCGCCGTGGAGAAGGGTTTGATCCCCGGGAAGATCCTGGTCTATCCGGCGTGCGCCGAGATGGGGCTGATCCCGCTGGAGCGGCTGGGGGAGCAGTTGCCGCAGGTGGCGGCGTGCCTGGAGAACGGGCTGTGGAACAAACGGGCCGAGGAGGCGCTGTTGGCCGCCTGCCCTAAGTAGGGACCTTCGGCATCAAGGCTCGATTGACGGGGACCTTAGAGAAAGGACGGGGCGTGGCGAAGACCATCGAAAAGGCCTACGAGACGGCGCGACAGGTCTACGGCGATCTGGGCGTGGATACGGAGGCGGCGCTGGCGAAGCTGGAGCGGATTGCCGTCTCGCTGCACTGCTGGCAGGGCGACGACGTGGGGGGCTTTGAGAATCCGGACGCCGGGCTGGACGGCGGCCTGGCCGTGACGGGCAACTATCCCGGCAAGGCGCGGACGGTCGAGGAGCTCCGGGCCGATGCGGACAAGGCGCTGAGTCTGATTCCGGGCACGCATCGGTTCAACCTGCACGCGATCTACGCCGAGATGGAGGGGCGGCGGGCGGATCGCAACGCGCTGACCGCCGACCATTTTGCCGGTTGGATCGACTGGGCCAAAGAGCGGGGGATGGGGCTGGACTTCAACCCGACGTTCTTCTCGCACCCCAAGGCCGCCAGTGGCCGGACGCTGAGCAGCGACGACGAGGGCATCCGCCGTTTCTGGGTGGAGCACGGCATCGCCTGTCGCCGGATCGGTGCGGCGATGGGCAAGGCCCTGGGCACGCCGACGGTGACGAACGTGTGGATTCCGGACGGCTCGAAGGATATCCCGGTAGACCGCAAGGGCCCGCGCGAGATTCTGGTGCGGTCGCTGGATGAGGTCTTCGCCGAGCCGCTTGACCCGGCGCACAACCTGGACGCGGTCGAGAGCAAGCTGTTCGGGATCGGGGCCGAGAGCTACACGGTGGGCTCACACGAGTTCTACCTGGGTTACGCGCTCAGCCGCGGCACGCTGCTGTGCCTGGACACGGGGCACTTCCATCCGACCGAGGTGGTCAGCGACAAGATTTCGGCGGTGCTGATGTTCGCCAAGGAGCTGCTGCTGCACGTCAGCCGCCCCGTGCGGTGGGACAGCGACCACGTGGTGATTCTCGACGATGAGCTGCGGGCGATTGCCCAGCAACTGGTCCGCGGCGGCTACCTGGACCACGTGCACATCGGGCTGGACTTTTTCGATGCGTCGATCAACCGCATCGCGGCGTGGGTGATCGGCACGCGGTGCATGATCAAGGCGCTGCTGCTGGCGCTGCTGGAGCCGGTGGATGTGCTGCTGGCCGCCGAGCGCGAGGGGGACTTCACGACGCGGCTGGCGCTGCTGGAAGAGCTCAAGACGCTGCCCTTCGGGGCGGTGTGGGACTATTACTGCCTGCGGCAGTCGGTGCCCGTGGGTCGGGCCTGGCTGGAGGAGGTGCGGGCCTACGAGCGGGAGGTGTTGAGCCGCCGCGGCTAAGGGACGCGACGTCGTTCGGCGAGGCCGGGTGCGGCGGCCCGGCTGGATGCTTCGAGGGACCTTCTGGAAGGATGGATGGCATGGACACAGAACCACAACAGCAGGCGCCGTCGAGTGAGTACGAGCGGGAGCCGGTGCCCCAGCGGGCCCTGCTGGGCTTCAAGAGCTTCATCGGGATGTACGCGGGTGAGCATTGCGCCGGCACCGAGCTGATGATCGGGCCGCTGTTCGTGGCGGCGGGCGTCAGCGCGTTTGACCTGGTCGCCGGGTTGATCGTGGGCAACGCCCTGGCGGTGCTCAGTTGGATGCTGCTGTGCGCACCGATCGCCACGCGCGCCCGGCTGACGCTGTACTACCAACTCGAGAAGATCTGCGGCCGCCAACTGGTGACGCTGTACAACCTGGCCAACGGTGTGATGTTCTGCTTTTTGGCGGGGGCGATGGTGACCGTCTCCGCGACGGCCCTGGGCGTGTGGTTCAAGTTCCCCATGCCCGCGCTGAACGACCTGTATCCCAACAGCGTGGGCTGGGTGATCGCGGTGGCCGTCGTGGGAGGATTGATCGCCATCGTCGCCGCGTACGGGTATGAGACCGTGGCGAAGTTCGCCAATATCGCCTCGCCGTGGATGGTCCTGGTGTTCCTGGTGTTCGGGTTCGTGGGGCTCAAGCAGTTCATCGACGTGACGGGGGCGAAGATCAACTCCCTCGGCGACGTCTGGACGCTGGCCAACACCTCGATCTGGAAGGGCGGCGATCCGCTGCCGGGACAGGTGAAGTTCACGTTCTGGCACGTGACGTTTTTCGCGTGGTTCTGCAACATGGCGATGCACGTCGGGATGAGCGACCTGAGCGTGTTCCGATTCGCCAAGAAGTCCTGGTACAGCATCGCGTCGGCCTCGGGAATGTACGTGGGTCATTTCATGGCGTGGATCAGCGCATCGATCCTGTACGCCTACCAGTTGCATCTGGACCCGACCGACACCAACGTGCTGCCCGGACCGCTGGCTTACCGCGCTGCCGGGCTGGCGGGCCTGCTGTGCGTGATCATCGCCGGCTGGACGACGGCGAACCCGACGATCTACCGGGCGGGCTTGGCATTCCAGGCGCTGCGGCCCAAGTGGTCGCGCTTCCGCGTGACGCTGGTCACCGGCGCGATCGCCACCATCGCCGGCATGTTCCCGGCCATCGCCATGAAATTGCTGGATTTCGTGGCCCTGTACGGCCTGATCCTCATGCCGATGGGCGCCGTTGTCTTCGTGGACTTCTGGCTGATGCGCAAGTTCGGCCTTCAAAACAACTACGCCGAGCGCAGCGGTGCGGCGTTCAACTGGGCCGCGGGGGCGGCCTGGATCGTCACCCTGGTCACGTGCGCCTCACTGGTGATCACCGACCGGGTGCAGATCTACTTCGTGTCGCTGCCCGGCTGGTTCGTGGCGGCGGCCTTGTACGTCATTGTGAGCGTCGTCTACCAGCGGCGGATGTACGCCCGACCGGTCTTCCGCACGGCCGCCCAGGCCATCAGTTGGGCCTCGCTGGGCATTCTCGTACTCATGGGCATATTGTTCCTGGCCGGGGCGGTGACGCTGGATCGGGTCAAGTGGATTCTCATCGCGGTGACGATCATCTGGTTCGTCGCCGCGGTCCTGTGGATGTGGAAGAACGACCATGTCACCGAAGAAGAACCCACTCCCGAAACGCCCTATATTTAGTGATGATCGAACGCATATGTCTCATCGCGGACCAGGAGTTTTGACCCATGGATAAGGCGTTGGCCGAACTGATTCGTATTTCGCGGGCCACGGGCAAGGACCCGGCCCTGGTGCAGGGCGGCGGGGGCAACACGTCGGTCAAGACGGCCGATGGCCGGTACATGTACATCAAGGCCAGCGGCACGGCCCTGAAGGATATGCACGCCCAGCGGGGCTGGCGGCGGATGCGAATCGAGGCGGTGCTGGCGGTGCTGGGCGATCCGGCGCTGGGCACGCTGCCCGCCCAGCGGCGCGAGACCGAGGTGATGAACCGCCTGCTGCTGGCGTGCGAGGACGACCAGCCCGAAGCGGCGCGACCCTCGGTGGAGGCGCACCTGCACGCCCTGTTGGACAAGGCGGTCATCCACCTGCATCCCAACGTCGTCGGGGCGCATGTCAACGCGAAGAACGGCCGCTCGCTCCTGGAGGATCTCTTCAAGGACGAGCCGTTCCCGCCGCTGTGGGTGCCCTATACCGATCCGGGATTCATGCTCGCCCGGAAGATCTCGCGGCTGGTCGAGGCGTATCAGGCCGAGCAGGGGCGGATGCCGTCGGTGCTGTTCCTGGAGAAGCACGGGCTGTTCGTCACGGCGCCGACGGGGGCGGCGGCCCTGCGTCAGGTCCGACGGGTGATCGAGCGTTGCGGGCAGGGCCTGCGGCTGCTTGGTCGGGCGAAGGTCAAGCCGATCCCGCCCGAGACCCTGCGGCGCACGCGATTGCAGGTTCGCCGGGGCCTGTTTGAAGCGACGGGGCAATACCTGCCGGTGCATCATTTCCTGGATGAGGACATCGCGGCGTTCATGCGGCGATCCAATGCGGCTCGGCTGCTCTCGGCGGGAGCCCTGAACCCGGATGAGCTGGTCTACGCCAACGGTCCGGCGCTATGGATCGACAAGCCCGATGCCGAACGCGTGGCCACAGCGCTTCGCAAGCAGATCGATAAGGGCGAGAAACCCGCCCTGGCGTTTCTGGTCAAGGGGCAGGGGTTGTTCGTGGCCGCCAAGCAGCGGGTGGCCCAGACGATCCGCGACATCGCCCTCGGCTCCTTCTTCATCCGCGTCAACGCCGACCGGCTGGGGGGTATTAAGACGCTCAGCCGCCGCCAGCGACAATTCATTAACGAGTGGGAGATGGAGTCGTTCCGCCGGGCCTTGGTCGAGGGGACGAGCCGGGGCGACCTGAAGGATCGGATCGCCATGGTCACCGGGGCCGGTTCGGGCTTGGGCCGCAGCATCGCCGTGGGTCTGGCGCGGGCCGGGGCGATGGTGGCCCTGGCGGATATCGACGCCGCGGCCGCGGCGCAGACGGCTGAGCAGATTCTGGACGAGATGCCGCGGGCCTCCGTGGTGGTCTGCCACTGTGACGTAACGAGCGAGGACAGCGTCGCCGGGACGTTCGAGGGATTGCTGGAGACGTTCGGCGGGCTGGACATTCTGGTCAACGCGGCGGGCCTGGCGCCGCCGTTTGCCCTGGTGGACCTGCCGGCGGACAAGTGGCGTATGGCCTTAGAGGTGAACCTGACGGGGTACTTCCTGATGGCTCAACAGGCCGCCCGCATCCTCATCGAGCAGGGTATGGGCGGGGCGATCATTAACCTGAGCAGCAAGAGCGGCCTGGACGCGAGCAAGAACAACACCCCCTACAACGCGACCAAGGCCGGCGAGATTCACATGGCCCGCGGCTGGGCGCTCGAGCTGGGGCCGCATGGCATCCGCGTCAACAGCATCTGTCCCGGCAACGTCTTCGAGGGCTCGAAGATTTGGAATCCGGAGTACATCCGCGTCTGCGCCAAGAAGTACGGGATCAAGCCCGAGGAGGTCATCCCATACTACGTCAGTAGGACCGCCCTGAACAGAGAGATCAAGGGGCAGGACGTGGCCGATGCGGTGGTGTTCCTGTGCTCGGAGCGGGCGCGGCGGATCACGGGCCAGACACTCGTCGTCGACGCCGGCCAGGTCATGGTCCGCTGAGGACCGCCCGGCGCGGGACGGCACGAGTCAATCGCTCAGCAGGGTCAGGACGGCGTCGCTGGTGGTGTTCGCCTGGGCCGCGAGGAAGATACCCGCGTGGGTGGGGGCCAGGTCCGCGAGCATGCCGACCATCGCCATCGCCGGCTCGGTGCTTTCGATGGCCGACTGCGTCGCCTCCAGGCTCGTGCGCTGGATGTCCAGGGCGGTCGCGGCGGCCTCGAGCACATCGGTCTTGGCGTCCAGGTAAACGCGATAGGCGTCGATGTCCTCCAGAGCACCCTGGGCCGCCTGAATCGCCCCGGCGGCGTCGTTAATCACATCCAACCCCTCCACTCCCAGACCGTTGGCGGTCATATCGTGCGTCTCGATCGTCACCGTCAGGGCGGAACTAACGACGATGGACTCCTGGCCGCCGTCTTCGCGGAGCAGGTGAGGTTGGCCGAATGTGCCCTGGGCGAGCTGATCGATCTCCAGGGCCAGTTGCCCGACCTGGTCCTGGGCCTCGGCCAGCTCGGTCGGCGAGAGGCTCCCCACCGCCGCCGTTTCGGCCAGCGTCTCGATCTCGGCGACGTTGGCGCGGATCTCGGAGAGCTTGTCCTGGTTGTCCTGTACCAAGGCCAGAGCGGTGTCGACATTCTGCGTCTTGGCGCGGTTGTCTTCGAGGAAGCTTTGGATGGAGGAGAGGGTAAGCGAGTAGCCCGTGAACGCATCGGCATTCTCCAGGAACATCCCGGCGATGGTGCCCTGGATGCGGATGCCCAACCCCTCGTACACGCCGTTCAGGACACGCGGGTCGTTCAGAATCGAATAACTGTTGTTGACTACCGGAAACACCGCCCCATTGCCCCCCGCGCCTCGCGGCCTTGATGCGGCGGCGGGAAGGCTTGTCCCCTCCGGCAAGCCTCCCCACGCAACCGCGCGACCCATAATACCGCTTGGCCAAATCCCACCGGGTACATTGACCCGGCCGGGAGTTGCACCGCCTACCATAGAGAATATAGGAAATGTCACACGCCGGGGCCAACTGAGAGGCCCGCCCAGAGGCCCTTTTCAGTTGCTTGGCCCGCGGGTATGCTGGTTGGGGAGAGAATGGCCGCGTCTGACGCCGTATGGGGTGGTGGCTCATCCGGGCCCGACGCGGACGGGAACAGAATGTGTGGCCACAGCACGGAGGTACCTCATGCGAACCCTGGGAATTGTCTTTACGATGATCATGTCTTATGTCTCGCTGAGTTGGGCGGACGATGTGCACCGGCGGGGACTGTACGAGGCATCGCTGACCAGCGGCAGGGACCACAATGGCCGGCAGCAGTACGTGGAGGTGGAGGTTGAATTCACCGGCCCGGCCGGCGAGCGGTTCATGCAGCCGGCGTTCTGGGACGGCGGGCCGAGGTGGAAGGTGCGCTTCGCGCCGCGAGCCGTCGGCACGTGGACCTGGCAGAGCCGCTGCAAGGACGATCCCTCGCTGAACGGCCAGAAAGGCCGATTTAATTGCGTGCCCTACGGGGGTGACAACCCATTCTATAAGCACGGGCCAATCCGCGTTTCGGACAACGGGCACTATTTCGTGCACGAGGACGGCACGCCGTTCTTCTGGCTGGTGGACACCGCATGGAACGGGGCCCTGAAATCGACGCGGCAGGATTGGACTCGCTACCTCGGTGACCGCCGGGCCAAGCGGTTCACCGGCGTTCAATACGTCGTCACGCAGTGGCGGACAGCCTACACCAACCCCGAGGGCCAAGTGGCCTACACGGGCTACGACAAAATAAAGATCAACCCGGAGTTCTTCAAGCGGATCGACGAACGCACGCAGGCTGTCAACGACAAGGGCCTGCTGGCCGTACCGGTCCTGCTGTGGACGCTGGGCAGCAAGGAGCACAACCCCGGCCAGCTTCCGGAAGACCAGGCGATTCTGCTGGCCCGCTATATGACAGCGAGGCTGGGGGCGTACCACGTGGCGTGGTTCCTGCCCGGCGACGGCAACTACTTCGGGGACAATGCCGAGCGATGGAAGCGGATCGGCCGGGCGGTTTTCGATCGGCCGGGACATGCCCCGGTGACGCTTCACCCCCAAGGCATGCAATGGCCGTGGGATGCGTTCATCGACGAGAAGTGGGTCAGCTTCTTCGGCTACCAGAGCGGACATGGAGATGATGGCCGGACCCTGCAATGGATCTATGCCGGACCACCGGCCACGAAGTGGAACGTACAACCCGCACGGCCGGTCATCAATCTGGAGCCGCCTTACGAGGATCACATCGCCTACCAGTCGCGTCAGCGCCATACGGCCTACACCGTGCGCCGCGCGGTGTACTGGAGCCTCTTGAACGCACCGACGGCCGGATCGTCCTACGGGGCCCACGGGGTATGGAGCTGGGAGACGGCGCCCAACACGCCCCAGGAGCACGGCGGCACGGGCGTGGCCCAGCCGTGGCACGTGGCGATGGCGCTGCCGGGCAGCACGCACATGAGGCACATGGCGGCGCTGTTCACGTCGATCCGCTGGTGGGAGCTGCGGCCCGATCCGTCGCTGGTCCGTCGGATTGACCAAGCCGGCTCAGCCGACGATCCGGCCCGGCACGTCTCGGCCGCACGATCCACCAACGGCCGACTGGTCGTTGTGTATGTGCCCGTGGGCGGCGAGATCACGATCGCGCCGGGTGTGTTGAAGGACGGCCTTAAGGCTCAATGGTACGATCCGCGCAGCGGGGCGGCGCGCCCGGCCGAGCCGGGATCGGAAGGGCGCTATCAAACACCCGATGAGCAAGACTGGGTCCTGGTGCTTGAATAGCGTCCCCCGCATCCGGACGTGAGCGTTCTTGAAGCCCACATCGAGCGTCCACCGGGCCTGTTAAGAGGAGGAGCCGCCGGAGGTCACTTCGTGTGGCCTCGGCGGCTCGTAACCCCACGGGAGGGTAGATTCGGCAACGTGCCCCGTGGAGGGAGGAGGTCTTCTTGTTATTGCCTCCGCGCGACTACCGGTTGAATTCGTCGAAGGTCTCTTCGTCGCTCAGCGGAATCTGCCGCGCCGGGGCATGGGCCGGTTCCTGCGAGCCGGAGCCCTTGGCGATCTGGTGGAACGCGTGATCCGATGCCGAGAGCCTCGGCTTGCGCCTGGGCGTCGGACGGCCCGATGCCGAACCCCCATATCCACCGGCCTGGCCGGTTGAACCACCGACCATCGCCGACAGCTCGCCCACGACCCGGTTGAGTTCCTCGGCCTGGGCGTTGAGCTCCTCGGCGGCGCTGGCGCTTTCCTCGGCGTTGGCCGCGTTGGCCTGGGTGACCTTGTCCATCTGGCCGACCGCCTGGTTCACCTGGTCGATGCCCTGCGACTGCTCCTGGCTGGCCGCGGCGATCTCGCCGATCAGATCGCGGGTCTTGCTGACGCTGGCGACGATCTCGTTGAGCACCCCGGAGACCTCCTCGGCCAGTTGCACGCCGTTCTGGGCGTTCTTGACCGAGCCCTCGATCATCTCGCTGGTGTTCTTGGCCGCCTCGGCCGAGCGCATCGCCAGGTTGCGGACCTCCTCGGCGACGACGGCGAAGCCCTTGCCCGCCTCGCCGGCCCGAGCGGCCTCGACGGCGGCGTTGAGGGCCAACAGATTCGTCTGGAAGGCGATCTCGTCGATGACCTTGATGATCTTGGCGGTCTCGTCGGAGCTCATCTGGATCTCCTGGATGGCCTGGTTCATGCGGGCCATGGCCTCGGCGCCGTTGTCGGCGGCCTTCTTGGCCTCCTCGCTGAGGACGCTGGCCTGCTGGGCGTTCTCGGCGTTCTGCCGGGTCTGGGAGGCCATCTCTTCCAGGCTGCTGCTGGTCTCCTCCAGGCCGGCGGCCTGCTCGGTGGCCCCCTCGGCCAGGCTCTGACTGGCCGCGGAGACCTGCTGGGCCGCGCTGGTCACCTGCTCAGCACCCTCGGTCAAGCCAAGAATGACGCGGTTGATCGGCTTGGTGATCGAGCGAGTGATTAGAATGCCGAGGACCATTGCGAGAAGAACACCCACAACCATGGCCACTAGACTGAAGACCTCGAGGAAGGCAGCCTGCGTATGACCTCTAGAGACTTCTGTCTCCGCCAACTCAGCATTGACCCTCTCGATCTTGTCGAGTAGATCCAGGGCGCCTGCTTGGGCGGTGGTGACCGGTCCCAGAATCTGTTCTTGGGCCTTGCGGATGACGCTCAATGCCTGGTCGGCCGTTGTACGCATGTCCCTCAACGCTGCAAATGTCTTCTCGGCCGCCGGCACCATTGCGTTGCTGTAAAAGTCTCTGGCTTCATCCAACTTGCCCTCTTGGACGAGTTGTTTTATTCTCCGAACCGACTCATGAAACTGCCTGTGCGATTCTCCGCAGGTTTGCATCGCCTGTCGGATAGAGGTGTTGTCAACCTGGAACGACGCCAGCCATCGGCCGAATGCACAATCCGTGTGACTCTCTCCACCCTCGAAAGCCTCGTTGTCGCGAAACATTTGCAGAACCTTAGCTTCCAGGCGATAGTGATCGCCACGAAATGTTTCCAGGTCTTGTTTCAATAGGTCAGGATTCTCGATGCCCAACTGATCAAACTGCCGGCACAATTCGATAGCCTTGTTGTTCTCCGTTCGCCAGGCGTTCCATGCAGGGACAAATTGCTCCCACAGGCGGGCTTCCTCGGGTGTGTGCGGCAAGGTTTCGTAGACCGCCCAAGCCGCCTCATAATGTTCCCTGGCCTTTGAGAGATTCTCATACTGACGCTCGCGTACATCCTTGGAAAGGCCTGGAACGGCCAAGGTTCGCACTGTTCCTCGAATTCCCTGGGCATGCTTTGCAATCGTGACGGCACTTCTGACAGCGGGCAGTCGCACGCCGCCGATGTCCTCTATGGCGGCCCCGCTCTTGACAGCACCGTAGTAGCCCATAATGCCCAACACCAGGGTAATGCATGCAACCGCTGAAAATCCGAGAACCAGCTTACTTCCAAGTTTCATGGTCTTGAACATGTGTTTCTCCTTGTGATGAAAGGTACCCTGATTGTATTGCCTCTTGACGGTGTGAGTGTTTTCGGCACTGGGTCTGTGTCTGCGGGCCGATTGTTGTTCCCCGATGAATCGGCCATATTCCCGGTCCTGTTTTCCGATGTGCGTGATCAGCCAGTCTTTTAGGAACGTGGCGATGCTGACGGAAGCGACGGTTTTGCCAGCCTGGACGTTTTGCAGGAGGATGGCGACTTGATTGACCAGGTTGGCGTGTAGTTCTTGATGGCCCGGCAGGTGGGGGTATCGGACATTGCGCATCAACGCTTCTTCGGCGGTGAAATGCGTCCGGGTATATTCGGCCAACTCCCGAAGCGTCCGGAGGATCAGCTCGTCCCCTTTGCCGTAGTGCATCGCGTCGTAGAAGCGGTTGACCATGTCCACCAATTTCTTGTGCTGGTGGTCCATGGCGGCGACTCCGACGGACAGCCCATCGTTCCACTCAATCAAGGCCATTGTCTACTCCGTCCTTATGGACTCGTTCGTGGTTTTGCTTCGACGGTCGAATCACCTTTTGGTTCAGACGGGTTCCGAGGGGGCCGTGCGGAGCCATTGACTGAGCTCGCCGTTTCCAAGGACCTTGTCGATGTCGAGCAGGATCTTGACGGCCTCGCCGACCTTGGCCATGCCCAGGATGAAGTTCACCTCCACGGTGGAGCCCAACTGCGGCGGGTCCTCGATCTGGTCGGTGGTGATGTCCAGCACCTCGCTGACGCGATCCACCACGATGCCCGTGTTGAACGTCTTGTCGGCCTGGCGGATCTCCACGACGATGATGCAGGTCTGGTCGGTGACCTCGGCCTCGGGCATGCCGAACTTCAGACGCAGGTCCACCACGGGAATGACCTGGCCCCGCAGGTTGATCACGCCCTTGACGTGCGGCGGCGTCCGCGGCACAGCCGTGACATCCATGTAGCCGATGATCTCGCGGACCTTGAGGATCTCCAGGCCGTACTCCTCGGCCCCTAAGGCAAACGTCAGATACTTGCCCTCTTCGGCCAAGCCCCCCGGGCGCAGCGTGGGCGCAGTCTGCGTTTCAGTAGACATGACATACCCTTTCAGAATCCCCACTTCTGCTTGCGGCTGGAGGTTATCAGACCTCCAAAGCCATCCAGTCCCCACTTGTGTTTGTGAGTGCCTACACCACAACTGCCCCCCCTTCGGTGAGCAGCGGCTTGTACATTAGCAGTCCATAAGAAAAAACCGCGTGTGCCTTGGAGCAGCCGCCTTCATAAAGCCTTAAATGTCGTTCAGAAAAAGACTTAAGCTGAACATCGGTATGTGCAAAAGACTGGTGCACCCAAGAATAAACCCGATCTTTGCCTGAGCACGCGTCCGATAAATGGGTTTTTTTAGATAAACATTCCGTGAGTCCACTTACGAATTAGGCCTTGATGGACCCGTGACATCAGGGGGGGCAGGAAGTATTCCACTCGACAAGCCCTTCTCGAACCCCACGGAACACCGCGGCGGGAATCGGCTCGGATCGAAAACCATCGATCAGGGGTTGGATTCACTCGGGGTCTGTTCGCCGCTCAGCGGCATCGGCCCGACGAGGGGCCCATCGTCCGCCGCGGCCGGACGGGCGGGGAGTTCGCGGATCGGGATGGGCGGCGTATGGGCCCTCGGCGCGGAGGGCGGCGTTTCGTCGTCGGCAGCGGTTACCTCTATGGCGTGCTCTTTATCATTCTCCTCGATCTCGCCTTCATCGGGCGAGGTTTCCTCCGCTTGCCCCTCCCCGTCTTCGGCGACCACGATCTCCGACGGGCCGGGGGACTCGGCGCCGTGTTCCTGGGGCTCGACCGTCTCGGTCCGGGCGTAAATGACCCGGCGGACGGCGTCCTCCGCGGGCTCATCGGTCAGGGCACGGAGGAAGATGCCCCCGCCGGCCTGGGGCTGCTCGGCGGCTACCAACTGATCGCGGATCAGCTCCAGCAACGCCAGGAACATACCGATCATCACCAGCCGATTCTCGCGATCGGTGAAGATGTCGTCCAGCTTCATCGCCCCCTCGGTCTGGAGCCGATGCAGCAGGACGATCTGGTACAGGTCGATGGGCGTGTCGTCCTCGATCCGCTCGTAGCTGCGGTAATCGCCGACCGACTGCATGATCCGGTCGAACGCCTCCAGGAGCGTCCAGATCGACACCTCATCCAGGTCCATTTCCGGCTCGGCGTCCGGCTGGAGCCCGGCGAGGATGGTATCGGGCCGGGTGTAGCGGCTAGTCCGCTCGGTGGCAGCCGCTTCAAGGTAGTTGGCCGCATCCTTGAACCGTTTGTACTCCAAAAGCTGCCGCACCAGCTCGGCCCGCGGGTCGATCATGGTGTCGGGGCTCTCCCCCTCGGTCTCGGTCGCGGGCAGAAGCATGATGGATTTGATCTCCATCAGCGTCGCGGCCATCACCAGGAAGTCGCCGGCCAGCTCGATGTCGAGCCGCTTGAGCATCTCGACGTATTGCAGGTACTGCTCGGTAACCCGGGCGATGGGAATGTCGTAGATGTCCACCTCCTCCTTGCGGACGAGGTAGAGCAGCAGGTCCAGCGGGCCGGAAAACACCTCCAGGCTGACCCGGTACTCGGACACGGTCACTCCTCCGACTCGAAGTCGTCGGTCTCGGCGTCCACCTCGTCATCGTTGGCGGTCATCGCGTCGGCCACGACCTGCCGGGCGCGTTCGGCATCCCGCTCGAATACCTGCACCTCGATTTTAATCGGCTCGATCGGCGGCATGTTCGCCATCAGATCGCCGCCGACCACGGTGCATTCGATGCCCGCCTCCTCGAGGGCGATCCGGATCATCTCGGCCTCGAAATCGTGCTCCACCTCGGCGATCGTCACCAGCCTGTCATCCTCGTGGGGATGTCCTGCCATGTTCAGTCTCCCAATCCCGTGGCCCGGCGGACGGTGTCCAGCGTCTGCCGCGCCACCGCCCGCGCCCGGCCCGCCCCGCGCGCCAACACGTCGCGCACCGCATCCAGGTCCTTCTCCATCTCCGCCCGCTTGTCCCGATACGGGCGGAAATACGCGCACATCAGCTCGGCCACCCGTTTTTTGACGGTGCCGTAACCCACGCCGCCGGACCGGTACTTGCGTTCCCACTCCTTGATCTCATCCGGCTCGGCCACGAGCTTGAGCAGAGCGAACACGCCGCATCGCTGTGGGTCCTTGGGATCCTCCACGGGGGTCGAGTCCGTCTGAATCCTCATGATCTTCTTTTTGACGCTGCTTTCCGGCTCGAAGATCTCGATCGTATTGTCGTAGCTCTTGCTCATCTTGCGGCCATCCAGGCCGGGCACGACCGCGACGTCTTCGAGGATGTAATCCTCCGGGATGGTCAGGATGGGCCCGTACTGGTTGTTGAACCGCTGGGCGATGTCGCGGGTGACCTCGATGTGCTGCTTCTGATCGGCGCCGACGGGCACCAGATTGCTGTGATAGGCCAGGATGTCGGCCGCCTGCAGCACGGGATAGGCGAACAGCCCATGGTTGGGGCTCAGGCCCTGGGCGACCTTGTCCTTGTAGCTGGTGCAGCGCTGGAGTAACCCCATCGGGGTGATGCACGACAGGATCCAGGTCAGCTCGGTCACCTCCGGCACATCGGACTGCCGCCAGAAGACCGTTTTTTCGGTGTCCAGACCCAGGGCGATGTAGTCCATGACGACTTCCAGGCTGCGGCGGCGCAGGTCCTCCGCCGACGGATTCGACGTCATCGCGTGATAATCCGCGATGAAGTAGAAGCCCTCGTTTTGCGCCTGCAACGCCAGGTGTTGCCGCATCGCGCCGAAATAGTTCCCGATGTGCAACCGCCCGGACGGCTGAATCCCCGACAATACCCGCGCCAATGCCGCCTCCTGCAACTATCCCACTGTCCACGCGTGGAACCCATCGTTCCGCGTAGCGTGTCACCCTATCAAGTCGAGCCGATGGGGTCAAGCAGGATGCGGGCTTTCCATGGCGGCAGCAGCCACGCCGACCGGTCGCCGCCAAAGCCTTCGGCAGTACTGTTCGTTTGGTGCATATTCGCGTACCGGTTGTGCTCAAAATGTCACAAATCCGCCGGTTTTCTGTTGAAATCGGGCCCGTGGCCGGTAGGTTAGGAGGACTTGCAAAAGCAAAGGGGATTCCCTACTTTGGCCGCACGTTCTGTATGGTATGCGGTCATTCGAGACATTTTTCTTTGAAAAGGACGAGGTGCAGAAACATGGCAGACGAGAAAAAAAGCATGGAATCACTGATGGCCGAAGTCCGTAAGTTTCCCCCGCCGGCCGAGGTGCAGGCCAACGCCTGGGTCAGCAGCGAAAAGCAGTACCAGGAGATGTGGGAGCGCTCCATCAACGACCCGGACGGCTTCTGGCTCGAACAGGCCAAGACCCTGACGTGGTTCAAGGAGCCGACCAAGAGCCTGGAGTACACCTGGGACAGCAAGGCCCGCAAGATTGAGCACACCTGGTTTGCCGACGGGCAGCTCAACGTCAGCTACAATTGCCTGGACCGGCACTTGGGCACGCCTATCGAGAACAAGATCGCGATTCTCTGGCAGGGCGAGGCCGAAGACGCCGTCAAGAAGCTCACCTACAAAGAGGTGCACGCGGCGGTCTGCAAATTCGCCAACGTGCTCAAGAGCAAGGGCATTCAAAAGGGCGACCGGGTGGCGATCTATATGCCGATGGTGCCCGAGCTGGCCATCGTCATGCTCGCCTGCACCCGCATCGGGGCGATTCACTCGGTCATCTTCGGCGGGTTCAGCGCCGACGCCATCAAGGATCGCGTGCAGGACTCCGACTGCAAGATGCTCATCACGTCGAACGTGTCCATGCGGGCGGGCAAGCACATTCCCCTGAAGAAGATCGCCGACGAGGCCTTGGCCCAGTGCCCCTCGGTACAAACCGCGGTCGTCGTCAAGATCAACAACGAGCCCTGCGACATGAAGGCCGGGCGCGACGTGTGGTATCACGAGGAGATGGACAAGGCCGCCGCTGAGTGCGAGCCCGAGCGGATGAACGCCGAGGACCCGCTGTTTATCCTGTACACCTCCGGCTCGACGGGCAAGCCCAAGGGCGTGGTGCACACGACCGCGGGCTATCTGCTGCACACGGCGCTGAGCCACAAGCTCGTGTTCAACATTCACGAGGACGACATCTACTGGTGTACGGCCGACATCGGCTGGGTCACCGGGCACAGCTACATCGTCTATGGCCCCCTGGCCAACGGCGCGACGAGCATGATGTTCGAGGGCGTGCCCACGTACCCGGACGCCGGACGGTTCTGGCAGATCTGCGACAAGTTCAAGGTGACGGTGTTCTACACCGCGCCGACGGCCATCCGGGCCCTGATGCGACAGGGCGAGGAGTGGGTCATGAAGTACAAGCTCGACTCGCTCCGCATCCTGGGGACGGTGGGCGAGCCCATCAACCCGGAGGCGTGGATCTGGTACTACGAGAAGGTCGGCCGCAAGCGCTGCCCCATCGTGGACACCTGGTGGCAGACCGAAACGGGCGGCTTCATGATTACGCACCTGCCCGGCGCCCACACGCTCAAGCCGGGCAGTGCGGGGCGGCCCTTCCTGGGCGTGGATACCGTCGTGCTCCGGGATGACGGCTCGGTCTGCAACGTCAACGAAGGCGGCAAGCTGTGCATCCGCAAGCCGTGGCCGGGTATGATGCGTACCACCTATGGCGACCACGACCGGTTCATCGACACGTATTTCGTGATGTTTGAGAACGTGTACTTCACGGGCGACGGCTGCCGGGTCGACGCGGACGGCGACCACTGGCTCATGGGCCGCATCGACGACGTGGTGAACGTCTCCGGCCACCGGATCGGCACCGCTGAGGTCGAAAGCGCCCTGGTCAGCCATCCCAAGGTTGCCGAGGCCGCCGTCACGCCCATCCCGCACGAGATCAAGGGCCAGGGGCTGTACGCCTACGTGACCCTGGTCGAGGGCGTCGAGGAGACCAACGAGCTCAAGAAGGAGCTCATCATGCACGTCCGCAAGGAGATCGGCCCGATCGCCGCGCCGGAGGCAATTCAATTCGCCCCGGCTCTGCCGAAGACCCGGTCGGGCAAGATCATGCGACGCATCCTCCGCAAGATCGCCGAGAAAGACACCGGCAACCTGGGCGACATCACCACGCTGGCCGACCCCAGCGTCGTCGAGAAGCTCATCGCCGGTCGCGGATAACATCCGCTTGCGATATCAGGCCGGACGTGCAAGACCTGCGCGTCCGGTCTTTCTCTTGAAAGGAGTCGATCATGTCTGAACAAAAGGTCATGAACCGATGGCTGGTGGTCGTGGGCGGCATCCTGATTCAATTGTGCCTGGGCGCGATCTACGCCTGGTCGGCCTTTACGAAAAAGCTGACGGCCGCCCCGTATGAGTTCAGCCGGACGCAGACCCAGGTGGTGTTTGCGGTCGGGCTGGCCATGTTCGCCGTGATCATGGCGATGTTCGCGGGCAAATGGCAGAAGAGGTCCGGGCCCCGCATCGTGGCGATCGCCGGGGGCCTAATTCTCGGCGCCGGTTACGTACTGGCCGGCCTGTCGGGCACGAGCTTCTGGGGCATCCTCATCGGCGTCGGGGTCCTGGGCGGAGCGGGTATTGGCTTGGCCTACGTCTGCCCCATCGCCGCCCTGGTCAAGTGGTTCCCGGATAAGAAGGGCATGATCACCGGCCTGGCGGTCGCCGGATTCGGGTTCGGAGCACTGCTGTGGATTATGCTGACCAGCGGTTTCAAGTTCGGCGAATGGGTCAACCTGACCCCTGGCTGGGATGGGCTCTACGGCATGGGGTGGACGGTCAGCAAGGTCTTCGTCCTCTACGGAATCCTGTTCGCGGTGCTCGTGATACTGGGTTCGCTGGTGATGATCAACCCCCCGGACGGCTGGCTTCCGGCCGGATGGACACCGCCGACGACCGGTGCCGGCAGCGAGGGTCGTTTTAATATGGGCGTGGCCGAGATGGTTCGGACCCCGCAGTATTGGATCCTGTTCTTGACCTTCACCGTCGGCGCGCTGGCGGGACTCATGGTCATTGGGATCATCAAGTTGTTCGGGGCCGATGCCCTGACCGCGCGCGGCATTGAAGAGGTCAACGCGCTGGCGATGACCAACACGGCGATGGGTTTCTTCTACGCCTTGTTCAACGGCCTGGGACGGATCATCTGGGGGACGATTTCAGACACCCTTGGCCGTAAATGCTCCATCGTCCTGATGTGTCTGTTCCAGGGCGTCATCATGATCGCCTTCTACTACGTCGGCGGGTATGAGTGGGGTCTGTACATCGGCGCGGCCATCATCGGGTTCAACTTCGGGGGCAATTTCGCCCTCTTCCCGGCGGCGACGGCGGATTACTTCGGTAACAAGAACGTGGGCGTGAACTACCCGTTCGTGTTCCTGGCCTACGGCGTCGGCGGCATCGTGGGGCCCATTCTGGGCGGACTCATGGGAGACGCCAAGATGTGGGTCGCCGCGTTCATCCCAGCGGGGATCGCGTGTCTCGTGGCGGGCCTGATCGCCATGAGCCTGAAACCCGTCCAGGCTGTGGGCGTCCCGGCGGTCTCGTCGGAACCGGCGCCGGAGTTGGCCACGGAGGCCGAGATACGCGAGAGTCCGGAATAAGGTTCGGCCTGGAGGAGCAGGCCCGCGACAGGGAGGTCGTCGGCCCGAGGAGCGACTTGAGTCAGGTCGTTGCAGGCTGGACAACGGGCGATCCGGAGCACGTCTTCGGGTCGCCCTTTTTCATGCGCTGTGGCTGGCGAGCTACAGGCCGTGCAGGGGAAACACCAGGCGTTTGACCTGGTCGATCGTCACGTTCAGGATCTGGTCCACGGCGCAGCGCTGGGCCTCGCCGGGCGCCAGGGCGCGGTCGCGCAGGCCCGCCTGCCATTCCGGGGTCTGCAGGAAGACCCCGCCCAGGCCCGCCGAGGCCTCGTCGTCCAGTTCCTGGCCGCACAGGACCGTCCATGCCAGGGCCCAAGTCCGCGCAGTGTTCTCGATGTTGTAACCGCCTCCGCCCGTCGCCAGGATCGGCCGCCCGAGCGAGCGGAGCAGGCCGATCGCCTCGGCGATAGTATTGTTCGTCAGGCTCAGCCCCGCCAAGGGATCGCCGGCCAGTGTGTCGGCCCCGATCTCCAGGACGATCACATCCGGCCCATAGGCCTGAGCCACCGGCATCACCACCTCGCGAAAGGCCCGCAGGTACGCCGCGTCATAGGTCCCCAGCGGCAGCGGCAGGTTCACGGCGTATCCGCGACCCACGCCCTGGCCGATCTCCTCGACGAACCCGGTACCGGGGAACAACGTCCGGCCATCCTGATGGAGAGAAATGGTCATCACATCGTCGCGGTCGTAGAAGGCCGCCTGGACGCCGTCGCCGTGGTGGACGTCGATGTCCACGAACAGCACCCGCCGGCCCGCCGCGGCCAGCGTCTGGCACGCCAGGACGACGTCGTTGAGGTAACAGAAGCCCGCCGCCCGCGCCGGAAACGCATGATGCAAACCGCCCGACGGGTTGAACGCCACGGCGGCCTCGCCCCGCAGGATCATCTCGGCGCCCTGCACCGACGCCCCGCAGGCCAGCACGGAGTAATCCCAGACCCCCACGAACGCCGGGCAATCGCCCGTCCCCAGACCGTACGCCAGCCAGTCGAACTCGTACTCGCCGGCGCTCATCCGCTCCAGGACTTCGAGATAGTCCGGCGTGTGGAAGGCCTCCAACACGTGGCGGCCCGCCCGCATCGGCGGCGCCTCCGCGTGGTCCGGACCGCTGAGCAGGCCCATGGGCAGCAGGATCGCCCGCGCCTTGCCCGCCCGGCTGGTGTTGAACGGACAGGTCGGCGGATAGGGATAGGCCTCCAGCTCGGGCCCGTACAGAAACACCGCCTTGCCGTTTGGGTTCATAGCGTGCCTTTTTACAGGAATCTCACTCCGTGACCTGGCGGCGGGCCTTTTCGAGCCACGCCTTGTTGAGCGACACGCCCCAGCCGGGCCCGTTGGGGACCGCCACCTTGCCGTCGCGGACCTTGAGTACGGGCTGGTACAGTTCACGGGTCCAGGGCGTGCTCTCGATGGTGTACTCCACGTATGGCCCGGCGTTGGGAATCGCCCCCATCAGATGGAGCGCGAACACGGTGACCATCGACAGGTTGGCCGAGTGTGGCACAACCGGCAGCTTCGCCACGCGGGCCATCTCGGTGACCTGCAACGTCCGCGTCAGGCCGCCCAGGTAGCACACATCGGGCTGCGCGATGTCATAGGCCTTGGCCGCGATGATCCGCCGCCACTGGGCCGGGTCATTGTCCTGTTCCCCGCCGGCGATCGGCACCTTGAGGGCCTTGTTCACCTGAGCGGCCCATTCGAACTCCCAGTAGGGGCAGGGCTCCTCGAAGTGAACGACGCCGTTGGCCTCCAGCATCTTGCCCACCTCAATGGCCTTGTCCGGCGTATAGCAGCTATTGGCGTCCACCAGCAGGCTCACCTTGGCGCCCAAGGCCTTTCGCACCGTCGGCACGATGGTCTCCGTCCGCCCGGGCCAGGCATCCTGATCGTGGCCGGCCTTGCTTCCAATGCGAATCTTGAACGCGCGGAAACCGTGGCTGTCCCGCAGGGCCACCATCCGCCGGGCCTCTTCTTCCGGCGTGATAGTACGGCTCATGCTCGACCCGTACACGGGCAAGGCCCCCGGCGTGCCACCCAACAGTTCGCAGACGCTCTTGTTCTCCACGCGGCCTCGCAGGTCCCACAGGGCCGTGTCCACACCCGCCAGGGCCCGACACATATACGACCAGGGATACTTCAGATTGTGGTCCTGGACCCACTGGGACAACGCGCCGACGTCATAAGGATCCTTGCCGATGGCCAGCGGCGCGACGTCCCGATGCAGCACCGTAACGGTGATATCCGCATTGAACGGGGCGACCTGGCCCCAGCCCTCGGCGCCGTCTTCGGTGGTCACCCGCACGAAGGCCACCCGGGGGATCGGTTCATCCTCGGTGAAACTCTCGACGGTCTTGATCTTCATGTCGCTTTGGGCGTGGATCAGCTTCTCCAGCGGCAGCCCCACGTTCTTCGCCTTGTCATCCCCCACCAGATAGCCCAATCCCAAGACCGGACGGCCGGCGGCGGCCCCCAGCGCGGCCCCGGCCAGCGATGCGCCCAAAAAGCGTCGCCGATCTATCCTGTCATCCATCGTCCTATGCCCCCACTGACGCCGGCTGTGCGCCGGCTCATCCTATTCCAATTCGTTCATGCCGTGTCGGTGTTCCGGCGGTCCACGGGCACGTCGACCACGCGCACCTCGCGGTCCCGGTCGGCCAACGTGGCCAGCACCTTGCCGGTGGCGTCCACCGCCACACTCTGCCCGCCAAAGACCCAGCCGCGCCACGGTCCGCAGGTGATCTGTCCGACGGTGTCGACCCCCACGACGGGGGCGTGGGCCTGGCGAGCCGCTGATTGTACTACCTTGCGAAGCTCGTTTCCATGACCGGGCCAGTTTTCCTCCGGGGCCGCCCAGCCGTAGGGCACCAGTACCAGCTCGGCCCGCTGCTCGCGCAGGGCCTGGCAATGGGCCGACTCGAACGTATCCGCGCAGATCAGCACCCCCACCCGCCCCCAGGGGGTGCCGACGACGGTCACTTCCGTGCCGGGGGTGTAGGGCGGGGTCATCAGATGGGTCAAGATGTTCAACTTCCGATGCTTCAGGAGGATACGGCCCTCGGCATCGATCAGCAGGGCGCTGTCGTAGAGCCTGTCGGCATCCTTCTCGGCCAGGCCCACGCACAGACCCAGCTTGAACCGTCGGGCCAGCCCGCAGAGGCGATCCGCATCCGGACCGGGAATCGGGCAGGCCCGCTCATGCGCCGCGTCGTTGACCCAGCCGAGCAGGGTCGTTTCCGGAAAACACGCGATCTGAGCGTCTTGGGCCGCCGCTTCCTCGCAGGCCCGCTCGATCCGTGCGACATTGCCCGACCGGTCCCCGGCCAGGCACACGGTTTGGCACATCGCCACGCGTACGGTCGGCTTGGGGAACGTCTTGGCCATGATCCGTCTCCTTGATCAGGTCGGCATCAGCCGAACATCGACGGGCGCTATCAGTCCGTTGAAAAACGTACGGGCCAAAAAAACGGGCCCTTCTTGTCATTCCCGCGAAAGCGGGAATCCACGCTTTACGTGCAGAGAACACACCACACGTCGAGCGTGGACCCCGGATCAAGTCCGGGGTGACACTTTTTCAACAGGCTGCTATGCTTTCTTTTCCAGGTCGTAGGTGATGGTGTAGGCCTGGCCGTCGAACTCGGTCTGCACCGCGTAGCCGCTGTTGTAGAAGATCTGGAGCATCGCCTTGTTCAGGGGCAGCACGGTCGCGTAGAACCGGCGCACGCCGCGACTCTTGGCGATGCTGGTGATATAGTCCAACAAGAAGCTGCCCATACCCTTGTCCTGCCATTCATCCTGCACGATGAACGCCACCTCGGCCACCTGGGTCTTCGGGTCGAGGAAGTACTGCGCGATGGCCACGATCTCTTCGCCGCCCGCCGCGCCCGGCACGACGCCCACGATCGCCAGGTTCTGTTCGTAGTCCACGTTCGTCAATCGCTGCACGTCCTTGTGCGGGAAGGTCTTCGTGTGGGTGAAGTAGCGTTTCCGCACGGACTCGGTCGACAGCGAATAGAGCATTTCCGACAGGGCGGCCTCATCGGTCGGCTTGACCGGACGGAAGAAGATCTCCGTGCCGTCGCGCAGCGTCTCATACTTCTCCAGCTCCTCCGGGTAGCGGACCTTGTCCCACTCGAGCTCGATCTGGTCGGGCAGCAGGTAGCCCTGGGCCTTGGCGGCCTGGACCAACTCCTTGCGGAACTTCGGATGGGCGATATCGATCAGCGACAGGACCCGCTGGCGGATGCTCTTGCCGTGCAGGTAGGCGATGCCGAACTCGGTGACGACGTAATGCACGTCGCCCCGCGTGGTCACGACGCCGGCCCCCTCGGTGAGCTTGGGCACGATCCGGGTGATCGTGTCGTCCTTGGCCGTCGAGGGCATGGCGATGATGGGTTTTCCGCCACGGCTGCGGGCGCAGCCCCGGATGAAATCCACCTGTCCGCCGATGCCGCTGTAGAAGCGGAACCCCAGCGAGTCGGCGCATACCTGCCCGGTCAGGTCGATCTCCAGCCCGACGTTGATGCCGACCATCTTGTCGTGCTGGGCGATCACGAACGGATCGTTGACGTATTCGGTCGGATGAAACTCGAAAAACGGGTTGTTGTCCACGTAATCGTAGAGTCTCTGCGAGCCCATGCAGAAGCTCGCGACGACCTTGCCGTGGTTGATCGTCTTCTTCGAGCAGGTCACCGCGCCGCACTCGATCAACTCGAGAATCCAATCGCCGAACATCTCGGTATGAACGCCGAGCTCTTTTTTGTCGTGCAGGAACTCGGCCATCGCCTGCGGGATGCGGCCGATGCCGCACTCGATCGTGCTGCCGTCCTCCACGAGCCGGGCCAGGTTCTGCCCGATGCGGCGCAGCACGTCGTTGAGCTCCGGCGGATCGACGGCGATGATCGACTCGTCGCAGGGCACCAGCATGTCGATGGCGTTGACGTGAATGAAGCTGTTGCCCAGCGTCCGCGGCATGTGGGCGTTGACCTGCGCGATCACGTATTTCGCGTTGGCCGCCGCGCTTTTGACGATGTCCACGGATACGCCGAGACTGCACAGGCCGTTGACGTCCGGCGGCGTGACGCTGATCAGCGCCACGTCGATGGGCACGCGACCCGTCTCGAACAACTGGGGGATATCGCTGAGGAAGACCGGCGTGTAGTCGCCGATGCCCTGTTCGAGCGCATCGCGGACGTTGTCCGCGACGAAAAAGCTGTTCATCTTGAACTTTTCGCGCAGCTCGGGTCGCGCGTACGGCGCCGAGCCCATCGTCAGCAGGTGCACCACGTGGGCATCGTAGATGTGGCCGCCGTGCGTGACCAGCGCCTCCACCAGATGCTGCGGCTGGGCGCAACCCGTCCCGATAAAGATGCTGTTGCCCGGGCGGATAGCCTGCATGGCCTGCGCCGCCGTCCCGATCATCGACGCGTATTTTTGTTTCCAGTCAAACGCTTCCATGAATCAAGAACCTTCCAATCTCGCGCACCAATCGCGAATATCCTCTTCCAATTGTGCAAAAGCCGGCAGCTCCCGAAGGACAGAGAAATCCGAAATGAACTCCGAGATACGGCGTATCGCTGCATCAACGTTGAACCGCCTCAGGCGCCGACCCGACTGCCCGGTGGCCGTCTGAAGGATAATGCGGAGCCTCTCCTTCGGGTTTGCGATATCCTCCAAAGTGGTTGGCCTGGGCATGTCGAGCACTTCGGTACCATTGGGATTGCCAGCCGCCTTACGAATGGCTTGTGTATCGATAAGTAACCATGCTTCGGTCATCCTGACAGGTATAACGGGGATCGACCTTCGCTCCTCAATCTGGGCCGCTAAGGTGGCCTCCTGTATCTCACGCCATCTTACGTCTCGCGGTTGGTTGTCTGCATCACGGTGGATGAACAGAACGTCACAAGGGTATAGCTCCATCGCCTTTTTAACCCTGTCGGACAATGTGGATGGGGGCCGTGGAAGGCGCCGCAAGTCTGCCCAAAAAGGATTGATCGGACAAAGCCCCAAGTGCTGGCGCAGCGCCCAATTCAGAATGGGCACGAGGGCCTGATCGGATGAACCCTCCGACACAAGCGTGTACCGAATGAGATTCATGCACCTGCCCCCATCCCCGGCAAGAGGGGCTGGATGTCGTCCCGGTCGACGACCCGTTTGGATTGCTTGCGTCCCTTGCGGTCCCGCGGCCCTTCGCCTGGTTCCCGACGCAACACGGGGTTCAGGTATGCCAGAAGCTTCCCCTTGCTGCAAATGGGGGCTGGTTTGTCTTTTTCTTTGGCCCGCCACGTGTCGGGAAGACAACTGAATTGGACCCCTCGGACAACGTCTTCGCCCCACTTCGCCTCATGCCATTCAGCCACCAACAAGCCGTCGTCCGGGACTTGCTGAACAACTTCCGGCGAATGAGTGTTGATGATGATTTGTCGGAGCGGGTTGTCAGGTCCCGGAGGCTCAGAAGGATCCACGGCAATATCCTTCAGAAGTTCAATCATCGCAGGAATGCGCTCGGGATGGATGCCGTTTTCAGGCTCCTCAAGACACAAAAGGCCTTGGGCTTCTGGGTCTTGAGCCAGTACAGCCAAAGCGAGAAATCGAAGCGTGCCGTCAGACAAGGCTCTCGCCGGATACGCAATTCCGTCACGCCCTGAAACAGTCAACGTGAGCAGTTCCCGACGTTCATCCCGGTCGATCTTGAGCTCATGTACATCGTCAATCAACGCAGCAAGACGATTCGCCATCTGCTGATACACGCGGGCCTGGTGCTGTAGGGAGTCTTGTCCGGGATGAGCATCATGAGCGTGGCTTGCCAGACGATACACCGTCGCAGGCAAGTGGGAACCATTCGGTCCAAGTCGTGCCGGAGCAGAGAACTCATCCGGGGCTCTAAGGGCGGATGGTTCCAGTTGAAGAAACTGCCACAACCGCATCTCCCTTCGAGCCAGAAATGCAGTAGGGTTTTCAGCAGCATTCGTCGCGGATAGCACCGTTCTCGGCAACGTCTCAGCCAGCCTGTCCAGAGGCCGCCCTTTGCGGCCGTCTTGATGGAGTCTGATTTTCCGATCTTTGTCACGCCCGGTCGTCGAAATAAAAGGCGCATTATTGCGTCGGCTCCCCTTTACCACGGCCTTCGCCCATTTCGAGGCGCGGTGAGGAAAGAGAAGATGTTTGGCGGCATCTCCGATATTGATATGAACCAGCTCTTCCTTGAGCAACTCGAGATTCCCGCCCCCTCCGGGGTTCTTGCCATTTCGATAACCTAGCTGGAGAGCGTACCGTAGGAACGTGATCGTTGCCTTCGCTTTTTGCCCAAGGTCATCCAATCCTTCCTCTGGGACGATCATTTCCACCTCAAAAAACATGGGCGAGGGATTCTGCCCAGCGGCCCGGAAAAAGAGGCCGCGAACATCAGTCGCACGCCCTTCTTCGTCGCGCACACATGAAGCCGCTTCCATCAGTGTTTTATCCGCCAAGGCACTAAGGAAGCGGATTGCGTCGAAGAGATTCGATTTCCCGACGCCATTCGCACCTGCGATACACGTAAAGGGGCCGAAGCGAATGTCCACGTCGGTCAAGTTCTTGAATCCACGGACGTTGAGCCGTGTCAACATCGGGCTACCCTGCCATATAAGACCCACTCGCCTATATAGTAATACTTTGCTAAGGTCCTTCCAAGGTCATCATCGCGTCGACGACGATCGGCGTGGTGCCCTCGCGGCCGACGACGTAGGGGTTGATGTCCACTTCCTTGATCTGCGGGAACTCGGTCACCAATTGGCTGAGCCGCTGCAGGCCCTCGGCGATCACGTCGATATCGACCTTTTCCTGCCCCCGCGCCCCGCACAGCAGATCATACGTCTTGGTGCGCACCAGCATCTCCTTGGCCTCCAGGGCCGTCAGAGGCGCCGGGTAAAACACGACGTCCTCGAGCACCTCGACGAGCTTGCCGCCCATGCCGAACATCATCAGCGGCCCGAACCGCGGGTCGCGGTTCATGCCCAGGATCACCTCCTGGCCGCGGTCGACCATCTCCTCGACGCTGATGCCCAGGATATCCGCTTCGGGGACCCGCTTGGGAATGCGATACATCATCAGATCGAAGGCGTCCATCACCTCCTGATCGGTCCGCAGGTCGAGCTTGACGCCGCCGACCTCGGTCTTATGCACGATGTCCGGCGACCAGATCTTCAGGACCACGGGGTAACCGATCTGCCGGGCGATGTTGACCGCCTGGTCGGCGGTCGTGGCGATTTCATGGCGGGGCGCGACGAACCCATAGGCCTCGAGAATGTCCTTGGTCTCGGCCTCGCCCAACTCGGCGTAGCGATCCTTGCGAAGGCGGCGGTCGATGATGCGTTCGACCTTATGCCGGTTGACGCTGAAGAGCTTGACCACGCGCTTGGGCCGGCTGCGCCATTGGGCGTACCGCACCATGACCCGCAGGGCCGCGACGGCTCCCTCGGGCGAGTCGTATTGCGGGATGCGGCCATGGCGCAGCACCTCGGTCGCCTCGGCCACGCGGCGCGCCCCCAGGAAGCACGCCAACACGGGCTTGTCCGGTCGCTCATGGGCCACGCGGACCACGGCATGAGCCGTTTCCACCGTCTCGGTCATCGCGTGGGGGCTGAGCAGGACCAGTACGCTGTCCACGTTCGCATCCTCCAACGCCGCCCGCAAAGCGGATTCGTAGCGCGAGGCCAAGGCATCGCCCAGCAGGTCGACGGGGTTGTTTACGCTGGCCACACCGGCCAATTCCTGGGCGTCGGCAAGCTTCTTTTGCGTCGCTTCGGTGAACTCGGCCAGAGTCAGCCCCTCACGCTCCACGGCGTCAGTCGCCATGATCCCCGCGCCGCCCGCGTTGGCGATGACCGCCACGCGAGGCCCGGCCGGCACCGGATCATAGGCAAACGCGCGGGCGTAGTCGAACTGGGCCTTGATCGAGGGGCACCGGATCACGCCGGCCCGCTCGAAAACACACTCGTAGGCGTTTTCCGCACCCGCCAGGCGGCCCGTGTGCGACGTGGCCGCCTTCGCCCCAGCCTCGGTCACCCCGGACTTGAGCAGCAGGATCGGCTTTTGCCGGCTGATCCGCTCGGCCTGCCGGATGAAGGCGTCCCCATCACTGATCGTCTCCAGGTATCCGGCGACCACCTTGGTGTCGGGGTCCTCCCCCAGGGCGCGGATGACGTCCAATTCGTCCACGTCGGCCTTGTTGCCAATGCTGATAAGCTTGCTGAAGCCGATGTCGGTCGTGCCGGCCATGTCCACCATCGCCGCCAGGATCGATCCGGACTGGGAGAAGTAGCCCACCTTGCCGGCTTTGGGCAAATCACCGCCGAAGCTGGCGTTGAGCTTGGCCGCCGGGCACATCACGCCGATGCAGTTGGGGCCGATAATCCGCATCCCCGCGGCCCGGGCGATCCGCACGATCTCCTGCTCGCGTTGCGCTCCAGAGGGGCCGGTCTCCTTGAACCCGCTGGAAATCACGATTGCCGCCCGAACGCCCAGTTGGGCGCACGTTCGGATCACGTCCACCACCTTTTCGGCGGCGACCACGACGACCACCAGATCGGGGGTCTTTCCGATATCCTTAAGGTCCGGATAACACTTCACCCCGAGAATCTCGTCGGCGGAGGGATTCACCGCGTACAGGTCGCCCTCGTATCCGGCCCGGACCATCGCCGAGAGCACCTCGTAACCCACTTTGCCCTTCGTGCGGCTGGCCCCCACGATGGCCACGGATCGCGGCTTGAAGAAGGGCTCCAGACTCATTCACACCTCAAAATCACGTGATCGGCCTCCACGTTCTGCATCGGCCAAGCGTCGGTCCGACTTGTCCCCCGCGTCGATGCATTGTACTTGTTTGCGGCGGGCTCACAAGCATACACCGGCCGAATCGCCGCGCCCGGCCCCCGGAAATCGCCGCCGCGGGCTTTACATGAAAACCGCCCGACGCTATAGTATTGCCGTTTGCCGATGTAGCTCAACGGTAGAGCACAGCTTTCGTAAAGCTGGGGTTGAGGGTTCAAATCCCTCCATCGGCTTGTGGGTGTGGATGAAAAGTACAAGTCGCTGCAGGAGATCCTCCGCTCGCTCCATCGCGTGGTCGTGGCCTATTCGGGCGGCGTGGACAGCGCGTTTCTGCTCAAGGCGGCCGTCGAAACGCTGGGGCCGGACAACGTGCTGGCCTGTATCGGCGTCAGCGGGTCGTTGTCGGCCCACCAGCACGAGCAGGCCCGCCGGGTCGCCGCGTCCGCGGGGGCGACGCTCCGCGAGGTGCCCGTCGATGAGATGGACGACCCGGCCTACACCGCCAACCGACCCGACCGGTGTTTTCACTGCAAGAGCCATCTGTTCGGAACGTTCCTGGCCATCGCCCAGCGTGAAGGCTACGGGCACGTCGTATGCGGCAATAACCTCGACGATCAGGATGACTATCGGCCCGGCAATCGTGCGGCGGCCCAGTTGGGTGTGCGGGCGCCGCTGATGGAGGCCGGCCTGACCAAGGCCGATATCCGCGAGCTGAGCCGCCGCGTCGGGCTGGAGACGGCCGATGTGCCGGCCTCGCCCTGCCTGGCCTCGCGTATCCGTTATGGCCTGGAGATCACCGCCGAGCGGCTCGCGCAGGTCGAGAAGGCCGAGGCCCTGCTGCGCTCGCTGGGGTTCGTGGAGTTTCGCGTGCGTCACCACGGCGACGTGGCCCGCATCGAGGTCCGCCCGGAGGACATGGCCCGCGTGATCGAGCCGGCCGTCCGCGACCGAATCGTCGAAGGCCTCAAGTCACTGGGTTTCCTCTACATCGGGCTCGATCTGCAGGGCTTCCGCTCCGGCGCCCTCAACGAGGCCCTGAACAACGCCGCCCCCGAGTGACCCGCGGGACGGCCGGACACGCATCAGCGGGGCGGCTCGAAGAGGTCGAAGTAGTGCCCCGGGTCGTAGAACCTGTACTCGACGGCCCGCAGAATCTCGACGGGGCCGGCGCGGCGGATATTCTCGACGAGCATCCCGATCTGTTTTTGCGAGGCGAACGCCCGAATCGCCTCGAGCTTGCGATCGAGATACGCGCGCGGCGTGCGGATGCGCAGCGTCGGCGGCGCGGCGAAGTCGCAATACACGGCCATCTCGCACAGGTACGAGATCTTCTCCAGGGGCTTGCCCAGCTCCGGCCAGATCTGCCCCGAGGCGTGGAACAGGCTGATCATGAACTCATCGTAGACGGTGCGGTGCGCGGGGTGCCAGTCGTTGTTCGTGGGCAGGAAACACTGCGTGGGTCGAATCCGCCGAAGCCAGTACGTGAATGCGTTCTGCAAGCCCGTGTATCCGGCGATGTTCAGCGTGCTGTACGACGGCGCGGGGAACCGGCCCAGGAAGCTGCTGATCTCCCCGCTGGGGAATCCCAGGAACACGATCCGCTCCCGCGGCACGCCCAGGATGCCGTAGGAGCGGTAGGTTTCGGCCCGGCGGACCTCGGTGATGTTGTCCCGCTCGGCCGGATCGCAATAGCCCATGCTGCCGTCGGTCACCACCAGGATATGCACGGGCACGCCCTGCTCCTGCATCAACTGGATCAGCAGGCCCGCGCCGAGCACCACGTCGTCATCGTGCGGGCTGACCATCAGGAAGCACTCTCGGTCGCCCTGCCACCGCCGCGACACGCTGGCCAGCGTCGGTCCGACGCGCCGCTCGCCGTGCACCAGGCGGACGAACTCCGGCTCCTTCAAATCACCCAGGTCGTTCACGATGCACCCCCGATCTGCCCGTGTTGCAGGGCGTGCCGCGCCAGGGCGGCGGCGCCGATGATGCCCGTGTCCTCGCCCAGCGTGGCGAAGCAGATGTCCACGGTCTCCTTCTTGAGCGTCCAGATATGCTCGTCGAAATAGTATCGGATGCGACTGAGCAGGGCGTCGCCGGCGGCGATCATGCCCCCGCTGAAGACGATCCGCGCCGGCTCGGTGGTGTGCAACATGTTCACACACATGATCGCCAGGGCCTCGGCCGTGCCTTCCACGATCTCGCGGGCCAGGGCGTCGCCGTTTTCGGCGTGCTGGAACACGTCCTTACTGGTCAGCTCGCCCTTCTTGTCCAGGACGGTCTTGAGGCTGGAGGCCTCGCCGGCCCGGATCGCCTCGACCGCCCGCGCCGCGGTGGAATTGGCCGAGGCATACGCCTCGACGCAGCCCCGCTGCCCGCAGTTGCAGGCCCGACCGCCGGGGTAGATGATCACGTGGCCCAACTCGGCCGCGTTGCCCCCGACACCGCGGACCAGCTCGCCGTTGCAGACCACGCCGCCGCCGATGCCCGTGCCCAGCGTCATGAAGATCATGTCGCCGACGTCCTTGCCGGCGCCCATCGCGAACTCGCCCCAGCAGGCGACATTGGCGTCGTTCTCCAGGATCGCGGGCTTGTTGCCCAGACCCTCGGCCACGCGATCCCGCAGTGGGGTGTTCACGAACTTGGGCATGTTGGTGCTTTTGATGATGATGCCGTGGGCATAATCGGCCGGGCCGGGCGTGCCGATCCCGATCGCCGCCAGGTCCGCCTCGGTGAGCTTGGCCTTCTTCAGGAGCTTCTGCCCGGCGTTGATGATGTTGCCGATCACGTGGTCCGGCCCCATGTCCGCGTCCGTGGGCACGGAGGTCCTGCCAACGAGGGCCATCGCCTCGTCAAAGCAGCCCAGCTTGATGTTGGTGCCGCCCAGGTCCACACCAATGAAATACCCGGCCATATCAGTCTCCTCGCCTTACTCTGCGTATCCGTTGGGATGTTCGCTGTGCCAGGCCCACGCGCTTTCCACGATCGGGGCCAGGTCCGTATACTCGGGCTGCCAGCCGAGTTGCGTCCGCGCCCGACTCGCATCGGCCGTCAAGACGGGCGGATCGCCCGGACGACGCGGCGCCTCGGTCACCTTGAACGATCGCCCCGATACGGCCCGCACGGTGTCGATCACCTCGCGGACCGAGTAGCCCGTGCCGTTGCCCAGGTTGCAGATGATCTGCGGCTCGTCCTCCAGGGCGTCCAGGGCCAGCAGGTGGGCGCGGCACAGGTCATCCACGTGGATATAGTCGCGGATGCACGTGCCGTCGGGCGTGGGGTAGTCGGTGCCGAAGATCTTCACGTCCTCGCGTTTGCCCAGCGCCGCCTGGATCACCAGCGGGATCAGGTGCGATTCCGGGCGGTGATCCTCGCCGAGGCGTCCCCCATCGCCGGCGCCGCAGGCGTTGAAATAACGCAACACGGCGTAACGAAGCCGGCCCGTTTCGCACTGGAATCGCAACATTCGCTCCACGGCGAGCTTGCTGTCGCCGTAGGGGTTGATGGGCTCGGTGGGCGCATCCTCCCGTATGGGAACGGTTTGCGGGATGCCATACACGGCCGCGGTGCTACTGAACACGATCTTGTCTACCCCGGCATCCTGCATGGCCGCCAGCAGATTGCGGGCGTGGCAGAAGTTGTTCTTGTAGAACCGTAAGGGGAACTGCACCGATTCGCCGACCTCGATCCACGCCGCGAAGTGCATCACCGCATCGACGGCGTATTTGTTCAAGGTATCGCTGAGCAATCGTTCATCGGCCAGATCGCCGTACACAAACCGTGCCCGCCCGACCGCGGCGCGGTGTCCCTTGGACAAATTGTCAAAGACGACCGGCTCATGCCCGGCCTGTGCGAGCATCGCCGCCATATTGCTGCCGATGTACCCGGCCCCGCCGCAAACCAGCACCCGCATGCTATTCCCAGCCCTCGAGTTGCGCCATCTTGTCCCGCAGGCGGGCCAGTATCGCCCGCTCCAGGTCCGGATCCGGCCCCAAGTCGATCCAGGCCATGTTCCGCGCCTGCTGAGCGTTCAATTGCAGTCGCTGCAACGAGGCACTGCCGGCCGTGTACAGGGACGCGGCCTGGGCCATCCCCCCGATCTCCATCTCCGGGATCGACAACCGTTCGACCTGCACGTCGCAGGCGACCCTGACGTCCTCGCCGCCGGGCTCGAACCGCAGCTCAACGGTCCGCCGCAGGCTGTGCAGGTTGGCCTCGGCCGCGGCCCGGGCGGTAACGTTGTCCTGCCGCCAGAACTCGAAGAATTGGGCCCCGCTGAGCGGATGCGTCCGAATCAGTCCGAACTCCACGTCCAGCTTGTCCACGGTGAAGTGCATGTCCCGCAGCACATCCTCGGCGACTTCGATCGCGCGGGCCTTGTCCACCCCCGGCAGGATCAGGGGCGTGGACTCGGTCCGTTGCACCGGCGCCGCGCATCCGGCGACCAGAACCAGCCCCGCCAGTATCACGCCTATTCCGTGCTTGTTCATGGCCCCGCGCCCTTTTTCGCTGTTCTCAACAAGGCGATTGTAACCGACCCACCGCGCGACACAAGCCCCAAGACGGCGTTTTGGCCGTCGCCCCATCCGCTAAAGCCCGCCCCGTGTTTGAACCGATATCTCAGAAGTGACCCGCGTCGGGTCGACGTCGAATGGTTCTCCACCCTGCCGGGACGGCGCTCCATGTCCGCGATACAACGTGCCACGCTCCGCCGCAAGTTGCAGCAGACGCCCCTGGGGGCGGTGGTGCAGCGCTTCCTGGACCATCTCGACGTGGAAGCCGGCCTGAGCGAGAATACGGTGCTGGCCTACGGGCGCGACCTGGAGGCCTTTGTGCGGTTCTGTCGCCTGCATCGGGTGGAGGTGCTCGGGGCGCTGGAGCCAACGCACGTTTACGCCTACATGCGGGTTTTGTCCGCCGATGGCCGGGCCGAGGCCTCGATCAAGCGGGCCCTGGTCGCCATCAAGATGCTCCTGCGATTCGGCCGACTCACGGGCCAGGTCGAGCAGGACTTCAGCGGATTGTTGGAGGGGCCCAAGCTCTGGCAGAAGCTGCCCATGGTCGCGGGCAAGGAGAAGGTGCTCCAACTGCTCGAGGCCCCGCAACCCGAGGACCCCTACTTCCTCCGCGACAAGGCCCTGCTGGAGGTGCTGTACGCAACGGGTTGTCGGGCCGCCGAGGCCGCCGCCCTGCGAATGGCCGACATCAACCTGCAAATCGGCTATTTGCGCTGCTTCGGCAAGGGGCGCAAGGAGCGTATCATCCCCCTGGGTCGCACCGCCATCGCCGCGATTCTCGAGTACATCAAGGAATGCCGCCCCAATCTGGCCAAGGCGTTCAGCGGCGATTGGCTGTTCCTGTCCCGCACGGGCCGCCGCATTGACCGCATCGACATCTGGCGGATCGTGAAGAAATATGCCGGGCGGGCCGGTCTGGGGCGGAACCTGACGGTGCACACCCTGCGGCACTGCTTCGCCACGCACCTGCTCAGTGGCGGGGCGGACCTGCGCAGCGTCCAGGAGATGCTCGGCCACGCCGATGTGTCCACCACGCAGATCTATACCCACGTCGACCACGACCGCCTGCGGAGCATCCACAAGCAGTTCCATCCCCGCGGATGAGCGAATCGGTCCTCTCGTTACCTGGCGCCGGGGTCTGTCGGGAGGGATGGCACATCGTCCAGCACGCCCAGGGCCGGCACGTGACCGGCCGGCAGCAACTCCAAGCGCCGCCCGCGCTGCTCGATCATCGCCTGCGGTCCGGCCTCGGTGCCCAGGCGCACTTCTTCGAGCTCGTCACCCACGGTGATCCGCACGTGTCCCGGTCCGATGGATTCGACTGTCGGCACGGCGGAGCCCTTGAGATACGGCATCAGGACGACGAGCCAGTCGCTTCGTCCGGCCGCGGCGGGCAGGCGCAACCATTGGGTGCTCTCGCCGCTATGCTCAAAGGTCTCGCCCCAGGTGCCGGGCTCGAAATCCGCGGGAATCACGTGGCCGAAGTGTTCCTTCTCATACGCCTCGCCCTTGAGGTCCTTGAGGGTGCCGCGCGTCCGCTCGTGGCTCCATCCCCACCGGCGATACTCCGGGGTCTCGATCGGCGGGCCGAGCACGGTGACCGCCAGGTCCACGTCCAGTTGTCCCTCGAAGATGAACGTGCGTCCCTGCCGCTCGATCCGTCGCGCCAGGACGTGCAGGTTCCACCAGACCGGCTGGGGCGACTCGATCTCATCCCGCACGACCAGGTAGTCGGCCAGCCGACTGTGCTCCGGATCGTGCTTGACCAGCATCGCGTACCGTCGCATCCGCCAGGGTTGGGACTCCGGCAGGACCGTCGTGGGATACTCCCAGCCCGGCTTGATCGTATGGTGCGGCTCCATGGGCACGTGGCTGATCCGCCGGGTCTGCTCATCGGCGACGAACACATCCGCCGCGGGCGAGGCGGCAAAGGCCCGGGGCACGGCGACCGTCACCGGGCGCAGGCCGTTCATGTCCGGCCGGTTATGCATCGACGCGCTCCAGGGCCGCGGGGAGTAATGACACGCGTGGTCGATGGCCAGGGGCACCCCCAGCGAGCAGAAGTGAAAGCTCAGCTCATCCCCCTGGTAGTGGTTGCGGGCCGGGCCGGCCTTGAGCGTCACAAACGACTCGTGCCGCGCATCGTAGGCGTTGCCGCGCAACATCGCGCCGAATCCGGGGAAGGTACGACTGGACAGATCCAACGCGCCCGGCCACCTCTCGGGGAACCGGGCCAATTGCTCGGCGAAAGCGTCATCTACGCCGCGGTAGTACGTCGCCACCCGGTGCAATTCCTCGATGTAGTTCCCCGGATGGGTGTCGCCGATGGGCGCCCGCTGACGCGACCCGTACCGCGGATCGACCGGCGTGTGCATGCAGGCCAGGTGGATGGCGACCTCTTTGAGGCGGGGCCAATCGTGGAAGGGGTCGGCCAGACCCGCCTGCTTGATGCGCCAGGCGTACTCGGCCACGTGGAAGTAGAAACTGGAATAGCTGATGCTCTCGGCCCAGGCGCCGCCGGGAAAGCTGTCCCGTTCGATGTTCCGTTTCAGCTCCGTCAGGCCATGCTGCGTCCAGCGTGACGCGTGTGGATGGTCGGGCATGACCAGGCCGATCTGAAGCGGTACGTTGTACATGTCCGTGTGGAAGTTCGGGTTGCCGACGTTGCCCCATTGGTACTCCGGACCGGGCCAGTAATCCGGGTCGGAGAACACATACGCGAGGAACGCCAGATCGCGGCTCTTGACCTTGCGTCCCTCGTCCAGGAGTTGCCGCAGCGCGGAGCGCACCCGTCGTGGAAACGTCGTCGGGTTCAATTCGTGCCGGTTGAACGGGCCAAACCAGGCGCTCGCCAGGCCGAACGCGTACTCCGGGTGTTCCGAGTCCCACTCCAAGGTCCACTCGTCCAGGACGCGTTGCAGCGGAATATCCGCATGCGATCGGATCATGCTCCCGATCTGCGTGCGAATCCCGATGGGCCCGGCGATGATCGCCCAGTGGCGCCGGCCGCCGTCGGTCGGCAACCGCAGTCGCACCCGACACGGCACGGCTTTGTCACCCTCGATGCGCAGGTTTTGCGAGGGCAGGCTGACGCCATCGGCGGCCTTCCACTGCGAACCCCGGACCGTGGCGAAACCGATACCGTAAGGGATCCTGGAGTTGTAAACGAAGGCGTGGTTGCCCCCGCCGTACCAGATGTCCCGCCAAATGGGCCCCAGCGTGGCGACCGGGTGTTGCGGCGGTTGCAGGGGGGTGTCCTCGGCCTGGCCATCCGGCTTGAACGTCCGCGCGTTGTAGGTATGCGGATGATACACGTGATCCGGGTGCAGGTTCGACAAGTCGACCTCCACCATAGTCCCCGGTCCCAAGGCATAGTGTTCCTCGATGCCGATCCACGGATCCCCGGCGCGGATGTCGAATCGCACTTCGTAGTGATGGTCGGAGTTCTTGAATCGGACACGTTGTACCATCAGCACCCGTGCGGGGCCGACTTCTTCCATCAGCCGCTCCGAGGCCGTGGGTTTCACATCCGCGGGCCAGCGGTATTCCAGGTTCAGCGTTTCGTTGCCCATCTCCAGGATGCCCAACGGTGCCTTGTATGACTCGGCCGATGGTCGCCATCGAAACACGCCATTGGCTATCGTGCCGCCGATGCCGGACTCGACCTGGACTTCGGGGGCTCGGCCGTCTGTCGCCGGCTCGGAGGTCACCACCACGTGGGTCGTGGCGTCTTTCTTCAGCGATACCTGGCACAGGATCTCGTATTGGCCTCCGATCAGGGGCTCGTCCGGTCGCAACAAGCGTCGGCCGCGATAGAACTGCGCCGGGATCGGCTCCAAATCCGCCTCCGCTCGGTGGGTGTCGATCTCTTGCGAGTGCACCTGTTGGTAGACATGTAGCTCTCGGATCCGCACCAGCCGCGATCTTGGGTCGAGGCGGATCGTGCGACGGACCCATTCTCCCGGCCAGTTGAATCCCAAGGGTTCCCGAACAGCGAATTCACCAACGGTGCATTCGCCCAGCGCGGCGGCCTGTAAGACCGCTGGCTGCCCGATCAGGCCAACCAGCAGAACACAGAATCGAAGTGCCTTCATGCTACAATCTCCGTAACGTGATCTGGTACCACACGGTCGGTGCATCCAGGGCCACGTGCCACTCACCATCGGCGCGGGGGACATCGACGGCCGGGCCCAGCGGTCGGCCTGCCCCGTCCAGCGCCCGGATGGTCAGCCCCTTCGCGTCGGCCAGGCCTCGCAGGCTGATCTGCCCGCGGACGGGCTCGATCTGCATTGGCCGCCGGCCCCAGTGGGCCAGCGACGTGCGGTCCTCGTTCCAGGTCATGTCCGTCAGTCGCGATCGCCCGGTCGCGGTCAGCACCAGGTGCTCGGCCCGCGCGATCGGCCGCCCATCCAGGCTCGAAAGCACCAGCGCACAGAACGGGTTGTCCACCGTCGCCGACAGGTGGCGCAGGGCATCCCCAGCAGGCACAAAACCGATCAGCGCCTCGGTACGGTCGGTCTGAATCGTGACATGTCCCTGATCGGCGGCGTGGCGCCACTGCAACTGGCCCGTGTCCGAGGCGATCACCTCCGGCACGGTGAAGGGCTCGTAGGAAGTGGGCCCCGCATCGAAAGACGCGATCCGCGTGGCGTGCACCAGCGGGATCGCCGGCGAAAAGCCGGGCGTGAAGAAGGGTCTTTCCCGCCAGGAGAGCCGCAGGCTTTCGATCACCTGCTCGGCCGAGTAGGACCGCATCACGGTCCGCCGGGCCGCGGTGACGTCGCCCCGGTGAAACATCAGGGCACAGGCCGCCAAGTTGGCCATCTTAACCGGGTCATGGGCGATGTCGAAATGGCCCGGCGTCTTCGTGTCCCAGGCGCTCGGCGCATCGTGCTCGAACGTGTAGAAGAACAGGCCGTCCCAGTCTTGCAGCAGCGCGTACGCCGCCAGAAGGGGGATGCCCTCGCAGGCGTATTCGTTGGGGAAGGGATGGTTGGTCTCCGAGACGGTATAGGGCTTGCCTCGCACCGCCGATCGCGACAACTGCACGGGCGTGGAAAACAACGGATCGTTGACCATCGGCGTGTTGGGAATGGTAAAGCCGCGTCGGCCGGTCGCCGCGTCGCGGGTGTAGTTTGGATGTTGCCAGTACACGTGTCCGTCGACGATATCGAGCTTGGACGCCAAGGCCAGCATCGGATAGCCGCTGCGGTAGTGGTTGTGATCGCTCGTCGCGGCGACCAGCGCCCGCACGCCGAGGGTGTCCTTCAGGTACGTGTACATCCCCTGGAAGAACCGATTCTCCATCTCCATGTAGAAGCGGGCCTCGACGGCGAAACGCAACGCATCGGCCTTGTCGAACTGTTCCGGCCGCAATCGGCCGATCGGCTCGCCCGAGCCGACACCGGCGGCCTGCTCCAGGCGCTTCAGGTCCTCGTCGCCGAGGCGCTCCCGCAGCCACACGTTGTACCGCCGGTCCAGTTGTTCGGCATAGTGCCGGGTGACCCCCGCCCACGTGCCGTCGGCCGGACCGGGTTCACGACCGATCAGCCGGCCGGAGAACCACGCCTCGACCAGCGAGTTCTCGTTGACCAGCTCCACGATCACCAAGGCCGGCTCCTCGACGTACGCCCGCTTCGTGTACGGATTCACGTGGGTGAGCAACTGCCGGGCATACTCCTTCTCCAGTTCGATGATCCGCGGATCGAAGAGGGTCACCGCCTTGGCCAAGCCGAGGTGCTGCCAGTCCGCCACACCGTCATCCTCGCGGAAGTTGCGGCCCACGTTCAGGTTGAAGTTCGAGTAGATGCCGCGTTGCTTCAGCTCGGCCACAAAGAAGTCCAACCGGTCCAGTTGCTCGGCACTGAGCTGGCGCGTGGAGTCCGTCCCCCACTCAAAGAGCGTCTTCTCCCGCCCCCAGTTCGAATCCAGGAAGTGAAATCGCGCGGCATTCACGCCGAATCGCGCCAGGTGCTCGGCAACGGCCGGGGCGTCCTCCCGGCGTGGAAAGCACGCCCCGCCCGTCAGGTTCACGCCCCAGATCCGAAGCCGCGAGCCATCGGGATGCATCAGGTGGCCGTTCTCGACCCGCACGAACCCCGCGGCCCCGGCGGGCGCATCCAGCAGAAACGACATATCCACGAGCGACGGCGCATCGTCCGCGCTGCGCCACGGCACCTCGAAGTCCACCCATTGACCGCCGGCCACCGCCGTGCACGTCACCAGCACGCCAATCCACCATCGCGCCGCACGATTCATCGATCCGTCTCCTTCAAAGTCACCCAGGCCTTGCGAACGGAGAAGCAGTCGTCACCCGAGAACACCAGCCAAAAGGAACGCCCGTCGGGCGCAATCCACGGGGTCGGGATCGCCGCCGACTCGCCCGGCCCCACGTCCCACCGTTCGGTGAAGTACGCCGTCGTCCACGGACCCCATGGCTGCGGCGCATCGTAGATCGCAAAGCCACCCTGTCGGCGCAGGTCCGGGTCGGGCCCGGCCGGAAGCGCCTGCCACCAGAGATAGCGCCCCAGCGGCGCGGCGTAGCATACGCTCGAACGATAGCACCGCCCCGGATGGACGAATACGGATCGTCGCCCGTAGATGTCGGTGGTCCAGACCGGTTCGGCCGGCCTCGTCCCCGCCCAGAACTCGCAGGCCTCCCGCTCGCGGACGTGGCCCTTGGGAACACGGGCCAGAACCATCGCATCCACCGGCTTGTAGGCGCTGTCGCCATCCAGGGAATAGACATAAACGTACTCATCGCGGGCGCCGGCGTACTTGCGGCCAAAGTTCAGGAACGTCGGACAGCCGAAGCTCTCGGCAAATCGCCAGGGGGCCCACCGCCACGTCGCGCCGCGGTCCTCGGACCAGGCCAGTTGCGCGTTGCCCGCGTTGCGGGCCCACAGGTACAAGACGCCATCGACCATGAGCAGCCCCGAGGCCTTCTTGCCCGCGGCGCCGTCGCCGATCTGCTCGCCGGAGGCCGAGCGGATGTTCACACCGTGGAAGTCCTCCGGCCCCCCGATCACCTTCGCCAGGCCCAGGCTCAGCTTGCGGTCGACCTTCGGCTCGAATCCCCACCCATCCCCGTAGGCGGTGTACAAGGCATCGTCATCCCCCCATGTGATGGGCCAGTTGTCGCTGCCGCAGGCCTTGCGGATGATCGTCTCGGGCGGGGCCCAGCGAATGTGGCCGATCACGTCGCTGGGCGGATACGGGCGTGGCACGGACGACGGCCTGTCCCGGGCCGCCGCGCGGGCGTCGGCTGCAAGCGCCGGCGTCCACCCGATGCCGCACGCGACGATGGCCGGCACCATCGAACCGCGATGCAGAAACTCGCGCCGCGTCACACCGGCCGCGTCGTCATGGATCTTCTCCCCGGGTACATGGCCCATCCAGCACTCTCCTTCGTTGGGTATCGCGTCATCTATCGGAGGACCTCGACGACAACAGGATGATCGCTCAGCACCAAGGTGAGCGAGTCAACCCCGGCTAGAGTCTGAATCGGTGACGTGCCTGTCGTCGGGTCATACACACGGACCGTCGTACACGGCACGCCCAGATTCACCGTGACCTTGTCCGAGCCGCCGGCGAAGCGTTCACCCCACAATACCAGGGCGAACGTGCCATCGCTCTTCTGGAGAAGCAGATCGTGCACCGTCGCTGGTTGATTCGGGATGGCGTAAGCCAGTGATCTGGGTCGGATCGCGACGCCGCGGTCGGCCAGGAGGGTTGTCAGATTGTGCAGGTAATGAGCCGCCTGCTTGGGTGTGTAGTCCATTCGGAAGATGGCATAGCGCTCGTGGGCGGGCTCGTTGGAGCGGGTCCGCAGCAGGTAGATGGCCGTGTGGCTCCAGCCCCGCTTGAACTGGGATAGATACAGATTCATGAACAGCCGGGCCTGCATTTCCTCGGTGACATCCTGCCCCATGGGATAACCCGTCTCCGTGGTCACCCTCGGCAGCGTCAGAAGCTGCGATTCGGAATACCCGGCAAAATGGTTGCGCCAGGTCCGGCCATAGTTCCCGTACAGTCCGTCCACCGGGCAGTCCGGACCGGGGTCGGCGCTGCGCCACGTCTGGTTGTCATGCAGGCCCGGCCAGCTCGGATGGGTGATGTAGTTGTGGCAGTTGGCGAAGTCCGCGTAGCAGGTCCCATCCGGCATCAGACAGCCCGCTCCCTGCGGGATCGTCAGGAATTGCAGGCCGACGTTGTCCGTCTGCGCCCCGCCTTCGGTAATGCTCCAGACGGGATAGTCCCTGAGAATCGGATCGCTCTTGGCCGCCTGGTAGAGGTCCCTCTGAAGCTTGGCCACGGGCAGCCAAGACAGATTCCTGCCGCCGGCCTGGCCCTGATACGTGATACCCCAGTTGTTCGGCTCGTTGTTGCCTTCCAGGGCCAGCAGGGCGCCGGCCGCGGCCAATCGCCTGGCCTCGTTGAGCAGTCTGGCCAGATCCGTGCCGCCGCTGAGCAGACCGTAGGCGATGCGGGCGCCCGTTTGCCGGTGGAGCTCGATCATGTCCCTCACGGAGATGTGGTCCTCCAGCCCGCAGCGGATGAAACGCAGGCCGGTATACTTCAGGGCTTGAATGGTCCCCTGGAGCGTCTCGCCACGCCCGGTGATACTGGAGCACGCCCCCATGCTGTTGAGGAAATCACCGGCGGCGATGGCGATCGTGCCTTCTGCATCCGCGCGCGGTGCTGTCACGCCTCGTCCACCGACGGCGAGCATTCCGACGGCGCCGATAACGGTCTGCCGCAGGAACCGTCGGCGCGTCGGGTGCCTCGGCCAGCAGCCCGACAAATCGGGCCCAGGCCGACGGTCCTCATACGCGTTGGTTGTTGTCTTCATTTTCACCTTTCGCCGCGTAACAGCGATCAACGGGATGGTGCAGACGTTCGCCGGTCGCCGGCCCGTGTCTTGACGGCGGGGACCGCCTCCACGAGCGGCACGAAGAATCCCCGCAGCACCTCGTAGGGATGTGCCTGCGGCCGGCGTTTCCAGGAGACGCCTCGCTGGCCCGTCCGCGCCGCCACCACGTCCAGGCTGGGCACGACAAGGATCAGGCTGTCGTACAGGCCCCAGGCCCAGAAGGCGTCCCGCGGCACCTCCGGCAGCGTGGCGTCACTGTTGTTCCACCACAGGAGCCCGTAATGATCCGAGGCGTTGGCATACTGATCGGGATGCATCACGGGCAGGCCGCGAATCGCATCGGGCGTGCCTGTGGCCTGCTCGACGAACGAGGCCGGCAGGATCTGCCGTTCGTCCCAGCGGCCTTTTCGCAGGTACAGCAGCCCGATCCGGGCCAGGGCCTCGACGTTGGCATGTACGCCCGCACCGAATTCCCGCCGCGGCACACCCTCCAGCTCGCGGGGCCGATAGGCATTGGGCCGCCATTGAAGATCGGACCGCTCGATGCCGATGGGCGAAAAGACCCGCTCGAACAGGAGCTCCTGCAAGTCCTGTTTGTATAGTCGCGTGAGGCAATCCGCCAGCCAGTTGGGTCCGCCATCGCTGTAATTCCACTGCGTGCCGGGTGCGAAAAGCAGCTTCGTGTAGCCGCCCGGCTTCTCGAAGCCGGCCGTCTGCGTCGCCAGGTGAAACAGCGTGATCCGCTCGCGCCACGGACCGTCACGGTTCGTTTCCGGCGGGGTACCGAACGCCGGGTCGAATTGCACCGCCCGGTCGGACAGGGCCGCCCGGCCATCCGACACGGCCAGGCCCAGGGCCGTCACGCCGATGGACTTGCTGGCCGACTTGACATCGTATCGCTGGTCCTGATCGCCCCAGCGAAAGACATCCTTGCCCTGGACGACCACCTTGCCCGACCCGCCGCCTTGCAGGGCATAGTCCCGCGCCGCCACCAACTTCTGTACATCAAGGCCAAGATCGCGCGGATCGGCCTGGGGCAGGCCGGCCGCCCAGGAGGCGGCGGCCAAACCCACAACCATAAACGATGACCAACGTGCCATAGCGCACCTCCAACGGAACCTACGGCTTTTCCACCAGCGCCAGCCAATGACCGGAGCCGGGGGCCTTGAGCGGCACGACCGAGCCGCCCTGAATCGTTCGGGCCGGATGCCATTTCGAGGCGCCGATCTCCAACCACGTCAGCCGCAACGAGCCGCTGGTTTTTGACAGATCCAGGCCCACCGCGCCGCCGGCCGGGAAATACACCGCCCATTGCCTGGGGGCGACGGTCAGATAGGCCTCGTTGGGCGAGCGATCACGCAATAAACCACTGTCGGCATCCGGCTCGGCGTGAAAGATGTCGAACCGGTCCAGGAACGACCGCAGGCTCCGCAGGTGCGCCTGGGCGATGTCGCTCAGCCCGAGGCCCGAGTCGGGCCGATGAAACCGGGCCGACGCCGCCCCGCCGATGATGTGCCGCCAGACGCGCTCCAGGCCATCCTGCGTCGTGCCGTAGCGCCCGGTGTCCGCCCCGTAGGTCTTGACCGTGTTGATTGGCCGCGGCCGGGAGGCGATATATTGGCGGACCCACTGGAAGTTGTCCCAGTGCGTCTGGCCTTTCTGATGGTTGTTTTGCGAGACATCCGCGAAATCGTACCGCTCCGGGTGGTCGAACGTCCGCCGGTGCCGCTCGGCCTGGAGGTTCCAGTCGTCCCACATCTCGGTCACGCAGACCGGCTTGCCCGTCTCGGCGGCCTGTTGCTTGATGTGCTCGGCCCAGAAGGCCCCCCACGCCTCCTCGCCGCTGGTCTCGTTGTCCATGCAATAGAGCACGTGGCCGTACTTGAGTGTGTGGGAGAGCATCTTGTCCACGAACCGTTTCTGGTACTTGAACACGACTGGGTTGTTTCGCTGCTTGGGCGTGGTGAAGAAGAACGGCTGGCGGTTGGCGCCCGGATGGTCGGGATATTCCGGGGCGAAGCCTGACTGTTCATAGGTGTAATTGACGTTGTTCTTCGGATTGTAGGGATGCGGCGGCCAGTTGCGGGTGGAGTAGTCGAAGCGGTCCCACACCTCGATCTGCACGATGATGTCGCGCTCGGCGGTCCACCGCAGCAGGTTCTCGAATCGCCGCCAGTACTCCTCGTTCCACTGCTCCAGATCATACTTGCCATTCGGCAACCGTTTGAACGGGTAGACCTCGAAGTCGTGGTCCTGACGGTCGCTCATCGTGTTGCGGATGTAGTTGCCGCCGACCGCCGCCATCGCGTCGAGATGCTCCTTCAGATCGGGGATCTGAAAGAGGCTGTCGTCCTTGCTGCCGCCGATGAGGACGACGGGCTTGCCCTTGTACTGCCAGTAGCGCGGGTTCTCGGGCCAGGGGCGGATGCGATCCTGGGCGTACACGGACGAGGCCAACATGACGCCCAGAACGGCCATGAGTAAACATCTTTGACAAGTCATCGTTGTGCCCTCCACTTCTTGAGTTGTGAATGCTCGGCCAAATCCAGGCCATACAGAATCATCACACCCGACCCCGGATCAAGACGGAACCGATGGTATCCAGAGTCCACGCTCTACCCGACGGGCGTGGATTCCTGCTTTCGCAGGAATGACACGTCAGTGTGTTATCACGATATTCTTCATTCGGTCGTCGATAGGATTCATGCATCCATCACACGTCAGGGTTCACACGGGTCGGCTGCGGCCCTCCCGCTTGTACTGGTCCATCAGGGCCGTGAGCCGCTGGACAATCTCAGGCCGCTCGCGGTAGAGGTTCCTGCGCTCGACCACGTCGGCCGACAGGTCGTACAACTGGCCCGGCGGGTCATCGTCCTGGATCGCGTTCGGGCCGGTCGTGTACCGGTTGCCGCCGGAGCCGCGGCAGAGAATCAGCTTCCAGTGGCCTTGGCGAATGGCGAACTCGCCGTTCGCGGAGTGGTGCACCGTCGCCTCCCGGATCGGCCCGTCGAGCGTTTTGCCCAAAAGCGCCGGCAGGATGCTGTAGCTGTCCTCGGCGGCGTTGTTCGGCAGCGAAGCTCCCACGATCTCGGCGCAGGTGGCCATCAGGTCCGTCAGGCAGATCGTCTGCTCGCAAACCGAGCCCGGTTTGATGCGGCCCGGCCAGCGGGCGAAAAACGGGACCCGGTGACCGCCCTCCCATGCATCGCGCTTGCGTCCGCGGAAGTGATAGTTTGAATAATGCCCATAGTCCGGCACCAGGGCCTGGGTGATGTTCTCCGGCCCGTTGTCACTGGTGACCATAATCAGCGTGTTCCCGGCGATTCCCAACCGTTCGACCGTCTCCATCACCTGTCCGATGGTCCAGTCCACCTGCCAGACGAAGTCGCCGTACTCGCCGGCCCGGCTCTTATCCTTGGCCATGGCCACCGGCAGAACCGGCGTATGCGGCCCGGTCAGCGGGAAGTACATGAAGAACGGCCGCTGCGGCTGGGCCTTGGCGTGGTCTTCAATCCACCGGGTGGCCCGTTTCGTCAACTCGGGCAGGACATCGATGTGACGGAAACCCGGCGCGATCGGCCCGGCCCGCCAGAAGCGCGGATGCGGAGATCGCTCGATGTGCTCCGTGGGGGCCTCGACCGGATGATCGTTCTCGACGTAGAGGTACGGCTCCATGTCCAGCGACGCGGGGATGCCGAAGAAGTACTCGAAACCCACGTCGACGGGCCCCGGCCGCAGGGGCTTGCCGTAATCAGTCTTGGCCTCGTTGCCCAGGCCCAGGTGCCACTTGCCGAAGCAGCAGGTAGCGTAGCCGTGCTCCTTTAAGAGCGAGGCGACCGTCATCCGGCCCGGCTCGATCAGCATGGGCGAGTATCCCCAGAGCACGCCCTTCTTGAGCGCACTGCGCCAGCAGTACCGACCTGTCACGACGCCGTAGCGGGTGGGGGTGCACACCGCCGAGCCCGAATGGGCGTCGGTAAATCGCATGCCCTCGGCCGCCAGGCGGTCCATGTTGGGCGTGGTGATCTTCGAGTCCGGGTTGAGGCAAGACACGTCGCCGTAACCCAGGTCGTCGGCCAGGATGAAGATGATATTCGGCCGGGTGGAAGATTCGCCACTCGAACTCCGCTCCTGGGCGAGGGCATGACCGGTCCAGGCCAGCGAGATCGCCCCCGCCCCTGCGGCCCGCAAGAAGTCCCGTCGTTTCATCCACACGTCATTCATTGCGAATTCCTCCATCGTCGCGGGCAAGGACTAGTCGGGGGCCGCGGGTACCGGCAGGGACAGCGGGTCGTCAGCGGTCTTCATGGCTCGGATGAGTAGACGTTGCATCCGTTGGAGACGCGGGGCATAGTCTTCGTCCGCGGCCAGGTCGTTCATCTCCAGCGGGTCGTTTTGCAGGTCATACAACCGCCACGTGTCAATGGACGGGTAGTGGAGCAGCTTGAAGCGTCCATCGAAGACCATGCGCTGGAGGTTCAAATAGGCCCCGTAGATGAAGCCATAGCAACCCGTTGAAAAAGTGTCACCCCGGACTTGATCCGGGGTCCACGCTCGACGTGTGGTGTGTACTCTGCACGCAAAGCGTGGATTCCCGCTTTCGCGGGAATGACAACAAGGGCCGGTTTCTGTGCCCGTACGTTTTTCAACGGACTGATAGCCCATCTGGCCGGGTTCTTCCAAAAAGCCCAGAAGGCTGCGGAACTCCACATGGTCGGGCCGTTCGGCGCCCGCCAGGTCGAGCGTGGTGGCCATGATGTCCTGCAGGTAGACGGGGGCCTCGACCCGGCCGCCGGCCTGGATGCCCGGGCCGCACACGATCAGCGGCACGCGGACGCTGTGGTCGTACAGGTTCTGCTTGCCCATGAAGCCATGGTGCCCCACGGCCAGACCGTGGTCGGCGGTAAAAAAGATGACGGTATCCTCGGCCTTACCGCTGGCCTCGAGCGCATCGAGAATCCGGCCGATCTGCGCATCCATGTGCGTGATGATGGCGTAGTATTCTTGCCGGTGCACCTTCACGGCGTATTCGGTCCGCGGAAACGGGGCGAGCTTTTCGTCCCGCAGCCCCTTGCCGCAGCCGATGGCGTCCTTGTACGGGTATTCGGCCAGGAAGTTGCTGGGCACCTTGACCTTGTCCAGCGGGTACTTGTCGACGTACTCCCTGGGCGACTGGCGTGGGTCGTGCGGCGCGTTGAACGCCAGGTACATGAAGAAGGGCTTGTCGCGCGTGGCGGCCTGCCGCAGATACGCGGTCGCGTCATCGCCCAGCACCTCACTCCAGTGCCTGCCGCCTTTCCAGTAACCGCCGAACTGCGGATCCCACGGGGCCCACGGATCGGGCCGGCCCTCGATGGGGCGGTTGTAACCCTGGGGTGTGTCGTTGGGCATGCCGGGTCGCACGTGGGTGACGTGATCGAAGATCTTCTCCGGGTCGATCTTCACGTGCCACTTGCCGGTGAAGTAGGTTTCGTAGCCGGCGGCGCGGAGCATCTGCGACCAGAGTCGGCCGGCCTGGGCCTCTTGTGAAAGCGTGCGGTCCACGGCATAAGCGTTCCACAGCCACCGGCCCGTATTCAGCATGGTTCGGCTGGCCACGCAGACCGCGCCCGTCCATGAGCCCATGTTATAGGCACGGGTGAACGTGACGCCCTGTTTCACCAGCCGATCCAGGTTGGGCGTTTCGATCTCGTCGCAGCCCAACGCGTGGATCGCCTCGAAGCACTGGTCATCGGCGAAGAGGAACAGGATGTTCGGCCTTGTGCCCCGCAGGGTGCCGGCCGCCCGGCCGGGCGAAGAAAACGCCAGCGAGGCCAGCCCCAGGCCCGTCCATTTCAAGAAGCAGCGTCGATTCATTGTGTTCCCCTGCGATTCTTACTCACCCCCGACCTTCGCGCACAGGGCCGGCGTCATGCAAGCCGCTCCACGTAAACGAAGTACGCCCCGCGGCTTGTTCCATCGCGTTCGATGAGCTCCGTGTCCAGCCGCGTCGATCCGGCGGGCAGCGACAGCGTGAACACGGCGGCCCTATCCTCCGGGCCGACCTTGGTGCTTTCGCTCTGCGCGGCGATGCGAATCCGCGCCTCGACAATGTCCAGGGCCTTGCCGCGATCGGGGGCGGCACGCATCGGCAAAGCCACTTCTTCGGGCCAGCGGCGCAGCTCGAACCGATAGCGCCCCGCCCGTTCCAGATGCACCGCCCAGAAGCCGTTGGCCTTGAGCCCGGCGAGAACCGCCTGCTGGTTCCACGGCACCGGACCGTTGTCGGTATGCCAATCATGGCTCGTCAGGCGGGATGGATTCTCCCGGTCCGAGCCCAGGACGATCTCGCAGTACCCGTCGAAGCGATCGTTGATGTGCTCCCACCAGGTCTCATAGGCCCGCCGCAATTGGGCGACCACGTCCGAGTGGCGCGCGGCCACGTCGTTCGCCTGGCCCGGATCGGCCTGGATGTCGTAAAGCTCCTTGCCGTTAATCAGCCGCCATCGCTCGGTCATGGCCGCGCTCTTACGCCACTTCTCGGGCCACTCGATCCGCTGCGAGTGAACGAACAGCGTTCGTTGGGGCCATGGGGTTGCCCCTCCGCGCAGCAGCGGCGACAGGCTTGCGCCATCCAGGTCGGCCTGGGGCGCGTTGAGGCCGCACAGGTCGATAAACGTCGGCAGCAGGTCGATATGCGCCGCAAGCGCATCGACATCCCGCCCGCCGCTGACGCCTCCTTCGGGCCAGTGAACAAAACACGGCACGCGATGGCCGCCATCGTACTCGCTGCCCTTGGTGCCCCGCATCCCGGCGTTGTGACCCTTATCGCCCCGATAGCCGGCGGCGGTGCCGTTGTCCGTCATGAAGACCAGGATCGTGTTCTCTTCCAACCCCAGCCGCAGCAGGTGCTCCCGCAACCGCCCCACATTGTCGTCGATGTTCGTAATCATGCCGTAGAAATCGGCATTCGGCACCGCCGGATCATCGCGGTAGGGCCTGGCGTACCCTTCCGGCACATGGTAGGGGCCGTGCGGCGCGTTGGTCGGCAGATAGCAGAAGAAGGGCCCGTCGCGGTGGGCCTCAATGAACCGCATGGCCCCCGCAAACCACACATCCGTACAATACCCGGTGTACTTGTGCGGCACGCCATTGTGCCAATACGTGTCATCGAAGTAGTCGTTGCCCCAATAGTCGGGCAATTGCCCCACGCCGCCCCCGCCATGCACGAGCACCTCGTCGAAGCCGCGGTCCTGCGGGCGGAAGGGGTAATTGTCGCCCAGGTGCCACTTGCCGAACACGCCGGTCGCGTAGCCCGAGGCCTTGAAGACGTCGGCCATCGTCACCTCGTCGGCGGCCAACAGCGAGCGGCCCATGATCGTGTGCCATACGCCCGTGCGGGAGGAGTACCGCCCCGTCATCAGGGCCGCGCGGGTCGGCGCGCACGTGGGGTCCACGTGGAAATCGGTCAGCCGGACGCTCCGGGCCCACAGCCGATCCAGATGGGGCGTTCGGATGTGTCGGTTGCCCAAGGCCATGATATCGCCGTAGCCCTGGTCGTCGGTCATCACCAGCACCACATTCGGGCGTGGGGACGAGGGGCCCGCCTCTACCGCAGCGGTGGTCTTCGGCCATGCGCCCAGACCCCAAGCCGCCAGCCCCGCCCCCGCGCGTTGGAGAAAACAACGACGATTCACGATGTGCACCTCTTTCACACGGCTCCGGCGGCCCATTGTGACGCCAATCGTTCCAGACGCTCAATCACCGCCGTGTATTTCAGATCCCCGTACAGATTCACGCGTTCGCCCGGATCGTCGCGCAAGTCGTACAGTGCGCCGTCCTTGTCCTTCACCCGCGGATCCATGAAGATGATCAGCTTCCATCGTCGCGTTCGGACCATGACGCGTCGGCCGGTGTCGCGCAGTTCCTCGTACATGCTCTGGCTGTGGTCGATCTCCGAGAAGCACGCCCGCCGCCATCGCGAGACACGGCCCTCGATCAACGGGCGCAGGCTCCGGCCGCGAATCCCGCCGGGCACCGTCAAGCCGCACAGGTCCAGCATCGTCGGCAGAAAGTCGATCATCTCGACCGGTTCGTCGATCACGCGTCCGGCGGGCAACGCGGCGGGGAACCGCAACACCAGCGGCGCCCGTACGTTCTGCTCGTAGAAGACGCGCTTCTTCCACAGGCCATGCTCGCCCAACTGGAAGCCCTGATCCGCGTTGACGGCGATGATCGTATCATCCAGGCGACCCGCCCGCCGCAGGATCTCCACCAGCCGCCCCACCTGGGCATCGACCAGCGAGACCATGCCGTAGTACGTTCCCCGCGCCAGGCCGATCTGCTCGTCCGGCAGGTCCGCGCCGGCGTAGGTGCGCAGCGGGCCCTGTTCGAACGTGGGTTTGGAGGCCAGTTCCTCGTCGGTGGGTAAGGGCAGGTGGATCGTGGCTGGATCAATGAAGTACTCCTTCGGTACGCGACAGGCCACGTGCGGCGCGTGAAACGACACCCGCAAAAAGAAGGGCTCATCCTTGTGCGCCAGCTCTTCCAGCACGGCCACGGCCTTGTCACCCAGTCGCCAGGTCTGTGATTCTTCGGGCTTGAGCGGTGAGATGCCGCCGATCATCCAGCCGTGCGTCTTGGTGAAGACGCTCTCGGCGGGCAATACGGCTTTGCCATCGTCGCCGAAGGTCTGCCGCGCGTACGCCGTTGGCCGGCCACACACGTCCAGCTCGCTCGGCACGTCCCCCCGCGCGTCCCAGGAGGCGTGGAATCCGTGGATCTTGCCGACGTTCACGGGCTTGGTGCCCGCCGTGGTCCAGGCATCCAGCAGATTCGGTTCGCGGTTCAGACGCTCCATCCGCGCGGCGTCCACGTAGGGAATGCCGCCGGCCGGCGGCTTGCCCATCGCCACGGGGCCCACCTCGTGCGCGTAGTGCCCCGTCTTCATGCTCTTGCGGGAGGGCACGCATACGGGGTTCTGCACGATCGCCACGTCGAAGCGCACGCCCTCGGCCGCGAGCCGGTCCATGTGCGGCGTCTTGGCCCACGCGGTCCCGTAACAGCCCAGGGCATCCGCCCGGCCATCGTCCATCATAATCCACAGCACGCTGGGCCCCCGTCCCATCGGCGATGCCCCGGCCTGGGCCGCGGCCCACCGCGGCGCCGCTGCTCCAAGCACCGCACCGCCTGTGGCCTTGAGAAAGTCGCGTCGGTTCATGGCCCCTCCAGGAATCGCATTTGCCGCGTTTATGTCAATCGCCCATGGCCGCACCCAGCAGGCCCCGCTGCCGCAGCCACTGCTCGCAGCGGCCGGGCCAGTCGCGTGCGGCCACACAACTGTTCGCCCGCATCCCGAAGCCATGCCCACCCTTTTCATAGATATGCATTTCCGCGGGCACACCCGCCTTGATGCACGCGAGATAGAAGTCGATGCTGTTCTGCACGGGCACGCCGCCATCGTCGCTGCTGTGCACGAGGAACACCGGCGGCGTCTGCGGCGTAACCTGCAGCTCGTTCGACAACGCCTTGACCAACTCCGGGTCGGGGTTCTTGCCCAGCAGGTTGTCCCGCGAGCCCCGGTGCATGGTGTCCTTGGTGAACGTGATGACCGGGTACATCAGGATCGCGAAGTCGGGCCGACAGCTCACCCGGTCGATGGAATCGTCGGCATCGGCCCGGCCTGCGTCGAAATGCGTCGCCGCCGTCGAGGCCAGGTGCCCGCCGGCGCTGAAACCCATGACGCCGATCCGCTGCGGGTCGATGCCCCATTCCTTCGCGCGGTACCGCACGGTACGGATCGCGCGCTGGGCGTCCCACATCGGAATCGGATGCTGGAAGTACCGATGGCGGTATTTGAGGATGACGCCCGCGACGCCGATTGACTGGAACCACTGCGCGACCTGGTGTCCCTCGTGGTCCATCGCCAGCAGCCAGTACGCGCCGCCCGGGCAGATGACCACCGCCGCCCCGGTGGCCTGCTCCTTGGGCGGCAGGTACACCGTCAGCGTCGGCGTCCGCACGTGCTGCACGTGCCCCCCTTCAATCGACTCGGCCACGGGCAGTTCCTTGTCACCCGGTGCCCCATCCGGCCACAGAGCCATCTGCTCGGCCGCCCACGTCGGAGCCGCAGCCAACGCAAAGACCATCCCCACACCTAATACCCATTGTTTCATCGCCGGTTCCTTTGTCAGTTCTGTTCCGTGTTACTCTTGCCCAACAGGTGCTTCTCCCACCAGTGCAGGTATTCCCCGTCGCTTACCCCCGCGGACAAACCGCGGTCGGCCATCGCCCGCGCATATCGCTCGACGGCCTCGCGGTCCCAGTGTTCCCGGATCTCGCGGGGCTCGGGCACGCGCCCCTGGTCGTCCGTCTCCACGATCCAGCGGTCCAGCCACCGGCGCAGGTCCTTGAGCACCGCTTCATGGTCCGGATCCTCGGCCAGGTTATGGATTTCATACGGATCGGCATGCAGGTCGTACAACTCCTCGGGCGGGCGCTGCGGCGCCATGAATCGCGTCTGGGCGGGTGTGAGTTTGCCCTGCTTATGCAGCACCTGCATCAGCGTCAGCACCGGATACTGCCGTTTCTTGTACGCGTTGAACTGCGTGTACGGCCGCTCCGGATGAAAGTTGCGGATGTACTTGTAGCGGGCCGTCCGCACGCATCGAATGCGATCGTCCGTCTCATCGCACCGGTCCCGCGCGGCGAAGATACTGTGGCGCTTCGCGGCGCCGACTCCCAAGAAAGGTCGGCCCTGCATGTGTTGGGGCACCGGGATCCCCGCCAGGTGCAGGCAGGTCGGTCCGAAGTCGATCGAGCTGACCAGGTCGTCGCAGACCCGGCCCGCCTCGAGATGTCCGGGCCAGCGGATAAGCAGCGGAACGCGAATCCCCCCTTCATAGAGCCATTGCTTGCCGCGCACGTGGCAACGGCCATGGTCGCCGAAAAAGAACACGAGCGTGTTCTCCGCCAGCCCGTCCTCGGCCAGCCGCGCCAGCGCGCGGCCCACCTGCCGATCCAGAACCTGCAACGATTCGAGATAGTCCGCCCAGTCCCGGCGGGTCAGCGGGTGATCCGGGTAATACGGCGGGATATCCACCTGCGACGGATCGATTGGCCGCTCCGGGTCACGCTGAAAGGCACGGTGTGTCAACGAGAAGTTGATCTGCGCGAAAAACGGCCGGCCGGGTGGCCGTTGCCGCCAGTCCGTACCGTCGAACGGTTCGGCGCCTGGGTCGAAGTTCCAGTCCGTCTTGCCCTTGCGATCAAAACTCAAGCCCGCCGCGTTGCACGTGAAGTACCCTGCCCGGCGGAAGTACTGGGTGATCAATTCCACCGGCGCCGGCAGCGTGTACCCGTCGCTTCGATGACTGCGGTGGTTGTGGGCGCCGATGCTCGTCTGGTACATCCCGGTCATCAAACCGCTGCGAATCGCCGAGCAGACCGGCCCGCTGGCGAATGCCTGCGTATACCGCACACCCTCGCCGGCCAGCCGGTCCAGGTTCGGGGTACGCACGGCCCGCGTGCCATAGCAGGCCAAGTCCGGGGAGAGATCCTCGGCGATCAGCCATAGGATATTCGGCCGATGTGAGCCGGGTTGGTCTTGCCCGTCGGCGGCTGCGCCGTCCAGGCCCCAAGCCGTCGCCAGACCCAACCCGCAGGCCTCCAGAAACGTGCGTCGATTCATCTCATCTCCTCATCGCGATCACCGCGAAACCCCCGCCCTTCCTCAACCCTCCTGGTCATCGAAGGGCATGGGAAACAACGCCGAGGGCCGGTGGGCCTGACGCATGATCCGCCGCATCCTGTTCGCGATCTGCGGGTGCTGCTCGGCCACGTTGCGCGTCTCGGCAAGATCCTCGGCCAGGTTGTAGAGCTCGAACCGGTCGGCCGCCACCAGGTAGACCGCCTTCCAGTCGCCCATCCGCACCGCCTGTTTCCTGCCCTGCTCGTGAAACTCCCAGTACAGGTACTCGTGGGGGCGCTGCTCGCCGCCCAGCAGCGTCGGCACATAAGAGATACCGTCGATGTCCTCGGGCGGCTCCAGCCCTGCCAGCTCCCACGCCGTCGGCAAGAAGTCCCAGAACGCCGCCAGGTGATCCGTCACCCGACCCGGCTGGATGTGCCCCGGCCACCGTGCCACAAACGGCACCCGGATGCCGCCTTCGTAGAGGTCCCGCTTGTATCCACGCAGGGGCCCGTTGCTGTCGAAAAAGTCCGGATCATGCCCACCTTCCTTGTGCGGCCCGTTGTCGCTCGTAAACATGACCAGCGTGTTCTCATCGATCCCCAAGTCGGCCAAGAGATCGAGAATCCGCCCCACGTCCGCGTCCATCCGCGTGACCATCGCGGCGAATGCCGCCCGCGGCGCCTCCTGCCGCGCGTAGTGTCCGCCCGTGACCGGCGGCTCAGGCCACTTGCCGCGGAACCGCGCGAGCGAATCCTCCGGCACCTGCATCGCCGCGTGGGGGATGGTGAAGGGGACGTAACAGAAGAAAGGCCGGTCCTTGTGCCGGCGAATGAAGGCCAGCGCCTCCTCGGCGATCAGATCCTGGGAGTATGTCTGCTGCCCTCCATCGCGATTGCCCTCGAGCACGACTTTGCGGTCGTTGTGCCAGAGGTGGTCCGGGTAGTACGAATGGGCCTGCCGCTGGCAGTTGTACCCGAACCACTCATCGAAGCCCTGCCGGTTCGGGTCGCCCTCGGACCCGACCGGTCCCAGCCCCCACTTGCCGAAGCCGCCGGTCACGTACCCGGCCCGCCGGAGCCCCTCGGCCACCGTGACCGTCTCGGCCTCCAGCGGCGCCTGGCCCTCCGGCTGGACCTCGCGGTTGCCGCGGATGTAGGCGTGCCCGCCATGCAGGCCGGTCATCAGGGAGCAGCGGGAGGGCGCGCAGACCGTCGCCCCGGCGTAATGCTGGGTCCACCGGAGCCCCTCCGCGGCCAATCGGTCGATGTTAGGTGTGGCGAATCGTTTCTGCCCGTAGCAACTCACGTCGCCGTAGCCCAGATCGTCGGCCAGGATGAAAATGATGTTTGGCTTGTCGATGTGCCCCGACCGCGGCCGCTGGGCCCGGCCAACCGTGGCCATCGGCCAGGCCAAGCCCAGCCCCGTAACGGCGAAAAACTCCCGGCGATTCATCGCGGGCTCCTCCAAAACACTGGATAGATCGGCCTTGCCATGACTCACCAGTTTACACGAATCGCCCCGACGGCTCAACCAGCCCGTCGATTGAACGTGGCGTCTATCTTGACAGAGGGGCCGTTTCTGCGATACTGTCGCCTATGCCAAAGAACGTCGCTATTCTGGGGTCCACCGGCTCGATCGGGACCAGCGCCCTGCGTGTGCTGGAATCGCTGGGGCCGGATTTTCGCGTGGTGGCCCTGGCCGCCCGCGACAGCATCGAGGCCCTGGCCGACCAGGTGCGCCGGTTTCGTGTGCCGCACGCGGCGGTGATCAACCCCGAGAAGGCCGACGCCTTCCGCCGACTGGTGGGCGACGTATCCTGCCGGGTCCGGACGGGCCCCGGCGCCCTCGAGGAGATTGCCGCGCTCGACGAGGTGGACATTGTCCTGACCGCGGTCGTCGGCGCCGCGGGCCTGCCGGCCGTTCTTCGCGCCGCCAAGCAGGGCAAAACCCTGGCCATCGCCAACAAAGAGCCGCTGGCCATCGCCGGGCGGCTGCTCACGCAGACCGCCCGCGCCCACGGCGCTCGCATCCTGCCGATCGACAGCGAACACTCGGCGGTCTTCCAGACCCTGCAGGCCGGCGACCGGCGGGACGTGCGGCGCATCATTTTGACCGCGTCGGGCGGGCCCTTCCGAAACGCCCGCCCCGAGGATCTGGCCGCGGTCCGACCGGAGCAGGCCCTGGCCCACCCCACGTGGAACATGGGCCCCAAGATCACCATCGACAGCGCGACCATGATGAACAAGGCGCTGGAGATCCTCGAAGCGGTGTGGCTGTTCGACGTGCCGGTCGAGAAGGTGGACGTGCTGATCCATCCGGAGTCCATCGTGCACTCCATGGTGGAGTTCGTCGACGGGGCCATCGTCGCCCAATTGGGCACGCCCGACATGACCGTTCCGATTCAGTACGCCCTGACGTATCCGCGCCGTCGGCCCAGCCCGGCGGCGGCCCTGCGGCTGGAGGACCTGGGATGTCTGACGTTCGAGCGGCCGGATACGACGCTGTTCCGCTCGTTGGAGCTGGCCTACGAGGTGGCCCGGCTCGGCGGCACCGCCCCGGCGGTCTTCAACGCCGCCAACGAGGTGGCCGTCGACGCGTTCCTGGCCGACCGCATCACGTTTGCACATATTGTGGAAACCGTCGAGGCCTGCCTTGAGGCACATACCGTCAAGGCCGAGCCCGACTTGGACGATTTGTATGAGGCCGACGCCTGGGCCCGAGACCACGCGGGGCAACGGGCCCACGCCGTGGGTCGCTAGGGCCCCGGATAAGCAACGCCAGGAAGGAGAAACGCGAACGCATGGACCGGCAAGAGAGCAACCGCGAGAACACGTTCAACCTGATGATCCTTTTGGTCGGGGTGGCCGGTCTGGCGGTGTTGATCGTTCTTTATCCCCACAAATTCGGCAGCCTGCTGATCGCCCTGCTCGGCTTCGGCGCGGTGATTCTCGTCCACGAATTCGGCCATTTCATCGTGGCCAAGCTGTCCGGGATCAAGGTCGAGGCCTTCAGCATCGGCTTCCCCCCCACCCTGGTGGGCCTTCGTCGCAAGCCCGGCGGCTGGGACATCCGGTTTCTGCCGCGTCGGCGACCCGCGGAAGAGGTGCAGGGCTCGCCGGCCGTCGAGAAGCCTGAAGACGACGACAATCGTCTCGGTGAGACCGAGTACCGTCTGGGTTTGGTCCCGTTCGGCGGGTTCGTGAAGATGCTGGGGCAGGAAGACGCCGGGGTCGCCGAAGAGAGCGAAGATCCGCGGTCCTTTGCCAACAAGTCCGTGTGGATCCGCATCGCCGTCGTCGCCGCCGGGGTCGTCTTCAACGCGATCAGCGCCTCGCTGATCTTCATGATTGTCTTCTTGATGGGAATGGACCTCCCGCCGGCGGTTGTGGGGGGCGTCGTGCCCGGTTCCCCCGCGGATCGTGCTGGTCTGCAACCCGGCGATCGTATCGTCCAGGTCGAGGGCGAGTCCTTCATCGATTACACGGCCCTGGTTCTGGCTCCGGCCTTGTCCAAGCGCGGAGAGCCCATTCATTTCCTGGTCGAGCACCCCGATGGAACCCGTGAGCCGATGGAGGTCGTCGCCGAAAGTTCACCCCGTAGCGGGGAGCGCATTCGCACGCTGGGCATCCAGCAGGCCGAGTCCCTGGTGGTTCCGCGCACCATGGATGAAAAGACACTGGCCGAGGCCGGGCTGAAACCCGGTGACCGCATCGTCGCCATGGATGGCCGGCCGGTGGACACCGCTTGGGAGATGGACGACATCATCCGCCGGGCCCTGAAGGACAAGATCGTTATCACGCTCGAGCGGACCGACCCCAAGACCACGCAGACTACCCAGGTTGACGTCCCGTTTGATATGGCCTGGGCGGCCGAGCAGGGCCATTACAGCGACGAACTAAACCTCTGTCACGTTCACTCGCTCGTCCCGCGGCTCAAAGTGGCCGCCGTCGCCGCCCCTCGCCGGGCTCCGCTGGGCTGGTTGCTCCACCGACTATCGGGGGGCGACGACGCAGACGACCCGGCCGAGCGACTTCAGCCGGGGGACGTGCTGCTCAAGGTGGGCGCCGTCGAGAATCCCACCTACGCGGAGCTGCGGCGCATCACCCAGGAGCATCGCGACAAGGAGCTGGCGATCACCGTTCTGCGCGAGGACAAGAACGGCCAGGAGCAGCAGGTCGAGATCACCACCGTGCCGCGCAGCGACCCGCGCCATGAGGACCGGGCCGTGATCGGCTTCGTCCCCATGCTGGACATGGAGCATCCCGTCGTCGCCGCGACCCTGAGCGACGGCGATCCGACGCCGCTGGCGGTTCCCCGAGGGGCGACGATTACCGCCGTCGACGGCGAACCGGCGGCCAACTGGGCCGACGTCGTGCGCCTCTACCGGGCCAATTACGGCCAACGGATCAGCCTGGAATACCGCCTGGATGGTGAAGACGCCGGTGCCGTCGCCTTGCTCGTGCCCAAGGACGATCGCTATCTGACGGTCCAATCCACGCTCGCCGACCCCCTGCCGCTCGAGATGCTCAAGGAAACGTACCAGGCCGGCTCCCCCCTTCAGGCGGTGCGGATGGGCCTCAAGAAGACAAGCATGTTCATCGTGCAGACGTACGTCACGCTACAGCGGCTGATCACCGGGGATGTGAGCCCGAGTAACCTCATGGGGCCGGTCGGCATTCTCCGGGCCAGCTACACCATCGCCCAGCGCGACTTGATCGACTACGTGTATTTCCTCGGCCTGATCAGCTCAATCATCGCCGTGATGAACCTGCTGCCCCTGCCCATCGTCGACGGCGGCGTGATCGTCCTTCTGCTGATTGAGAAGATCAAGGGTTCGCCCCTCAATGAGCGTATCCAGGGCGTGATCAATTACGCGGGCCTGGCGTTTCTGCTGGCCGTGCTGCTGTGGCTGACGTACCAGGACCTATTGCGCGTGTGGTTTGACTGAGTCGGCTCGGGAGACGCCTCATGTCCCGAACCATTACCGTCGTCATCCCGGCCCACAACGCCGGTCGTTACCTGGCCCGGGCTTTGGCTTCGGTACGCACCCAGGTGCGCCGGCCTGACCAGGTGATCGTGATTGACGATGGTTCGACCGACGACACCGCCGCGATCGCCGCCGCCGATCGCGACGTGGAGCTGATCCGCCAGGCCAACGCCGGCGCCAGTGTCGCCCGCAACGCGGGCATCCAGGCCGCGCGGGGCGAATGGATTGCGTTCCTGGACGCCGACGATGAGTGGCTGCCCGAACACCTGGCCCTGCACGAGGCCCTGCTCGACCGCAACCCGCACCTGGTTTGGAGCACGGGCAACTTCTATTGGTGTTATTGCGAGCAGGGCCATCGGCAACGTGTGGACCTGAACGGCCCGCGCCTGGATCGCATCCGCACGTTGCTGGCCGGTCGGTCCTATTTCGACAGTTACTTCGTCGCGCATGCCAACTTCGCCACCGGACACACGGACACAACGCTGATCCGCAAGGACATGCTCGTCGAAGCCGGTCTGTTCCATGCAGGGCAGGTTCGTATGAACGACATGGACATGTGGTTTCGGCTCGCCTACCGTCATCCGGCGATCGGGTTCGTGCTCGAACCGACGGCCGTGTACCACTTCGGCGTGCCCGACGGGATCACCAAGCGGTATCGCGATCCGGCGATCCTCTGCGAGTTCATCGATAGGCACATGGCGATGGCTCGGCAATCCGGCCATGATCAGGCGTTTCGACACTGCGCGGCCAAGATGGTGGGATGGTGGATTCACGATCTGCTCGAGGAAGGCCAAGGCCGCGATACTCGCCGACTGCTGCGGTGTTACGCCGCCCTCTTCGATCGGTACTTCGTCGTCACCAACACGATCAAGTCGTTCTGGCCGGCCGCCGGGCGATTCTACGACCGCGTCAGCCAAAGGCTCGGCGCCAAGCGCCGCAAACGCTAGAAGGGTCCGCGAGTATGGCCCGCGTGGACATCATCATGCCGCTCTATAACAAGGCCCCCACGGTCGAACGGGCGGTGCGATCCATCCTCGCGCAGGATTTTCACGACTGGCATTTGATCGTGATCGACGACGGCTCGACGGACGACGGCCCGGAGCGGGTTCGTGCGCTCGGGGACCCGCGTATCGAGATCGCCGCACAACCCAACGCCGGACCAGGGGCGGCGCGCAACGCCGGTCTGGACCTCGCCACAGCGCCCCACGTGGCTTTCCTGGATGCCGACGACGAATGGCTGCCACCCTATTTGAGCCGTGCTATGGAGGCCATGACGAGTAACCCCGTGGCCTTGGTCTCCTCTATGTACTACCTCTGGCCGATGCAGCGCCGGATGTCCGGAATATGGCGGCGGCGGGGGATTGCGCCCGGCATCTATCGGCTTTCAGGCAAGGAAGACCCTGCCTGGGCGGACTGGCTGTTGTCATTTCCGCTGGCATGGAACAGCTTGATCCGCACGGACGTGGCACGTCGGTATGGCGGGTTTTATGCCGAGACTCGTTGCCTTCTGGGAGAAGACACCATCTTCTTCGTGAGAATCGGGATCAACGAACCGATCATGATACTCCCTGAATGCACGGTGAGGCATCACACGGAGGACAGCGACTTGGCCGCACCTGCCGACCGGCCCCTGGCCCCCTTCTTTTTTGACCCGGACATCATCTTGGCCTATTGCCCGGAGGCCAAGAAGACCCTTGCCCGCGGCCTGATCGACCACATGGCCCTGCGTCACGCCTGGTACCGGGCGCGCCATGGACACAAGGCCGAAGCGGCGGACCTTTTGGGTCGCTTTCCCGGGACGCGGCGATTTCGTTGGAAATACATGACTTGTCGGCTCGGGATCGCGCTGAGTCCGATCCTGCCGTACTGGGTTCGCTTTAAGGTGTGCCTGGGTCGGCTGCGATATGTCCTGTATCGACGTTTTGCCGGCTCCTGCCGCGGCTAATCGCTCGGTCTGCGGGCTAGAAACAGCGCCTGTTGTTCGAGTCCCATCCGTTCACCTTGTCTTTCGTCCACCATATCCGCCACGGCGATGCGCTGGACGTCCAGACCGGCATCCCGCATACGATCGATCAGGTCAAGCCCGTAGAGCCGCACGTGATCATACCAGCCGTACACGCGAAAACGATCCTCAGGGGTGACGACGGAGGGGTCCTCCAGCGTATGCTCCAACGAGGCTGAATGCGGTACCATCTGGATCATCCATCCGCCCGGCCGCAGCACACGACGGAACTCGGCCAGGGCCTTGCGGTCGTCCTGCACGTGTTCCAACACATGCGAACAGAAGATGGCATCCACCGACGCATCGTCCAATTCCAGCGCCGTGACGTCCATGTGCCGCATGGCCTTGGGACTGACCAGGTCAATACTGAGGTATTCCACGCCCGCCTGGGCCCGAAAGCGCCGTTCCAGCACCTCCTCCGGCGCCACGTGCACCAGCCGGCAGGGCCGTCGGTCAAAGAGCTCGGGATGCTGATCGAAGAAAACCCACGCCATGCGATGGCGCGACAGACACCAGCAGACCGGGCATACCCCCCGCACCTCGGGCTGCCGCGGATTGCGAATGAACCGGCGCAACCGGCTCCGGCAGACCGGGCAATACCGCCACGGCCCCCAGTACGCCGCTTTCTTGACCCACGGCACCGCGCGAAGCAGGGGTTCCTGGAGTCCCTTCGGAACAAATCGTCGGATCAGCCCCACGCCGGTACTCCCAATGCCTGGCCTTTGGATACCAAAAAAACCGGCCTTATCGTACGCGATCGCCGCGTGAACCACAAGGCGAATCGACCTCGAATCGAGCGTCCTTGCCGCTGGCGTCGTGGCCCGCCTTTGTGGCCGAGACCGCTTTTTTGTTCATCCGGGCCCGGGGCGACGATAAGATACCCGGTGGTCGCAGGACAACCAGCGCAAGGCGCAGGCCGGACGGGAAGCACGACGATGCAGCAGGAACAACTCCACGTGGTCTTCATGACCCGTCAGCCATATCCTCACGGGATGGCCGGCACGAAGATTCTGCAGAACCTGATCGATGCCCTGCGCCCCTTTCCTGAGGTCTGCACTCAAGTACTTGTCCTTCGGGGTCGTCACGCGGGATTGCGCTGCACGGACCCGGCCGGCGTCTATCGCGGGACCCCCTACCGTGTCATCGGGGCCCACAGGGGCTCCGGGCTGGGAGCGATCTGTCACGCACCCACGGACTACCGCCACGCCGTTGCACACCTTCGGCAGGTTCACGACCCCGCCGTTGGGAACGTCCTGTTCATCTACGGCGGTCCCGACCTGGCCAATCTCTGGATCATTGGACAAGCCCGGCGATTGGGTTACAAGACCGCGTTCTACCTGGTCGAAGATGTCCGCGTGATGCCGCCCGCGGCGGGACTGGGCGCCTGGCTCGATCGGCAAGGCGAGCGCCTCCTGAGCAAGCGGATCGGCCGTCTGGCCGACGCGGTGTTCGCGATCTCCACGCACTTGCAGGCCAAGGCCGAGCGGCTCTGCAAAAACCGCTGTCCGGTGACGCTGCTGCCGATTTCGGTTAATCCGGGGGACTATCCCGCCGAGCCGACGCCGTTCCACGACCCGGTGCGCATCGTCTACGGGGGCATGTTCGCCGAGAAGGACGGCGTCGAGGACCTCATCGAGGCCTTTGACCGGGTGGCCGACACCTATCCGGACGTCGAGCTGATCCTGACCGGTCAGGCCCGCGAGGAGCGCCTGGAGGCCGTGCGGGCCCGCGTCCGGGCCGCCCGCCATTGTGATCGCATCCATTACAAGGGATATCTGGCGGCCGAAGAGTACTACCCTTTCCTGGCCGAGGGCGATATCCTCTGCGCGATCCGCAGGGGCTCGGCCTTTGCCGCGACGGGCTTTCCCTTCAAGCTTGGCGAGTACCTGGCCACCGGCAAGCCCGTGATCGCCACCGCCATCGGTGATATCCCGCGTTACCTGCACGACAGGACCGACGCCGTCCTCGTGCCGCCGGATTCGATCACAGCCCTGGCCGACGCGATGGAGTATCTCCTGGCCGACCGGGCCCGGGCCCAGCGTCTTGGCCACGCCGGCCGGCAGGTCGCCTGGGACCGCTTCAGCATCGAGGTCCTGGCTCGACCCCTTCGCGAAAGGCTCGCTGCACTGTAAACGGAGAACCCTGATCAGCTCTTGCACAGGTGAGAACCCCCGGCGATTCAAACCGATCGATTGAGACGTGGCGATGATTATTGTCTCGTACCCGAAAAGCGGACGAACGTGGCTGATTCACATGCTGGCGGACTACTTCGGTGCGTGCCTGCCGCACCGCGTCTTCAACGATCGCGCAATACAATGGCTTCAAGAGTGCCGCGTGCCCTGCCAAAACTGGGTCTACGGCTACCACGCGATTCCCCCGGACACCCTCCAGCGCATGAAAGAGTTCTACGCCAAGTCCACGGTTTACCTCGTCCGCGATCCCCGTGATTGCCTGACGTCGTTGTATTACTACCGCAAACACGTCCAATCCCCATGGCACAAACGGATTCGCTTCGGCCTGGAGACGCTCGTTTCGCAGGGGGGCTTCGTGCGCACGAGCCTGAGCGAATGGAAAGAGCACCTGCGGACCTATCGGGACCTTTGTGACGGGTGCGTATCCTATGAAGAGCTCACGACGGATTGCCGGGGAACACTGGCCCGACTCGTGGGAGCCGGTCCGGCCGATATGGATCGGCTGGACGAGGCGGTCGCGCGTAATACCTTTCAGGCTCACTCGGGGCGCGCTCCCGGCCAGGAGAACCCCCGCCGGTTCGCCCGCAAGGGGATCGTCGGTGACTGGCAGAATCACTATGCCCACCCCCGGTGGAAGAATCTGTTCAAGGAGCTCGTCGGCGAGGAACTGATCGCCCTCGGATACGAGAAGGACCAGAATTGGTGAATCAACGCGTCACGCAGGAATGAGCGTGCAAACGGACACTAGTGACAACATCAGCGTGGTGATGCCGGCGTACAACGCCGCGGGCACGATCGGCCGCGCCCTGGACAGCGTGATCGCCCAGACGCACCCGGCCCGCGAGATCATCGTCGTGGACGACGGCTCGACCGACCGCACGGCCCAGGTCGTCAGCGAATACGGCGGGCGGGTGGAGTACCTGTATCAGGACAACGCCGGCCCCGGCGCCGCCCGCAATACGGGCATCCGGGCCGCCCGCGGCGAATGGATCGCCTTCCTCGACGCTGATGATGAATGGCTGCCCCACCGCCTCGCCCTCCAGGTCGACCTGCTCGGCCGCCATCCCGACCTGGCCTGGGTCACCGGGAACTACATCGACTGTGCCTGCTGTCAAAACCGCCGTCAAGAACGAGTCAGCCCGGACAGGACTCAGGAATTACTGGGTGACCGGGAGTGTTTCGCGAGTTTTTTCGACGCGCTCTTGCTCGATGCGTGGGGCTGCACGGACACAATGTTGATTCGCCGAAGTGTTTTTGAGGAAGTGGGACTTTTCTGCACCGACCTCAAACGGGGACATGACTTCGACATGTGGTGGCGGATCGCCTATCGCTATCCTCGGATTGGTTTCTGTCCCGAACCCCTGGCCGTCTATCACCTGGACGTTCCCGGCAGCGTAATCCGCCGCTATTACGAAGCCTCAATCCTGGGTGAACTGATCGAACGTCACGTTCAACTCTCACAACGCCACGGCATGGCCGAGGCGTTTCGCCCTGTCGCCTCTCACTTCCTTCGCCTGTGGACACGTGGCATGCTCTTCAACGACCGCATCGGGCAGATTCGGCCCCTGTTGCGTCGATTCCCCACGCTGACGTCCAGAGGATGGCGATGCCTCATGTGGCTCCTGACGCTGTGCCCCCCGCTGACACGCTGGGCCTGTCGCGTGCTCTCATCCGTCGTCCGGCGCCTGCGATTGCGCCAATCCGTTGTTCGGAGCCCCTCGGCATGACGGCGGGCAGAGTCGGGTTCTACCGCCCGGCCAAGCCCCGGAACAGGGCCTTGTACTGTTCGACGACCTTGGCCATGTCGTGGTGCTCCTCGGCGTAGCGGCGGGCGTTGAGGCCGATCTCCACGTAGCGGTCCTGGTCCAGCAGAAACCGCAGGCCCTGAACCATCCGGTCGAAATGCCCGCCGCAGTCGATCCCGCACGAAAACGCCGTCAGGACGTTGTCCGGGTTCACCGCGTACGACACGATGGGCACGCCCGCGGCCGCGGCCTGCACGAACGTGTTCGGAAAACCCTCGGCGTCGCTGGTGTTCACGAACACCCGGGCCCGTCGGAAGTACGCCTCCATCTCGTGGAAGGGTACGCGGGGGATGAACTGGACGTTGCCGACGGCCTCGGCGCGGGCTTGCAGGGCCTCGTAACGCTCATCGCCCGTGGCCCGCTGGCAGATCATCACGAACCGCTCATCGGGGAACCGGCGGGCCAGGTCCAGGAACCGTTGGGGCTGTTTGAATCCGGCGCTGCGGCCGGCCCAGAGGATGATATCCCGCCGCGCCTGCGGCTCGAGCGGGCCCAGCGGATGGGCGTTGCGGATCACCTGCGCCGCCGTGCCGACGGTCTGCCGCAGAAGCCGGGCGTCGTCCTCGTTCTGGGCCAGTACGGCCGCGGCCCGCCGCAAGCCCCACGCGAACGCCCGACCCCACGCCGGATGGGCCCGGCGATACGTCCCGTCGCACTCGTCCCGATGCGCCGTGCGATACACCAGCGCCCGGCGATGCCGCCGACAGAATGCCGCGGCCAACGGCACACCGGGGCTGGCGGCCTCGAGCATGTAGACGTCGGCCTGCGCGCGTGCCATGGCCCGCCAGAGCCGCAGGGCCCCGGCCAGACCGCTTTGCCCCGGGCGGACGCTCCTGAATACGGTCACGGCCCCCCGTTGCTCACGGGCCGGCTGGCCATAGTCGCCGCTGACGAAGGACACGCAAAAACCGGGGTCCTCGGCCAGCGCCGTGCCCAAAAGGGCCAGATCCACCTCCGCCCCCCCGAAGACGCCCTCGACGCTCCGATTCAAAAGGGGGTACGTCTTGGGCGCGACGAAACACACGGCTATCGGTCTAGTGGTATCGCTGGACATCTTCATAGGAAAACCGCGAGAACGTACAGAAAACGTTGACTCCCAAGCATGGATTTCTTCCAATCACAGGGTCAGTACAACCGAAGTATAGGTGCAACCGGGGCGGACGCAATGGCGAAACTCGTGTATATCGTTGGTGTGGGGCATTCGGGTTCCACGCTGCTGGATGTAGTCACGGGGACCATCCCGCGCGTGTTCTCAACGGGCGAGCTGGGTATGTTCCCCTTGTACGTGAATGCCCGCGACACGCGATGCTCGTGCGGGGCTCGCTTCCGCGAGTGTCCGGTGTGGAGCCGGGTCGTCCCGGAACTGAGCCGTCAGGTCGGATTTGACGTATTCGAAAATCCTTCACGGTTTCGGATGGCCCTGCTGCAAACCCGCCGTTGGGCCAATGCCCGGAAGGGCCTTGACCATTGGTGGTGGGCCCTGCACAAAGCCGCCTTCGGACTGGTGATGCAACATCGGCGTCTCCGGCCCCTGGAAACACCTTGGGTCCGCGCGATGTCCGAACGGCTTGTCCGCAATTGGCAGGTCATCGACACTATCGGGCGATTGTCCGACTCGGACTATGTTGTCGATTCCTCCAAGGAAGTCTATCGCTTGAAGCTCCTGCACGCTCAACGACCCGGCGAGGTCTACGCCCTGTTGCTCGTGCGGGACCTTTGCGGCGTTGTCAATTCGTGGCGGAGACGTGGCCGCGAACCAGTCAAACAGGCTCACCGGAGTGTGGCACAGTACAATCGAATACTGGCCACGGCTCGAAACATGCCAGGGTTGCACTTTGCCATTGTCCGATACGAACGGCTTTGCGCCGATCCCGTCGGAGAGCGCAAACGGATCGCAGCATTCCTGGGCCTGCCCGACCCGGGTGCCGAACTCGTGGTCGACCCTTCCACCCAACACTTGGTCGCCGGTAACCCCATGCGCCTGCGGGGTCAAATGGAAATCCGCCTGGACGAATCCTGGAAGGCCGAGATGGAACCCGACCTGCAGCGGACAATCCGGCAGATCGAAGCCCATCTGGACCCTGGCTGGCGCGAGCCGCCCGCCGACACAAGCGGCTGGCCTTCTACCGTGTAGCCTGTCGAACCCCTACCGCCGCCGTCTCAGGGCCACCACGCCCAGACCCAGCAACAAAACCGTAGCCGGTTCCGGGATGGGAGAAATCCGGTACAGTGTTGCCATGCCCATCTCGCGCTCGTAGGCGTACATCATCCCGTCGGGTCCGAATGTGAAGTCACCCGTGAAGTGGGCAAACGGCGTAATCGTCCCATCCGGGGCGACGCGGTAGACGACGTCCGCACGGCCATCGCCCTCGGCCAGCCCCCGGACAAACAAATCGTTCCCGAAGAAGCCCACCTCGTCGAAGGCCAGCGAATACGCCTCCACAATCGCCTCGGCAAACCGAGCCAGATTATCATCCGGATCGATGCGAAGAACACCACTGATCTCGGGCCTCTCCAAATATCTGGTGGCCAAGTACAAATCCCCCCCGTATCGGTTGGTGGTGTCAAAGCCCATGTCCCACGAGGTCCCCAGCGAGGCCCCAAGATTTACGACAATTCGTGTGCCGCCGTCTGGAAAAACCTCAAAAATCTTATCGTGGGCCCCCTGGCCCGCATAAAGATGCCCACCAAATCGGCCCGTACGATCCAAGGCTATGGTGGTCACCTGATTGATCTTGTCCTTCGTGAAGACCGTTACGGTGCCGTCAAGCGACACACGGAGGATATCTCCATGCGGAGAACTCGGTCGCGTTCCCATGTCCGCAAGGTAGTAATAGGGTCCGTACGCGGTTTCTTCCCCCGCCCACACCATGCTCATGGGATGATACAGACCATCTACCCATACGGACGCGATGTTATCCGGCTCTGCACGATAGATCGAGCCTTCCGGCTGGCCCAGCCAGGCGTTGTAATAGGACACGTAAAGGGCCCCGTCCGCGCCGAACGTCATGGCCCGAGATTCCCCCGCGGCCGGGTAGATCGAGAAGGACTCGAAGCGGTAGGCCGGGTCGAACAGTGTCAGGCCCCACGCGATCGGCGCGCCCGCCATGACGGTCGCGACGGCCAACAAACCCATCTTCACTCGTGTACTCATCGCCTTGCTCCTTACCCCAAGACACCCTCTCGTCATCCGGACCGGCATACGCACCGGCCCGCTTTTCAACACCGCCCACATCCACACCGAAATCTCGACACGCCATTATAGCACACTCCCGCCCAAGAGTGTCAAGAGAAAAAAAGACGGTCCACACACGGTTTGCACGGGTCCTGCCAGGGCCTGACCGGCGGGTTGTGGCAGGAGTTGGCGACGTCACTGAGGATACGGCGTCCGGGTCAGTGCCCGCCGGTCGCGTCCGGGCCATCGCGGAGCCGCTCGTACCGGGCGACGTACTCGGCGGCGATGTGGTTCCACGTGAACTGCTCAACGCGGTGGCGGGCCTTCTCGCCCAGGTCCCGTCGCAGCGGCTCATCGGCCATCAGCCGCAGCAGGGCCCTTCGAATCCCCTCCACGTCCCCCGGCTCCACGAGCAGCGCCGTCTGCCCCACCACCTCCGGACAACCCCCGGCCGTGCTCGTCACAATCGCCGCCCCGGCGCTCATCGCCTCCAGCAGCACCGAGGGCCAGTTCTCCGCCTCCGAGGGGAACGCGAAGATCGCGCTGGTCTCGTACAACTGTCGGAACCGCGGCGACCGCTGATCGAGCCACCCCCAGAACGTCACCGGCATCGACAGGCCCGCGGCCTGCTGCTCCAGCGCCACCCGATACGGCCCATCGCCCACGACGTGCACCCGCCAGTCGGACGACACCCCCCGCAGCGCCGCCAGCACGTGTTGAAAGCCCTTGCGCGGCAGCAGCCGACTGCACAGCAAAATCGCTTTGTCCTTCGGCTGCGGCTCGAACCGCGAGGTGAATATGCCGTTGGGAATCACCTCCACCCGCGCCGTCGGGCAATGTTGCACCAGCAGGTCCCGCAGCGATTCGCTGGGGCTGATCAGCAGCGGCAACCGGCTCACCAGCCGTCGCCACGCGGGCCGCAGCAGCCAATGCGCCCGCCGGAAGCGGTCCGGGTTGTACCCCGGCACGTCGCTGCCGTGGCACGTCACCAGCAGCGGCACGCCACACCACCGATGAATCCGCCATGCCAGCGGTCCGCTGGGGAAGATGAAGTGGCAATGCAGCACATCGTGTCGCCGCTGCCGCAGCAGGCTCTTCATCTTGCGGATCGCCCCCGGCATGAAGCTGAGCATCTCCCACACGTGGCAGATGTCGGGCCGCCGCCGCACGGACCACACCCGATGTACCTGGACGCCGTCCAGCACCTCGTGCCTCGGCAGACCGCCGCATTGCATCGTCACCACGTCCACCTCGTGGCCGGCCTGCACCAACTGCTTGCACAATTCCAGGGTGACGGGCGCCGCACCGCCGCCGATGGGCGGGAACTCGTAATTAAGCATCAGCACCCTCACGGGCGCTCCTCGGGGGGCAAGGCCAGCGGGGTTGCCCGTCGCGCCAGCACGACGTGTGGGCCGAACGAGCCGCGAGCGATCTCGTAATGCTCCATCACGAACCGGCGAATCACACCCATCGCGTCGAATCGCGCCGCTTCCTCCTCACTGATGCGCTCGGCCAACATCCGGCGGTAGATTCTCTCGTACTGCCCCAGTTCCTGGACGCCGATCGGTCCGCGGGTGCTGTGCGGCCACAGCTCCAACGGCGGGCGGTCCCAGGGGAAATGCTGCTTGCGCGAATCCACGATGTACGCCGGCAGGCCTTTGCGCTGCATCGGCTCGATGACCTGCCACCGCACGTAACTGGCCAATCGCTCCGGCGGCAATACGTGCATATCGCTGAAAAACGCCTGCGGCACACAACTGAAGCGCTGCGCCCGGACGTAAATGCCGGGGTACCAGCCCCACACGTAGATCGTGTCCTCGGAGTTGGTGCGTTGGCGGATGTAATCGCCCACGGCCTCCCACGGCAGCGGGCCGCGCGCCCGCATCCGCACCTCGTCGAGCCGCTGAACGTAGCCGTGGCGCGGCCCATCCTCATACCGCTCGCCGCTGAACCGGCTGGTACGAAACCCGAAGAAGACCGGCCAGGCCAGCACCACGGCCAGCACCATCGCCGCCGCCCCGCCCAGTACCCAGGGCCCCTTGGTCGTCGCCGCGCCCAGTCGCCGCCGGTACCACCACACGGCGTATCCGCCCAGCATCGCCCCCGACGCCGTCAGCGGCAGGTAATACTGCTCATACGACCGCGGGCTGACCCATACCAGCAGCACGTCCAGCACCCACCACACCGCCAGCAGAACGACGAACCGATCCGCCGGCCCGGCCGCCACCCGCCGCGACCGGCGTTGTAGGGCGGCTACGATCCCCGTCACCGTCGCCGCGAGCCCCAGCAGCATCGGCACCGCCAGCGCGGCATAGTATCGAAACACCACCGGCGCCTGCCGCGCCAGGCTCATCGCCGCACGGCTGCGATGGACGTAGTGATCCGGCGAGCTGAGGATCCACTCCACGCGCCGCAGGGCTGCCCTGAGCCGGGATATCTGGCGCATCACGACGCCGCTGCCCGGCAGATGGCGGGTCAGGTAGGACCTGACCTCGGAGCCGACGTGCGTCGGCTCGCCGTCAAACTGCCACGTACAGTAGGCGACCAGGGCGCAACAGGCGATCAGCATGCCGAGCACGGCGATCAGCCCGCCGATCCAGATAGGCCGACGGACCTGCGTCAGCCCCCGGCGGACCCAGCCTCCGCGGCCGAAGAGCCACGGCAGGCCCCAAACGACCGCCACGACGAGCCAGGCCGTCTGGACCAGGGCCGCCGGCAACGTCTGCCAGAAGTCGGCCGACTGCCCCTGCCAGGCGTAAAACACCGCCAGGGGCATCAGCCCGGCCAGCGCCCCGCCCAGCAACAGGAGCACCGTCCGTCGAAACCGCGGCTTGTCGAACCAGCCGAAAAGACGGCCAACCACCAGGTAGACCGCCAGCGCCACGACGATCGCGATGCCCGTCTCCTTGAAGTAGTAGGCATCCAGGGCCACCGCCCCGGTGAGCACCGCCCAGCCCCAGCGGCCGGTCAGTTCGTAAAGGATCATCGACGAGGCGCCGATGACGGCCAAGGCGATGAGGTATTGTTCTTTGGTGTTGCCAAACTTGGCGATCAACGGGGCCGACAGGTAGTATGTCGCGACGATGATACCCACACCGGCGGCCGCCCGACCCCACAGGCGCCGCATCGCCAGGAACATCAGCACCAGCGCCACCGCCTGGAACAGACCCTGGATGAGCTTGGGCCCCGTCTCACTGAAGCCGAACAGGGCGACCCCGACCGTATTCACCAGCAACGTCGCCGGCCGGGCGGAGCTCTTCTCATCGACCCCCAACTGGGCCCCATCCAGCAGATGCGCCGCGGAATACACATACGCCGCGCTGTCGAAAGGATCGGGGTTGCCCAGCTCCAGGTACTTGCCCAAAAGGAAGAACGTCGCCGCCACAAGTATGGCCGCCGCCGTCAGGAGCCATGGCGCGGTCGGGCCCGCCTTGATGCGGTCCGGCGAGCGCAGGGGACCGGCCGGCCTCACCGCCGTCTCTTTACGCCGTCTTCGCCGCCCCATCCCGTCGCTCCGTCATGACCTCGCTCACGTCGGTCGATCCGTCGGCTCATCCGACGGCGACGTGGCCTCCAACACCTGCTCCACCACGTAGATGGGCCGCCCCTGCGACTCGTGATACGTCCGCACGAGAATCTCCGCCAGCAGCCCCATCATGAGGAACTGCACGGCCGTCGTCATCAGCATCATCGTCAGCACGAGCAGCGGATTGCGATTCATGTTGATCGGCGGGTCGGCCAGGTACTTGTAATACAGCACGGCCATACCCGACAGGATCGAGCCCAGCAGGCACAGTCCGCCCAGGCCGCCGAACACGTAGATCGGCTTGGTCGAGAACGACGCCAGGAACTTGATCGTGATCAGGTCCAGGATCACCTTGAACGTGCGGCTGAGCCCGTACTTGGTCCTGCCCATCGTCCGGGGCCGGTGGTTGACCACCATCTCTGTGATCCGCTCACCTCCCCAACTGGCCAGGGCCGGGATGAACCGATGCATCTCCCCGTACAGGCGAATGTCCTTCAGCGACGCCGCCCGATACGCCTTGAGTGTGCACCCATAATCATGCAGCTTGACGCCCGTGATCTTCCCGATCACCCAGTTGCCCACCCGCGACGGCAGCGTCCGGGTGATGAACGTGTCCCGTCGCTTTTTGCGCCATCCGCTGACGATGTCGTACCCCTCATCCAGCTTCTCCACCAGCCGGGGGATATCCGCCGGATCGTTCTGTCGGTCCGCGTCCAGCGGCACGATGACCGTCCCCCGGGCCATCCGGAACCCCGCCGCCAGCGCCGCGGTCTGGCCAAAGTTCCTGCGGAATCGCACCACCCGCACGTGGGGCCCCGATTGGTGGAGTCGTTGTAGCAGTTCGAAGCCGCCGTCCGTGCTGCCATCGTCGACATAGATGATCTCGTACCCGTAACGGCCATCCAGCGCCGCCCGGATCTCCTCGTGCAGCGCCTCCAGATTCTCCCGCTCGTTGAACACGGGAACCACAATCGACAACTGCTTATCGGACGATTCATTCACGAATCATTCCCCTGTCACGGCCGTTGACGTCCCTCGCAGAGGACGCATGGTAGCCGGGGCCCGCCACGGTGTAAAGCGGGAACCGTCGGCCCGACCTGCGCCTCGGCCGCCGATCCAAGCGGCCCGCTCCTGTTATCGTTCAAAATCCGCCCCGTCTCTTGTGGAACCCCGCGGCCGACGGTTCTCAAGTGCCCCCGATCATCCACCGACCGAACTGTTGCCCCGAAAAACCCGTATCGGTAAAATAGACCTTCCGGTGCCGAGCGGCATGGGCAGTTTCGTATCCGTCGTCGTTGTTGAAGAGGATCAGGCCATGAAAGCACGATACACGACTCTGGCGGGAGTTCTTTCCCTCGTTCTGGCTGTGGGCAGCGGTTGCGGCGAGTCGCAGCGTCCCCCCTCGTCCGACACGCCGATCGAGCCGACCCAGACAACGGCCCCGGTTCGATCTACGCCCACCGCGACCAAACCGGCCGAGATACCGCATCCCGCCCCCACCGAAGCCGTTCAAACCACCGGCGATGAGACCGCCGGGCCGGCTCCCCGCATCGAGGTGGAGAATCCGGAGATCGACCTGGGCGTTATCGGGCCGAGCACGCAGCATCGCGCCGCTTTCAGATTCAAGAACGTCGGCGAGGGGGTTCTGAAGATCACCCGCGTCACCAGCACGTGCAGTTGTTTCGTTCCCGATCTCGCGAAGAAGGAGTACGCCCCCGGGGAGAGCGGCACGGTCAATGCCGTCTATCATGCCGGCTCCAGCGCCGGGCCCGTGCATAAAACGCTCTACATCATCAGCAACGATCCCAAGCAACCCAGCGCCAGTCTGGTCATCACGGGTACGATCCGGCTCAAGGTCGTGACCGAACCGGCCAGTCTGCAGTTCACCGCCGCCAAGGAGAACGCCGGCGCCGTGCCTATTCGCATCTCGTGCACCGATCAGACGCCCTTTGCCATCCGAAATATTACCGCCTCGAGCAACGCCGTCACGTTCGATTACGATCCCGAGAAGAAGGCCACCGAGTTCGTTCTGCAGCCCCAGGTCGACCCGTCCAAGCTCGAGCAGACGCTCAACGGCTACGTGCGGATTCAGACGACGCACCCGGAGGTGCCGGAGTTGACGATCCCGTGGACGGCGCAGCCGTGCATCACGCTCAGCCAGCCGCGGTTCATCCTGCAGAACGCCGAGCCCGGCCAGGCCGTCACGCGAACCGTCTGGGTCACGAACCATTGCGGAGGGACGCTGGAGATCACCTCGGCCGAAAGCACCAAGGGGATGATGGAGATCGCCGGCCAGGAGAGCAAGGACGGCCATCTCAAGCTGGATATCCGCATCACGCCGCCCGCGCGGAAAGACGAGGTCATGCGTTACATCAGCGACGGCCTGACGCTCAAGTTCGCCGATGGCAGATCGGCCACGATCTACTGCACGGGCTGGTATAAGATGCAATGAAGCCATCGCCGCGAACGACCGGGAATTGAACGGACCACGCCATGAGCGATTATCAACGTGTCTCCCTCGCGAATCCGGGAAACCATGTCCAGGATGTGGGACGTCGGGCCCGGATCGCGTCCGGACTGACAGCACCACACAGCCTGATCGGCGTGAACCGTGCAAGGCCCCGTGACGGACTGTCGCGGCCCTGTCGCGTTGGGATGGCGTGCATGCTCGCCCTGCTGTTCTGGGCGGGCTGCGGACCGGAGAAACCTGAATCCCCAGGCACGCCCACGCCCCCTCCCCCGGCGCAGGATCGCGCGGAGCTGACACTGTTGCTCACCGGCCAGGCGCTGAGCACGCTCAAACCCTGTGGCTGCTCCGAGAATCAGCTCGGCGGTCTGAGCCGACGACAGTCCATCTTGAACACCGTCCCTCCGGATCGGCGACTTGTGATCGACACCGGCGGCCTGCTCGCCGCGGATTCCGAGCAGGATCGCATCAAGCTGGAAGTCCTCTTCCAGGCTCTGACCATCCTCGACTATGACCTGGTCCACCTGGATCCGAAGGATTACGACATCGCCCGGCAGCGAGGCCTGTTGCAGGCCGCCTCGTTCGACTGGATCACCTCCGCGCCGTCGGCGGGCCCGGATCCGCAGCTTCGGCGTTGGTCGCGGACAATCGACCTGGAAGGACAACAGGTCCGGGTCGTCGTGGCGGCGATGCGGGCCGACGCCATGACCCCGCAAGCCCTAGCCGAGGTCTTCGGCCCGGAATCGGCCGGACCTCGGTTGCACGTGGTCATCACGCCGGATGAGCCGCCGGTCGAGCCGGACGTGGTGTCGCAATGGTCCGGCGTGGATCTGGTGATCCGTCCTGCAGCGGCCAACGAGCCGCAGGTCCTCCACGACGGGGCCGCCGGCCCCTGGGTCGTCTCCGTCGGGCGGCTTGGCGAGTACATCGCCCGCGTGGGCGTTCGGTGGGGCGCCGACAATCGGCCCCGTTTTCAGTTCAAGGAAGTGGCCGTCGATGAAAGGCTGCCGGAGGACACGCTGCTCGTCGAGCTCTACGAAAACTACAAGCTCCGCATCAAGGAAGAGCGGCTGATCGACCGCATGCCCCAATTGCCCCTGCCCGACGATCTGGAGTACGTCGGCTCGGGCACGTGTAAGAGCTGCCACGAATACGAGTATGAACGCTGGTCCACGAAGAAGCACGCCCGTGCATATCGGACCCTTGTTGAGATTAATCAACAGTACGACCCGGAATGCATCGCCTGCCACGTCGTCGGCTTTGGCTACGTCAGCGGTTTTCGCAACGAGACCAGCCCGACGGACCTGCGGGACGTAGGGTGCGAGGTCTGCCACGGGCCTGGTTCGGCCCACGTCGCCGCGCAGTTCTCCGGCGGGCAATACGTCGCCCCGGGCCGGCCCCGCCTGGGCTGCATCGACTGCCACACCCCCGAACACAGCGTCGGATACGCCGGTCACGAGGAGGAGTACCTGCGGAAAATCGTCCATTGGCGGGAACAAAAAAGCCCCTGACCTGTCGAAAAAGGCGGTTGAACGTTAACGAAACGCCTCGATCTGACCGATCTGTCCGATAGGAATCAGGAGCAGATGCATGAGAGTGGATCCGGTCAAAGCGGCAAAAGCGGCAGCGATCTTATCGGTCGTCGTGACGGTCGTGGGCACCGCGTGGCTGATCGTGCGATGGCTGGGCGGTTCGGGTCCGGCACCCGCGATACTGGCCGAGCCCGGCATCGTCGCCCGCCTCCGGGCCCAGCGACCGACGGGGACGACTGCAGAGCAGCAGGAGTCCGCTCTCGTCGGTCAGGCCCGGCTGTTCGCCTTGGGCATCAACCCGCCTCCGCCGCCACCACCGCCGCGGCCCGAGCGGACAACGCCCGCGGCCGCCGCGCCGCGTGAAGCGTCCAAGCCGGAGCCGCCCAAACCGACCAACGTAACCTTCACAGCGAAGTCGAAACTCCTGGCCACGGCGGTGTACCCGGATTATCCGGAGAAGTCGCTGGCCCTGCTGGACATGGGCAACATTATCGGACTTAAGTGGGTCCGTATCGGTGAGTCAGTCAATCATCAGACCGTGCACGAGATTCATCCGGATCGTGTCGTCCTGGCCCACGCCGGCCGGATGGAGACGGTCCCGATCCAGTCCGATCCCCCCAAGCCGTACAAGTCGCTGATCGCCCAAGCCGATGCACAACCCGCCTTGGGCGACCAGATCGGGTCAATACCCGCGATTTCGACGGCTCCCGGCGTACTGCCGGAACCCACGGCCACGGTCAATGGCGGTCGTACCGAGGCGGGCGGCGCCTCGCGGGCGGCGGCGGTACCCCCATCGCTCAGCTCCCGCACCCGTGCAGCGACGCCGACGAGTATCCCGACGCGAACCAGCGGAACCGACAGGACCTTCCGCACCACCCCCGTGCCGCCCAGCCCGCAGGAGCGGCTTGAGATGGCCGACCAGAATATCACCGACATCAAGAAGCTCATCAAGGAGTCCGACAGCCTGCCCGGCGTCTCCGAGGAGGAAAAGGCCCGCGAGAGGGAGCTTTGGAACAAGCTCCTGCAGATCATGGAGCAGGAAAAACAGCGGATCACGGAGCCGCCGCCCGAGACGGAGAAGAGCGAGCCGATCAAGACGCGATAGGCCCGTTAATACCCCGCCGTACAGCACTGGCACGTCGGCCATCCGAAACCGAACTTGTCGGCGCTCTTGAAACCCGCGTTTTGCCGCTTTCCACGGGAACTTTCCGCTGCTGGGGGTGTCTCATAAGCAGTGCCGCGCGAAAGAGTTACGGCCGGGGTGAGCGACGCTCAAAAAATGCTCAGCCCACGCCGTAAATACCCGATAAACAGGAAGATGCGCGCCGGCTCCCAGCCGGCGACGCGTGTCCAGGGACGAAAACAAGGACCGGTGTTTCAGGCGAGCACGGAGTACGCAATGCAATCAGGACGCAGTGTTACGCATCGTTGGACATCCCCACTTTTCGGTCTTCTGGCGGGCCTTGTCGTGGCCTCGCTGGTCGGGTCCTGGATTCTCGCGCAGCCGGACGGCCAGCCGACGGCCCGAAGCCGTGTCTTCCGACTCAAGCATCTCAACAGCCAGGCCGCCGAGAAGCTTGTCGCGGAATTGGATCTTCGCGGCGAGCTGTCCGTGGTCGGTACCGATGCCGTCATCTTCACCTCGACCGATTCGGGCGAACTGCGCGTGGCCTCGGCCGTGTTCAAGGTGGTTGACAGTCCCAAAACCTACACCCTGACGCCCCTCGATGCCCCCGCCCCGTTCCTCGATGCCTGCCGCAAGGACCCCTTGGTCTTCAACATCGAGGGTTTTGCCGTGGGCACGTTCACGGATCCGCCCCCCGCCAGCAGCGCCCATTCGGCGCTGGTGGACGTTCGAGCCGACCGGCTGCTCGTGATCGCGCCCAAGGACAACGACCAGCGGCTCATCGAGGCCGTTCGACAGCGCATCGCAGCGGCCGTCAAGCCCGCCACGACACTGCCGCCAAGCCCCCCGAATGAAAAGAGCGACACCCGCGCGGAACCGGCGGCCGAGACAAGGCCGACCGCCACGACGGTCGCCGAAGAGCCTTTCGTGGGACCGCCCGCGCCACCCACTGAGGAGCTGGCCCGGCGTTCCACCGAGTCGACGTCTCCGGCGGCGTCCAAGACCACCGACCAGACGGCATCCGTGACTCCGCCTGAGACGACGCCCGCAGAGAAGCCCAAAACGGCCGATGAGGGGATGCTGACCGCGCCCAAGCCCGCAGCACAAACCGAGCCCAACGCCACACCTGCGGCGCCTGTTCAGGAGGAGGACAAGATCGATCAGGCCATCGAGCGCGCGGTCGAGGCCGAGAAGGAGGCCGTCCTCGCCGAACTGGAGGCCGCCGAGGCCGAGCGGAAGGCCAAGGAGACGGACGAAGCGCTGGCCAAGCTCATGGCTCTGGTGGACCAGACCGATCAACCGGGCGCGGGAGAAAGCCAAACATCAACCACCGAGGCCGAGCCTGAAGGCGAACAGGCACCGCCGGCGACCACCGAAAGTGGGCCCGGCGAGGCCGCGCCACCCAAGCCGGAGCCGGCTAAAGGCGGGACGACCAAGCCGACGGCCAGACAGGCGGCAACAGCCCCGTCGGAACCGGCAAAGGGCATCGAAACACCCCATGCGGCAACCACGGCTGGCGACAAACCCGCTCAGGCCGCCCCTGCTCAGAAGCCCGTTGGCGAGGCCACGGAACCCGATGCCAAAGCGCTGACGCCGGAGCAGATGAAGCAGATCGAGGCCGAGGGACAGGCCGGTCTGATGAAACTGCTGGAATTGGTCCAATCCGAGGCGGCCAAGAGCCAGCCCGAACCGTCGGTGCCGCCGCGACCGACGCCAAGCACGGATACCACGACCCCGGCCCCCCCTCAGCCCAAGGCGGCGCCGAAGATCCCGGTCCAGCCGGGCACCCAAGCCCCTGAGCAAACCCCGGCACCGACGCCGAAACCGACCCCGAGCGAGGCGCAAACCGCCCGCCGGCCGACCGATGATTACATCGACCATCTGAATATCCCCGATGCCGAGAAGGAGATCGACGTCACGGTCACGCTGCCCGAACAGATCGAGATCATGGCCCTGATCGAGCTGGTCGGCAAGGAGCTCGGGCTCAACTACGTCTACGACCCCACGCAGGTCAAGGGCACCGTGATGCTCAAGGTGCACGACGGCAAGATCAAGGTCAAGGACACCTACGCCCTGCTCGAATCCGTTCTCAAGTTCAAGGGCCTGGTCATGACCCGTCGGGGCAACCTGGTCACGATCATCCGCGAGGCCGAGGCGCTCAAGTACGATCCGGCCATCATCACGCCGGAGCGGCCCATCCAGCCCGGCGACATCATTGTCACCGGCGTGATGCAGCTCGAGAACATCACGACGCAGACCGCCGAGAACATGCTCAAAAGCATGCAGCTTGGCCTGGGCTTCAATTCGATTCCGGAGACCCAGACGCTGATCGTCACCGACTACGCCTACCGCATGCGGCGCATCCAGGAGATCATTGGCCTGGTCGACGTCTCCGGCCAGCAGCGGCGCATCACGTCGCGCACGCTCAAGTACACCGTCGCCAGCAAGCTGGCGCCCAAGGTCCAGACCCTGGCCGGCTTTCTCGATACGGTCCAGGTGACCGTCAGTGAAGCCCCCGCGGCCCCCGCGCCCGCGACGCCGGCCCAACCCCAGGCGCGGACCACTACGGCCCGCCCGGCGACACCCGCGCGACCGACGCCCGCCGCCGCCTCGCAGGCGCAAGCCGCCGACACCGTTCATCTCGATACCGATGACCGCACCAACCGCATTTTCATGATCGGGCTGGAGGACAAGGTCAAGGTCGTGGAAGGCCTGATCGATCAGCTCGACGTACCGGGCCAGAGCCTGCGCACCATTCGCGAATACGAGATTCAATACATCGACACCAGCGAGGTCGTAAACGCCCTCTACGAGCTGGGCGTGATCAGCACCCGACCGGAAACCACCGCCCCGGTGGGCACGCTGCGGTCGACGCCCTCGCGGACGCCGACCCCGAGCCGACCGCGGCCTTCCGCCGCCGAAGAGACCGCCTCGCCGGACGATCCGCTCATCTCCGTCCGTCAGGCGACGAATTCGCTGTTGATTAACGCCACCGAGGAGCAGCACGCCGAGATCGCCATGGTCATCGCCCACGTCGACACCGAGCAGACCGACAGCCGCACGATCAAGGAATACGAAATCCAGCACGTCGATGCCGCCGAGATTATCAATACCCTCTCGGAACTCGGTTTTCTTCAACCCGAGACTCGCGGCATGACCGGCACGTCCGGCACGACACGCACCACCCCGACGCGTACCACCACCCCGCCACGGCCCACACAGCCGGGCGCCAACCCACAGGCCCCCGCTCAGGCCGCCCCGGCGCCGCCGGCGGCCAGCGGCGGCGGTGAACCGGCCACCGCACAGGACATCGTGGCCGACTATCCGCAGATCGCCGTTCTGGAGGCCACCAACTCGTTGCTGGTCAGCGCCACGCCGCGGCAGCACGCCGCCATCGCACTGATCATCTCACACGTGGACCGCGAACTGGATCAGGTCAGCACGCCGTTTGTGGTGTACGCCCTGGAGAACCAGGATCCTGAAGAGCTGGCAGGCACGCTCGGCGAACTGGTCAACGCCCAGATTCGCGCCCAAGCGGCACAGACCGGCGGGGCCGCCGCCGGGGCCGCCGGCGGCGCCGCGGCCACGCGAGACCCCCGGATCCAGACCCGCACCACGCCCGGCGCGGGCCGACGCAGCGACGACTTCGATATCACGATCGTGCCCGACAAGGCCACCTACTCGCTGGTCGTCTACGCCAACAAGAAGAACCAGCAATGGATCAGCGAGCTCATCAAGCAGCTCGACAACTATCGGCCTCAGGTTTTGCTGGACGTCACCCTTGTCGAGATCACCAAACAAGACGATTTCAGCTATGACCTGAATCTGATCAGCAGTATTCCCGACTTGGCCTACACCAGCGGCTTGACCGGCAGTATCAGTGGGGATACGAGGGTTGGAGATATTTTGGACCTGCTCAGCGCGGCCCCCGACCGTAATGAGTTCATCGACCTCCAGTCCAACTCCGGCAATTTCACCGGCTTTTACGGGGATAACAAGATTCAGGCCCTGTTCAGGGCCATTCAGACCAAGAAGTACGGGCGCATCCTAGCCAAGCCCAAGCTGCTCGTCGATGACAACCAGGAGGGCACGATCGAGACCAAGACCACGACGTATATCACACGCACCCGCAGCAGCACCCAGGTGCCGGATACCGGAGCACCGTTTACCACCACGGACACGACGTTCGAGCCCTACGATGCCAGTATCAGTCTGGCGATCGAGCCGCACATCAGTCAGGGTGACAACCTCCGGTTGCGAATCACCTTGTCGCGTTCGGACTTCCTCAACCTGGACCCGAGCAGCGAGAAACCTCCGAACCAAGCCATCAGCGACGTACAGACTGTCGTGACCGTGCCCAACAATTCGACCATCATCCTGGGCGGCATGGACAAGGTCAATCAGTCCAGGGGCGGCGACAAAGTGCCGATTCTGGGCGATATCCCGCTGTTGGGCGGGCTTTTCCGCAGCGCGAGCAATACCAGCGACCAGAGCAAACTGTACATCTTCATCAAGGCCCACATCCTGCGGCCGGGCAATCGCGCCGAAGGGCGTGACGATCTGGTGCGGATCTCCGAGCGAAACCGGGCGGAGTTTGAAAAGGCCGAAGATCAGATGCAGAAATACGAGGACTGGCCGGGGATCAAGCCCAAGCCGATGGACCCGCTCCGTGTCCTGGAAGAAGACATTGAGAGAGTCGGCGAGACCGTTGTGCCCGGCCAGGATAACGGCCAATGAGAGACCTGCTCATCCAGACCGCCGAGCGCACGGGCATTCTGAATGCCGAGGCCCTGGCGTCCTACTTCCGGGCCCACGCGGACGATCCGCGCCGCGCCGATGAGCTGCTCCTGGCCGCCCCCGAGTTCACCGAGGACATGTCCCTGCGGCTCCTGGCCGAGTGCCTCGGCATGGAGTACCTGTCGGAGATTCCGCCGGACGCCGTGCCCAAGGACTTCGTCGAACGGGTGCCGGCCACGTACGCCCAGCATCACTACCTGATCGGCCTGCGACGGGCGGAGGTCGAGGCCGACGGCGAGATGACCGTGGCCGTCGCCAATCCGCTCAATACCAGCGTGCTGGACAACGTCTCGAAGATGCTGGCCTGCCCCGTGCGGCCGGCGGTCAGCACGCGGGCGGCCATCACCGCCGCCATCGACGTCGCCTACGAGCAGAAGAGCTCGGTCATCGAGGAGGTGGCCGAGGAGCTCGACAGCCAGAACCTCGACGCCCTGGCCGATGAGGTGGCCCTGTCCGACGACCTGCTCGACGTGGTCAACCGCCCGCCGGTCATCCGCCTGGTGAACGACATCCTCTTCCGCGCGCTGCAGATGCGGGCCAGCGACATCCACGTGCATCCCTACGAATCCAAGATCCAGATCCGTTACCGCATCGACGGCATTCTCTACGACACGCTGACGCTCAGCCGCAACGTGCTGTCGCTGATCATCTCGCGGATCAAGGTCATGGCCGGCATGGACATCGCCGAGCGGCGCATGCCGCAGGACGGCCGTTGCAGCGTCCGGCTGGGGCAACGCGAGATCGACCTGCGGGTCAGCACCGTGCCCACCAGCTACGGCGAGCGGGCCGTGCTGCGTATCCTGGACAAGAGCACGGGCCTGTTCACGCTCGATCAGCTCGGCCTGTCGCGGGAGGACCGCGACAGCTTCGACAAGATCATCAACCGGTCCCACGGCGTGATCTTCGTGACCGGCCCGACCGGCAGCGGAAAGAGCACCACGCTCTACGCGTGCCTGAACCGCATCGATTCGGTGCAGAAAAACGTGATGACCATCGAGGACCCCATCGAGTACCAGCTCGGCGGGATCAGCCAGATGCAGGTCTCGCCCAAGAAGGGCATGAACTTCGTCAACGCCCTGCGGCACGTGCTGCGGCAGGACCCCGACGTGATCATGGTCGGCGAGGTTCGCGACCAGGAGACGGCCGCGATGGCCATTCAGTCCTCGCTCACGGGGCACCTGGTCTTCAGCACGCTGCACACCAACGACGCCGCCGGGGCCATCAGCCGATTGCTCGATTTCGGCGTCGAGCCGTATCTGGTCAGCTCCTCGCTCATCGCCGTCCTGGCCCAGCGGCTGGTCCGCCGCATCTGCCCGGACTGCAAGCAGCCGTATCAGCCCAAAGGCCAGGAACTGCACGAAATCGGCATCGACGAGGCGGGCCCCGACGCCACCTTTTACGTCGGCGCCGGCTGCGATAAGTGCTACAACACCGGTTACCGCGGCCGGGTCGGCATTTTCGAGCTCATGCTCATCAACGATGACATACGGGAGATGATCTACCAGAAGCAAAGCGCCGGGGCGATCAAGAAAAGGGCCCTGGACATGGGGATGAAGACCCTGCGGATGGACGGCGCGCGGAAAGCCCTGGGCGGGACGACCACCGTTTCGGAGGTCTTGCGCGTCACCCAATCGGACCAGATGTGACACCTGCCGGCGCCCGGCGACCGGCGGGACGACAGAACACGGGAATAGGACTGTGCCGCGATTCGCTTACATCGCGATCGACCAGCGCCGCAAGACGGCCAAGGGGACGCTCACGGCTGAAAGCGCCTACGCCGCCCGAAAGCACCTGCGCACCAAGGGACTGCATGCCACGCAGGTTAAGGAGGTGGCGTTCGAGGACGAGAAACGCAGCCTGGGGTCGCTGCTGCGGCGTCGGTCCGGTCGGCTGATCGCCGAATTCACCACGCAACTGGCCACGATGCTGGGCGCGGGGATCAAGCTCACCGAGGCCCTGGGCGTGCTCGCCCAGCAGATCACCGACCCCCGTTTCCGCAGCGCCGTCACCGACATCCGCGACCGCGTCGTCACGGGCGAGTCGTTCGCCGACGCCCTGACCGAATACGCCGACTACTTCGACGTGATCTACATCGCCATGATTCGCGTCGGCGAGGTGACCGGGACCCTGCCGCAGAGCCTGAACAAGATGGCCGCGTTCATGGACAAACGCCAGCGCCTTGAGTCAAAGATGACCACGGCCATGGTGTACCCGGTGTTCCTGCTGGTCATGTGCATCCTTGTGTCCATCTTCCTGACGATCATGGTCATCCCCCGCATCGCCGAGCAGATGACCAAGACTGGCCAGCAATTGCCCTGGATCACGCGGGCCCTGGTCGCCGTCAGCGACGTGCTGACCAACGTGGGCTACGTCGTTGCGATTCTCGCCGGGTTCCTGGCGGTCAGTTACGGCGTCCGCCAATTCCTGCGGACGCGGCGCGGCGCGTATCTGCGCGACCGCTTCCTGTTGTCGCTGCCGATGGTGGGCCCGCTGCTCAAGCAGCGGATCGTGGCCCGCTTCACCTCGACCCTGTCCACGCTGCTGGGGTCGGGGCTGAGCATGGCCGACTCGCTCAAGGTCGTCGCCGAGGTCACCGGCAACATTATCATGGCCGACGCGGTCCGCCTGGCCCGCGAGCGCATCCTCTCCGGCGCGGATATCGCCACGCCGTTGCGGGAAAGCGGCGTTATCGACCCGACCATCGCGCACATGGTCACCGTCGGCGAGCGCAGCGGCGAGCTGGGCCCGATGCTCCAGCATATCAGCGAGAACCTCGAATCCTCGTCCGACGTCGTGATCGATCGCCTCAGCGCCATCCTGGAACCCTTTATCATTCTGCTCATGGCCGGACTGGTCGGTCTCATCGCCTTCGCGGCGCTGCTGCCGATCATCAAGTACAGCTCCGGCCAATTTGGATAGTCGCCGATTCTCTGAGGAAAGGAGACATCATGAACAACCGAATCCGTCGCCGATACGGTTTTACGCTGGTCGAAGTCATGGCCGTTCTGCTCATCGTCGGGCTGCTGGCCGGCCTGGCCATTCAAAACTTCATGGGCCAGACCGACCGCGCCAAACAGAAGGCCACCGAAGCCAAATTGCGCATGCTTCACCAGGCCGTCAACCTGTTCAAGCTCGACACGGGGCGCTACCCCACGGAGGAAGAGGGTCTGCTGGCGCTGATCGAACAACCCAGCGACGTCGAGAATTGGCAGCCCGGCGGCTATTTGGAGACCACGTCGGTCCCCCAGGACGCCTGGAATCGGGACTTCATCTATCAGCTCAATCCCGACAGCGGAAAACCTTTCGTGATCATCAGCCTCGGCGCCGACGGCCAGGAAGAAGGGGAGGGCTATGACAAGGACTTGTACAGTACGGACTAGGCCCCGGGCGCCCGTCCTACCGGGTTGCGGTCTGCCCCGCCGGTCCGCGCCGGTCGGCATGTTCTACATCGAGATCATGGCCATCGTGGCCATGGTCGCCATGCTCGTGGGTATCGCGACGATCAACCTGGTGCCCAAGGCGCTGCGCAGCCGGTTTGATCAGCAGGCCCAGGAGTTCATTAATACGCTTAAAATGGCCCACAACGCCGCCTCCCAGAGCGATCGTCGCTACGCGGTCCTGCTCGATCTCGATGAGGGAACCTATACGCTACAGCCGTTCGTCGCCCTTGACGCCGACGCCATCCCGGTGACCGAGGAGACCATCATCACCGGACGCTTCACGGAGGATTTCCGGTTGGATTACGTGCGGTTCGATGACGGCAAGGACACCCGATACGTGGAAACCAACGCCGTCGAGGTGTACCGTGTGTGGCTGCTGGCCAGTCGGAGCGGCTGGCAGAACTCCATCCAGATCGGCGTGCTCGACCGCGAGGACAGCCCCTACACTATCGTCGTCAACCGGCTCAGCGGCGTGATCACCATGTACGAAGGCGAATACCAGATTCCCGAACCCGTCGACAATGTGCTTTTCTAGGACCATCCCGTTCCGCCCGACGTGCCCTCGCGGTCGCCGGCGTCCGTGGCGGGGGTCGCGCGCCTTCACCCTGATCGAGGTCGTCGCCGCAACCCTGGTCATGGCCGTCCTGGCCGGAGCGGTGATGGTCATCGTGGACCGCTGTATCGCGGCGACCGCGGACATGGAGCTTCGCGCTCGGGCCTTCGTCGTCGCCCGGGAGAACATGGAGCGCCTCCTGGGTGAAAGCAGCGTGACCGAGAAGACCGAAATCGGCCAGGATGAGCGAAACCCGGCCATCGTGTGGCAGACGGTCGTCGAGCCCTTCGACGAGCCGGTGACCGGCCGTATGTGGATCCGGGCCGTGTGCTCGGCCTCCTACGTGGACAGCCGCGACGAGACGCAGACGGTCACCCTGACCCATTGGCTGACGAGTCTGACCGACAAGCAGATCGCGCAGATTCAGAAGCAGCGTGATATCGAACAGCAGTTCATGGACATGCTCAGCGAGAACGATGAGCATCTCCAATGGCAGCAGGTTGTCCGCCACTACCTGACCGACCGCGGGATGGACGTGGCCGGGTATGACCAGGTTCTCCTGCAGCAGAAGGCCGAAAAAGAGCGTTGGATGCAGGAGTACGAGTACGATCCCGACGTGTTTGACGGACTGCTCAGCGAGATGTATCAGCGCGAACAGGACTGGCTCGTCGATCAGGGCTTTGACGCCGCTGATTTCGACGAATGGAAGGCCGACAACGCCGACGTCGTCGCCGAAATCTACAGCCGCCCGCCGATCTTTTACGGCGGGACCGGCGCCACCGCCTCGACGGGTGGCGCCACCCCCGGTTCCGGTACCGGCTCATCGGGCACATCCCCCGGCCAGACACCGGCATCGGGGTCCGACGGCACATCGAGCGGCGCCCAGGACTCGAGCCGTGTGAGCCCGGAACTTCGCAAAGTCCTGCGAGAGGCCTTGGGCTGGTCAGATGAATTCATCGATCAGGTCTTCGGGGGAGGTGGATGACCATGTCCCCGATGAACCGCCTGTCTCCATCGGCTCGGCCCGATAGCCGAGGCTTTACACTCGTTGAGGCCCTGACGGTGCTGGTCATCGCGTCGATCCTGATGATCGCCGCCGTTGAGGTCTACAGCCACGTGCGCCGCACGGCCGACACGCTTCACGCCCGCCTCGGCAAGGACCTGCTGTGCACGGAGGTGCTCCAGCGCATCGCCGAGGACCTCGACCGCCTCGCGCTGCCCGGCTTCGACACCACTGTGACCGTGCTCAATAAGAACAAGAACGGCTACAACGTTTCGCAGCTCACCATCCTGAGCCAGTACTATGGAAACACGACCCGTCCCGAGGTCTACGAAAAGGTGATCTGGCAAACCGACTACGACCCGATGACCGACGCCCTGATCCTCTATCGTGCCCACCAGGGGCTTCGCCTGGAGGATCCCTTGCTCGACCTGGACGCGTCCGGCGCGCCTCGTGAGGACGTGCAACGCTTCGTCCCCGTCGCCGACGGCATCACCTACTTCGAAATCCTCGTCCCCAGCGGTCAAAGTCTGGTCAATGCCTGGACGCAAAGCCGCCTGCCGAACGCCGTCGTCGTCTCGATGTCCACCGCCCTGCCCGTCCAAAACGATCTGGGCGAGTGGGTCATCCCCGAGACGGGCATCTACACCCGCACTATCGCCATCGACCGCACCCGGAACGTGCCGTTCCGATTCGTCGAAGGGGAATTCGACCTCTCGGCGCTGGACGCCCACGACCCGAATAGCCTTGAGCCGCTCGACGCCACGGATTCGACCGACGTGCCGACCGATGAGCGCGGCGCGTCCACTAGCGACGACGACACCCCCGCTGCGTCGCAAGTGCCACAGGAGGCACAGCGATGACGCAGCGCGGGCCAAGCCACCGAATTCGACGAGGTCCTCGTCACCGCGCGGGCGTGGCTTTGCTGTTCACGCTGATCGTCCTGACGGTGCTGGTGACGGTGGTCGCCATTCTCGCGTCGCGGATCGCCACGCATAAGCACCGCCAGCAGTACATGATCGACTACCAGAACGCCCGCTACGCCTGCGACTCGGGCATGAAGTACGCGCTGGCCGCCCTGCCGGACACGTCCGTCCGGCTGGTCGAGCGGCCCGATGAGCCCGACTTCTCGGACGTGTTCTACATGACCACCGGTCAGTATCAGCAGTACCTGGCCGCCTGGGCCGAAGTGCTCGCCGCCCAACAGATCGAACAGGGCGGCTCCTTCGGCGCGGGCACCGGCATGTCCGGATCGGGCGATCCGTTGGCCGCACTGGCGGCGCTGCTGGGCGGGGGTGCATCGGCCGATCCCAACGCGACCGGACCTTTTGGCGGCGGCGCCCAGACGACGGCCTACGCCGGCGATCCGTTTGCGATTGATCCCAACGAGATCACCATCCGCGGTCCCTACGGCCCGCCCTGGCCCCTGGTCGTCGAGCCCATCGACATGCGGGTGGGCCAGGCCCGCGTCCGCATCGAGATCATCGACGAAAACGCCAAGCTGCCTCTTACGTGGGCGATTACTTCCGATCAGAAGGCCCAACGTGCCGCCACGGATGCCGTAACGCTCTTCTGCGAATGGATGGGCATGGAGCGGTCCGAGATCGACGGACTCTTTGCCCAGCTTGAGCGGGTCGAGAAGATTAAACGCTTTACGATCGACCCCAAACCCGTCACCGTCACGCAACGGGTGCCCACGCCGACGCGCACCGTCCGCACCGTCACCAGCAGCGCCGTGCGCACCAGCACGCGATCGCTCAGCCAAAGCGGCACCACCCTGCAGCGGACGGCTCGCCCGGCCGTCATGCACACGGCGGATTTTGCCCGGCTGCTCCACAGCACCGAGATCGATCTCGAAACACTCGCCCGCCCCAACCTGCAAACCGGCGAGCGGGCCGAATCGCCCTTGAAGTACCTGGCCCTGTGGGGCTCACAACACGTGAATATCAACACCGCCCCGCGTCACGTGCTCGAGGCGGCCTTCGTTTTCGGCGGACACCACGTGGAGATCGCCGAGGCCATCATCCAGCGACGCCGCAGCGAACCGTTCAAAAGTATCGACGAACTGGAGGAGATGCTCTATGGTTACGCCACCAGCATACGCGAGTGCCGGCCCTATCTGACCACCACCAGCACCTTCTTCAGTATCCGGGTGACCGCGTGGGCCGGCACGGCCAAGACCTCGGCCGTCACCACCGTCATCAAAGACGGCAAACAGGTGCAAAAGGTCGCCATGTTGACGCAACGATGAACCCGATAGCCTCCAGGACCGAATATAAAAGAAACGATCGTGGCATCGAACAGGAGTCCTATTCGTGGAACAACAAAATCGACTCGGCATTCACTTGACCGCCGACCGGGCCACCGCCGTGGTGGTCGGGCTGCATGACCAGCAGGTTCAGGCGGCCTTCAGCGTCCGAACGGATGAGCAGGCGTCGGCCTCGTTGGCCGAGCAGATCGCCCAGCAGCTCGCCGCTCGCAACCTCGCGTGCGCCGAGGTCTTTGTGGCATTGGACAGTAGCCTGATCACCCAGCACCGCCTGCGGTCCGAGTTCACCGATCTCAAGCAGATCCAGGCGACCATCCGCTTCGACGTCGAAGAGGCCCTGGCCACCGACGCCAGCGGCATGGCGATCGCCTCCTGGATCACGGATCGTGACGACCAGGGCTCGGATGTCGCCGTCTTCAGTGCCGATCGGGCGCTGCTGGCGGCCTTTCTGGACGACCTTCAGGCCCATGACCTCGATCCCACGGTCATAGAGCCCGACCTGGTCTGCCTGGCCCGGCGGCTTGAGGAGCACCCCGACCCGCCGGCCGAGACCACGCTTTTCGTCCTGCTCGCCGAGCGGGCCTGTTACATCATCGGCCCGGCCCATGCCCAAGGAGCCCCGGCCGTGCGGAGTTTTCTCTGGAGCCCCGTGCAGGACCGATCCGCCGTCCTGTCTCGCGAAATCCCGCTGACCCTGGCCTCGTGGAACGGCAAACATGCCGTCGAGCACGTGGCCCTGATCGGCCATACGGACGGGCTCGATACCGAGCGCATGGCCCAGGCCGTTCATCGCCCCGTTCACCCCGTGGCGGTCGCCGACCTCCTGCCCTTGGCCCCGGCGGAGATGCTCGACGCCGACCCGGTCGGCGTCCTGGCCGCGTGTGCCGCCGCGCCGGCCCCCCGTCTTAAGCAGGCCGACCTGCGGAGCGATTTCGCCCCGTTCCTCGGCAAGCGGGTTCGCGTCCAGCGCTTCCTGCGGGTCGCCGCGATCGCCTTGATGATTCTCTTTTGCCTGCTGGCCTTCGAGTTCCGTCGCCAGGCGCAAACGTACAAACAGCACGCCGGCGCGCTATGGAGCAAGCTCGAGGTGGACTACGAGCAGGCCATGATGGGCAAGAAGCCCTCGGAAGGCGAGGCCCCCCACAAATACCTCGATCGTGTCCTGCGCGGCATGAAAAAGGACAGTCGAAACGTCGGCGACGAGGACTCCATTCCCGCCCGGCTGACCTATATTCTCGAGGCCGTCAACCAGGCCATGGGCGCCGAGGAGACCCAGAACCCCAACGCGATCGACCTGCAGATACAATCCCTCTCATTGACCACGCGTACCATGAAGCTCACCGGAACGACGGGAAGCCGCACCCAGACCATGTCCCTGCTCAACGCCCTGAGCAATCATCCCCGGCTCAACAAAGTCGCCGAGACCATGTTCGCGGATGGGGCCCGCGACGGCTTCACCGTTACGGTTGAACTCAAGAAGGGAGCCTGACCCCATGGAGATCAAAGAGCACCTGCGAAATCCCAACTTCTACTTCGTCCTGGGGCCCCTTGTCGCGGGCCTGGCGCTGTTGACCCAAGCGGCGGTCGTCCTGCCACGGGCCGCGACCGAGTGGAAGGACCGACAGGAGGAATTCAAGGCGACCGAGGCCCGTATCGCACAGATTCTCATCTACGCGCCCGAACGCCTCGACTACAAGCCGGGCAAGACCACCGACCGGCAGTTCGACTACGCCAACATCATCAACGCCTACGCCAAGCGGCACAGCATCCCCCCCAGCGTGTACCGGGTCTCCAGCAAGCCCGGCACCAGCGGCAAGGAGAAGACCCAACGGGCGGAGATGACCATCGACAACATCAACATCGAACGCCTCAGCGCCTTCCTGTCGGACCTGCTGGCCCAGTGGCCGGGGCTGACCTGCGACACCCTGACCCTGACCAAGCTCAAGACGGGCAAGGACAACTGGAACGCGTTCGTGAAGTTCACCTACGATTTCGGCTCGACCGGCTGACCGCTCGGGTCCCGGCCGAAGGCGCTCTCGATGGCAGGGAACGCCCTGGCCCCTCGAGGCCCGGCGGCAGCGCCGATCGGTCGGGAGGATTCAGGACAGGTTCGCCAGAAATCCTTCCAGCACGTCCTTGGCCCGGGCCACCCGGTTGCCCTGGGGGCCATGCCAGCGGACTTGGGCGTTGCGCTGCACGAGGTCCTCGACCTTGCGGTTGGCCAGGATCACCGTCGCGTGGTTCTTGCCGCCCATCAGGCGGCCGATCTCCGGGTAGGACATCTTCGTGAACCGCCGGGCCAGGTGCATGCAGAACGACCGCGCCAGACTCACCGTGCGGTCCTTGCGGGCTGAATGGATGTCGGCCGCGGTCACGCCGAAAAAGGAGGCCACCGTCGATTCGATCTCGGAGAGGTGCACGATCGGGTCGGTCCGGGAGATATGATCGGCCAGCACGTTCCGCGCCACCGCCAGCGTGATCCGCTCCTGGCCCAGCGAGGCGAACGCCACGAGCTTGAGCAGCGCGCCTTCCAACTCGCGCACGTTGCTGGGCACGTTCTCGGCGACGTAACGGATGACGGCGTCGGGGATGTCCTTCTTCAACTGCTGGGCCCGCTGACGACAGATGCGGCAGCGCATCTCGAAATCGGGCGGGTCCATCTTGACCACCATGCCCGAGACAAATCGGTTGACCAGCCGTTCGCACAACTGCCCGATCATCTTGGGGTGCGCATCCGAGGCCAGCACCACCTGCTTGCCCGCCAGGTCGATGGTGTTGAACGTGTGCAGAAACTCCTCCTGCATCGCGTTCTTGTTCGACAGAAAGTGAATATCGTCGATGGCCAGCAGATCCACCTGACGAAACCGCCGCCGGAAGGTGTCCAGCTTCTTGGTCTTCAGCGCCATGACGTACTGATTGGCGAAATCCTCGGCCGAGACGTAAAGCCACCGCGCCCCCGGCCGACGATCCGCGATCGCGTTGCACACGCCCTGCAACAGGTGGGTCTTGCCCACGCCGTACCCGCCGTGCACGAACAGGGGATTGAATGGACTGCTCTCCTCCTGGATGAGGGCCCGCGCCGCGTTGTACGCCAGCTCGTTCTTGGCCCCGACCACGAACGTATCCAGGCTCAGCTTCAACCGCCCACCAAGGGAGGCGGCTTCCTTGCGGACCCGCGTCTGCATGGTCTCCCGGCGGCGCTGCCGCAAGGCGCCCGCGTCGCCGGCCGGGGTCGACTCGCTCGGCGCCGCCAGCGTCGGGTCTATGGAGAACGCGATCTTGCGTTCGGCGCCCGTCACGTGGCGGGCGGCGGCGGCGATGTCCGCCATGAAGTGATTTTCCACCCACGTCCCGATGAAGCGGTTGGGTACGGCGATGGTCAACGTATCCTCGACCAGACGCAACCGCGTGGAATTGCGAAACCAGATCCGGTGTTTCTCCCGCCCAATCCGTTCGGCGATGGCCTTGTCGATCGCGTCTACTTCATCCGTGAATGTAGCCTGCATAGGAATCCCTCTCCCGCTCCCGGGCGCCGTCGTGGCGTCGGTTCACAGAGACTTGCGAAACACTCCACGCTATGGACTTGTCAGGCGGAATCTTAGGACCCCAGCGCCTTCGATGCAAGGGGTCGAGGGCCCGGAATCTTTTCCACGCGGCCAACGCCGCCAAGCGACACAACTTACACTCGCGAAAAAAATATTGCCCACCGGTTATCCCCAACGTAAGTCACGATTGTGGAAAACCTGTGCATGACGATTCGGCCCGCGGCGGGCGGTGCGGCGTCATCGGCGATTTCAGTACTGCCACGGGCGAATTCACTGGTTCGTGGACGGCGCGGGTCCTGTGAGAACGGCCACGTACCCCCCGTCATGATCGAAACCGGCGTCGGATTCCACCGCAGGCAAGGTTAATCGCGTCCGGCCCACCTGGACATGGGGGTATCGCTGCAGCATCCACTCGACGCATTGCTCATTCTCGGCAGACAGCAGGCTGCACGTGCTGTACACGATGCGCCCGACCGCCGGAAGCAACGACAACGCTTCGTCGATCAAGCGCCGCTGGGTTTCAACCAAACGCTGCACCGCCTCGGGTCGCAGGCGCCCGCGCACCTCCGGCCGACGCGCCAGCACACCCGTGTTCGAGCACGGCACATCCAGCAGCAGCACGTCCACCCGGTCCAGCTTGCCCAGCACGGCGGCCCGCTCGGCCGGCTGGACGATCCGCACATTCGCAAGCCCCAGTCGCCGACACGTCGCCTCGACACGCGCCAGTCGCTCGGCATCGACGTCGCACGCCCAGATCGCGCCGGCGCCCTCCATGAGCTGGGCCATCCGCGCCGTCTTGCCGCCCGGGGCCGCGCACCAATCGACCACGACCTGCCCCCGTTGCGGCGCAGCCGTCTCGGCGACCGCGGCCGCCGTTGGGTCCTGTACCGTGAAGAGTCCCTCCTCGTACCCCGGCAATTGCGCCACCGACACGTGGCTGTCCAGCCGGAGCATACGCCCCCCGGCCACGATACGGGTGACGATCCCCGCCCTGGCCAGGTCCGCCGCCAGCGCCTCGGCAGAGGTCTTGAGCGTGTTCGGCTGCAAGTACACCCCCGGCCGACGATTCGACCCAATGCACGCCCGCCAGGCCGCCTCGGGGCCCCATCGCCGGACCCATTCACCGGTCAGCCACTCCGGCAGCGAGAACGCCGCGGCCAGATATGTCCCCAGCGGATCTGTGGGGGGGAGCACGTCGGCCGTGAATCGACAACCCGCCCCAGGTGACTGAGGCAACACACGGCGGGCCTCGGCCGGGTCGTCAGCGGGCAACGGCGCCGAACGCTCGGCGATCATGCGAGTCAGATTCCGCAACACCGCGTTCACGAAACCCGCGGCCCGCTTGCCCATCCGCCGACGGGCCAGGTCCACGGCCTCGTTGACGATCGCGTAATCGGGCGTCGACGGGCAATAGACCAGCTCATAGGCCGCGATTTGGACCAGGGGCCGCAGGCGGGGGGCGATACGTTCCACCGATCGGCCGGAGGCCATCTCGACCAACCGCTCCAGCGCCCGACGGTTGCGGAGGGTTCCACAGACCAGGTCCACGGCATGGGCCCGCGAGGATCGGTCGCAGGGCAGGGTTTCCAGGATCTCCTGGACGGGGCGGCGCGTCCGGTCATGCAGCGTCAACGTCCGCCAGGCAACGGCCCGACCTTTGTGTTGGGGATTGTCCGGTGCGGTGTCCATCACGCCCCCTCCGTTCCTGGGACTCAGCCCAACCGAAAGAACCGTTCGCTCGTCGCCGTCACGCCGCGCGACAGCGCCTCGAGCGACAGCCCCCGCAGCTCGGCGATCCGAGCGGCGGTGTGCAGCAGCAGCGCCGGCTCGCACGGGCGCTGGTTGCGTACCGGCTCGGGCGAGATGTACGGGCAATCGGTCTCGATCATCATCCGCTCCAGCGGCACCCGCGCCGCGGCGTCGCGCACGGCCTGGCCGCTGCGGAACGTCACGATGCCCGTGAACGACACGTGGTAGTCCCGCTCGAGCAGACGATCCACCTCCGCCGGTCCGCCGCTGAAACAATGGAACACCACGCCCTTGAGTCGTCCTTCGAAATCCGCCAGGATGCCCAGCACATCGTCAAACGCCTCGCGGCAGTGAATAATGACCGGCCGATCCAGCTCGGCGGCCAGTTTCAACTGGGCCCGGAAGAGCCGTCGCTGCGCATCCTGCTTGCTGAAGTTGTAGTGGAAATCCAGGCCCGTCTCACCGATGGCGACCACCTTGCCGGCCCCGGCCAGCCGTCGTACCTCGGCCAGATCCTCCTCGGTCACGTCCTTGGCGTGGTGCGGGTGTATCCCCACGGCCGCATAGACACCCTCATACCGCCCGGCTAGGTCCACCGCCTTGCGGTTGTGCTCGGGGTCCGTGCCCACGGTAATCCACCGATGCACCTGCGCCACACGGCTGCGTGACATCACCTGCTCCACGTCGGCGTAGAGCTCGTCAAACGTCAGATGCGCATGCGTATCAATCCAGTCCATATCGGCTTGCATCCTCCTGCGGGCCTGGCCGGCCCGACGCTCACCGGCCGGGCCTCGTGAAGGCGTTCACATAGTGGCGGACCTCAACGCGGCCGGTCTCGGGCACGACCACCACGATCACGTCAAACCGCAGCGACCGGTCCTTGAGCCCATAGCGCCGCGCGAACCACTGCGCCACGCGCGCCAGGTGCTGCTGCTTGCGCTCGTGCACGGCCTGCTGGCCCGGCGCCCAGTGCTCATCCCGACGCGTCTTGACCTCGACAAAGGCAATCGGCCCCGACGGATCGGCCGCCACCAAATCCACCTCGCCGGCCGGGCAGCGCCAATTGCGGGCGATGATCCGATACCCCCGCCGCCGCAAAAACGCACGGGCCCGGCGCTCCCCCCATCGCCCCAGTCGCACCCGATCCGACCGGAGCCATCGGCGGTAGGCACCGAGCCCGAACACCCCCGCCGAGCCTACTTGCGGACCGTGTGGTCGCTATGCCGCTGCGCCAGCCGTACGCTCTTGCCCGAGCGCTTACGCAGGTAGTACAGCTTGGCCCGTCGGGCCTTGCCGCTGCGCAACGGGCGGATGTCCACCACGTTCGGCGAGTGCAGCGGGAAAATCCGCTCCACACCCTCATCGCCTACCATGCGACGCACGGTGAAGGTCTCGTTGATGCCGCGGCCGCTCCGCGCGATCACCGTCCCGTTGAAGACCTGCACCCGTGTCTTGTTACCTTCGACGATACGGCAGTGCACATCCACCGTGTCGCCCACCTCGAAATGCGGCACCTCCGACTTCAAGTGCCTGGCCTCGACAGAATCCAAAATCTCCGTCTTCACGATCGATCTCCCGTCTGGTCCGATTCGTTTTTCTCACGTTGGGCCCGATACAGGTCGGGCCGTCGTTGTCGGGTTCGCTCCAGGGCCTGGTCGCGGCGCCAGGCGGCGATTCGCGCGTGATCGCCGCTGAGCAGTACCTCCGGCACCCGCATCCCGCGGAACTCATCGGGGCGCGTGTACTGCGGATACTCCAGCAGCCCGTCGCGGAACGAGTCGTTCTGGGCCGAATCCTCATCGCCCAAAGCGCCCTCCAGCAGCCGCACGACCGCGTCGATCACGACCATTGCCGGTAATTCGCCGCCGCTGAGCACGTAGTCGCCGATGGACAGTTCCTCGGCCCCCAGGCCGGTGCGGATCCGCTCATCGAATCCCTCGTACCGCCCGGCGATGAGAATCAGCCGCTCCTGAGCGCTCAACTCCGTCGCCATCGCCTGGTCAAACCGCCGGCCCTGGGGCGTCAGCAAAAACATCCGCCCCGCCGCGGGCGACAACGACCGCACGTGTTCGACGCACGCGAACACCGGCTCGCACATCATCACCATGCCCGGGCCGCCGCCGTAGGGCTTGTCGTCCACCTGCCGGTAGCGCCCTATCGCGAAATCCCGTATATTTGAAAGAACAATCTCCACCACGCCCGCCTCCTGGGCCCGCCTCAGGATCGAGTGGGCCAGTGGCGAGGCGAACATCTCCGGAAACAGCGTCAGCACGTCGATCCGCATGAGGTTCCGCCGCCGAAGCGGGCGCCGTGGAGGCGATTACTTCGAGCCTTCCGCCGGAAGGTGCCCGGCCGCGATTCGCTCGGCCTTGGTGAAGGGCTTCTTGAGCTTGCGGGCGATCTGCCGGGCCCGGGCGCGACGCTGCTCCTTCTGCTCCATGTAGGCGCACGAGAGCCCCAGCCGCTTGAGGATGGGAATCACCCCGTCCGACGGCACCGCGCCCTTGGCCAACCACGCGGCGGTCTTGTCCTTGTCCAGCACCACCTGCTTGTCCGGGTCCTGCTCCAGCGGATCGTAGTGCCCCAGCTTCTCGATGATCCGCCCGTCCCGCGGCGTGCGCCCATCCACCGCGTTGATGCGGAAGAACGGGCGGTGTCGCCGACCCATCCGGGTCATCCGAATTCGTACCGACATACTGTGTTCCTTTCTGCGACGCTATGTTTAATTTTCGTGGTCGGCCCGATGCGGACCACGAAACACGTTAACTGCCTCCGTCGCCTAGTCGCTTTCCGCGTCACCGCGGTGCGCCCGGCTTTCCAACGCGTAACCGTTGATGAAAATCGCAAACAACGCCGGGTCCACCCGCGCATCGTCGGCGATCCGCCGCACCTGCTCGTCGCTCAACGCGTCCGCGGCGGCCTTTTCCCGCGGCGTCATGATCGCCACGGCCCGGCGCAACTGCTCGATCTCCTCGCGGCAGGGCGACTTGAGCATTGACAATTCCGCCCAGCCGCGATGATCCTGGAACTGCGTCCGCATCCGCCGGCCGAACTCGTCGTCGGTGAACGCGGCCACCCGCTCCAGGTACGCTTCCAACGACATGGAGCGCTCTACCGCCGTCGCTTGTTGCCTTTCCGCCGCGGCGCGCGTTTGCGCTTCGAGCGCTGCTTGATCTTGGGCACCCGCCCGCTGGCCATCGCCCCGAACAGGTCCGTCTTGCCGCTCAACAGGCTCTTGAAGCCGCCCATGCCGCCGCTGCTGAGCGATTGCATCATGTCGCGGCTGCGGCGGAACGTCTTGACCAGACCCGCCACGTCCTGCACGCTGCGCCCACAGCCGCGGGCGATCCGCCGCCGCCGCGAGGCGTCGATGATATCCGGGTCACGCCGTTCCTCGGCGGTCATCGAGTGCACGATCCCGCGCATCTGGTCGATCTCGCGCTCGTCGATCTCCATGTTCTTGAGCTGCGAGCCGATGCCAGGCAGCAGCTTGAGCATGCCGCCCATGCCGCCCATTTTTTTGACCGCCTCCATCTGCTTGAGGAAGTCGTCAAAACCGAACGTGCCCTTGGCCATCTTGGCCTGCAGCTTGGCCGCCTCGTCGGCGTCAAACTGCTCCTGGGCCTTCTCCACGAGCGTCACCACGTCGCCCATGCCGAGGATCCGCCCGGCCATCCGGTCGGGGTGGAACTCCTCGATCGCGTCGAGCTTCTCGCCGAGGCCGATGAACTTGATGGGCTTGCCCGTGACGGCCTTGACGCTCAGGGCCGCGCCGCCGCGGGCGTCGCCGTCGAGCTTGGTCAGGATCACACCGTCCAGCTCGAGCCGCTCGTTGAACGCCTTGGCGCTGTTGACCGCATCCTGACCGGTCATCGCGTCGCAGACCAGATAGATCTGGTGCGGCGTGACGGCCTTGGCCACGTCCGCGATCTGCTGCATCATCTCCTCGTCGATGTGCAGCCGCCCGGCCGTATCGAGGATCACCACGTCGTGGCCGTTCTGCTTGGCGTAACGCACACCGTCGCGGGCGACTTTGACCGCGTCCTGGATGCGATCGGTGTAGACCGGGATGCCCGACTGCTGGCCGAGCGTCTCCAACTGGTCGATGGCCGCCGGCCGCTGCAGGTCGTCGGCCACCAGCACGGGATTGCGCCCCTTGGCCCGGATGTACCGGCCCAGCTTGGCCGCCGTGGTCGTTTTGCCGCTGCCCTGCAGGCCAGCCAGCAGGATCACCGTCGGCCCCGGCGAGACAAAATAGATCCGCGTGTCCACGGGCCCCATGAGCCGCACGAGCTCGTCGTGCACGATCTTGACCATCACCTGCCCGGGGTGGAGGCTCTTGATGACCTCGGCCCCCATGGCCGCGTCCAGACAGTCCTTGCAGAACTGCTTGACGACCTGGTAGTTGACGTCCGCTTCGAGCAGGGCCTTGCGCACCTCGCGCATCGCGTCCGAGACGTTCGCCTCGGTGATCCGACCACGACCCGAAAGCGAGCGGAAGATGCCGCTGAACTTGTCCGTCAACGCGTCAAACAAAACCCGGCCCTTTAGCCGTAAACTCTTTTTTCAAAAATACTTATCGTCCCACACACGGCAAAACCGCCGTCCTGCCGTCCCCTGCGCGCGTGGGCTCGCCGCCGCACCGGCGTATGGTGACCCGGCCCCCGCGATCGTCCCGGGGACTTCGCCGGCGCAGGGACCAAGCCGACAAGAACCACGGACTATAGTCGAATCAGCCGGGCGTTTCAATCCCAAACAGGCCAAAACCGCCTCGGATCTTGACGTAGGGCGGGCGGCGGCCTACGCTGGTTGGACCGGAGCGCCGCTTCGGCCCGGACTACCGATATCAGGCAGGGGAGTGTCGATGAGACTTCACGTGATCGCGTTCATCGGGGCGGTGATGGCCGCCGGTCTGGCCGCCCAAGAGCAGCAGTCGCATGTCGAGGAGCCGCAACTGTGCGTGGGCGACTACCAGACCGAACGCCAGGCGGCCGAGCAGTTACAGCGATTCGCCGCGACGTACCACACGCTTGACCAGTGGGAGACCCGCGCCGCCAATATCCGTCGGTGCATCCTCCGCGGCGCGAACCTGGACCCGATGCCCTCCAAGACCCCACTCAATCCGATCATCCGCAAGAAGCGGCAATACGACGGCTACACGGTCGAAAACGCAGCGTTCGAATCGGCGCCGGGATTTTTTGTCACGGGCAGCCTGTATCGACCGACCGAGGGCAAGGGCCCGTTCGCCGGAATCCTGTGCACGCACGGGCACTGGAGCAACGAGCAGGATTACGGCCGCTTCCGTCCGGACATGCAGAAGCGCTGCGCCGCCTTCGCCCGCATGGGGGCGGTGGTCTTCGCGTATGACATGGTCGGCTACGGCGAGCTGCGCAAGATCGGCTGGGAGCACCGTCGGCCGGGCGTGCTGCGGCGGCAGTTGCTCAACAGCATTCGGGCCGTGGATTTCCTGCTGACCCTGGACGAGGTCGATCCCCGCCGGATCGGCGTGACCGGCGCCTCGGGCGGGGGGACACAGACGTTTCTCCTCACGGCGGTGGACGACCGCGTCGCCGCGGCCGCGCCGGTCGTAATGGTCTCGGCGCATTTCTTCGGCGGCTGTGTGTGCGAAAGCGGCATGCCGATCCACAAGAGCCGAGATCACGAGACGAACAACGCCGAGATCGCCGCCCTGGCCGCCCCGCGACCGCTGCTGCTGGTCTCCAATGGCCAGGACTGGACCAAGAACGTGCCCGTGGTGGAGTTCCCCTACATTCAGCGGGTCTACGCGCTGTACGGGGCGACCGCCCGCACGGAAAGCGTGTACCTGCCCCAGGAGGGGCATGATTACGGGCTGAACAAGCGGATCGCCGTATACCGCTTCTTCTCGCGCCATCTGGGGCTGGACCTGGATCGCATCAGCGATCAGCAGGGCGGCATCGACGAGAGCTTCGTGACCGTCGAACCCTACGACCGGATGACCGTCTTCGACGACGCGCTGCCCATCCCCGAGCGGGCCGTTCGGCCGGATCCCGCCCCCTGAGATTACACCGACCAAGTCGTGATTAGCGGACGCATGATTTCCCGGTGAAGGACCGCGCCCGCGCGACGTCGCAGGACCCCTGCCCGTGGTGCTTTCCCCCACCGCCGTCCGATAGACGCGCGCCTACCGTGTCCCCAAGGCCGTTTGGCCCGTCGTCTGTTGTTTCGTAGGTTTTATTGAAGGACCGGGCTGAAAAGGAGGAAAACTTCTCAACAAAAGCCATGGACCTGGCCGAAACAGTAGCGTAGAATGCGCAACCCAAGGATGAACGTTTTGGGTTGCGCGGGAAGGATACCGTGACAAAGCAAGCCAGAACATCCAGGGTCTTTCTCGTGCTGGTGGCCGCCATGACCGTCGGCGCAGTGATCCTGATGGCCCTGGACGGCGGAGGGATCTCCCAGGGGCCCTGGAGTCTGTACGCCCACAATTACTATGCCTCCCTGCTCGATACCGCCCGCGTCCCGTACCAGGACTGGGAAAGCATCGAGGTGTTTTACAGCGGCGTGGTCAGCGATGACCTGAGCGCATTGGTCGACACGGACGCCGCGGGCAGGGCCCGGCCGGCCAATTTCCACTTCGTGATTCCCGTTCATCCCATCCGTGGTCGGGTGCTGGATACCGCCCGCTGGGTTAACCAGCGGCCCTGCATACCGGGTGCACGATTCCACGGGACCGGCAACACACTCGCCGTGTGCGTCGTCGCCGACCCACCGACCACCGGGCCCACCGATGCCCAGAAGCAGACCACCGAGCATCTGATCGACACGTTGGCCCAGCGACTCGGCATCGCCAAGGACCGCGTGTCGTATCCCCAAGGCTGGTAAACCCAATCTCCGGGGCTACATCCCCGATCCCAGGCCTTCGCTTTTCGCTCCCTGACCGTGTGCCGCCTCGGCTCCGAACCACCTGGCCGCTCCCTCCGGACAGATGCGGCGGTAGCCCTCCACGAGGTAGCCGCGGGCCCGGGCCAGGTCTTGTGCCATGCGCTCCGTGCCGGGGTGCGCATGGGCGAAGGGGTTGACGTAGTGACGATAGCGGATGTCTCGCAGGGCCTCCAGCCACGGGAGCATATCCGTGGGGCCCAGACCCGGTAGCTGCTTCTGATCCGGCTGTCGCTGCCAGGCGTAGAAGAACAGCAACCGATGGCCGCAGATGCGGATGGCCTCGGGGACGGACTGGCCGCGGGCCTGCAGATGATACGGGGCCAGGGCGATGCCCAACCGTTTCGAGCGGTTCAGATCGACGAAGGCCTTGAGCGAATCGACGCCGTCGAGTAGGGCACTGCCGTGGTTCTCGATGGCAAGGAAGGACTTGTGCCTCTCCGCCAGGTCGATGAGGGGCTTGAGGCCCTCCAGAAATTGACGCATGCGCGGGATCAGCTCGGCCGGCTCGCACGGCGGGGCACTGCCCTGAATCGCCACGCCACCCCCGACGCCGCCGAGCAGCTCGGCATATCGGGCATAGCCGCCGCTGTACACGGAAAACGCACAGAGTTTGAGCCTGTGCCGGGCCAGGAGCTCGTTGAGCCCGACCGGTCCCAGCCGCCGCGCCACGTCGTCCAGGTGCGGACAGCCCTCGTGGCCCGACCAGATGTCGATCGCCTCGAACCCCAACCGCGCGATCCGCTCGCAGGCCTGTTCGATAGGCAATTCCATGAAATGAATGCTCGAGGTGCTCAGCCGCATCCGCCATGGGCGCGGCGTCTTGGAGCGATCCGGGACCCACTCACCTGCCGCCGCGGCCACCGTACACCCGGCCGCCTGCAGAAAGGTACGTCGACTGAATACGCCGTCCATTTACATGCCTCCTTTGCCCATGGGATTCACTTGTAGGGCGAGGGCCACCGTCCGTCAATAGCCTTGACCACAATCCCGTGCCGGCCCCTTGTGGGCGGCAGGGCCGCTTGTCATAATGGACGGTCGTTTGTCGCCGGGCTTGCCGCAAGGCCGTGGCCGGAATCATCATCGCACGAGGTACAGGAAAGGACCTGTCATGAACACGGGCACTGCCAGCTCTTCATCCCGTCGTGACTTCCTCAAGAACGCCGGCCGTTTGAGCGCCGCCTCGATGCTCGCCGCGGCCCTGGGGCCCCGCGTGTACGCCGCCGGGGATGATGCGATCCGCCTGGCGCTGGTCGGCTGCGGCGGTCGCGGTACGGGGGCCGTCGTGGACGCCTTCTCGGCAGGCGGGGGGGCGGTGAAGCTGTGGGCCATGGCCGATGTGTTCGAGAGCCGGCTCAAGGGCAGCCTGGGGAACCTCGTCCCGTCGCATGCCGATCGCGTGGAGGTGCCGCCGGAGCGCCGGTTCGTCGGGTTCGACGGGTACCGAAAGGCGATCGACACGCTGCGACCGGGCGATGTGGCGATCCTCGCGACGCACGCGGCGTTCCGTCCGCTGCATTTCGAGTACGCCGTGCAGCGGGGCGTGAACGTGTTCATGGAGAAGTCATTCGCCGTGGACGGGCCGGCCGTGCGACGGCTGCTCAAGGCCGCCGACGCCTCGGAGAAGAAGGGACTGAAGGTGGGCGTCGGTTTCATGTGGCGTCATTCCAAGGCCCGCGAGGAGGTCGTCTCACGGATTCACGACGGCGCCATCGGCGACGTCCACACGATGCGGATCTACCGCGTGCACGGACCGGTCCACTGCCCCCGTCGACCGGCCGAGATGAACGAATTGGCCTTTCAGATTCAGCACGCCACCAGCTTCACCTGGGCCTCGGCGGGCTTCTTCGTGGACTGGCACTGTCACAACGTGGACGTCGCTTGCTGGATCAAGGACGCCTGGCCGGTCCGGGCCCAGGGATTCGGCGGACGCTGCTATCCGGAATCCGGCAACCAGTTCGATCACTATACCGTCGAGTACACCTTCGACGACGGCACGAAGCTCTTTGCGTTCTCCCGGCACATGAATGGCTGCTGGAACACGTATTCGGACTATGCCCACGGCACGAAGGGCTCGGCGCTGATCATGGCGCAGTTGGGTGATCCGCGGCCGGTCATCTACCGCAGCCAGAAGATGGAGCCCGACCAGGTCGTGTGGCAGTACGGCCGACCGGACGATAATCCTTACGTCGTCGAGTGGCAGTTGCTGCTGGATGCCATCCGCGCGGGACGCGAGTACAACGAGGCCCGCCGTGCGGCGCTGGCGGACGTGGTCGCCCTGATGGGCCGCATCGCGACGCACACCGGCCAGTACATCACCCAGGAGCAGGTGCTCACCTCCGATTTCGAATTCGTCGCGGACATCGACACTATGACTTTCGACACGCCCGCGCCCATCCACGAGGGGCCCGACGGCCTCTACCCGGCGCCGCAGCCGGGGATCACCAAGGAGTGCTGAGCAAGAGAGGTACACACAAGAAAACGGAAGCATCTGCCGCACGCGCAGAAGGAGGAGTCAGCGGCCTCGCAAAAATCTCGCCACGCGTTGGTAGACGTCTCGGCGGTCGGCGATCACAAGAACCAGCACTTTGATTGCCTGGTTTTCGACCTTATATACAATCCTATGATTACCCGCCCGTTTCTTCCGGAGACCGGGGTATCCCTTCATCCGAGAACCACGAGGTCGTGGGTTTTCCGCCAGTTCGCTGATTTTCTCCCCGACGAGGCGGCGATCTCGTACCTGAAGCTCCCTCAAGTAGTCCCGCGCGTCGTCGCTGATGTCTATCTGGCAGGGCATGGGTTACAAGTTTAGTTCGGCCTTCACCTCTTCCCAAGGCGTGAACCTGCCCTTCTTCAGCGCGGCCAGTGCATCCACCGCATCCAGGTGATCTTCGACGGCCTGTAGCAATTCAAGGTCCTCCACGCTTACAATGCCAAAAACGACCGTTCCATTTTTCTTGATGCGGAATCGTTCGCCCTTAAACCTCGCTCGACCCGCCACATCAGCTATGGTCTTGCGCAGATCGGACACACTCAAAGTGGTCATCGTTTCCCCTTCCCAACGGGCCTCACTGATCTGGCTATATTATCGCCTAGAAAAGGTACGGAGGCAAGTACAAAATGTTCGTTTTTGTTATTTTGTACAAGTCGTAATTTTTGTACTCAACGCCGCTTGAAGTCCATGGCCGGGCATCACCAAAGTGTGCATAGGAAGGGGGCGACGCGCATAAAAAAAGCCGCATCCACAAGAGCGGTGTGTCAACCGGTCGCACGCCGAACCCGGCGGGCGGATCGGCTCGCGTTCAGATCGGATTCCCGGATCCGTCCGGCGGAGGTCGCTGACAGGCGTCGTAGCACGGGCGATAGGAATTTCTAAGTGCGTTGTGTACAAACCTCGGCGGCATACGCGTTATTCTCCCAACTCCGGGAAGTAGCACACCTGTCGTCACACAAAGCATAAGAAACATTCCACCCCCAGGCAAACGGGACAATCCGTCGGGTGAACACGCCGGCTCGTCGTGCCCGACCGGCCCTGTGATTGGGCCAGGCGAGAACCTTCTCTTGCCGGATTCGGCGGGCCACGGGCCCCTTGAACGGCCAGGCAAAGCTCGGATGGATGACTGCTGCTCACGTGTTTTCCCCCCACAACGGGCCCGTCGAGACATCACGATCAAGGCCCCCATTCACTAAACAGCAGTATACCCGAACGAGGAATAAATGTCAAGGAAATATTAGAGCAGACGTCGATCACACACGGGGCGATGACCCAAAAACGCCATTTTTGCCAGCACAATGAGGTATAATATGGGACGTAGTAATTAATGATTTCTTTATAGTCCGTGCTGTGCGAAGTTCTTACGGACATGGCAAGTGCATTGGTTCGGCGGGCTTAGATATCGAGGTTCTGCACCTCCAGGGCATGCTCTCGGATGAAGTTGCGGCGTTTCTCCACGTCATCGCCCATGAGGATGCTGAACAGGCGGTCGGCCTGGCCAGCGTCTTCCAGGCGGACCTTCAGCAGGATTCGCCGGGCCGGGTCCATGGTCGTTTCCCAGAGCTGTTCGGCGTTCATCTCGCCCAAGCCTTTGAACCGCTTGATCTCGATATCCTGCGATCCGATCTGCCGGATGGTGGCGGCGATGCCCGCCAGCGAGGCCACGGGGTAGGCCTGTCGGTTATTACTCAGCTCGAACTTCGTCGGCAGGGCCTCGCCGGAGACACTTCGTGCCGCCCGCAGCAGGTAGTCCCGGATGTCCAGGCCGTAGAGGTCGCCCAGCCGGGCGTTGATCTCGTTGATCCGTTCGACCTCGTGAAGCTCCTCGGCGTGAAAAGCGTCATCGCCGGGCGACGGGGCCTGGCGTTCGGGCTCCAACTGGGCCAGCCGTTCCTCGTACTCGTGCTTGTCGTAGAAGAACTCGCTCTCGCCGCCGGCCCGGATATGGTAGGTCGGCAGCCGACGCCCGTCGTACAGGTCCTCTACGAAGGACCGAAACACGATGCCGCGTCGTTCGAGCACGTCGACGCTGCGCTCCAGATCGTTAAGCATCTTCACCAGATCGGCCAGGGCCTCCCCCTCCACGCGGAGCGGCGCCCCCTCGTCGGGTCGAATCTCCAGGGCGGTTCCCTCCAGGCCGCGCTGCTCGGTGCGTCGCCGCATCTCCCGCTCGTTGAGGATGTATTCGGACTTGCGCTGCCCCTTGCGGCGAATCTCGTACAACGGCGGCTGCGCAATGAACACACGACCCGACTCGATCAACTGCGGCATCTGGCGGAAGAAAAACGTCAGCAGCAGCGTGCGGATGTGCGCCCCATCGACGTCGGCGTCCGTCATCAGCACGACCTTGCCATAGCGGCACTTCTCGACGTTGAACTCATCCACGCCGATGCCGGTGCCCAGGGCGCTGATGATCGTGCGGATCTCCTCATGACCGAGCATCCGTTCCAGGCGGGCCTTCTCCACGTTGAGGATCTTGCCGCGCAAGGGCAGAATCGCCTGGACGGTGCGGTCGCGCCCGGCCTTGGCCGAACCGCCGGCCGAGTCGCCCTCGACGATGAAGACCTCCGTGCTGCCCGTATCGCGCTGGGAACAATCCCACAGCTTGCCGGGCAGGTCCGCCCCGCTGAGGGCCCCCTTGCGACGCGTCAGTTCCCGTGCCTTGCGGGCCGCTTCCCGGGCCGCCGCGGCCTGAATGGCCTTGTTCAGAATCTGCTTGGCCTGGCCGGGATTCTCCTCCAGGTAGATGGCCAACTGCTCGTTGAGCATGGTCTCGACAAATCCGGCTACCTCCGGGTTGGACAAACGGACCTTCGTCTGCGCCTCAAAGTGCGGTTCGGGCACCTTCACCGACACAATCGCCGTCAGGCCCTCGCGCAGGTCCTCGCCCGTCGGGGCCATGCCCTCCTTGACCATGTTGGCGTTGCGGGCGTAGGCGTTCATCGTCCGCGTCAGGGCCGTGCGAAAGCCCGACAGGTGCGTGCCGCCGTCGATGTTGCGGATGTTATTCGCGAACGCCAGGATGTTTTCCTGGTAGCTGTCGGTGTATTGCATGGCGATCTCCGCCGCCAAGCCCGACTCGGGATCCTCCTTGGAAAAGTACAGGATCTCCGCCAGGGGGGTCTTGCCCTCGTTGAGATAGGCGATGAACTCCTTCAGGCCGTGCTCATAGTGGAAGGTCTGCTTCCTCTTGTGGCGATCATCCTGGAAAATGATCCGCACGCCTGCGTTCAGATACGCCAGCTCCCGGATGCGCTTTTCAAGGGTATCATACTTGAACTCGATATCCTCGAAGATCTCTTCGTCGGGCAGGAACGTGATCCGCGTCCCGCGTTTCGTCGTCTCACCGATCTCGCGAACCGGTCCCTTGGGCACACCCCGAACACACTCAAAGTGGTAGTGCCGCCCGTTGCGGTACACATCGGCCTCGAGCCACTCGCTCAGGGCGTTGACGACGGACACGCCCACGCCGTGCAACCCGCCCGCCACGCGGTAGACCTTGTTGTCGAATTTGCCGCCGGCATGCAGCGTCGTCAGCACGACTTCCAGAGCGCTCTTCTTGGCCTCGGCGTGCATCTCGGTGGGGATCCCCACGCCGTTGTCCTCGACGGAGCAGCTTCCATCCATGTGGATGTGTACCAGGATCTGGTCGCAACGGCCGGCCAGGGCCTCGTCGATGCTGTTGTCCAACACCTCGTAGACCAGATGGTGCAGTCCGCCTTCCTGACGGTTCCCGATATACATGTCGGGCCGCTTGCGCACGGCATCCAGCCCACCGAGAATCTTGATGCTGCTGGCATCATACGTGTGTGTTTCGTCTGCCATTCGGTTCGATACCTCGTCGTGCTATCTTCCTCGCGCTCGCAGGATGATCCTGTGCAACCGGACCCGTGGGCACCGCGCCTTCAAAGCCGTAATCAACTCCGCCGCGGCCAACTGCAACTCGTGCATGTACGGGCCGGGATCGACCTCCACCATGAGACGCCCGCGTTCGAGGGCGACCGGCGTGCAATGCTGTCGCAGGGTGGTCGGTACAAGTTGATCCCACGCGTCGAGCACCTGACCGGCCGACCGCAGGGTCCGATCCGAGCCGGCGAGGTACTCCTGAACGGTCCGGCCCACCGGTGTGGCCGCGGGAGGGACCGGTCGCTGCCAGGCCGTCGCCGCCCGAAGCAGGTCCTCATCGCGCCGCTTGCCCGCCATGCCCGTCCCCCTGCACCCTCGCCGCTGCACGCCCTGATGTCGCTGCTCACAGGTTGACCGGCATGACAATGTAAAGCAGCTTCTGGCCACACTTGAACAGGCCCGGACGGTCCGCCTGACCCAGGTGCAGCTCAAACGTGTCGCTCTTCATCACCCGCAGTACATCCACCAAAAACTGCGGATTGAATCCGATATCCAGCGGCTCGCCCTTATACTCCACGGCCATGTCGATCTGGGCGTCGCCCGTCTCGGGAGAACGGCTAGAGAAGATCATCGCCCCCGGCTTGAGCGCCAGGCGAATACCCTTGCTGTCCTCGCCGGCCAGCAGGGCCGCGCGGCGCACGGCGCTGAGCGTGCCCTCGGTGGGCAGCGTCAGCTTCTTGTCGTAGTCCTTGGGGATGATGTCCCGGTACTGTGGAAAGTTCCCCTCGACCAGATTGGAGCACACCACCACCGGATCACAGGCCAGGATGATCTGGTTTCCCACGAAGCGCACCGCCGCCAATTGCGATTCATCCCCGCCGACACGATCCAGCAGCCCCATCGCCTTAGCCGGCACGATCACCCGCCCGTCGGGCACGGCGCCGGCCGCCGCCTGCAACGTCGCCGTCGCCGTCGCCAGCCGTCGTCCATCCGTGGCGACCAGCGTCAGCTTCTTACCCTCCACTTCCCACAGTACGCCGTTCAACGCGTAACGGGTGCTCTCGCGAGCCGCCGCGAACAGGCACAGATCGATTGCCTCCTGCAGCGCGCCCAGCGTCAGCTCCACGTCGGCCGCGCCCTCGAAATCGGGCACCTGGGGGTACTGCGACACATCGTGGGCGTAGATGGCGAAGTGACTGTCGCTGCCCCGGATGTGGATCGTCGTTTCGGTGACCTCGATCTCGATAACGTCATCGACGCTCTCGCGGACAATCGCCGCCAGCTTGTCCGCCGGTGCGACAATGTCCCCATCCCGTTCGACCTCCACCTGGGCGACGCGATAGTGAATCCCCACCTCCAGGTCCGTCGCACAGAGACGCACGGCCTCCCCTGCCGCCGTGACCCGTACGCACTTGAGGATGTCCTTCGGCGTGCGCGCCGGGGTGATGCTCGTGACCAGGTTCAACGCCTCCTGCAAGGCCGATCGGTTGAATTTGACCTTCATGGAAACCTCGGTTTGACTGCGTCCTTTTCCGTGTTGCCGAAACCGTCTTCCGGGACGATTCGCCAGACACGATACTGTACCCTGCCCGGGCGTGGTTGGAAAGTGTTTTTTGGTCGCCGGAAGGGGGTTTTTGTGGGGGCATAGGCGCCTTCCGTGAGGGTTAGAATACAAGAATATAGAATCACTGTAGTAATCATGGTCATATAGGCTGTGACGTTGTGAGAAACGCGTCCCCCTGTTTGCGTAAGCTCAACTCCTGAAACGGTTTGTGGCGATTCATGTCCGTCAGACTCTGTGGATAAGCTGTCACCTTCCCTGTGCGGGGATTGACCATTTTGTGGGAGGCCGCCCCGCCGTGCCCGAGGTGCCTAAGCGGGGCGGCAAGCACCGACGGAACTCACGGCGGGTTTAACAGGTTGTCCACAGGCCGATAATGCGATTTTTCGCACCCCTGTTTTCGTGTGGTACGGTGTCCGTTACCGTTGAAAAGGGGGTTGCTGAATCCTCGTGGCCAAGGGATAATGGCACCTTCCGGACCCGTAAGGCGAGAGGGCGGCCATGTTGGCAAGACTGCACAGTGTGACGTTGGAAGGCATCGAGGGCACCGTCTGCGAGGTGGAGGTGGACGTCGCCCGGGGCGGCTTCGAGAAGCAGATGGTGGTGGGGCTTCCCGATGCGGCGGTCAAGGAAAGCACCGAGCGGGTCCGCAGCGCCATCACCAACAGCGGCTTCGCCTATCCGGATACGCGGTCCCTGGTAAACCTGGCGCCGGCGGATGTGCGCAAGGTCGGGCCGGCCTTTGACCTGCCGATCGCGCTGGGCATGTTGGCGGCGACGGGGAACCTGTCGCCGGATGGGCTGCGGGACTGCGTGATCGTTGGTGAACTGGCCCTGGATGGACGCGTGCGACCGGTGCAGGGTGTACTTTCGATGGCCTTGACGGCTGCATCGGCGGGGTTCGCGCGTCTGGTCGTGCCCCTGGAAAACGCCGAGGAGGCGGCGGTCGTGAATGGCATCGACGTGTTCGGCGTCGGCTCGCTCAGCCAGGCGGTCGGATTCCTGAGTGATGCACTGCCGCTGGAGGCGACCTCGGTGGATCTGAACACCGTGTTCAGCCGGGCCTCGCGATACGATTGCGACTTCGCCGAGGTCAAGGGTCAGGAGACGGCCAAACGGGCCCTGACGATCGCGGCGGCGGGGGGGCATAACGTGATGATGATCGGCCCGCCCGGTACAGGCAAGACGATGCTCGCCCGGCGGCTGGCGACGATCCTGCCGCCGCTGACGCTGGCGGAGTCGTTGGAGACGACGCGGATCTATTCCGCGGTGGGGCTCCTGCCGCATTCGACGGCGCTGATCGCCACGCGGCCGGTGCGGGCGCCCCATCATACGGCCAGCGGCCCGGCGCTCGTGGGCGGCGGCACCACGCCGCGACCGGGCGAGTTGAGCCTGGCGCATCACGGGATTCTCTTTCTCGATGAGTTCGCGGAGTTCCCCCGGCACGTCCTGGAAATGATCCGCCAGCCGCTGGAGGAGGGCACGGTCACCGTCGCGCGGGCCCGCGGCACGATCACGTTTCCCGCGCGGTTCATCCTCGTCGCGGCGATGAATCCGTGCCCGTGCGGATACTTCGGCATGCGGGACCGCAAATGCCGCTGCGCTCCGGGCCAGATTGAGCGGTACCTCGGCAAGGTGTCGGGGCCGTTGCTGGACCGGATCGATCTGCACATCGACGTGCCGCCCGTGGCCTTTCGCAAGCTGCGCAGCCGTGGCGACCAGGAAACGAGCGAGGCCATCCGCCGCCGCGTGTGCGGCGCACGGGCGGTGCAGCAGGAGCGCTTCGCGCCGGAGCGGCAGGATGGGCGGATCGTGACGAACGCGACCATGACGCACCGGCTCGTGGAGCGGTTCTGCCCGCTGGACGCGGCGGGCGAGCAACTGTTGCGCAGCGCGATGGCCGAGTTCGGGCTCAGCGCCCGGGCCCACGACAAGATTCTCAAGGTCGCGCGGACCATCGCGGACCTGGAGGGGGAGACCGCCATCGGCGCGGCCCACATCGCCGAGGCGATCGGCTATCGCAAGCTCGACCGAAAGCTGTAGCCCTTGAGGGGAAGTTGTGTGCCCCCACAATGGCCGACGGAACCTTGCTTTTTTTTGCGGCCCGACGAGTTTTTTTCTGCTTCCGATAATGTTTCGCGTCGTAAGGTTAGCCTCGTCGCCGCCACGCCGCGCTGCCAAGGGGGCGATTTTTGCGTCCTATAATGAATGGGACTGGGTGGCTGTGCATGGCGTCACTCCGTGTTGGCGTGACATGCCGGGGCGGGTTCAGCGTCGGGGAAATTCAAGATTCTTGCGTTGCGTCGCCGATCTGGCGGCGGACCATGTGGGGGTAACCTGAATGTGGACATGGATGTTGGTCGTATGGTTGGGATGGATCCTGTTGGTCAGGCTCAGTCCGGCGTGCGCAGGGATGAGCACGCGCAACACCGAAAGGTGTGGGCCCACGAGGCCGAAACGGACCGGGCTGGACACTCTCGTCGTATTGGAGCGGCCCCCGCCTGAGCCGGTAAGGTAGACGGAACAGGGCTCAAGAAACGCAAGGCAACACAGAAGAACAACAGAACAATGCGACGAAACGGGTCACGGGCAAGGACGTCCGTGGCCTCTTTCTTTGCGCTGTTCGGCACGCACCTGCGGTCCGAGGGCCGCGATACGGCCCGGACGGCGGCCCCGCGGCTCAGCAACGCGGCATGTGGCCTCCACGCCCGCCACGAGGGCGCGGGCCTTGGTAAGGGTCTCTTCGTATTCCTGGTCGGGCTCCGAATCGGCGACAATGCCGCCCCCCGCGTGGATATAAGCGACACCGTCCCGGACAAACAGCGTGCGGATGGCGATATTGAGTTCGAGGGCATCGTCCAGGCCGACCCAGCCGATCGCACCGGTGTACACACCACGGCAGGTAGGCTCCAATTGGCCAATGATTTGACGGGCCCGGATCTTCGGCGCCCCGGTGATCGACCCGCCGGGGAACGTGGCCCGCAGGATATCCTCCAGCCAGCCGGGGCCGTGTGGCCGGGCCAGTTGCCCGGTGATCGTGGCCACGCCGTGAAAGACGGTGGCGTATTCCTCGATGACACGACGCTGGACAACGGTGCGGGTGCCGGGCACGCACACGCGGGCCAAGTCGTTGCGTTCAAGATCGACGATCATGGTCAGCTCCGCCCGATCCTTCTCGCTGGCCCATAACTCCTTCCAGGCGAGACGGTTGTGCGCGTCGGCGCCGGGGCCGTCCAGCCGCCGTCGCCGGGTGCCCTTGATCGGCCGGGTGACGATTTGCCCATGAGACACCGCCAGGAAAAGCTCCGGCGAGGCACTGACGACCGCCGACCGAGGCGTCTGGACCAGGGCGGCGTAGGGGCTGGGGTTATATTGGTTTTGCCAATGCAGCAGGTCCGCCGGGTCCGCCGGGCATACGCACGCGAACCGCTGCGACAGATTGACCTGGTACACCTCGCCATCGTGGATGTCTCGGCGGATATCGGCGACGGTCCGGACGTATTGCGCCCGCGACATGTTACAGGGCACGCGGTCAAGCCGCACTTCGTCGATGGCCATCGCGGGCAGGGCCGGCACGATCGTACGTTCGGCCTGGTTCAACAGGGTCCGCATCTCGGCCAGCTTGACCGGTACCGTCATCGGGTCGCGGTTCATCTGCAGGACACCCAACCAGACGGCGTCGCTGCGATGATCCCAGGCGATCCAGCGGTCGTAGAAAGCCAGCCGGATCCACGGGCAATCCACGTCCCGACGTGCCCGGGAGTCCACCGGCTCGAGCGCATCGCCCAGATCATAACTGAAAAAGCCGATCCAGCCCCCGCAAAAAGGGCAGTTGGCAGGTGTTTCGCCCTCCTGAAGCCGGTACCGGGCCAATTCCTGGTTCAGGGCGCCCATGGGATCGGGGTGGTCCCGGGGGCACTCGAACACGTGTCGCGGTTTCGGGGCCCAGAGACTCCAGCCGCCCATCCATCTGGATGCGGCGTGCCCGCCCAGGATGATTGAGTCGGGCTCTCTGCCGATGCGATCGGTCAAGGCGGCAAGCGTAACGGGAGTCCGGACGGGCTCGTAAAAGACCCGGCACGTGACAGGACCCGGCGAATTAATCGGCCCTTTGCCCATCGTCCTGGCGTTCCCATGCGGACGGCAGGCGTGCCAAGGCCTCGTCCAGCGAGCGGAACACGGCCGTGGCCGTCTGCGTGACGAAGATCGACGGGGCGCACGAGGCGGTCCAGATGACGAAGACGTCCTTGGCGGCCTCGTGGGCGTGCTGAAGTTCGCGCTCGACGCCGCTGGAGATCGCGGCCCGACCCGATTGCAGTTCGGGGATGAAGCTGATGATCATGTCCGCCTGGTCGATCAGGGCAAAGTCACGCGCGTAGATCTGGCTGTTGATGTCGGCCTCGATGGTCAGCACCTCGTCCACGGCAAAGCTCACGGTCTGGCCCAGAGCGGTCACCTCCAGTGTCTCGCGCCCCTGGGCGCGGGCCTGGCGCGCACGGCCGGGCAGGTAGGCCTCCTCCAGGTCCGCCGGGTCGAAGCACGTGAATCGCTGTTTCATGACCTCGCGAAACCGTCCGATCTGATCGAGCAGGTCCGGTCGATCCATCACGTGCGTCATCGGGAAGCTCAGGTACGCCTTGCGGCGCCGCGGTTCGAACATCAGTTGGTAGAACGTCTCAACGGTCCCTTGCTCCGCCCCCCGCGACAGGCAGTAAACCGGCTTGTTTTCGTCGATACCCCGCTGCATCAGCTCGGTGGCGAGCACCTCCTCCTCCCGCCAGACGAGCAAGTCCTTGAGCGAGTGACGGATGGAGTGCTCGCGGATGAGCCGCACGTGCAGCGGCTCGGCGCTGTCGATCAGGCAGATGTACATGTCCGGGTTCAACTGGCGGATCTGCCAGAAGTCAAACGCGGGGAACAGGCCGTGCCGCCAGCGGAACGTCGCGTGCGTGTTGACCAGGGTGTGCTCGGCCCGGCGCGACCGCTCGATGATGTCCTTCATAACGCTGCGCCGCAGCGAATGCAGGCGTTGCAGCGGGATGTCCAGAATCCGCCCCGGGGCGATATCCGGCGCCTCGGCGTACATCAACTCGCCCACGTTGCACAGCAGAATCTCGCGGCCCCGCCGTCGCCCCAGCGCGCAGACCTCCTCCAGGTACGGTTTTTTGTCAATACCCACCATGCCGGTGACGACGACGATCATGCGTCTATGCTCCCTGACGACGCCGGCGCGCCGCCGCTAAAGACTCTTGAGCCGTTCGGCCTTGTCGTGTGCGATCAGGGCGTCGATGAGCTCATCCATGTCGCCCAGGATGATCCGGTCCAGGCTGTACAGCGACAGGTTGATGCGGTGATCGGTCAGGCGGTTCTGCGGAAAGTTGTACGTGCGGATGCGCTCGCTGCGATCGCCCGAGCCGATCATGGTTTTTCGGGCGCTGTCGCGCTCGGCCGTCACCTGCCGCTGGTGGTGGTCGTACACGCGGCTGCGCAGAATCCGCCAGGCCTTGGCGCGGTTCTTGTGCTGGCTCTTCTCGTCGCGCATGCTCACGGTGATGCCGGTGGGGATGTGCTCGAGCTTGATGGCGCTGCTGACCTTGTTCACGTTCTGCCCGCCCGGTCCGCCGGCGCGGCTGACGTGCTCGATCACGTCGTCGGGTCGGATCTCGACTTCAATCTCCTCCGGCTCGGGCAGCACCGCGACCGTGGCGGCGGAGGTGTGGATGCGCCCCTGCGACTCGGTCTCGGGCACGCGCTGCACGCGATGCCCACCACCCTCGTAACCCAGGTGCGCCCAGACGCCGGGCCCCCGGACGTTCACGATCACTTCGCGCAGGCCGCCGATCTCGGTGGCGCTGAACGACAGCACCTCGGTCTTCCAGCCCTTCCGCTCGGCGTACTTCATGTACATGGCGTGCAGGTCGCGGGCGAACAGCGAGGCCTCATCGCCGCCGGTGCCCGGGCGGATCTCGAGGATGATCGAGTCGATCGCCGAGTCGTCGGCCATGACGAGCGTATCCTTGATCCGGTCGAGCAACGCGTCCCGGCGTTGCCCAAGCTGCTCGATTTCCTCCCGGGCCAGGTCACGCAGCTCGGAATCGGCCTGGTCGTCGCCCAGCAGGGCCTCGGCCTCCTGGATGCCATTCTCGCAGCGTTTGTAGTCCCGGTATCGCTCCACCAGGTCGCGGAGCTTGCGCTGCTCCTTGCTTAGGGGGATGCTCCGGGCGGGGTCCGAGGCGACCGCCGGGTCCTGCAACAGGGTCTCGATCTGCCCGAAACGGGCATTGAGCTCGTCGAGCTTCCTGAGCAATCCATCCGTCTGCGTGCTCATGATCGACCGCCTGTCGGGGTGCCCTGCGCGGGCGTCAGGACAAAAAAGCACGCTGTTGCGTGCGGTTCAACCGAATCGCAAACGACAGCGTGCTCACAACCGTCCGGGCGCTACGAGGTGCCTTTCTTTCGCTGAAAGGAGTAACTCTGGCCGAATTTCTTCTGAAAGCGCTCGATGCGACCGGCGGTATCGACGAATTTCTGCTTGCCCGTGTAGAACGGGTGGCACATCGAGCAGATTTCGGCGTGAATCTCCTTGGCGGTGCTGCGCGTCTCAAACGTATTGCCGCACCCGCAGCGGACCTTGACCACGTGGTATTCCGGATGTATGCCCTTCTTCATCGTATCGGCTCCGTTGTTTCTGAACGATTCCCGAAACGCAACAGTATATACGTATGACGGCCCCCGGCAAGGGTTCGATCACGATTTTCACCCTTTTTTGGCCGGGCGCCGTCGCGTTTTCGGCGTCCGGCCCTCCGGTGTGTTCAAGTTAACTGCCCCTTGTCCACGGACGATAGAATCGTTATAAGTGTCCGCCTGTGCGCCGGTTGGGGGGGTACCGGCGGAACGATGTCGGGCGGATACGACAGACCCGGACCCCACGGAGTGCAAGATGCGTATACGGTATGTGGTCTCGACCATGGTCTTCTGGTGGCGCGAGCACCATCTGTCCTTCGAACAGGAGTGTGAGTACTTGCGCAACCTGGGCTACGGCATAGAGTTATGGCCGACGATGAAGGGCCAGACCGAATGCCGTTACGCCCGTCGCAACTGGCCGCGGCTGCGTCTGGCCACCGAGGGGATGCTGGTGACGCTCAAGAGCCGCATGGACGGCCCGACGATGAACGAGTGGGCCGAGCAGATCGAGTGCGCTGCCATGCTCCATGCACCGATCGTGACCGACCTCAAGGCCCTGTGTATTTCCGATGAACTGGGGATCGCGGACTGGGGTTTTGCCTCGGATGTGGTGAGCCTGGCCGACGAGAAGCGTGTAACCCTGTGTGTCGAGACGGGCGCCCTTCCGGTCGTGCTGCAATTGGGCGAGCGGTGTCCCTCCGTCCGATATTGCCTGGACATGGGATACGCGTATCTGGACCCCAAGATCAGCTTCTTTGAGTATGTGGACCGCCTGCTTGACCGGTTGACCTACCTGCATCTGACAGACAACTATGGCCGCATCGACGACCACGAACCGCCCGGCGTCCGCGGGGGCATGCCGCGGGCGAACTGGGACTATCTGCTGGATAAGCTCAGCCGCAACGGCCAGGAGGTGATCGGGTCGCTGGAGATGTTCCCCTGCATGCCGGGCACCATGATCCGGCAGGCCGGGAATTTCCTGTTTGACGTCCTCGGCTGGCCGGACCGCCCGCAGAAGAAGCCCGGCCACGACGAGTCGTCGTATCGGCCCTTCTGAGCCGGACGCCCCGGGACCACCCGGGCCACCGGTCTCCCCCGACGCACGACTCTTCCCACATCGTCCACAGGCCGGTATACTCGCCGTCCGGTCCGATGGATTCCATGGAAGGGTCACCCATGAACACGATACGCGCCGGCGTCGTTGACCGGCATCGCCGGATGATTCGGGTCTTGCTTGTTCTGCTGGGCATGACGGTCGCGGTGGGCCTGGTCGAACTGGTTCTTCGGGTCAGGCTCGGCCTTGGCCGGCCCGTGCTGTATGATTCGAGTCCTTTGTACGGCTATCGGCCGCTGCCGGGCGGCACGTATCGCCGGTTTGGCGGCGTGCGGCTGCACTTCAACAACGTCGGTCTGCGGGCCGAGGCCGACTGGGACGCCAAGCCCGACGGCAAAGTTCTCTTCTTGGGGGACTCGGTCACCTATGGCGGCTCGTACGTCGGCAACGGTCGGCTCTTTTCGGCCTTGGCGGTGCGGCACCTGCCCGGCTATGTCGCCGGCAACGCAGGCGTAAACGCGTGGGGCGTGGAGAACATTTACGGCCTGGTTGTGGAGGCGGGGTTCCAGCCAGCCAAGGTCTATGTGACCGTCGTGCCGGAAGGGGATTTCTATCGGGGTCTGGTCCGCTGTCAGGGGCTGCCCTTCTTCAACGCGCCGCCCCGCTGCGCCCTGGAGGAACTATGGCGGTTCTTTTGCTACCGAGAGAACAACAAACGGTATCGCGAGTGGACGACCTTCGCCGATGAGGGGCACAAGCGCCTCGTCGTCGACAAGGCGGCCGGGCGGATCGCCAAGATGGACCGGCTTCTGGCCGAGAAGGGCTATATCCACGTCCTCTTCATCACCCCGCAGAAGGCCCAGGCCTTGGGCGGGGAGGACAAGGATGCCCTTGTTGCCGAATGTCTCGATCGGCATGGTACAGAGGCGGTCTACATCGCCGACCGGCTGGCGGTTTTGGGCCTCGCGGCCGATCAGGTCGAGGCGTTGTATCATGATGCGGTTCACTTGTCGCATCGCGGCCACGAGATGTGGGGTCGAATCATCGGCGAGGAGCTGGCCCGACGACTTGGCGAGCGACACCAGGTCCGGGCCTCTGCGCGATCCCCGAGCTCGGTATTGGCGAACCGAACCGCCGGACGTATAATACCCTAGTGCGGAGCGGGTCGGGCGGTCGCCCCGCACCAAAAACATATTGTTCGCGTCAAATCGATTCGCCCATGGCGGGTTCGTCGTAATGGGCGAACGGCCAGAATGGGACAATATGTTTTTGGTGCGGGGAGGAAAGTCCGAGCAGGACAGGGCACGGTGGTGGCTAACGGTCACCCGGAGCGATCCGAGGGAAAGTGCCACAGAAACCACACAGCCGATGGCCCCATGGGGCACAGGCAACGGTGAAATGGTGCGGTAAGAGCGCACCGCGGCGGCGGTGACGTCGTTGGCAGGGTAAACCCCACCGCCTGCAAGACCAAGCAAGCTGGTCAGCCGGCCCGGTCATAATCCAGCGGGTAGGTCGCTCGTCTGTGGGGAAACCCGCGGGCGGAGCCGGTCGGCAACGGCCGGTCCAGAGAAATGACCGCCCCCCCGCACCAAAAACATATTGGACGGACCTGCTCGTTTGTCTATGGCGGCTGGTCCGCCGTGGGTGAACCGGTTTGATGTGCACAATATGTTTTTGGTGCGGGGGACAGAACTCGGCTTACAGACCCGCTCCGCTTCATTTGGCTGTGCCGGCGGGGTCCGCCCGGTCTGTGTGTTGGCGCAGGTCGATGCATTTCAGGGACGAGGCGGTTCGGGCATAAAGCCGCCCCTCCACGATCGCCGGTGTGGCGAAGGTCTTCTCACCCAGGTCGTTCACGCCCAGCAGCTCATAGTCCCGTGAAGCCCGCAGGACCACGACCTGGCCATCCATGTTCGCGCAGAACACCTTGCCGTCGGCGTATACACCCGAACAGTAGAAGCGCCCGCCGGGCTTTTCGCTCCAGAGCACGTTGCCTGTGACCGCATCGAAGCACGTCACGGGCCCCAAGTCGTGGAACGCGAAGATCAGGTCCTCGACGGCCAGCATCGTGGGCACATACGGCACAATGCGGCTGTCGCTCGAGACATACGCGAGAACGGGATCGGTTGAACCGGGCGCCGGTGGACGGACGGCCGTCAGTCGCCGGCCGGTGCCTCCCTCGCCGCAGGTCGCCAGGATCAGGTCCCCGGCCACGATCGGGCAGGCCACCACCCGTTCGGGACAGGCCGTCGCCTCCTCCCATAGAACTTGTCCGGTCGCGGCCTCCACACCCGTGAGGCCATGGGCGAGACTGCTGAAAACCAACTGATCGGGTCCGTCGGACGGGGTGTAGACGCATGGCGTCGAGTAGGAGATATAGTCCGAGTCATTTCGCGAAAGCCGCCAGCGGGTCTGGCCGGTGGCTGTATCCAATGCGTACCAGGCGCTTGGCACGTTTTGTGTATTGGGCCGTTGCTCCATCGTGAAGACAAGCAGGCTGCCGTGCAGCATCGGGCTCTTGCATGGCCCGTGCCGGCTGATCGTGGGCCCGAACGAGCGGCTCCAGCGGGGTTTGCCCTCGTGATCGAGCGCGACGACCTGCGTATCGGCGGCGGTCGCCCAAATCACGTACACGCCATCGGCGTCGCACGCGGGGGTGCCCGCGGCGTAGTGATTCAGGGTGTTCATGCGGTAGGCCGACAGCATAGAGTCCTTCTGCCAGAGGACCCGCCCGGTATGCACGTCCAGCGCCAGCAGCCAGGCCTGATTCTCCTTGGCCGCCGTGACGTATAGACGGTCGTTCCAGATCACGGGGGATGAATGTCCGTCCCCGGGTAGCGCCGTTCGCCATCTCTCGTGGGTGTCGTCCCACTGGGCCACCAGGCCACGGTCCGGGCTGTGGCCCGTGCCATTGGGGCCGCGAAACCGTGGCCAGTTGCCGGCCAGGACCGAGCCCGCGAGGCAAAACAAAAGGACGAGCCAACTTCGTCTCATAAGTCGCTCCCATCACTGGCCGGCACAGCCGCCCCGTGCAGCGGGCCGGTACCATTGTACCCCCCTGCCATGAGAAACGGCTATCAATCCGTTGAGAAACGTACGGTCCACAGACACGTTGAGCGTGGACGCCGGATCAAGTCCGGGGTGACATTTTTTCAACAGGCTGCTATGGGACTTGCCTCGGCTTTGCGTAGCGTCCGGGCTACCGGAGCAGCTTCTTGGCCGCTTGAACGACGGCGTCGGCGGTAATGCCGAACTCCTGGAAGCAGCGGGCCTGCGGCGCCGAGGCCCCGAACGTCTTCATGCCGATGAACACGCCCTCCGGGCCGATGTACTTGTGCCAGCCGAGCTCGACGCCGGCCTCGACGGCCACGCGGGCCTTGACGCCGGGCGGCAGCACTGCGTCTTTGTACTCCTGATCTTGCCGCTCGAACAGCTCCCAACAGGGCATGGAGACGACTTGGGCGCGAATCCCTTGGCCATCGAGCGTCTGGGCGGCCTCCAGCGCCAGGTACACCTCCGAGCCGGTCGCCAACAGCAGCACATCGGGGTTGTCCTGGGGCACGAGCACGTACGCGCCGCGGGGCACGCCATCGGCGGCCTTGGGGTAGCGGTCCTGATCCAACACGGGCAACCCCTGCCGCGTCAGGGCCAGAACGGCCGGACCGGTCGGGTTCTCGAGGACCCATTTCCACGCCTGGGCGGTCTCGTTGGCGTCGGCGGGTCGGAAGACGGTCATGTTCGGCATGGCCCGCAGTGAGGCGAGGTGTTCCACCGGCTGATGGGTGGGGCCGTCCTCGCCGACGCCGATGCTGTCGTGCGTTCCCACGAAGATGGTGGGATAATGGGACAACGCGGCGACGCGCATGCCCCCGCGCATGTAGTCGCTGAACACGAGGAACGTCCCGCCATAGGGGCGGATGCCCGTGACGGCCAGCCCGTTCATGATGGCGGCCATGGCATGCTCGCGAACGCCAAACCGGATGTACCGCCCGGCGGGGTGGTCCTTCTGAAAGTCCTCGGCGCCCTTGAACCGCGTGTTGTTGGAGGGCGTCAGGTCGGCCGAGCCGCCCAGCACCAAGGGCAGGTGCGGCATCAGGGCATCGAGCGTCATGCCCGACGCCTTGCGCGTGGCGATTTTGCTGCCGGCGTCGAACACGGGCAGCAGGGGCGCCACGTCCATAGTGGGCCGACCCGTCTTGAGGGCCGCGAGCTCGGCGGCCGCCTGTGGGTAGCGCTTGCGGTACTCCGTCCATTTGCGCTGCTCGGCCTGCTGAAGCGAGGCGCCCTTGTCCTTGAGCGAGGCCATATGCTTGTAGACCTCGGCCGGTACGTGGAACTTTTTGTCCGGGTCCCAGCCGAAGTTCTTCTTGATTAGGGCGATTTCCTCGTCACCCAGCGGGGCCCCGTGGGCGGTGTGCGTATCCTGGAAGTTGGGCGACCCGAACCCGATGTGCGAGCGGAACGCGATCAGCGTGGGCCGGCCTTTTTGGCTCTTGGCCTCGGCCAGGGCCTTCTCCAGCGCGTCCATGTCCGTGCCGTCGCCGGGGACGGGGATGACGTGCCAGCCGTAAGCCTCGTAACGCTTGACGCGGTCCTCCGTGAAGGACAACTCGGTCTTGCCGTCGATGGTGATATGGTTGTCGTCGTAAAGCACGATCAGGTTGTCCAGGCCAAGGTGTCCGGCCAGGCTGGAGGCCTCCTGCCCGACGCCTTCCTGCAGGCAGCCATCGCCGCTGAGGACATAGACACGGTAGTTGAACAGCTCCAGGTCCGGCTGATTGTAGCGCGCGGCCAGGTATTTGCCCGCGATGGCCATGCCGACGGCGTTGGCCAGCCCTTGACCCAAGGGGCCCGTGGTGACCTCGACGCCGGGCGTCAGGCCGTATTCCGGGTGGCCCGGCGTCTTGGAGCCCCACTGGCGGAAGTTCTTGAGCTCCTCCAGGGGCAGATCGTATCCGCTCAGATGCAGCAGGGAGTACAGCAGCATCGACCCGTGCCCGGCCGACAGGACGAACCGGTCCCGGTTGGGCAGCTTCGGATCGGCGGGGTTGAAGCGTAAGTGCCGCGTCCATAAGGTGTAGGCGGCGGCGGCCATGCCCATCGGCATGCCGGGATGGCCGCTCTTGGCGGCCTGAACGCCGTCCATACTCAGAAATCGGATGGTCTGAATACACAGTTCGTCGAGGTCCGACACGCCCCGGGTCTTCAATGCGTCGTTCATCTGGCCTGTTCCCATGCTCAAGATATCAATCGTTACGGGCACCCAGCCCTTATGGGCTTCTTCCCAGAGGGACTTGTCAACATACCAGATCACCCCGCTTACGCAAGGGTTTTGGCCAGGGGGATCGCTCGTGCCCGGGGATGGCCGCGTGGGGCGCGGAGACCTCCGGCGCGTCTTCCTGGCTTGAAGATGCCGCAGGTCCGCGCCCGATCTCACTGCGTCTTGGCGCTCCTGGGCGGACGGGTTGCGCCTTGCAAACCGGCTGCTGATCTGGGACACTCAGGCGACGACAAAGGGCCTGTTTCGGGAGAGGCTATGGGACTGTTCAGCAAGACGGTGGCGTACCTGCGGGACCACCTGGGCAAGACGCGTCGCAAGATCACCTCCAGCCTGGGCAGCCTGCTGACGCTGGGCCGGGCAATCGACGAGGACCTGCTCGACGAGCTGGAGGCCACTCTGATCGCCGACGATATCGGCGTGGCGACCACCGAGCGGCTGATGGAGGACCTGCGGGCCGCCTACAAGAGCCGCAGGATTGCCAAGAGCGAGGACATCCTCCCGTTTCTCAAGGAGCGGATGAAGGAGTACTGGCCCGCCCGGGATCGGGAGTTGCACACGGCCGAGTCGGGCCCGACGGTGATCCTCGTCGCGGGGATCAACGGATCGGGCAAGACGACCAGCATCGCAAAGCTGGCGTACGCCCTGAGCCGCGACGGGCGGAAGGTGATCGTGGCGGCGTGTGATACGTTCCGGGCCGCGGCGGTCGAGCAGCTCAGCATCTGGGCCGAGCGGATCGGCGTTGAGATCGTCAAGCACCAGATGGGGGCCGATCCGGGGGCCGTGGCCTATGACGCGTGCGAGGCGGCCATGGCGCGCGGGGCGGATTACCTCATCCTGGACACGGCCGGGCGGCTGCACACGCAAAAACCCCTCATGGACGAGCTGGCCAAGATTCGCAACGTCGCCGCACGCAAGATCCCCGGCGCCCCGCACGAGGTGCTGCTGGTCGTGGACGCGACCACCGGTCAGAACGCGATTCAGCAGGCCAAGGTGTTCACCGAGGCCATCGAGGTCACGGGCATTTTCCTGGCCAAGCTGGATGGCACCGCCCGCGGGGGGATCGTGATCGCGATCAAGGACGTGCTGGACATCCCCGTCAAGTTCGTGGGGCTCGGCGAGACACCCGAGGACATCGCGGCGTTCGACCCGGACGAGTTTGTCGAGGCCCTGTTCGCTTAGCCGCCGGACCTGCGCATTATCTGGAGGGTGTCAAGACCATGAGAACCCCTGCGTTGTTAGCGATGATCGGTTTATGGCTGATCCCCGCGGTCCCGGCCGGGGCGGACGAGCCGAGTCAGTCTGGTTGGCGGGCCCGCTTGGGCGAGCTGCCCTTGTTCGCCGCCCCGTCGGGCTGGTCGGTGTCGACGGATTGGCTCATCGACGGCTCGGCGTACAAGGCCAGGGTTTATCGAACGGACGAACCAGCCGAGATCGCCCTGAGTAACGGGCTGATCACCCGTCGGTTCCGACTCGCGCCCAACGGGGCGACCGTGGCCCTGGACAATCACATGATGGGGGCGTCCATGCTGCGGGGCGTCAAGCCCGAGGCCCAGCTCGTGCTGGATGGGATGGCGTTCGACGTTGGGGGGCTGAAGGGCCAGCCCAACTACGCGTACCTGCTGGACGAATGGGTGGATGGTCTGCGGGCGGACCCGGCGGCGTTTGGTCTGGTCGATTTCGAGGCGGGACCGACGCGGAAGCGCTTGGAGTGGAAGCGGGCGCGTTACAGCGCCGACCTGCCGTGGCCGCCGCCGGGCATGGGCCTGCGGATAGACTATCGGCTTGCGAAAGATGCCCCGGCCGCCGACAAGGGGGATCAGGCGCACCTCAATGACCTGTTCGTCTCCGTTCACTACGAGATGTACGATGGGATCCCCCTCCTGGCCAAGTGGGTTACGATTCGCAATGAGTCCTCCCGGCCGGTGCGGGTGGACCGCTTCATCAACGAGATCCTGGCGATGGTGGAGTACGCCTCGAGCGTCGAGAGTCGGCGGGGCTGGGACTACCCGAACGTGCACGTCGAGACGGATTATGCGTTTCACGGGATGGACTCGGCCAGCGCGAACAAGGCCGTGGAGTGGTTGCCGGACCCGGACTATGCGACCCAGGTGAACTACCTGCGCAAGACGCCGTGCCTGTTGGTCACCCGGCCGCCGATCGGTCCGGGCGTGCGCATCGAGCCGGGCGCGACGTTCGAGACGTTTCGTACGTACGTGCTCATCCACGACGGCACCGAGCGGGAGCGCAAGGGGCTGGCCGTGCGCCGGATGATGCGGACGCTGGCGCCATGGGTGACCGAGAATCCGATCATGATGCACGTGCGCAGCGCCCGGCCGGACGCGGTGCGGCTGGCCATCGACCAGTGCGCGGACGTGGGATTCGAGATGATCATCCTGACGTTCGGCAGCGGGTTCAACATGGAGAACGACAACCCGGACTACGTCCGGCAGATCGGCGAGCTCGTGGCCTATGCCCACGACAAGGGCGTTGAGCTGGGCGGCTATTCGCTCCTGGCCTCGCGGCGGATCAGCGACGCCGACGACGTGGTCGATCCCGAGACGGGCCGGCCCGGCGGGTTCGCGGCGTTCGGCAACTCCCCGTGTCTGGGCAGCGCGTGGGGCCAGGAGTACTTTCGCAAGCTGTACGCGTTTATCGAGAAGACGGACTTCAACCTGCTCGAACACGATGGGTCCTATCCGGGCGACGTGTGCGCCTCGACGAAGCACCCCGGCCACGAAGGGCTGGCCGATTCGCAGTGGACCCAGTGGCGGACGATCACGGATTTCTACAAATGGTGCCGCGGGCGGGGCGTGTACCTGAACGTGCCGGACTACTATTACCTGAGCGGGTCGAACAAGTCGGGCATGGGGTATCGTGAGACGAACTGGTCATTGCCGCGGGCCCAGCAGATCATCCATGGCCGGCAGAACATCTACGACGGCACGTGGGAGAAGACGCCGAGCATGGGCTGGATGTTCGTGCCGCTCACGGAGTACCACGGCGGGGGCGCGGCCGCGACGATCGAGCCGCTGGCCGAGCACCTGGACGCCTACGAGGCGCACCTGGCGAACAACTTCGGCGCCGGCGTGCAGGCGTGCTACCGGGGTCCGCGGCTGTATGACACGGACGACACGCGAGCCGTCGTCAAGAAATGGGTGGATTTCTACAAGCGGTATCGGGCGATCCTGGACTCGGACATCATCCACCTGCGGCGGGCCGATGGGCGGGACATCGACGGCATGATGCACGTCAACCCGCACCTGCCCCAGCGGGCGCTGGCGGTGTTCTACAACCCCCTGCCCGCCGAGGCCACGCGGACGGTGACGTTGCCGCTTTACTACACCGGCCTCAAGCAGACCGCCCGCATCCGGCGCGAGGAAGGCCCCTGGCGGACCGTGACCCTGGATCGCGAGTACGGTGCGACGCTGCCTGTCACCGTGCCCGCGAAGGGCTGCACGTGGTACCTCGTCGAGCCCGTGCCAAACGCGGATTAAGGGTCTCGCGGTTGGGCGACGGCGCCGAGGATCGCGCCGCCATCAGGCTTCGCGGGCGGCGACGGTGTGGACGGTGAGGGTGTCGACGGTGGTCGAGTCGGTCAGAGGTGCGCCGGCCACGAGCAGCACGCGGTCACCGGCACGGGCCCACTCCTTCTCGATGAGGATCTGGTCCACGAGTCGGATCAGGTCGGGCAGGTCGGCCGGCTGCGGGTGGTGGCAGGGGAGCACGCCATAGTACAGGTTCATCTGGCGGCAGATACGGGGCGTGTCGCTGATGGTCAGGATGGGCACATCGATGCGGGCCTTGCTGAGCAGTTGGGCGGTGATGCCGCTGGTGGTCCAGACGGCCACGAACCGGGCCCCGACGTCCTCGGCGACCTGGCCGACGGCCCGGATCAGGGCCGCGCGGACGACCAGGGGCGCATCGGTGAAGGCCTGGATGGGTTTGGCGTATTCGGCGTGCTCGAGGAACTGCTCGGCGGTTCGGGTGATGCGGTCCATCATGCGCACGGCCTGGGCGGGGTAGCGGCCGACGGCCGTCTCGCCGGAGAGCATGACCGCGTCGGCCAGATCGATCACGGCGTTAGAGACGTCGCTGACCTCGGCCCGCGTGGGTTCGGGCACGTCGATCATGCTCTGAAGCATCTGGGTGGCGACGATGACGGGTTTGCCCTGGCGTCGGCACAGGTGGGTGATGCGTTTCTGCAGCAGGGGCACCTCTTCGAGCGACATTTCGACGCCCAGGTCGCCCCTGGCCACGAGGACGGCGTCGGAGGCCTTCACGATGTTCTCCAGGTCGGAGATGGCCTGGGGCGTCTCGATCTTGGCGACGACCTTCAGGGGGGCGTTGCGCTCGGCCAGGTGCTGCTTGAGGGTCAGCACGTCGTCGGCGTTGCGTACGAAGCTCAGGGCCAGATAATCGAGCTCGTGCCCGACGGCCCAGTCAACCCAGGCCCAATCCCGGTCGGTGATCGACGGCGTGCTCAGCCGGGAATCCGGCAGATTGATCCCCTTGTGGCTGCGGAGCGGCCCCCCCACGTCCACGCGGCAGTGAACGGTGCCCTCGATCTCGGCGATCACCAGCAGGGCCAGACGCCCATCGTCGATGAAGATGCGATCGCCGGCCTTCACATCGTCGGCGAAATGCGGGTAATTCGTGCCAAAACACGCCGCGGAGCCGATCTCCAGACCGGGGACAATGGTCACCTCCTGCCCCGGTTCCAGCATTTGCGGCTCGGGCTCGATGCGGCCGGTGCGGATCTTCGGGCCGCACAGATCACCCATGACCGCGATCATGCGCTTTGGGCCGGCGGCCGACCGGACGGCGTGCAGCATGGCCTCATGGGCCGGCTCGTCGCCGTGCGAGAAGTTCAGCCGTACCACGTCCACGCCCGCGGCCAGGAGCTGCTCGACCGTTTCGACCGTGTTGGACGCGGGTCCGAGCGTGGCGATGATCTTGGTCTTCGTGACCGGCTCCATGTGGCTCTCCCGCCTGCGCGGTCCGGCGCCCGATCGAACGCCTACACGCGGGGCCGCGTGCCCAGATAGATCGTCTTCGGCAGCACCCCGACCAGGGGACGGGCGTACTTCAAAAACGCCTCCGTGACGCCGTTGCCCTTGCTGTTGATAAACTCGTCGGGCATCGACTTGGTCTTCTCGGCCACGGCGGACAGGTCCGTGCGGAACAGCTCCGCCGCGTAGCGGTCGCCGTTTCCCGTGCGCCGGATGGCGACCGAGCCGTTGTCCATCGTCTTGGAGTACATCACGGCTTGGCGACCGCACCGTCGGGCCTCATCGGCATCAACGTCGGACTGCAATCCCGCGAAGCTGCGCTGCAGGTAGCCGAAGGTGTCCGCGCGGACGCGTTTGATCTTGAGCTTGGCCTTCACCTCGGAGGCCATATAGTCCGCCAAGGCGCCCGTGCCGGAGAGTTGCACGTTGCCGTGGGCATCGCATTCGGCGACCTCGGAGAGCTTCTCCGTCCACGTCTTGCCGTCGGTATCGGCGATACCCTCGCTGACCGCGACGACGCATCGGCCCAATCGCTTGTAGACCTCATCGACCTCGGCCAGCAGTCGATCAATGCCCAGCGGCCGTTCGGGGATGTAGATCAGGTGCGGCCCATCATCGTCGCGCTGGCGGGCCAGGGCGCTGGCGGCGGTCAGAAAACCGGCGTGACGCCCCATGATGACGTCGACTTTCACGCCGGGCAGGGCCCGGTTGTCCAGGTCGTCGCCCATGAGGGCACAGGCCACGAACCGGGCCGCGGTGCCGTAGCCCGGGCAGTGGTCGGTGACCAGCAGGTCGTTATCGACGGTCTTTGGAATATGAAAGGCCCGCAGGTCGTAGCCGATCTGTTCGGCCATGCTGTTGACGATGTAGCACGTGTTGGCCGAGTCGTTCCCGCCGATGTAGAAGAAATAGCGGATCTTGCGCTTCTCGAAGACATCCAGGATCCTCTTGCAGTAGGCCTCGTCCGGCTTGTCCCGGCTGGAGCCCAAGGCGGCGGACGGCGAACGGGCGAGGGTTTCGAGCTCGGCGACCGAGAGGGTCTTGAGGTCGATGAACTGCTCATCGACGATGCCCCGGACGGCGTGAACCGCACCGTAGAGGTGATCGATGTCGGGATGTTGGGCGGCTTCCTCGATGACGCCGACGAGCGACGCGTTAATCACTCCGGTCGGCCCTCCGGACTGACTGACGACGGCATTAGCCATAAAGACAAACCTTTCTCGCAGTGGTTCCATTCTGTTGTATGCGTCCGTGCCCCGATCGCGGGTGGATTATAGGGTTCGATGACCGCTTGGCAAGGAAAAACAGCGGACGCGGGCCCGGTTTGCGGGTTTGCGGCTCACGGGGTCTCGTGCAGGAAGTCAGGCACACGACGGGGCCGGCCCGTGGCGTCCACACACGCCAGGACGGTGGCTCCCTCGGCCAGCAGCAGCCCCGTCGGCCGACGGCATAGACGATACGCGTGCTCCACACGGGCGCTGGAGACCTTCGTGCACGTGGTCGTCAGATCGAGCGGCTCATCGTAATACGCCGGGCGGTGGTATTTGATCGTCAACTGGAAGACGACGAAGTAAACCCCCTCTTTCTCCAATTGACTGTACGCTACGCCCGCGGCGCGGAGCCATTCGGTGCGGCCCATTTCGAACCAGACCGGGTACACGGAGTGGTGCACGACACCCGCCTGGTCGGTCTCGCAGTATCGCGGCACAATCGTGATCGTATGTTCGCGTTCGGCCATGATCGGCTCAGCGTCCTTTCGTCTCGTCCGGTTCAATCCCTTACGCCGCAGCGCTGTGCCCAGGAGTGGTAGAGGGCCAGCATGTCCTGCGCCCGCTGCGGGTCCTGTTCCGCCCGGTTGTGGAGCTCGGTGCGGTCGGCGGCCATGTCGTAAAGCTCCCAGTGGCCGCCCTTTCGGGAAACCAGCTTCCAGTCGCCCCGGCGGATGGCCTTGTTCCCCTCGTGCTCCCAGTACAGGGCTTCGTGGCCCGTCCGCGGGCGGCCCTGGAAGCAGGGTACGAGGCTCTTTCCCTCCAGGGGCGTAACGGACTTATCCTTGAACGTGTTGGGATAATCGGCTCCGCTGACCTCGCAGCAGGTGGGCATGAAGTCGATGATGTGACCCACCTCGTGGCAGAGCGCCCCCGGCCGGATGACACCGGGCCAGCGGGCGATCAGCGGGGTGGAGATGCCGCCTTCGTGAACCCAGTGTTTGTACAGGCGGAAGGGCGTGTTGCTGGCGTTGGCCCAGCTTTGGCCGTAACTCATGTAGGAATCCTCGCCGCCCGGCGGCAGACCATTCTTGCGGTTGTCGAATCCCCAGGGTCCGCCCTCGTGGCAGCCGCCGTTGTCCGACAGAAACAGCACCATCGTCTCTTGCTCGCGACCCAGACGCCGGACCGCCTCCAGCACGCGTCCGATGCCCTGGTCCATCCGGTCGATCTGGGCGGCATAGACGGCCATCTTGAGGTCCATCTCTTCCTTTCGGGCGTCGTCGAGGCTGTCCCAGGCCTGGACCGCCTCATCCCGCGGCGTCAGGAGCCATTGTGCATCGACCAGGCCCATCTCGAGTTGCCGGTGATGTCGGCGGCGGCGTAGTTCATCCCAGCCGATGCGGTACGTCCCGCGGTACCGGGCGATGTCCTCGGGCCAGGCATGTAATGGCCAATGCGGCGCGGTGTAGGCCAGGTACAGAAAGAACGGCTTGTCGGGGGTCGTGTCGTTTTCCAGGAATTGCACCGCGTGGTCGGTGAAGGCATCGGTCATGTAGAAACCCTCCCGCGGCGGCGTGAAGGGCTGATCGTCCAAGGCCATCTTGCGGCGGACGTTGGGGGCCTTGGCCTTGGCGATGTTCCAGTAGTTGGCCCCACCGCTGACCAGGCCGAAGAACCGCTCGAAGCCGCGGTCGGTGGGCCAGTGCGGGCGGTCCTCGCCGACGTGCCATTTGCCGCTCATTAGCGTCGTGTAGCCGGCGGTCTTGAGCACCTCCGCGAGCGTGACGCAGCGGTCGTTGAGATACCCCTGATAGGGGCCCGGTCCGCGACCGTTGACCATGCCGCCCATCCCCGCCTGGTGGGGATAGAGGCCCGTGAGAAGGGAGGCCCGCGTCGGACAGCAGCGGGCGGCGTTGTAGAAGTGGGTGAAACGCGTCCCCTCGGCGGCCAGACGGTCGAGGTTGGGCGTGCGAATCTCGCCGCCATAACAGCCGATGTCCGAAAAGCCCATGTCGTCGGCCATGATGAGCACGATATTGGGCCGTTTCTTGCGGCCGGGGGCGGCGGCACCCAGGGTGTGGCAGCCCGTCAGACACGAAACGGTTGCGGTCCAGCCGACGGCCTTGACAAAATCACGTCGATTCATCCTGCATCGCCCTTTCTGATTTCCAAGACATCGCTCGTGTTGGAGACGGGAACCGGCTGAGCCGCCGGTTCTAGCCACGGCGGGCCGCCTGACGTTTTTCCTTTCTGTGCTGGTCCAGTTGCCGTTTAGGGACGACGCCGCAGCGCTCGGCCCACGCGGCATAGGCGGCTTTCAAGCGGGTGACGCGGTCGGGCTGTGCGCCGGCCAGGTCATGCAGCTCGCAGCGGTCCCGACTCAGATCGTACAGTTCCCACGTGCCCTGAGGATACTTGGAAACCAACTTCCAGTGCCCCTCGCGGACGGCTCGATTACCCTCGTGTTCCCAAAACAGCATTTCGTGTCCCGACTCAGAGCCCCCCGCGATGATCGGCACCAGGCTCTTGCCCTCCAGCGGTACAATCGGATGCCCGTTGTGCATCCTGGGGTATTGAATCCCGGCCGCGTCACAGCAGGTGGCCATCAGATCGATCACATGCCCGACCGTATCGGTAAAACCGCCGGGGCTGCGCACGACGCCGGGCCAGCGGGCGATCAGCGGCGTGGAGATGCCGCCTTCGTGGACCCAGTGCTTGAACATGCGGAAGGGGGTGTTGCTGGCGTTGGCCCAGCCGCGGCCATAGCTCATATAGGAGTCGGGGCCTCCGGCGGCGACGCCGTTACCACAACGGTCAAAGCCCCACACACCGCCCTCGTGGCTGCCCCCGTTGTCCGAGAGGAACAGGATCAGCGTGTCGTCCATGGCCCCCGTGCGTCGGAGGGTGTCGAGAAGACGACCGATGTTCTGATCCATGCGGTCAACCATCGCGGCGTAGACGGCCATCTTGTGTGCCATCTCCTTCTGCTGTTCGTCCGTGAGGCTGTCCCATGCCGGGACCTCCTCATCGCGGGCGGACAGGTCGCATTCATCCCGGATCACGCCGATGTCCACGAGACGCTTGTATCGTTGCTCGCGGAGCTTGTCCCAGCCGATGCGGTAGGTGTCTTTGTAGCGGGCGATGTCTTCGGGCCAGGCATGGATGGGCCAATGGGGGGCGGTGAAGGCGACGTAAAGGAAAAAGGGGCGGTCGGGTGTTTGGCGTCGGTGGTCGGTGACGAACCGGATGGCGTTGTCCGTGTAGGCATCCGTGGCGTACCACGGCGAGCCATCGGGATTCTTGAACGGCCAGTATTTCATGTTGCCGGCGGTGATGAGGCCGGTGTCGGGGGTGTACTCGGCGTCGTCGATGAGGAAGCGACGGCCGGGGTTCATACCGAAGTAGTGGCCGGATGAGCTGGTGGGGCCGTACCAGCGTTTGAACCCCCGTTTGCAGGGCCAGTGGGGCTCGTCGGCGCCCACGTGCCACTTGCCGACGCCGTAGCTGTCGTAGCCGGCCGGCTGGAGCGCTTCGGCGATGGTGACGCAGTGGTCGGTGAGTCGGCCGCGATAACCGGGCAGGCCGTCGTCACCGGCCATGTCGCCGATCCCGGCCTGATGAGAGTACAGGCCGGTGAGCAGCGCCGCTCGCGTCGGGCAGCAGCGGCCCGTGTTATAGAACCGGCGAAAGCGCAGCCCCTCGGCGGCCAGACGGTCGAGATTGGGCGTGCGAATCTCGCCGCCGTAGCAGCCGATGTCCGAAAAGCCCATGTCGTCGGCCATGATGAGCACGATATTGGGCCGTTTCCTGCGATTGGGGGCGCCGGCACCCACGGTGCGGCAGCCCGTCAGACACGAAACGGCTGCGGTCCAGCCGATGGTTTTGACGAAGTCACGCCGATTCATGTTCACCTCCCTTGGACGGGTATACACCTTGAGGGGGCTTGTGAAATCACAAAACGCTCCAGGTCCAGCAGGCGCTGCTTGAGCCTCGGTCCGCCCGGCCCGGAAAAACCGCCGACACCGCCACTGCGTGGCAAAATACGATGGCACGGCACGAGCAGCGGGACGGGATTGCGTCGCATCACGCCGCCCACGGCGCGGGCGGCGCCGGGGCAACCGGCCCGCAGGGCCAGGGCGCCGTAGGTGAGTGTCTGCCCGTAGGGCACTGATCGACAGGCGTCCAGAACCCTCCGAGTGAAGGGGCTTATGTCATCGAGATCGAGCGCGAACGGCTGCAAATCCACCGCCTCGCCCTCGAAATAGGCCCCAATCGCCTGCTGCAGCTCGGGCAGGAAGCCCTGATTGAGCCGTGCGGGGCCCGGCTCCAGAAGATCCTGCTCAAGGGCGGCGGTGTCCTGATTCGGCAGGCAGAACCGTTGCACGCGACCGGCCCGGCCCCGAATACCGGCCGGGCCCCAGCGGGTCTCGAAAATCACGTATTGCACGTCCGGCATAGGCCCATCCTCATGTGCCATGCGATACCACGGGCCGGCCTGCCCATGAGCCGGCGTTGTTGGGCTTGACAGAAACGGCCGACCCGGTCATAATCCCCGTGGACCGTCGATGAATCTCATCGCCTGGGCTTCAGGCTGCAAGATAATCATATCGGGCGGCGTTGTACAGGGCGGAGACTCGAGGGGTTCTGTGGAGCGAGAGGAGCGATGCAACTGGTGGTCAAACATACCGACCGCTTTGTGAAGGAGGCGCACTTTCCCCAGGGCCCGGTGTACATCGGCAGCGGTATCGAGTGCCACGTCTGCCTCCCGGACGAATCGGTCGATCCTGAACACGTGGTGCTGTGTGGGGCCGATGAGACCGAATGGTTCGCCGAGCCCGTGGGCTCGAAGACGCCGGTGTTGTTGAACCGAAAGCCCCTCCAGCGTCAGCCGCTTCGCGACGGCGACGTGCTGGCGGTGGGAGAATACCACATTGAGGTGCAGTTGACGGGCAAGGCGGCGACGGCGGCCCTGGGGGCGATGAGTCCCCGCGAGATCGCCGAACGGATCGCCGCCCGGCCGCCCAAGAACATCGTGCGGCTGTTCGACCAGCCCGATTCGCCCGACATCCGCATGCCCCCCCGGCGGTACAAGGACTACCTGGCGGTGACGACGGCCGTCCACAAGGCCCAGAGCGAACACGAGCTGGTCAAAACCCTGCTGGCCGTCACCAAGCAGCAGTTCGGCATGCTGCACACGTTCATCGCCGTCCGGCGGCAGCCGAGCGGGCCGTTCACCTGCCAGGTGGGCAAGCGTCGGACGGGTCAGAACATCCAGCTCGCCGAGATGGTGTTCCAGCACTTCATTCGCGAGGCGGTGGACAAGCAGCAGTACATCCTGATCCCGATTCTTCCCGAGCAGCAGATTTACGAGCGGATTCGGTCGGCGGTGATCTCGCCGATTCTGGCGCCGGGCGGTTGCTACGGTGTGGTCTATGCCGACAACGCCGTGGATGACGCGCATTACAGCCTGACCGATCTGGATTACCTGATGTTGCTGACGGTTCAGGCCGGGGCGAGAATCCGTCAACTGTCGTAGCAGGCTGTTAGAAAAGATGTCACCCCGGACTTGATCCGGGGTCCACGCTCAACGTGTCTGTGGTCCGTCCGTTTCTCAACGGGCTGACAGGCTCGATACGGTGACGATCGCACAAGGAGAAGCCATGCGCGAAGGCAACAGACGTTCAACACGACGGGCGTTCATCCAGGCCGGCATGACGGCGGGGGCATTGCCGTATATCGTGCCGGGTTCCGTGTACGGTCAAGGCGATCGGCCCGCGCCGAGCGATCGCATCACGCTGGGCGTCATCGGCACGGGGGGTCGGGGCCGGGGCGATATGCAGGGCCTGATGCAGGATGGCCGCATCCAGGTGGTGGCGGTGTGCGACGTCCAGGCGGCCAACCTGCAAGAGGCGGCGAGGATGGTCAACACGTTCTATGCCAAGACGGGGTCGGGCCCGGCGTGCACCACACACGGCGATTTCCGGGAGGTCCTCGGGCGAGGGGATGTTGATGCGGTGCTGATTGCCACGCCGGACCATTGGCATGCGATCCCCGCGATTCAAGCCTGCGCCGCGGGCAAGGCCGTCTACTGTGAGAAGCCGCTGGCCCTGACCATCGAGCAGGGTCAGAAGATGGTCCAGGCCGTCCAGCGTTACGGGGTGGTCTTCCAGACCGGGACCCAGCAGCGTTCCGAATCGCGGTTTCGGCGGGCGTGCGAGCTGGTGCGGAATGGGCGTCTGGGCACGGTCCACACGGTTGAGGTCGAGATTCCGGGCAGCATGGAAACGGACCGGTACGACTTTGGCCCCGTGCCGGAGGGGCTGGACTACGACATGTGGCTGGGACCGGCGCCGCAGGCGCCGTACTCACCGCTTCGCGTGGATGCGTTCGGATGGCGGTGGATCTTCGACTACGCCGGCGGCTGCGTGACGGACTGGGGGGCGCACCACGTCGACGTCGTGCAGTGGGCGCTGGGCACCACGCGGTCCGGCCCGGTGGAATTCGAGGGTCAGGGGCACTTCCCGGAGCGAGGCCTGTTCAACACGGCCACGCATTGGCGGTATGAGGCCCGCTACGCCAGCGGCGTCAGGCTGGTGTGTTTTGCGAAGGAGCCGTTCAAGCACACCTATCCCAATGGTATTCGCTTTGTGGGCGAGAAGGGGGAGCTGTTCGTCAGCCGGTCGGAGATACGGGCCAAGCCCGAGTCAATCCTCACCGAGCAGATCGGCCCCGAGGAGGTGCACTTGTACAAGTCCGACGACCACTATCGCAACTTCGTGGACAGCATCGTTTCCAAGAAGCCGGTCGCGGCGCCGGTCGATGAGGCCCACCGGTCCGTGACGATCTGCCACCTGGCCAATATCGCCATGCGTCTGGGGCGGAAGATCCGATGGGACCCGGATCGCGAGCAGATCATCGACGACCATGAGGCCCAGCGGATGCTCTCCCGGCCCATGCGCAGTCCCTGGCGCCTCTAGGACGGGGCCGATTTCGTCACACAAACGGTCCCGCCGTGTTCTGGGCTCAGACGATGGTCGCCGTCAGATTGAACAACTGCGCGAAGTCCTTCAGTTCGCGGGCGAACTCACCATAGAAGAACAACTGGTGGAACCCGGGGAAGGTCAGGACCTCCTGGCCGCCATCGAACTTGGCCCGGACCGACACCACGCACCCCCCGGCGGGCGGTACGGACAGGTTGTCGATCACGGTGCCCTCGCTGATGAGCAGTTCGGTCTGGCGACCCTTGCCGTCACCGGGCAGCACATCCAGGCAGGTGATCCGCTGGCCCTCTTTCCAGAGCGTCCGCGGGACGGCGTCGCGGTTGGCGTGGTGGTGGACCAGGTCGAACGGCTCCGGATCGTGGTCGAAGCCGTGGAGCCGCGTGGGGCAACTGCAGTGGGCCCCGATGACCGCATCCAGCTCGGTATCCGGGACGGGGTCCTGCTGGAAACCGGGCCGGTCGAACAGGTACTGCACGAGGATGTGGCTGGCGACCGCGCCCAGGTCGGCCTCGCACGCGGCGGGCACCCCATCATCGTTCATCCGCGACCAGGCGATGCACGGCAGCGACACGTCCGACTGGGCCAGGGCGCCCAGGCAATCCATGGTGATCGCGTCGGCCTGCTCGCGCCGCAGGATCTCGCGGGCGACGCAATAGCTCTTGATCCCGTTGATGACGTCCTGCCGTGTGGCGAAGCGGCGGGCGCGGGCGCGGCGCATATACTGATCGGCCATCACGAGCACCTCATCGGGCGTGCCCATCGCCTGGTAGTCTTGCAGGAACGTCGCCGCGGGGATATAGCGCAGGCCGATGCCCAGATCGGGCAGGGTGCCGTCGGCGCGTTGCGTACCCTTGATGACCACGCAGCGGGCCCGCTTCATCTTGGCCCCGGCACAGAGCATTTTCATGCCGTAGGCGGCCTGGTCGAAGCGGTCGACGACCGAGTAGATCACGCAACCGGGCCGCCCGGCCAGCGGCTCGGTGTTGGTCGTAAACGAGGTGCCCAGGGGCGTGAAAACGATGCTGGGAATGCCCGAGTCGGCGACCTTGGTGGCTGTGGGCCAGGCGTGCTTCTGGCGGTCCAGCACCACGAGCAGCAGGCCGTCGACATTCTGGCTCTTGGCCTCGGCGATCCAGGCGTCGGCCTCGGCGGCGCTGTAGATCGGCTCGGACCGCAGGTCCACCGCCGCGCCCAGCCGATGGCCCGTTTGGGTGATGGCCTCGGTGTACGTCGCGCGGGCGGCCTGTCCATCGTACACGGCGCCCGGCCACCACATGCCGTACTCCTCTTGCCGACGCACGAAGGCGGCCTTGATCGTCGGCGTGTACGTGCTGGCCGGTCCGCACGGCATGACGCGATCGATCCCGTCGGACCGCATGAGCTCATCCTGGCAGCCGCCGAGAATCACCAGCCCCGCGGCCGAGGCCGCCGAGGCGGCCAGGAAACGACGTCGATTCATCGAACAACCGCAGTGAGCGGCGCAGCGTCCGTGGGTCATGGCGCGATCTCCTTCTTCAGTTTACGGATTTCATCGTGACCAGCCATAAGGTGCGGGCCGGTAGATCGGGCAGAATCCAGGTTGAGCCGTCGGCTTCGACGGCAACGTCCGCCGGGCCGGGAATGACCAGCGGCGACGTGGCGAGGCGAGGCCGGGCAAAGGTCAAGGTGACGGTGACGGGCTCATCGTTGAAATTCTCCACGGCTAGCAAATCGTCCCCGAACAGGTACAGGGCGACCTTGTTCGGCGCATCGAGGTCCAGGCCGAAAGGCGCCAGCAGTGGCTTGCGGATTGCGTTGAGCTCCTCGCGGCCGAGTTCGAGGAGCCGCTTGGGCGAGCCGTCAACCTTCAAGATACGCAGGTTGGGCCGGAGCATGCGGTCCATCGGGATGCGGCCGGCCAGGCCGTCGGTGATGAGCACGGGTTTTTGGTCGGCCAGCATTCGGCGGAACTTGGCGACGAAGTCCGGGTCCTTGAGGACGTGAACGGGGTAGAAGGCCGCCGGCGCCTCGGGATCGACCGTGGCCGTCGGCACCAGCGGAATACCCATCATCCCTACGAAGTCATAGACGTACGATTCACCGTGGGCGTCGCTGCTGGGCGGCTTCGGGGCGGCCACGCCGCGGATGGGCTTGTGCGCCACCCGCCGGGCCAGGTCAAACAGCCGCGGCATCTGCTCGCGCAGCAGGGTGACGTTCGCCGGGCCCGTCCCGTTTTGGAGGCTGCCATAGCAGAACAAGAGCATCTCCCGCGCATCGGCCAGGATGGTCTGGGTCGCTTGCTCGAGGTAGGTCCTTTCCGTCGTGCCGTAGGGGTCGAACCAGCCGCCGCCGCACTTATCCCCGCCGATGCCGCCCAGCCAGCGCATGATGTAGTACGCCTCGTACTGCACCTTGCCGCCCCAGCGGGGGTCGTCGTAGTCGCGGGTCTCGGTGCCCACCCAGATCCAGTCGAAATCCTCGGTCTGGCGGACCACGTCGTAGCCGCGGTTGTGGAAGTTGTCGTACCATTGCGGGTACTTGATGATGATCCGCACATCGGGGTTCACCCTGCGGGCGGGCTCGAGGATGCGTGTGCGGCTCAATTCCACCATCAGGTCGCAGCGGTACTCAGCCCAGCCCTTGTCGCCGCGGGCGGCCTTGCACGCCTCGCATTCACAGTCCGTGAACCAGAAGTCGTCGATCATAATCAGGTCGAACATCGAGGCGGTATACTCGAAGATTCTTTGCAGCGTGTCCTGGGTGGGGCGATCGGTGTAACAGGAGATGAGGTCCCAGCCGGTGCTGCGTTTGCCGACGATGGTGGTGGTGACGCATCCGGCCACGTCGAAGCCGGCTTTGCGGAAACGGTCGCGGGCGTGCTCCAGCGTGGTCCGCTCGGCCCAGTAGCGGCTGCGGAAGGTTTCGAGAAAGACCCGCGTGACACCGGTCTGCTTGCACCACTCAATGGCCTGGTCGATCTTCTCGTCGGTCGCCAGGTGGTCGCGGACGTTCTGCGCGGTGAACAGCGTCGAGACCCGCAGCACGTCCTTGTGAGCCGCGGCCAGATTCCACAGGGGGTGCGCATCATCGGCCCACACACAGGGCGCGACCAACGCGGCCAGGATGATCGAAGACACGAGGCGCTTCATAGAGAACCCTCCTGCCATAAACGCGGTGTTTCCCATGGCCTCAGACGAGGTCGCAGGCATCGGGCGGCATCCAGTGCGGGTCTTTGCCGTGCCACTTGACGTTGCAGCCGATGGGGTTGGTGACCTGCACGGTGACGGGCTTTCCGGCGAGCAGCTCGTCCAGGGCGTTCTCCAGGTCATTGACCGTGCTGCGGGCCGGGTCGCGCGGGTTGTCCAGCGCCCGGCCGGTGTAAACGAGCTTGCGGTCGCGGTCGAACACGAAGAAGTGCGGCGTACGCAGGGCCCCATAGGCCCGCGCGACCTCCTGCGTGGCGTCGTAGAGGTACACCCAGGGGAAGCGCTGCTCCCGCATCCGCACGATCATGTTCTCGAAGGAGTCCTCCGCGTAGGTCTGTGGGCTGTTACTGTTGATCGCGACAAAGCTCACATCCCGCGGGGCATACTTCAGGGCCGTGGCCCGCGTGGATTCGTCCGATCCCAGGACATAGGGGCAGTGATTGCACGTGAAGAAGATGACCAACACGGCCGCATCCGAGAAGCTCTCCAGGCTGTAGGTGTTTCCATCGGTCGCCGGAAGGGCAAAGTCCGGCGCCGCTTGACCGATCTGCAGTGTAAACGCCATGTCGTCGCCCTCCGCGAATACGGGTTTTGGCGGCTTGAGCCGCGTAAACGGACGGTTCCGCCGGTACGTCGGCCATTTTAACCGTGCCGCGACGCCGTACAACCGTCAATTTGCGAATCCGGCGGCGATGCGCATGAGGGCCAAGAGGTGGGTGGTGCCTCCCGGATGCCGGTCTTCAGGCAGGGAAATGCAAAATGGGGCGGACCAGGCTTGACAAGTTAGGTGCACCTAAATAAAATTGTTATAGCTAACTTGTAAGGGGTTTCCCATGGCCCGATCCCTGTCATTGACGGCGTCGTTGGAAGACTACCTCGAGGCGATCTTTCACCTCGAGAACAAGGACAAGGTCGCGCGGAGCAAGGATATCGCCGGGGCACTGGGGGTCGCCCGCCCGTCGGTGACGGGGGCGTTGCGCACCCTGGCGGGCAAGGGCCTGGTGAACTACGAACCCTACGGGTTGATTACGTTGACCGAGGCCGGGCGTCGCGAGGCCCGTCGAATCGCCGAAAAGCACCGCATCATCGAGTCGTTTTTTGTGGACGTGCTGGGCGTGGACGGCGAGCTCGCCGAGCAGGCCGCGTGCAAGGCCGAGCATGCCCTGGGTCCGGTGGTGGTCGAGCGGCTCCTGGCGTTCACGACCTTTCTCAAAGAGACGGCCGGCTCCGAGCCGGGGATTATCGAACGATTCAAACGATCCGCCGCCAGAATGCGGCGCAAGGGGACCGGTTTATGACCCCTGAATCATACAAAGAAAGTGCGGTGCCTCTGGGGGAGGTCCCCCCGGGGCGGACCGTTCGGCTGGTCGCGGTGGACGCCGGGTACGGGCTCCAGCACCGGCTGGCGGCGTTGGGGCTGCTGCCCGATGTCACCGTGACCGTCATTCGCAACGAGGGCCGCGGCCAGCTCATCGTGCAGGTCAAGAATACGCGAATCGTCCTGGGTCGCGGGATGGCCCATCGGGTGCTTGTGCGGCCCGATACGGGTTCGGCCAACCTGCCCCGGGGTTCCCACAACCCCCAAGGATAGGACGCGATTGTGGTACCGCAGAACATGTCATCGACAGAACTGCGCCGCGTCACCGTCGCCCTGGCGGGCAATCCGAACAGCGGTAAGACGACCCTGTTCAACGCGCTGACCGGGGCGCGGCAGCACGTGGCCAACTACCCCGGCGTGACGGTGGAGACCAAGCACGGGCGGCGCCGGCACGGCGGAATGGAGATCACGTTCGTCGATCTGCCCGGTACGTACAGTCTGACGGCATACAGTCCGGAGGAGCTGGTTGCGCGGGATTTCGTCTTGCAGCACAAGCCGGACCTGGTCGTTCACGTCATCGACGCCTCGAACCTGGAGCGAAACCTCTACCTGGGGGTGCAGCTCATGGAGATGAACGCGCCGCTGTTGCTGGCGTTCAACATGAGCGACGTGGCCGAGCGTCGGGGCATCCGGTTCGACGTACCCACGCTGGCCCAGTTGCTGGGGGCTCCGATCGTGGAGACCGTCGCCAGCAAGCACCGAGGGATCGACGAACTGCTGGATCGAATCGTCGAGACGGTCAAGCAGGGTGCCCAGCCCGTCTACCATTGTCGCTATGGGCCGGAGATAGAGCGGGAGATAGAACATCTGATGCGACGCCTCGCCGAACAGGGGGCGACGGCGGGGGGGCGATTACGCTGGCTGGCGATCAAGCTGCTGGAGAATGATGAGCAGGTCCGGCAGGAGTTGAAGGAGGCTCAAGTGGCCGCCGAGGCCGATGAGGCGCGGCGGCGTCTGGAGGGCGTGTTCGGCGACGACCCGGCCGTGGTTCTGGCCGACCGACGGTATGGCTTCATCTCCGGCGCCTGTCAGGAGGCTGTCCGCAGCACGGTTGAGCGGCGGCACGACATGAGTGATCTCGTGGACACCGTCCTGCTGCATCCGCGTCTGGGTCTGCCGATCTTCCTGGCGTTGATGTACCTGGTCTTTCAGGTAACGTTCACCGTCGGACAGGTGCCGATGGATTGGCTGGAGGCGGGCTTCGCCGTGTTGGCGCGGGCGGTGGCCTCCCTGTGGCCGGCCGGGTCGGACAACTTCGTCAAAAGCCTGCTGGTCGACGGCGTGATCGGGGGCGTCGGCGGGGTCATCGTCTTCTTGCCGAACATTATCATGCTGTTTCTGGCCATCGCCATCCTGGAGGATTCCGGCTACATGGCCCGGGCGGCGTTCCTGATGGACCGCGTGATGCACCGCATGGGGTTGCACGGCAAGAGCTTCATCCCGATGCTGATCGGCTTCGGCTGTTCGGTGCCTGCGATCATGGCCACGCGCATCCTGGAGAACCGCCGCAACCGGCTGACGACGATCCTGGTCATCCCGCTGATGAGCTGTGGGGCGCGGTTTGCGATTTACTCGCTGATCATTCCGGCGTTCTTTCCACTGCCTCTGAAGGGGCTGGTGTTGTGGTCGATCTATCTGGTGGGGATCGTGCTGGCGGTGATCTGCGCCAGGCTGTTGCGGGCGACGCTGCTCAAGGGCACGACGGTCCCCTTCGTCATGGAGCTGCCGCCCTATCGCATGCCGACGTTCAAGGGTCTGTGGCTGCACACCTGGATGCGGAGCTGGCACTACCTCAAGAAGGCCGGGACGATCATCCTGGCGATCTCGCTGGTTCTCTGGGCGCTGGCGCGTTATCCGCGCCCGCCGGCCGACCAACTGGCCGGGCGAACCGAGACCCAGGCGCAGGCCGCGGCCTTGCGGTATTCGGTGATCGGGCGGGTCGGCCGGGCGATTGAGCCGGCCATCAGGCCCCTGGGGTTCGACTGGAAGATCGGCACGGCCCTGATCGGGTCCATGGCGGCCAAGGAGGCGTTTATCTCGCAGTTGGGCATCGTGTATGCGCTGGGCGAGACCGACGAAGGCAGTGAGGCGCTGGCGGCGCAGTTGCAGGAGGATTACTCGCCCTTGCAGGGCATCAGCATCCTCCTGTTCATTTTGATCAGCGCGCCGTGCATGGCGACGGTCGCGGTTACCCGCCGCGAATCGGGCGCCTGGAAGTGGGCCCTGCTGCAATGGTTTGGCCTGACGGCCCTGGCGTATGGGGTGACGCTCGTGGTGTATCAGATCGGCTCAATCTTCCTGTCGGCATAGGCAGGAGCGGGTAGGATTTCCTGGGTTAGGCCGCTCGCGTGCCAACTCCCCGCACTTGCCGCGACGGTGTGATGTGTGGGTCGTGTCAGCAAGAGGCCCTGGCCGTACCGGCGGGGCCGGAGTCGGAATGAGCCGTGACAGGGGTGGAGTATGGCGAAGCGTGTGATGATGGTCTCCTGGGTGCTTACGACGAGTCTTGCTTGGGCCCAGGAAGGCCGCTTGGAACCGTGGCCGCCCGTGGAGGAGATGTCGGTGTTGGGGGAGGGCCTGGCCGAGCAGGGTTTGGATGTCAGTCTGGGGATGACGTACATCTACCAGTTCAACGCCCGGGGTGGCTTGAGCACCCACGCTCGGCGGGGGCGGCACGCCGGCAGCTATGATGTGGAGCTGACGGCCGACATGGCCCGCTGGCTGGGCGTGGAGGGCGGTTCGCTCTATGTGCACGCCGAAGGCTGGTGGCCCCGATCGCAGGGAATTGACGGGCCGTCCATCGGCAGTGCCTTTGGGGTGAACGCCGACGCGATGCCGCGGGACGCCCTGGTCGTCACCGAGATGTACTGGGAGCAGAGCCTGCTGGACGGGAGCTTGCTGCTGCGGATCGGGAAGATGGACCCCACCGGCGGGTTCGAGTGCCATGGATGCCCGGTGGCGTTCGATGGGAATGCCTACGCCAACGATGAGACCGCACAGTTCCTCAACGGCGCCCTGGTCAACAATCCGACGATTCCCTTCCCGGACTACGCGCTGGGCGTGGCGGCCTATTGGGAGCCCTGGCCGGGGTTCTACGCCTCCGCCGCCGTCCTGGATGCACAGAATGACTACCGTGAAACGGGCTTTCGGACCGCGTTTCACGATGAGGATTACTACTTCTACATCTTTGAAACGGGTTTCACGCCGCAGCTTGACTCCTCCAAAGGGCCATTGCAGGGGGCCTATCGAGTCGGTGTCTGGAACGATCCGCAGCCCAAGGCCCACGCCGATGCGACGCGGATGTATCGGGATGATACCGGGCTGTACGTGAGCTGCGATCAGATGCTCATGAAGGAGAATAACTGCCCGGAGGACACGCAGGGCTTGGGGATGTTCTTCCGTTACGGGTACGCGCCGAGCCGGGCCAACGACCTGACCCGGTTCTGGAGCCTTGGACTGCAATACCAAGGGCTGTTCGAGGGGCGCGATGAGGACGTGCTGGGGGCAGGTTACGCCCACGGCGCGTTCAGCGATCACGCGGTGGCCACGTACCCGCAGGACTATGAAAGCGTGCTGGAGATATACTACAACCTCCAGGTCGCCGAGGGTATCCACGTGACCCCCAGCCTTCAATACGTGAGCAATCCGGGCGGAGCGTCGGGCGTATCGGATGCGGTCGTGCTGGGGTTGCGAACGCAGGTCACCTTCTGATCCCATCCACACCGCCGCGGCGCAAACGCGTCAGAGGCCGAAGAAGAACAGGGCGACGGGGTTGCCGTCGCCCTGTCTGTCTGAATGTGGTTGGAGCAAGGGGCCCGGCAATCAGGCACCGGGCAGGATCTCGATCTTACGAGGCTTGACCTGTTCGGCCTTGCCGATCGTCAGGGTCAACACGCCGGCGTCCATCTTGGCCGCGATGTTCTCCCGGTCCAGGTCGTTGCTCAGGGTGAACTGCCGCCGGAAATCCCCGACGCGCTGCTCGCCGTACACCAGGCGGCCATCGGGCGCGCCGCTGACCGTGCCCTGAACCGTGAGCGTATCGCGGTCGACACGGACGTCCACGTTGTCCTTGCCGACGCCGGGCATGTCCATCCGGATCACGATCTGATCCTCCGTTTCCCAGATGTCGGCGGCAGGCACGAAGGTCTCCACCTCTGGCTGCTCTTCCCGCCGCGTCACTTGGGCCTGTTGCTTCTTGGCCAATTCCTTATCGGTCATCGTGCCTCACCTCCTTTCCCGGCACCGTGTGGTGCCCTGTCAGGTGGTTGGTCTTCATCGTTCTGTGTTCAGTGTCCTACGCACTTTGGATCTGAATGGCCTTGGGTTTGGCGCTTTCGAGCTTGGGCAGATGCACCGTCAGCACGCCGTCCCTGTACTCGGCCTTGACCTTGTCGCGGTCGACCTTCTCGGAGAGCGTGATCGTCCGCGTGAACGTGCCCGTGGGCCGCTCCTGACGGTAGTACCGGGCATTGTCCTCGGCGGGCTCTTCACGTTTGCCCGACAGCGTCACGCTGTTGTCGACCACCGACAGCTCCAGGTCCTTGGCCTGCACGCCGGGCACCTCCGCGGTCAGCACCAGCTCATCCTCGTGATCGTACAGGTTGACCGCGGGGAACGCACCGCGGGGCATCGACCGCAGGCCCAGAGGCGCGCCCAAGGCATCGAAGACGCGATTCATCTCCTCGAACGTCCTCTCGATGTCCCAGAAGGGAAAACGTCTGCTCAGCAACATCGCAATCACCTCCTTACTATGTCCTCTGTGAACTTGTGACCGTTTCTTTTGCGGTTTCCTTTACGCCTGAAAAGTGAAATTGCAAGCAGCGTGCCAGGGGTTCCCCAAAATATATTTGTTTGACATAAAGTTTTGTTTTACAAAGATTTATGAAAATGAAAAATCCGGCCCGCCGATTCTGGCGGGCTTGTGTCCGCTCTGCCAAACTGGCAGCGCGGCGGTGGGGTGTCGCGGTGCGGTGTTTGTCCGACCGGGCCTCATCGGGTATACAGAAGGCCCCGCCGCCGACGGGCGCGGCGGCCATGAATAGAGACACGTGGAAAGGGGCGATCCATGCAAAGGATTCTTGCGGGCCTTGTCGTGTGTGCGGGTCTGGGGCTGGCCGGGTGTCAGCAAGCCGGCCCATCCGAACCGGCGGCCGTGGTGGACTACCACGTGCATCTCAAGGGCGGCCTGACCCTCGACGAGACGGTCGCGCTGTCCGAGGCCACGGGCGTCAAGTTTGGCATCGCCCAGAACTGCGGCAAGGGCTTTCCCGTGACGGATGACGCGGCCCTGCGGGCGTGGGTGCAGAGCATGCGCGGCAAAGGCGTGTACGTGGCGATGCAGGCCGAGGGCCGCGAATGGGTGACCATGTTCAGCCCCGAGGCCGTCGCCGAGTGCGATTACGTGTTTACCGATGCGATGACCTGGCGGGATGACCAGGGCCGACGCATGCGCCTGTGGATGCCCGACGAGGTCGTCATCGAGGACACGCAGCGCTTTATGGACATGTTGGTCGAGCGGACGGTGTGGATACTCGAAAATGAGCCGATCGACATCTACGTCAACCCGACGTTCCTGCCGGGGGCCATCGCCGACGAATACGAGGCGCTCTGGACCGAGGAGCGGATGGACCGCGTGATCGCGGCGGCGGTGGCCAACGGTGTGGCCATCGAGATCAACGCCCGCTACCGGCTGCCCAGCGAGCGGTTTATCCGGCGGGCCAGACGGGCCGGCGCGATATTCGCCTGCGGGACGAACAACGGCGGGCGCAACGATCTGGGCGATTGGAGCTACTGCCGCGAGATGATCCAGCGCTGCGGCCTGACCGACCGGGACATGTTCACGCCCCGGCCCGAGGGTCAAAAGGCCATCCAGCGAAAGCCCCTGCCAAAGCCGAAATACTGAGCCTTGTCAAGGGGTTGTCAGACCAGCGCCGCCCGGTTCTCGTAGATCTTCTCGATGGCGTCGGCGATGTCGTCCATGTCCCGCCGGGTTCCGAGCAGAAGGTTCTGGCTGAGCCACACGGCCTCCCGGCAGAGCTGCTCGTTGTCGGGGCAGTGATTCTCCTGGCGGCAGCGGTCAAGCCGGGCCTTGGGGTAGGCCCGCCGGAAATTGTTGGATCGCAGCGTGTGCTCGAAGAACGGATCGCGATTGATCGGCCCATAGCCGCTGGAGCAGGGTATGCCCTCGGCCCTCAGGGCCGCCATGAACTTGTTTCTCGGCACGTTGCCGAACTGCTCTGCCTTGAAGCGGAAGGGGTACAGGTGATAGGCGGCGCGGGTGGCGCCGTCATACAGCCGGGCCGGGAGGATGCCGGGAATCTCCTTGAGGCGCGACGTCAGGTAGTCGGCGTTTTCGCCGCGGCGTCGGGTCTGCTCCTCGAGTCGCGTCATCTGGGCCAGGAGGATGGCGGCCTGGAACTCGGTCATCCGGCACTTGGTCCCCAGGGTCGCGTAACCGCTGAGCGTCAGCATCGTCTGGCCATAGGGCCGCCCGAAATTGTGATACGAATGGCACCGGTCCATGAGGCCGTCATCATTGCCCACCACCGCGCCCCCTTCGCCGCAGGTCAGGTGCTTGGAGTTCTGAAAACTGAAACAGCCCAGGTCCCCCAAGGTGCCGCACTTCTTGCCCCGCCACTCCGCCAGCCAGGCCTGGCACGCGTCTTCCAGGACCAGGAGGTTGTGCTTCTTCGCGATGGCGTTGATCTTATCCATGTTGGCCGGCAGACCGAGGATGTGAACGGGCAGGATGGCCTTGGTATGCTCGCTGATCTTGGCCTCCATCCGGTCGGGGTTCACCTGGAAGGTCTCCGGGTCGGTGTCGACCATGATGGGCAGGGCCCCGGTCAGGAAGATGACGTCGATCGAGGCGATGAAGGTGTAGGGCCCGACCAGCACCTCGTCGCCGATGCCCACGCCCAGCACGTTCAACGCGGTCAGCAGGGCGGTTGTGCCGTGCGTGGTGGCCAGACACCGCCGCGATCCCATCATCTCGGCGTACTTCTTCTCGAACTCGGCCACGACGCCGGCCCTGGACCATACGCCGCTGCGCAGGACGGACACAACCGGGGGCTCGTCATGCTCCTTGTCCCAGATGGGCCATCCCGGAAAGGGCTTTGTGCGGATGGGGGCGCCCCCAAGAAGCGCCAGTTTGCCTGCGCCAGATCCCGGCTCGGCGCCAGCCGTCACCACCGAGGGGGCCAGGGCGGCCAAGGAGCCGGCGGAGGCCGCGCCCAGAAACTGTCGTCTGTTCAAACGGTTTGCGTTCATGTGTTGTCCCCTTCATTCGCCGAACACCGCGTCACGTGCCGGGTTCGCCGTGGCGATCCGGGCTGGCGTCTCGGTGCCGCTGATTCAAAGAGCCCCATGCCCCGGGCTAATCGGCCTTGGCGCTTCGCACCTGGCCGACAAGCGCGTGGACCTTCTCGATAACAAGCTCCTCCACCGAGGGTGCAAAGGGGCCGGGCAGCGGGGTGTAGAGCATCGCGCCGCCCCCTTCATAGCCGCCCTCTTGCAAGACACGCCGCGAGGGCACGTAGCCGAACACGTCGTTGGAATAGCCCGCCACCCAGATGGGCCGGCCGCCCAGCTCGGCCTTGAGGCGCAGGGCGTAATCCACGACCACTTCGCCCGCCAACGCGATCATCGTCAGATCATCCCCGAACTCGACGACCTGTACGAGATATGGGTAGGTAGTCTTGATCGTTCCCGTCCGCTCCAACTCCTCCAGCAGGGTCTGTGCGTGGCGGCGCTCGTACCGGTTGCTGGATTGGGCCTTGGCCTGGAGCTGGTCGCGCGTGGGAGGCGGTGCAAACTCCAGCATCGCCGTATCGAGCGCGGCCCGGAGGGGTCCCCCTACCGGCCGCTGGCGGGTCTCCAGAGCGGCCTCCACGGCGTTGGCCAGGGCCCGTCCGTGCTCCATGCAGTATTGAAGGCCGCGTTCACTGCGTCGGGGATAGGGATTCTGATCGCCGCCACAGCCGGCCACGAACAGGGCCGTTGCCCCCGGATGGGCCTGCTCGATGTATTCCTGGGCGAACCCGGCGTAATCGCCGCAGAACTTGTAGAAATCCAGCGTCGTGCAGTGACAGGCGTAGCCGAAGACCACGGCCCGCAGGCCGCCGTCGGCCCCATCGACGCGAAGCACGGGGACATCATGATCCACGGGGCCGTCGGGGTTGGGCAGGATCTGATAGCCCCGCTCCGTTTCCAGTCGCCGGTTCATCGCGAAGCCGGCGCGGGCGTGGGAATAGGTCAGCCGTGCCGGGGCCAGATCATCGAGGGCTCGGCCGACGAGCTCAAGCAGCTTGTCGTGCAGCGTCGCGAGATAGTGCCTGCTTCGCTGCACCTGTTCGGGTGACAGGCCATACAGCGTGTCCCCATAGACGGAGTAGTCGGCCTGGTGCGTGACGGGCCCGCAATGGGTATGCGAGGCGTTGATGAGCAGACGCTCGGGCGGCAAGTGGTAACGTGTGCCCACCTGTTCGGCCAGCCAGTCCCGCGTGGCCCGCGAGACGCCGAGCAACTCGACCGTGACGATCACCAGCCGGCCGCCCCCGGCGTCCTCGAGGGCCAGGGCCTTGGCGTGCAGGTCGTGCACCTTGCCCTCGGAGGGTCTGTTTCGCGCCGCGTACCCGGCCATCCATAGGGGCTCTTCGGGCGTGATGACCGTCGAGGCCAGCCCGGCCTTCCAGGGCATGGTATTGTCGCCGGTCGAGGCGCCATAAGAAGCCAGCGGGACGGAGCAGATCAAAGCCGCGGTGAGGATGGAGCCGAACCTGCGGCGGCCGTGCAACGTGGAGGGGGAAACAAGCGGAGAGGATTGTCGATTCATGGCGCCTATCCTCGCATTCCGGTCCCTTCTTTGAAGAGCGCTACCGAGCAATTCGGGCGGCCCCCTCTGCACGTGGCGACCTCAAAACATCGTACCCGGATTTGCGCCTCGATTCCAGCCATTTCCGCAGCCCTTGATCGGGCGGCCACCGGGCAAATACAGTCCCGCCCGTTGAGCGGGCCAAAGGCAGGCCCCATTGTGTCGGCGGCGACCCGGCCGTTGACCATCAAAAGATCGCGGCGTAGACTCTGGATCGGCCCCGGGCCCATCCACGATCAACGGTCGTCGGACGGACTCCGACGGCGGCTGAGCGACACGCGGCACGTGCGGAGGGAGCATTGGAAGACAGACCGGCACTGTTGGGCGGCGACAAGGCCGTGACGTTGCCGCAGGAGGATATGTTCACTTGGCCCATCGTGACCAGGCGGCATGAAGAGGCCGTCTTGCGCGTGCTTCGCGCCGGGGCGATGTCGGGCCTGGAGGTCACCCGGCAATTCGAGCGCCGATACGCCGAGATGCTGGGCCGGCGGCACGCCCTGGCGTATCACAACGGCACCGCGGCCATCCTGGGGGCCCTGTACGGCCTGGGCGTAGGCGTCGGCGATGAGGTGATCGTGCCGAGTCTGACGTACTGGGCCTCCGCGGCGCCGGTCTACAATCTGGGCGCGACCGTGGTGTTCGCCGATGTGGACCCGGACACGATCTGCATCGATCCCCAGGACCTGGAGCGCCGGATCACCCCGCGGACAAAGGCCGTGGTCGTCGTGCATTACGCCGGCATGCCCGCCGACATGGATGCGCTCATGGACATCACGGCCAAGCATGGCCTGAAGACCCTGGAGGATTGTTCGCACGCCCACGGGGCCTTGTACAAGGGCAGGCAGGTCGGCACGTTCGGCGACGCGGCGGCCTTCTCGTTGATGACGGGCAAATCCCTGCCCGTGGGCGAAGGGGGCATCCTGTTCACGGATGATCGCGAGGTGTATGAGCGGGCGATTCTGTTCGGTCATTACGCCCGTCACGATGAGATCACGCTCGAATCGCTCACGCCGTTCGCGGGCCTGCCCTGCGGCGGCTACAAGCATCGGATGCACCAGTTGAGCTCGGCCTTCGGGCTGGTGCAGTTGGAGCTGTATCCGCAGCAGATGGCCGAGATCGATCGCGCCATGAACCACTTCTGCGACCTGCTCGAGGAGACGCCGGGCATCCGGCCCATGCGGCCCGACAAGGCATCGGGAAGCACGAAAGGCGGCTGGTACTACCCGCATTTCAAGTACATCGGCCGGGAACTGGGGGGGCTTTCGCTGCAACGCTTCGCCCGGGCCGTGCGGGCGGAGGGCTCGGTCTGCAACCCCGGCTGCAACAAGCCGCTCCATCGACACCCGTTGTTTACGACGATGGACGTGTACGGACACGGCCGACCCACCCGCGTGGCCGGCCTGGACGAGACGGCGAGGATCGAGGCGTATGTGCAGGCCTTGCCCGTCTCGGAGGGCATCAATGCGTTTGTCTTTGAGGTGCCGTGGTTCAAACACGATCGCCCACGGCTCATCGCCGAACACGCCGAGGCCTATAAGAAGGTGATCCGCCACCACGCCCTGCTCCTGGACGAGGACGCTGAGGCCGAGACCGACGTCGGAGGATACAGCAGCTTTTTCCGGACCCCCGACCCTTCGTAGTGGCCATTCCTGTGGCGACCCGTCAAAACCGGCCGGCACATCTGGCACGACCGCCGCCAAGCCGTTAGAATGGGCGGGCGGTGCAGATAATCCGCAGAGCTTGGGGGCGTCGCCGCGGTGTCGGAGGTGTCGGCTTGATAAATCACGAGGCCTGTCAGGATGGAGCGAACAGCCGGGGGCTGCGTCGGCGGACGGTGGCGGCGGTGGGGATCGCGTGCATCTGCGGCTGGTTCGTGATGGAGCTGGAGATCCTCGGCGTGCGCGTGCTGGCGCCGTACTTCGGCAGCGCGGTCTACGTGGTCACCGGCAGCGTCATCGGCGTGTTCCTGCTGAGCCTGTCGGTCGGCTACATGCTCGGCGGCTGGCTGTGCGGCAGGGTCATGGGCCTGCCGGTGCTGGGGGTCGTCCTGATTGCGGCCGGGGCGTGGGTCTGTGTACTTCCGGTACTGATCGAGCCGGTCTGCGAGATGCCGTTTGACCTGGGGCTGGATGAGAAGTGGGGCTCGCTGCTGGCGGCCCTGATTCTATTTGGGGTGCCGAGCGTGCTGCTGGGCACGGTCTCGCCGATCATTGTGCACCGGCTGGTGATCCGTCGCGGCCGACCCGGTTACTACGCCGGGCTGGTCCTGTCGATGTCCACCGCGGCCAGTTTCGCCGGTTGCGTCGTGACGGCGTTTTACCTGGTGCTGTATTCGCTGCGACTGACCCTGCACACCTCCGGGGTGATCCTGGGCGTGCTGGGTGTGGCGGTCTGCGTGTATGAGGTGTTCGCCGCCGTGCGCAGCGCCTCTCTTGTGACCAAGGAGCCTGCCGATGAACCCACCACTGCGTAAGACAACCGCCCTCTGGGTGGCCTGCGTCGCTGTGCTGGCGGTGCCGTGCGTATACGCGATGCTCGCCGGGCCGGGACAACTGATTCACCGGGAGGCCTCGCTGTACAGCAGCATCTTTGTGTATCGCAACGGCTCGGTCGTCACGCTGCAGTTCGGCCGCCGACCGGCCGCCCCGATCCAGAGCCAGGTCGACCTGGATCAGCCCGCGCGACACATGTTGGAGTACACCAAGCTGACCTTCTGCGGGTTGCTCTACCAGCCCGAGCCGCGGCGGGCTCTGGTGCTGGGGCTGGGCGGCGGCGTGATCCCGCGGCAGCTTCGGCGCTACTTCCCTGATCTGGAGATCGACGTCGTGGAGATCGACCCGGCGATTCCGCCGATCGCCTCCCGTTTCATGGGTTTCGCGACCGACGACAAACTCCGTGTTCACGTGCAGGATGGCCGCATGTTCATCAAGAAGCAGCTCCGGGAACCGGACTCACCCAAATACGACCTGATCATCCTCGATGCGTTCAACAGCGAGTACATTCCCTTCCACCTGATGACCCGGGAGTTCCTGGAGGAGGTCCAGGGCGTGCTGGCCGACGATGGCGTGGTCGTGGCCAACGTCTTCTACTCGAACCGCCTGTTCGACGCCGAGCTGAGGACCTTCTTGGCGGTGTTCGACGCGTGCCAGGTCTACACCGGCATCGAGAGCACCAACGCGATGCTCGCGGCGCCGGCGCGGGCCGAGGCGGTGTTGACCCCGGAGCAGGCCCGCACGCGGGCGCTGGAGATTGAGCGGCAGCGCGACTTGGCGTTCAGCCTGTCGCAGGTGGCCACCCGGCTGCGGCCCGATGTGCGGCCCGACCCGCGCGTTCGTATTCTTACGGACGATCGCGCCCCCGTGAACTGGCTGCGCAACCAGCCCCGCGCCACGGGCCGGTAACGCGACTGAGGACGAGCGGGCGGATGGCTTGCGGAAGGGCTGTGCGAACGGATCCCTCCGCTCCGGGCCTTCGGCCCTCCGGTCGGGATGACGGTAAGGAGGGGGCCTACAAATCCGTCGGGTGGGCTGTGCCGCGCGGGGCATGGGGTTTGCCACAGAGGGCACAGAGGGCACAGAG
>Ga0209163_1000179_pt1 | contig 155234 bp, 142 predicted proteins | sample MTBAKSrepl2MetaG_FD_187457 | JGI IMG/M metagenome (GOLD analysis project Ga0209163, IMG submission 187457) | Enrichment culture microbial communities om Arthur Kill intertidal strait, New Jersey, USA, that are MTBE-degrading - MTBE-AKS2 (Arthur... | ecosystem: Environmental > Aquatic > Marine...
GGTTCTCGGGAGGAGATGCCCGATGCGGCTTAATCAAAATTGTGGCAAGGCTTCACTTATAAATCGTCATCCCCTGTCCAAACTCCCGGGGCCAGCGCTAATACCCAAGAGCCGTTCCAGCTTTTATATTAATTCTATTTCTGAGACCTAATATATCTATATTCTCTTTTGCATATCCAAAGCCTAACAGATACACTTCATTAGCATCTTTAATAACTCGTTTTGCCTTACTGATCTCAGGAAAGCTATCCCCTCTTTCATCATAAACAATTCGAATGTTATCAGATAATTGCTTTAGTGAATCAAAATCTATCTTTGGATTGCCATAATCCCAATAGAAGGATTCATCCTCATTTAATTGCCATTTAAGCGGCGCTATCGAACCGTAAATATGATAGATAGGAATTGATTTCAATTGTTTAATAATCTCGTCTTTTGATGCCTTTGTAAATGATTTCAAGAGACTAGTGAATAAATAATGTTCCAGAGACCTGTCATAGTTGAATGTCACGAATGAAACACCATAATTCCTGTTATAGAAATCTTTGTAATCGTATTCGCCATTAAGATCTTCTATCATAAGGTTGAAAAGGAAATGATACCAATCACCATCACCTTCGATCTTGTGACGAGTGATCTTTGTTTTCGATTCATAGTATAGAATATCATGAGCAATAGTAATTTTACCAATGCCTGAGTAATCTGTAGCATTTTGAGATAAGTATTTATCAATTGATGCGGTATGTGCTTGAGAAAAGTCCTGAACAAATTTCCAATATGACATCAAGTAATTTGCCTTAGATTGATCCCTATTCTTCTCTCTTTCAAGAAACAGTCCTAATTTACTTTTATCCTCACAAATCGAATTTCTCAGATCCTCCCCAGTTGGCAAACCATACGGAAAACTTGCCCCAGCACCAAGAATAAATACTGTGCCTTTCTTGAACATAAACTATCAACCTCCTATTAGCGCACACCAGTCCGTAGGATATTGGGAGCGCAACTCAACCCATTGCGACTTTGACAAACGATGCATCTTTGCCATTCACCATTCATCAGTTTCACCGATACTCTGGTCATTGAATACATCACTTCCGCCCAATCAAAAAAGGAAGGTGTCAGATTTATTTTTGACATGTCCCCTTTTTCTCACGTATTTTCCTCATGAAGGCGTTGTTGCGGAATTATTCTTGTTTGCATGTTATTGCTACTAATCCTGGTGGCGTCAAGGAGAAAGCCATGTCACAATTAGGTAAGAATGGTTTCATATGCACTGACGCAGCGCAGGCGGGCCGGAGTCGAAGGGTACAGCACGCCAGAACAAAACAGATCTAGGAGCGACGAAGCCGGAGTGCGAGGTGTATAGGTAATACTCCGCAGCACTCCGGCGAGGAGCGACAACGAGCTGTGAAGTTCTGGCGCGCTGTACCTTACAGAGTGCTTAAAATAACCGGCCCATCCTTGGTAATCGCCACGCTATGCTCATAATGCGCGGACAGCTTGCCGTCGGCCGTGATCGCGGTCCAGCCGTCGGCCAGGATTTTCGCCCGCCACACCCCCTGATTAACCATGGGTTCGATGGCCAGCGTCATACCCTCTTCCAGCACGGGCCCGGTGCCCTTCCTGCCCACGTTCGGAATCTGCGGGTCTTCGTGCAGGGCCCGGCCGATGCCGTGGCCCACGAACTCGCGCACGCAAGAAAAGCCGGCGGCCTCGGCCGTGGTCTGGATGGCCCACGAGATGTCGTAGAGACGATTGCCCGGCACGGCCTGGTCGATGGCGGCATACAGCGCCTTCCGGGTTGTTTCCATCAGGGTGCGGGCCGCGGGTGAAACCGCGCCCACGGCATAGGTGACGGCCGTATCGCCGTAGAAGTCGTTCTTGACCGCGCCGACATCGATGCCGATGATATCGCCTTCGACCAGACGGCGCTCGCCGGGGATGCCGTGGATGATCTCCTCGTTGATGGAGGTGCACAAGGTGGCCGGATAGCCCCGGTAGCCCTTGAAGGCTGGCTTGGCGCCGCGCGAGCGGATGAAGAGCTCGGCCTCCTGGTCGAGCTCGGCCGTGGTGATGCCGGGCTGGACCATGGACTCGATATGCGTCAGGAGCTCGGCCAGGATGCGGTTGACCTCGCGCATATGCGCGATCTCCACCTTGGTCTTGCGTGGAATCATTACAAGACCTTCTTGAGCGGATATTCGATAATGCCGTTGGCGCCGCTTTTCAGCAGCCTGGGGATCAGATCGCGCGCCTGGGTCTCCTGGATGATGGTTTCCACCGAAAACCACTCGGGGTCGAAGAGCGGGGAGACCGTGGGCGAGGTAATGGACGGCAGCATGTCGATGATCTCCTGCAGTCTGGCCTTGGGCGCGTTCATCTTCAGCCCGGTCATGTCCGCGGCCGTGAGCGCGGACTTGAGCATCATGGAGACCTGCTCGATCTTGGCGCGCTTGGCCTTGTCCTCCCAGGACTGCTTATTGGCGATCAGCTTAGTGTTGGTCACCAGGAGCTCGTGGATGATCTTGAGGTTGTGCGCCCGGATGGTGGAGCCGGTCTCGGTCACCTCAACGATGGCGTCCACCAGACCGTCCACGACCTTGGCCTCGGTGGCGCCCCAGGAAAACTCGACCTCCACGCTGATTCCGCGTTCCTCGAAGTAGCGGCGCGTATAGTTGACCAGCTCGGTGGCGATCTTTTTCCCGTTCAAGTCGGCGAGCGTCTTGATGTCCGAGTTCTCGGCCACCGCCAGCACCCACTTGGCGGGCTTGGCCGTGACCTTGGAATAGACCAGGTCGGCCACCTCGACCACCTCGCTTTCATTCTCCAGGATCCAGTCCAGGCCGGTCAAGGCCATGTCGAACAGGCCGTTCTCCACGTAGCGCGAGATCTCCTGGGCGCGCACCAGGGCGCACTCGATGTCCTTGTCGTCGATGGTCGGGAAGTAGCTGCGCGAGGACGGCACGATGCGCCATCCCGCGTCCTTGAACAGATCAATGGTGGACTGCTGCAGGCTGCCCTTGGGTATTGCCAGGCGTATCAGGCTCATTTCTTGTACACCTCCTTGGGGTCGAATACCCGTTCCTGGTCGATGATCACGTCCCCGGCGGAAAGCTTGCGGAAGAAACAGGAATGATAGCCCTCATGACAGGCCGCGCCGCCTATCTGCTCGACCTTGAGCAGCACCGTGTCGGCATCGCAGTCGATGCGGATCTCATGGACGCGCTGCACATGACCCGACTCTTCACCCTTGCGCCAGAGCTTATGGCGCGAACGGCTGTAATAACAGGCACGACCGGTGCGGATGGTTTCGCTGAAGGCCGCCTGGTTCATGTAGGCCAACATAAGCACCTCGCCGGTCTGGTAGTCCTGGGCGATCGCCGGAACGAGCCCACCCTGTTTTTCGAAGTCAAGCAAACTGTCCATGTCCATGAAATCCTCCTGGAGGAGCCCTTAACAAATGTTCTTTGTCCGTGTCAAGGCTTCTACCACGGTATGCTCCCTGGCCTCGGCTCAGGGGCATATACGGCCGAGGCGCTGATAGCCTTCAAACGCCTGCCGCCTCGCCGTATTGACTTTGCCCGCCCGCGCCTTATTGTATACATGGAAATTCACCCTTTCTCTTCTCCATGGACTGTCCTGTCATGACGTTATGGTTTTTCTGGCATGCAATGGCTATGGGCCGCGAAAATGCGCCCCCCTTTCCGGCAAGGATTACGATAGGCCCCCTAAGGCTATAAAACCAGGAGGTGTCATGATGGATAACGAGCGGTTCTGGAAAAAATCCTATGATAGTGGGCTGGCCGATCTCGAAGGCAGTGCCTGGGAACTGTCCTACGTCGAGGCCGTCAAAGAAGTCTTCTCCCGTTTTCCCGATAAAATTGCCCTGGCTTATATGGGTACGCACATCAGCTTTGCGGAATTGGACCGCTATGCCAACCGCTTCGCCCACATGCTGGGGTCCCAGGGGTTCATCAAGGGCGATGTGGTGGGGATCAACCTGCCCAATATCCCGGAGTATGTCATCGCCTGGCTGGGGACGCTGCGCGCCGGCTGCGTGGTCTCGGGCGTCTCGCCCCTGCTCTCGGCCGAAGAGATGGCCTACCAGCTCAAGGATTCGCGCGCCAAGGGGCTTGTCACACTGGATGCCATCTTCGCCGTCAAACTCACTCCGATCGTCTATGACCTGCCCGATCTCAAGGTCGTCGTAGCCGCCGGTATCGGCGGCTTCCTCAGTCCCATCAAGCGCGTCCTGGGCAGGCTCTTGAAGAAGATACCCACTGGTGCGGTAACAGGCCTTACAGGCAAAACGGTCTATCGCATGCAAGAGATCATCAAAGGCGAACGCTTCCCGTCCACCGAACTCACGCTGGACATCACCCCCGATGATATCGCCTACCTGCAGTACACCGGCGGGACCACCGGTCCGCCCAAGGGCGCCATGCTGACGCATCGTAACGCGGTGGCCGACATCGTTATCATCCAAAGCTGGCTGGGCTGGGAACAAGGCGCGGGCGTCGGCCTTTGTGGATTTCCTTTCTTCCATATCGCCGGCTTGTTCTTCAATGAGAACGCCATCTATCTGGGATGGACTCAAATCCTCATTCCCAACCCACGCGATACCGACCACATTTGCGCGGAACTCCGCAGGTATCAGCCCCGGCTATTAGCAAATGTACCCTCGCTCTATCAAATGCTCATGGAAAACCCAAAGTTCAAGACCCTCGATTTCTCGAAACTGGAGACCTGCATGTCAGCCGCGGCTCCCTTCCCGGAGGAGGCCCAGCGGAAGCTGGAGGCTATCATCGGAGCAGGCAAGCTCCTGGAGGTATACGGCATGACCGAGACCGCCCCGCTGATCACCGCCAATCCCTACCGTGGACGCAAGCAGCTGGGCTCGGTGGGCCTGCCGCTTTTGAACACGGATATCCGTCTCATTGATCCGGGCACTGGCATGCTGGCGCAGCCGGGAGCGCCCGGCGAGATCTGCGTCAAGGGTCCGCAGGTTATGGCCGGATACTTGGGCAAGCCCGAGGAGACCAGGCAGGTCTTCGATGCCGACGGGTATCTCCATACCGGGGACGTTGCCGTTCAGGATGCGGACGGATACCTGCGCATCGTGGACCGCACCAAGGACATGATCATCGTGGGCGGGTTCAAGGTTTTCTCAACCAAGGTCGAGGAGGTCTTGAGCCGGCACCCGGCCGTGGGCATGGTCGCCCTGATCGGCGCCCCCAACCCTCAGCGGCCGGGCTCAGAGATCGTGCAGGCCTACATCACGCTCAAAGCGGAGTATCAGGCCGGACGTGATGTCGAGGCCTTGAAAGAACAAATCCTAGCCTTCAGCCGCGAAAAACTCTCGCCTTACGAAATCCCGAAGCAGATAGAGATCAGGGCCGAGCTCCCGCTCACCTCGGTCGGCAAGGTCGACAAGAAGGTCCTGCGCCAAGAGGCCCGTGCTCAGGTCTGGGCGGTTAAGGAACGGAGAACCCAGGAACGCGGCAAGGTGGACCTCCCCTGCGATGTCAGGGGGGTATCAAACGGCCGGGAAACGCGCGAAACCGGTCATGTCGCCAACTTAAGTCATGAAGGCATGTTCATCGAGGCTGAAACGCCGCTCGATGAGGGCACGGAAATCGAGGCCCAGATCTCGGTGATACAGTTCGGCAACACGTTCTGGGTGGAGGGCAAGGTGCTGCGCAAGACCGCAAATGGCATGGCCGTGCGCTTCAAGGAGAGCCTCCCCCCGGAGATCGACACCATCCTGAGTTCGTAATAGAAACAGCATCCCCGGTTATGACACCGCGTCACACCCAGCCCCCCATGGGAATGCAGGGTGCGACGATCATGTCCACGTTGTATTTAAGATACGCGCGGCGGCCGGATCCTGGCGTATACGGCCGCCATCGCTTCCACCGCCACGTACAAAGGGTGCTCCCCTGACTCCAGCGCCGCGGGATAGGCGACCGGCCGTGTGACGGTGGTCGTGGACCCCGGACCCGGATCATTACCCAACATCAAGACCGTGACCAGAAGGTCGTACATTGTCGTCCGGGCATACCCAGAGGCGATAGTTCCCGGACAGGACAGCGGCCCTCGACAGAGCTGTCTCCATTGAAAAACGCATCACCCGGTCTTCGAGGGCTCTGCTCACGCCCCGGGGACAAACCTCATATATGGGCGGTGGTGATGAAGCAGAAACACCCCCCGCTGTCATCGTCGTCATCATCATCGACGGCACGGGAAGTAGGGTCTTCCTCCTCGGGCGTCACCGGTTCATCCCGGGTGGTGAACGACCAGACCGGAGAAGGGACGCCGCCGGCGAGACCGCTGTTGGTCACCACCTGCCAGGCGTAGGTCGTTCCGGGCTCAAGGTCGCTCACGGTATAGACAGGCTCGGTCAGGCCGCTGGCCAGGGGGACGGTGCACAGCAAACAGGCGGCATCGCTTTCGGCGGCCAGATAGAGGTCATACGTGAGCGCATCGCCGTCCGGGTCGCCCCCCAGCCAGGCAAGCTCCACGGATGCGGGTTCAATGCCGGTTGCACCGCTGGCGGGGTCAGGCCCGGCGGCCTCATAAGCAAGGTTGTCCACGGCCGTCGAACAATCGGAGACGAAGGTTTGGGCGGTACCGGTGTCGATCGCGGGGACGCTGTAGGAAGCAGAGCTGTCGCAAGTAAGATACTGTTGGTTTATGGTAAGCACGGCCTGGTTCCATAAGGTCAGGGCCGATGCGTTTTCATCGCTTTGGCCCGTTAGCGTGGCATTGAGGTTGTTGACGCTCAGGCTGCCGGCCTGGGAACCGAGCTTGGCAAGGCCGCCATCCGTCAGTTTCAGGGTCAGGTTGTTAAAGGCGGTCTCGGCCAGGTTGAGGATCGTGGTAATCCCCAGATTATTATTCAGGCTGGAGTTGTTGATTTGCGTGGTCCCACCGGCCGTGATCATATCTACTTGCGAGAACTTGCCGTGAGAGGCGCCGCTGGCATCGGCGTTCAGGTTGTTGATTTCTACCGCGCCTTCAAAAAAGCACAGCTGGAGCGCGCCGCCGTAATTCCCATCAAAGTTGGCGTTGCCTACATAGAGCTGGTCATGGTTGATCAGCTTGACCACACCCTGGGCGCCGTTGGCGACGGCGGTGTAATTGTAAAGGGTGGCATCGCCGCGGTTCTCAATGGAGAGGGCCGGATAGGGGCCTGCTTCGTCATACTGGGATTTCATGTAGCAGTTGAATATCTCCACCTGAGCGCGGTTGTCGAGCAGGAAGCCGGCGCCGTAGGCCTCACTATTGAGGTTGTTTATCACCATCGTGCCGGTGTTCTTCACAATGACGCCCCGCCAGGTAGCGGTTTGATTAATATTAACAGTATTCAGACTGCATTGGGCGGCATTGTCGAAACGCAGGGATGAGTCTAAGGCTACGAGTGATAGATTACCACTTTCAAAAGTCCCGCCGCTGAGCGTGAATGTGAGTGCGTCCGCGTCATCGAGCGCGGACGATGTATCGGCCGCGAGATTCGCGATACGCACCTCCCCGGACAGCTGGTCGAACGCGAAGGCGCCGCCGTTCGAGCAGGTGATCGTCCATCGCCCGTTTGCCACATCAATGGCGCCGCTATTGGTCAGCCGTATCCTGCCGCCGGCATCATTGGCTACGAAGTTGGTTTCACCCCCTTCGGCGGTAAAGGCGAATTGCACCATTCCGGCGTTTTCAATGGTGATGAAACCGGACTCCAGGGCCTGGAAATTCTGGCCGGCATCCAGATTGTTGCGGATCAGGCCGTCGGCGGCGTTGACGATCACCAGGGCGGCCTGTTCGGCCGAGAGTGTGGCGTCGTCGATCACGAACTCCCCATGGTTCTCGATCCTCAAGGCGGGGCGTGCGACGGCCGTTCCTTTAACGGCCAGGGTGCCGCCCAGGACGGCGATCTCACCCGCGGGGATCACCAGCGTGTCGTCGCTCTCGATGAGCAGGGTTGCGCCGGTTCCCGGCAGATCGGCGGTTGTCAGGGCCAGGGCCCAGGACGGAAAGATGAGACAACAGGAAATGATCAAGACCGTAACCACAGATGCACGTTTCATGGCAATCTCCTCACCCCACTCAAACGCGACATGCAACATCAGGTTATTGAAAAACACTCCAGGAAAGCCGATGGCTTTCAAAACGGGGTTATCATACAAAAAAAATACGCCCTGGCAAGCAAAAGTCAAGTCGGTCACCGCGGCGATGCGCTTTTATGGAAAAATGCAACGTTCCTTTCAAGTCGCATTGAAAGATATTTTGCATGCCGGCCGTTTTGTGAGGGACTTTTGTAGGTAGTCCCTCCCGGCTGAATATTAACATCAGCAATAATTCCAGCCTAGTGCAAAATATGGCATCTTTTCCCCATGTTTGGCATGGACGTTGCGATAGATACGGCAGCAAGCAAATGAAAGGAGGTCAGCGATCATGAAAAGGACCCTTCAGGTTGAACGGAATACGAACCGTACCGAAAACTTCTATCAACTGGCCATGTTGAACTTCTGGGGCGCGGCCCTGGTGGCGGCATCGTTCCTGTGCCTGTTCGTGGGTCACTGGATCGACGTGCAGCTGGATACGCCGCCGCTGTTCATGATCGGCATGCTGGTGCTGGTGGTCTTTCTGGTCGTGGGCCGGCTTTACCGGGAAGCGACCAAGATCGCGCGCACCATGGGCGACATGCGCAAGCGCCACGCCTGAGCTCGAACCAAGCCGCCCCGCCCCCGCTTTCTTCAGACGGGGGCGGGGTTTTTTTATGCCTTGTGCACGCTGAAGCCCAGGACGTCCTCGGCGGCCTCCTTGATAACTTCCGTCAGGGTGGGATGGGTGTAATGCGGATGGAGGAATTCCTCAACGCTTAAACCCCGGTCGATCGCCAGGCTGGCCCAGGCGATCAACTCCGTGGCGTGCGGCGCCATGATGCTGATGCGCGTCAATCTTCCGTCCGGGTCGGCATACACGTTGGCGAAACCCTCATGCGCCTCCATGGTGCGGGCGCGGCCCAGGGCGGCCACCGGGAACGTGCCCTTGGCGCTACCGCCGGATGAGCCGCCGACCGAGGCGATCTCCGGGTCGGTGAAGACAATCGAGGGGATATTGGTGAATGACATGCGCTTATCCCCGCCCGTGACATGGTCGATCACGACCTCGGCGGCCTTGGAGGCGGCATAGGCGAACATGTGAGCGCCGATGACATCGCCGACGGCATAGACCTTAGGGCATGTGGTCCGCATGTACTCATCGACAACGATGCCACCACCCTCTCTCAAGGCAAGCCCAAGTTCTTCCAGTCCGGGCGGCAGGATGGGCGCGCGCCCGATGCAGGCCAGGATCTTTTCGACCTGGATGGTGCGTGATCCGTCAGGGGATTCGACGGCCACGCTATAGGGGCCGAAACCGTCGATGGCCGTGATGCGCGCGCCGGTGATGAAGTCCACCTGACGCATGATCTTGACCAGGGCAGAGGAGACCTCGGGGTCCTCGCTAAATAGGATGCGATCCAGGGCCTCGATCACCGTGACCTTGGTGCCCAGGCTGGAAAAGATATGGGCCATTTCGCAGCCGATGACGCCGCCGCCGATAATGGCCAGCGACACCGGCGCCTGCTTAAGCTCAAAGACATCGTCGCTGGACCAGAGCTTAGGCGCGGTCATGGGCGGAGGTTTGGGAATCGATCCGGTGGCGATCAGCAGGTTCGCGGTCTGGATGCTTTGGCCGTCGATGTTCACCGTATCGGGCGCGGCAATCTCGGCCGTTTGTCGGTAGAGATCGACGCCATTGTTTTTAAGCAGCAGCTCGATGCCTTTACCCAGGCGGGAAACGATGCGCTCTTTGCGTTTGGCCAGCGCCTCCAGACTGATCGTGGACCCACTGACCTCGATGCCGAACCGTGAGGCGTTCCTGATGCGGTTGAAAAGATTGATGCTTTCGATATAGGTCTTGGTCGGGATACAGCCGCGGTTGGTGCACGTGCCGCCCAGCGTCTTCTCTTCGGCAATGCCGACTTTAAGACCCTTCTTGGCCGCCAGGACAGCCGCGGTATACCCGCCCGGACCGGCGCCGATGATAAAAAGATCGTACATGCCCGCCCACCCTTATTCGCTTACGCATTCTGCTTGACCGTAGCGGATCTATACCATATACACTCCACTTTAGAAAGGCGCTGAATCCGTACGCTTCATCAAGATTCGCCGGCGTATATCCGATGGGAAAGAAATACAGGGGGTGCGATGGAATCCGGGTTCTCGATGGATTACAGAGAAGGCGACGTCGATACGCTGATTCGATCGCTGGGTACGGCGCGCATCGATTCCCCGGTCAAGGGGACCTATTTCGTGGAAGACGGCGAGCGGGTCCTGATCAATGACTCCCTGAGCTATGTCGAAAAATGCATGGCCGACGGTGTCAAGCCGGCCACGCTCGAGATCGCCGGTCCGCGCACCAAGATCTTTTTCGATCCGTCCAAAACCAAGGCCGGCATCGTTACCTGCGGCGGTTTGTGTCCGGGGATCAACAACGTCATCCGCGGCATCGTGCTCGAGCTTTTCTACATGTACGGCGTCAAGAATATCTATGGCATCCCCTATGGGTTGCAGGGTTTCATCCCATCCTATGGACACCCGCTTTTGGATCTCACCCCGCAGTTCGTGGCGGGCATCCACGAGATCGGCGGCAGCATCCTGGGCTCATCCCGGGGTGCGCAGGATATCATGGAGATCGTGGACGCCATTGAACGCCTGAACCTCAATGTCATGTTCTTCATCGGCGGGGACGGCACCCTGAAGGCCGCTTCGGCCGTGGCGCGGGAGATCATGTCCCGCAATTACAAATGCGCCGTGATCGGCATCCCCAAGACCATCGACAACGACATCAATTACGTATCCAAGACCTTCGGCTTCGATACGGCCGTGAAGGAGGCCAAGAAGGTGATCCAGTGCGCCCATAACGAGGCCACCGGGGCACCGGGCGGCATCGGCCTGGTAAAGCTCATGGGCCGCGATTCCGGGTTCATCGCCGTCAATGCCGCCCTGGCGCAGGGCGACGCCAACTTCGTGCTGGTGCCGGAGATGGACTTCGACCTCGATGGCGAGAAGGGTTTTCTGGCCTGCCTGGAGCAACGACTGAAGGCCAGAGGCCACGCGGTGATCGTGGTGGCCGAAGGCGCCGGCACACGCTTCTTCGATGTCAAGGAGGCCCACACGGACGCCTCCGGCAATATCAAAAGCGGCGATATCGGCGTCTTCTTAAAGGAGACCATCCAGGAGTATTTCAAGGCCAAGGCCATGGAGATCAATCTCAAATACATCGACCCCAGTTATGTGATTCGCAGCGTGGAGGCCGATGCATCCGATTCCATCTTCTGCGGCATGCTGGCGCAGATGGCGGTGCATGCGGGCATGTCCGGCAAGACCGACATGCTGATCGGGGTCTGGGACAACCGCTACGTGCATATCCCCATTGCCTTGAGCGTCGGGGAACGCAAGAAGATCGATACCCACGGGCCGCTGTGGAAGAGTGTCATGGAATCCACCGGTCAGCCGGTCATGAAGAATTGAGGCCCTATTTCAGCTTGTAAAGGAGACCATATGGCTGAAACGTACGATGACGAAATTGTTGACCTCACCGATCTGATGGAGGAGGGTGAGCCGGCGAAGAAACAGCACAAGGCCGAACAGACGTCCATCGAAAAACATTCGGTGCGCGAACCGGAAAGTTTCGATCTCGGCAAGGAGATCTCCCTGGACGAAGAACTCATGCTCGATACCGAATCAGCACCCGCAGCCGAGGAAAAAATGGCGCCTGAAACACCGGCCGAGGAACCCCTGCCCGAAGAACCATCCAAGGAGCTTCCGGTGATGGAACCGCCGGCGGGCAGCGATGATCTCGACGCCCTGGCCAAGGAACCGGCCCAGCCGCCCGAAACACTGCCCGACTTCTCGGCTCCGGATGAGCTGTCCCTTGAAGAACCCGAGTCCAAGGAACAACCCCCCTCGATTATGAAAACCCGTACGCCGCCCAGTGTGTCCCCGGTTTTCGACGCCTTCTTCAAGGAGACCATTGAGGAGGTCACGCTCGAGACCACTCTTGGAGCATCCGAACCCATACCGGCCCGGAAGAAAATGGTGCTGGAAGAGGTGCTGGAACGGGCCGATACCCTTGAACCCGAGGAGGCTGCCCCGACCATCGAGACCGCCGAACCGCCGGCTCCCGAAGCACCGACCGAGACCCTGCCGCCCATTGAAAGTGACGCCATAGTCCAGCCTGTCATCCCGGAGGTGACCCCAGCTCCGGCGGCGCCCCCGATCACGCCGCCCCAGGAGGTGCCCGAGGAGCTCCGCCAGGAGATGGAGGCCAAGGTGCAGGCCGCGGCCGAGCAGCTCAAGGCCGAGGTCCCGGCCCTGCTGGAGGGCATCGTGCGGCCCGTGATGGACGACCTCATCCGCGAGATCACGCAGACCACGCGCGACATCCTGCCCGGCATCGTCGAAAAGATCATCCGCGAGGAGATCGAGAAGCTCAAGAAGCTCGACTGAAAAGATCGATCATCCTCCGTGCTTACGCGCCCATGTTCCCGCCTTCCGGGGGCATGGGTGCTTGCCTTTTTGCGTCTGGAGAAAAACATCAGTCCATGCTATGAAAACAGGGAGTTTCCAAGAGAGGAGTGCGCAATGCTGGACAAGGAATACGATCCGAAGGATATCGAACCGAAGTGGTATGATTTCTGGCTCAACAAAAAGCTCTTTCACGCCGACGCCCAGGACTCCGGGCGCCCGTCTTTCAGTATCGTTATTCCGCCGCCCAACATCACCGGCGTCCTGCACATGGGCCATGCCCTGAACAACACCCTGCAGGATATCCTGGTCCGCTATAAGCGCATGGACGGCTACAACACGTTGTGGATGCCGGGCACGGATCATGCCGGGATCGCCACCCAGAACGTGGTGGAGCGGCACCTGGCCGAGAAAGGCACCTCGCGTCACGCCCTGGGCCGCGAAGAATTCATCGCCGAGGTCTGGCGCTGGCGCGAGAAGCACGGCAACATCATCATCGGCCAGCTCAAGCGCCTGGGCGCCTCCTGCGACTGGGAGCGCCTGCGCTTCACCATGGACGAAGGGCTGTCCCAGGCGGTCAAAAAGGTTTTTGTCACGCTCTATAACGAAGGGCTCATTTTTCGTAGCGACTACATCGTGAACTGGTGTCCGCGCTGCCACAGCGCCCTGTCCGACCTGGAGGTCGAGCACGAGGACGAAAACGGCTTCCTCTGGCACATCCGCTACCCCAAGGCGGACGGCACGGACGGGGTGGTGGTGGCCACCACACGTCCCGAAACCATGCTGGGCGATACCGCCGTGGCGGTCAATCCCGAGGACGAACGCTATGCCGGCATGATCGGCCAGGAGGTCATCCTGCCTATCCTGAAGCGCCCGATCAAGATCATCGCCGACAATGTGGTAGACAAGGAGTTCGGCACCGGCGCGGTCAAGATCACGCCCGCGCACGACCTGAATGACTATGAAATGAGCCTGCGCCACGGCCTGGAAGTCATCGTGGTCATCGACGAATCCGGGGTCATGAACCAGCACGCCGGGCCGTATGCCGGCATGGACCGCTTCGCGTGCCGGCATCAGCTCGAGCAGGATCTGCAGGAGCAGGGCTACCTCGTGGACAAGACCCCCTACAAGGTGCCGGTCGGCAAGTGCTACCGCTGCAAGACGGTCATCGAGCCCTACCTCTCCAAGCAGTGGTTCGTGGCCGCCAAGCCGCTGGCCGAAAAGGCCATCGCGGCAGTCAAGGAGGGTGACACCCGCATCATCCCGCCCCAGTGGGAGAAGACCTACTACGAGTGGATGAACAACATCCGCGACTGGTGCATATCGCGCCAGATCTGGTGGGGTCACCGCATTCCGGCCTGGTTCTGCGAGAACTGCGGCGGGGTTACGGTCAGCGAGACCGAACCCGGAGTCTGCTGCCACTGCAAATCCGACAAGATCCGGCAGGACACCGACGTGCTCGACACCTGGTTCTCTTCCGGCCTGTGGCCGTTTTCCACCATGGGCTGGCCCGAGGACACGCCGGAGCTCAAGCGCTTCTACCCCACCTCGGTGCTGGTCACCGGGTTCGATATCCTGTTCTTCTGGGTGGCGCGCATGATGATGATGGGCATCAAATTCATGGGCGATGTGCCCTTCAAGGACGTGTACCTGCATGCCCTGGTGCGCGACGAGCACGGGCAGAAGATGAGCAAGTCCAAGGGCAACATCGTGGACCCCTTGATCGAGATGGAGCGCTTCGGGGCGGACGCCTTCCGCTTTGCGCTCACGGCCTTCGCCGCCATGGGCAGAGACGTGCGCATCAGCGAAAAGCGCGTACAGGGCTATCGCTTCTTCATCAACAAGATCTGGAACGCGGGCCGCTTCGTGCTGTCTAACCTGGGACCGGACTTCGATCCTGACGCCATCGCGCGCAAGGACCTGACGCTGGGCATCGCCGACAAATGGATCCTCACCGAACTTGGCCGCGCCATCGCAGGCACCCGGGACGCCCTGGACTCCTACCGCTTCAACGACGCGGCCGAAACCATCTATCACTTCACCTGGCATACCTTCTGCGACTGGTATATCGAGCTGGCCAAGCCCATGCTGGAGGGCGCTAGCGCGGCCACCACGCGCTGGGTGCTCTGGTACGTGCTCAAGAACATCCTCGAACTGGCGCATCCCATCATCCCGTTCATGACCGAGGAGATCTGGCAGATCCTGCCGGGCGCCAAGGGGGTCTCCATCGTCGTGGCGCCCTACCCCAAGACGGACGATGGCCTCAACTTCCCGGATGAGGACCGGGGCATGAACATCCTGCTGGAACTCATCTCAGGCATCCGCAGCATTCGCGGCGAGTCCAACATCCCTCCCGGGCTGGAGCTAAACGTGATCCTGAAAGCAGAAGCCCCGGAGGTCAGACAGATCGTCCAGGGGCACATGGATTATGTACGGCGCCTGGCGCGGGTCAAGGACGTAAGCTTCATGGCCGAAGGCCAGACGCGCCCCCCAAAGACCGCCTTTGCCGTGACCGCGGACATGGAGATCTACGTACCCTTGGAAGGCGTGATCGACATCGCCAAGGAGCAGGAGCGGCTGGCCAAACAGGCCAAGACCGTCAAGGCCGATCTGGAGGTCAGGCTCAAGAAACTATCCAACAAGGGCTTCTTAGAAAAGGCCGATCCCGAGGTCGTGGAGGAGCAGCGCCAGATCAAGGCCGAGCTCGAATTCAAGCTGGAGCGGCTGGAAAAAGCGCTGGCCCTGCTTGAGGCGTGATCGATCTCACCGGACTCAAGCTGGTTCGCGAATATATCGAGCTCGATATGGTCGACTCGACCAATCGCTATGCCCTGGATGCCGCATGGGCGGGGCTCCTGATCACGGCCCGTGAACAGACCGCGGGCCGGGGACGCCAGGGCCGGAGTTGGTTTTCCCCCCCGGGCGAAAACATCTACATGACGCTCACGCTTCAGGCTCCCGACCCGCGCTTTTGCATCGTGGCCGGGGTGGCGGTACGCGCGGCCCTGGCCGGCCTATTGGGCAATGTGGAACTCAAAATCAAATGGCCGAACGATATCCTGGTCATGGGCCGCAAGGTCTGCGGCATCCTGTGCGAGGCGCGCGGGGGGGTGTCCGCCATCGGTATCGGGGTGAACGTCGACCAAACCGACTGGCCGGATGAGCTGCATGACACCGCCACGTCCCTCAAGCTCGCCACCGGGAAAACTTTCGTCCGCGATGAGGTCATCCAGGCGGCTGTTCAAAGCCTCGATCATTGGTTCGGTATCTACCATGCCGATGGATTCGAACCGGTGAGGCAGGCTTTCCTGGAACACAGCCTCTGTGTGGGGCAAACGGCGCGACTGGAAGATGGAATGCCTTGCGTGATCAGGGATCTCACCTCGGAAGGATTTCTGGAGGTGGAGGTGGAGGGCGTCAGACGCATTATCGTAAGCGGCGATGTCCGATTGGACCGCTCGAGATTACGGCATGCATGAGCGCCCTCGGGTAATTATCAATGCCGACGACCTGGGTTTGAGCCCCCAGATCAATGCCGGGATCTTCAAGGGTGTCGAGGCGGGCGTGGTAACTGACGTCTCGGTGATGTCCAAGGCTCCGTTCGTACGTGAAGCGGCCGCACGCTTAAAATCCTATGGGATTGCTTCCGCCGGCATCCATATCGACCTGGACGGCCTCCTGGGCTGGAGTTCGCCAGGCCGGGAGCGCTACAATCGTTCTGAGCTTCAGAGGCGCTTCGAGCAAAGCGCGTTCCATAAGACGCTCGCAACCGAGGCCCGCGACCAGATCGAAAAGTTCCTCGGTCTGGGGCTCATACCGAGCCACATCGACGCGCATCATCATGTGCACGGCTTCCCGGTGGTGTTTGCCATCATCCTCAAGCTGATGGGGCAATACGTTATCCCGGCCATGCGATTCAGCCGCTCCGGCTACTCCCTGCCCACCCGTGAAGATATCCCCTGGACGAGCGTTACAGCCGTCGACATGGAAGCGAAGCTGCGGGCGCATGGAATCCTGTACTGCGACAACATGCTGGAGGGAACCGGCCTGATCGGCCATGCCGGACCGGGCACGACCGAGATCGTAGCCCATCCCGGTCTGGGCGGGGATGCGTGGCGGGATGAAGAGCTCAAGACATTGTTGACGCTCGGATCGTCCGCGATCCGTGAACGCTTCGATCTGATCTCTTATCTGGACCTTCAGCCGGCATTCAAGGACTGACGGTCCAGGGCGGCATTGCGGTAGTAGAGCAGGATGTCGGTGAAGACCATGGCGCCGTTGAGGGCATAAAGAAAGACGACCCAGTCCAAGTTATAGAACAGCTTGTGAAATATCCCCGATATATATCCGGCAAGGATGATGAAAAGGAAGAAGAGGCTCTTGCCCTTGGCCGTGCGTGATGTGTAAGACTTGTATACGGCCGGCGGCCAGGCCGCGCCGAAACAGACGAGCATGATGACCTCGAAGATACTCATGGCTTTATCCCCTTTGCGCTGAACTAAAAAAATCCCCCTTGTCGCCAAGGGGGATCGGTGTGTCTTTTAAGATATGACCTTTTATGGTTATCCGACCGTGCCCGCCATCTTGAAGATCGGCAGGTACATGGCGATCACCACGCCGCCGATGACGGTGCCCAGGAATACCATGAGCAGCGGTTCCAGGGCTGAGGTCAAGGCCTCGACCGCGGTGTCCACCTCTTCATCATAGAAATCGGCGATCTTGGCGAGCATATTGTCCAAAGCGCCGGTAGCCTCGCCCACCGCCACCATCTGGACCACCATGGAGGGGAACAGGCCGGTGGCGTCGAGCGGATCGGCCATGGGCTTGCCCTCGCTGATGGCCGAACGCACGGAGCGGATGCCTTCCTCGATGACCATGTTGCCCGAGGTCCTGGAGGTAATTTCCAGGGCGTCCATGATGGGTACGCCCGAGGAGATCATGGTGGAAAGCGTGCGGGAGAATTTCGCCACCGCAACCTTCTTGAGCAAAACGCCGAAGACCGGGAGCTTCAAGGCCAGCTTGTCCAACTGGTAGCGGCTCTTGGGCTGTTTGCGGGCATAGATGAAGACGAAGACTAAGGCTACGATGACGCCGATGATCAACCACCAGAACTTGATGAAGACATTGCTCAGGTTGACCACGAACTGGGTGGGAGCCGGCAGGGTGCCGCCGAACTCGATGAACATTTCGCTGAAGGTCGGGATAACGAACCACAACAGGATGCCCACCACGATAAAGGCCACGGCCAGGACGATGGACGGATAGGTCATGGCACCCTTGACCTTGGCCTTGAGGGCCTCGGCCTTTTCCATGTACTGGGCCAGACGATTCAGGATCGTGTCCAGAACGCCGCCGATCTCGCCGGCCGCCACGAGGTTGACGAACAAGTTGTCGAAGATGGCGGGGTGCTTCTTCAGGGCATCGGCAAAGGTCGACCCGCTTTCGACATCCTGTTTGATGGTGGTCAGGATACGCTTGAAGTTGGGGTTGTCATGCTGGGTAGCCAGGATTTCAAGGCACTGCACCAGCGGCAGTCCGGCATTGATCATGGTGGCGAACTGGCGGGTGAAAACCACGATATCCTTGTTCTTGATGCGCTTGCCGCCGAACAGGGAGATTGCCTTGGGTTTGGCCTTGACCTTGCTGGGGGTGATACGCTGGCGCCTCAAGACCATGGCAGCGGCGGCCTTTGTCTCCGCCTCGATCTCACCCTTGCGGGTACTGCCGTCGGCCAGTTTGCCTTCCCACTGGAATAGGGGCATAGTTTATCTCCTCTCGCTCGCGCCTGAGCCACGTTGCGAGCTCGGCGTGGCCATCATCTGGCGCAATTCGTCCGGATCGACCGACCAGCCCAGGGCGTCTTCCAGGGAGATCAACTTCTTGCTGAAGAGGTTATAGAGGGACTGATTCATGGTCTGCATGCCGTGTTTGGATTGTCCGACCTGCATCTGGGAGTAGATCTGGTGGATCTTGTCTTCCCGGATGAGGTTGCGGATGGCGGGCGTGGTCAGCATAACCTCGGCCGCCAGAACCCGGCCTTTGCCGTCCGCGCGGGGGATAAGCTGCTGGGCGATGACGCCCTCGAGCACGAAGGCCAGCTGGGCCCGCACCTGAGACTGCTGGTGGGCCGGGAAGGCATCGATGACCCGGTTGACGGTCTGGACCGCCGAGTTGGTGTGCAACGTGGCGAACACCAAATGTCCGGTCTCGGAGATGGTCAAGGCGGCCTGCATGGTCTCAAGATCACGCATCTCGCCGATGAAGACCACGTCAGGGTCCTGGCGCAGGATATATTTCAGGGCATTGACGAAATTCTTCGTGTCCGCCCCGATCTCGCGCTGGTTGACCAGACAGCCTTTGTGTTTATGCACGAATTCGATGGGGTCCTCAATGGTGACGATATGGTTGTGGCGTTCCTTGTTGATCTTGTCCAGGAAACTGGCCAGGGTCGTGGACTTGCCGCTGCCGGTCGGTCCGGTGACCAGGATCATGCCGCGGGGGTACGAGGTAACCTTACCAACGATGTTGGGCAACCCCAAGCTTTCCAGGGGAAAGATCTCATAGGGTATCATCCGGAAGACACCGGCCGGCGCGCCGCGCTGTACGAAGATGTTGCCCCTGAAACGGGCCAGGCCCTTGATGCCGAAGGAGAAGTCAAGCTCGAGCTCTTCCTCGAAACGGTGCTTCTGCACTTCGGTCAGGAGGGAGTAGAGCAGCTGCCTTGTATCAGGCGCCCCCAGGATGGGCTCATCCATGGGGACCAGTTCACCCCTGACCCGGATCTGGGGAGGCGACCCGGTCGTGATATGCAGATCCGAGGCCCCTTTTTCCACCATCTTCTTGAGCATGTCATATATGTTCGTTTCCAAATGTACCTCCCGCCTAGTCGGCCATTGTGGTTCTGAGCACCTCGGCCACCGAGGTAACGCCCTGGGCAACCTTTGTCAGGCCGCTCTGCCGCAGGGTTTTCATCCCCTGGTTAATGGCCTCTTTCTTGATTTCGCTGCCGGATGCCCCCATGAGCACGAGCTCCTTGATCGGATCATTGACCGTCATGACCTCATAGAGCGCGATCCGGCCCTTGAACCCGGTGTTGTTGCACATCGTGCAACCCTGCCCAATCGAACATACCACGTTCTTGGCCTCTTCCGGGTCCATGCCCATTTGAATGAGGGTCTCCTTGGAGATGTCGTCCGTGGTCGAGCAGTGGGGGCAGATCTTGCGGGCCAACCGTTGCGCCACGATGAGATTGACCGATGACGCCACCAAGAACGGCTCGATACCCATGTTCAGAAGCCGGTTGATGGTCGATGGCGCGTCGTTGGTATGCAGCGTGGAGAGCACCAAGTGACCGGTCAGGGCGGCCTTGATGCCGATCTCGGCCGTCTCGAAGTCACGGATCTCGCCCACCAGGATAATGTCCGGGTCCTGCCGCAGGAAAGAGCGCAGGGAAGCCGCAAAGGTTAACCCGATCTCCTCATGCATCTGTACCTGGTTGACGCCGGCCAGATCGAACTCGACCGGGTCTTCGGCCGTGGAGATGTTGGTCTCGATCTTGTTGAGCTCCGAGATGGCGGAATACAGGGTGGTGGTTTTGCCGCTCCCGGTCGGTCCCGTGACCAGCACCATGCCCCAGGGTTTGTAGATGCCTTCCTTGAAATGCATCAGGGCTTCTTCCTCGAAGCCCAGCTTGGTCATGTCCAGCTGGAGGCTGGATTTGTCCAGGATACGCATAACCACTTTTTCACCGAAGAGCGTCGGCAGGACCGAGACGCGGAATTCCACCTCGCGTCCGCCCTGGATGCGCAGCTTGATGCGGCCGTCCTGGGGCAGCCGCCGTTCGGCGATGTCCAGTTTGGACATGATCTTGAGGCGGCTGATAATGGCGTTCTTGAGCCGCATGGGCGGCTTCATGACTTCCTGCAGCATGCCGTCGATGCGGAAACGGATGCGCATGAACTTCTCGTAGGGTTCGATGTGGATATCGCTGGCGCCCTTCTTGATGGCATCAATCAGGATCAGGTTGCACAGCTTGATGACCGGGGCCTCTTCGGCCTCCTTTTCCATGGCGCCGACCGAGACCTCGTCCATGCCCTCGGCCAGTTCGATGGACCCGTCTTCCTCCTCCATGGTGGCCAAGGCCTCGCCCAGGGAGGCCGAATTGTCATAGAAATGGTCGATGGCCCACTTGAGCGACTCCTCGGAGGTCACGTAGACCTCGATGGAATAACCGGTCAAAAATTTCAGATCGTCGACGGCAAAGATATTGGCCGGATCGGTCATGGCCACCTTGAGCGTCGAGCCCTGGCGTTCGAAGGGAATGGCCATATACTTCTGGACCACGTTCAAGGGCACCAGCTTGACGGTTTCCTGATCAGGGTGGACCGTCTTGAGCACGATGGCCGGAAGGCCATATTGCTGGCCGAGGAATTCGACCAACTGCTCTTCCGAAAGGTACCCCAGTTTTACCAGTTGCGAACCCAAGCGGGTGCCGCTGGCCTTCTGCGCCCTCTGGGCTTCGACGAGCTGGTCTTGGGTGATGAGTGCGTTCCGGACTAACCTTTCTCCAATGCGTTCGTTCGCCATACCACTCCTTGGATAAGTCTATCGGCAGCCGCAAATTGCGACTTTAATTGCAAATCCAAAGCCTTTGAGCCTGCGTTTTAAAAGCCCAGGGATATCGGTTTCCCATCCCCGCCGCGGAGGAGAAAAACCAGAACGGCACGCCCGGCAGTACCCGGAAAAACACAAGCCCCCATGGTCATGCCTAGGCCAGGCCGAGTTCGCTATCGATGTCGGCCATGGCCGACAGGGATATTTGTACGAATTCAGGCAGGTCAAGCCCCACCTTTTCGCACAGCATGATATGCTCGCGGTTCACCGTACGGGCGAAGTGCGCCTCTTTCATACGTTTGACCACCGAAGACGGCTTCACGCTTTTGAGGCGTTTGTCCGGGTATACCAGGGCCACCGCGACGATAAGGCCGGTGATGGTCTCCCCGGCCGTCAACGCGAAATCGATCGGCGCGCACCGCTTGAGCCCCAAATTTTCGGCATTGTGGGCCTTGATGGCATCGCTGATCTCCGGGGGTATTCCCAGACCTTGCAGGATCTCGGCCGTCAGAAGTCCATGGCGCGCCATATCGTCCTTGGTGGCGCTATAGTCAAGGTCGTGCAGAAGGCCCGCCAGTCCCCAGGTATCTTCATCGAATCCGAGCCGCTTGGCCAGATGGCGCATCACCGCCTCGGTGGCCAGGCAATGTTTCTTCAGATTATCCTGTTCGATATGATCCGCCAGAAGCTTAAGCGCCGCATCCCTGTCCATATATTCCCCTTCAAGTATCGCCGGTGGGCTTGTTCCCGGACCTCGCCGCCAGCGATATCACCGTCCCCGGACGCGGGCGCTTTTTCTCTCCCGATACCGGCGCCGGTGCCGATTGTCGCCCGGGCACCGCTTGTATCATGACCGGCACGCCGTCCATGGTGAAGGCCTCTCCGTCGATCTGTTCCTCTCTCAAGATCCAGGTAAGGTTCTGGGGCGGAAAGGTGAGCAGCAGAATGTCGACCTGGTACCAGCGTGGCTTCCGGTCGGCTTCATAGCCTTCAATCCGGCCGTATACGGAAGGCTTGCCGTCTATTGAGATCGCCACCACTTCACCGATTGCCCGCACGCACAACCCATATCACAACCATGGGGGCATGACAACCACGGGCCGTCTCCTTTCAATTATCTTATTTTATTAAGTATTTCCGGCAACCAGCCCGCCGCCGGACCATCTCCCGGGAAAAGGTCTAATATTTAGAACTCTTGCCGACGATAAGGATGTTACTGGGGGCAAGTGTTCCCTTGAGATGCTTTGAAGACCTGTGCTATAACGTAACGAACACAAAGCAAAGGGCCGGCATGAAGGAAGACATACTCTTCGTAGATGACGAGGATTTCATTTTAAACCTTGCGGAGCGCATTTTTAACGACCGGGGCATCGAGATCCTGACCACCAGCAACCCGAGCGAGGCTCTCAATCTGGTCAAGGAACACGAGATCGCGGTACTGGTCTCCGACAACATGATGCCGCACATGACCGGCATCGAGCTCTTATCACGCGTTAAGGTCCTCTCGCCCGATACGGTCAATATCCTGATGACCGGCTATGCCAGCCTCCAGACCGCCATCGACGCTATAAACAAGGCCGAGGCCTTCCGCTTCGTGGTCAAACCCTGGGACAATTTTGCCCTGATCGAGATGGTGGAGGACGCTTTTCAGCGCTATCGGCTGAAGAAATCGATCCGCGTGGGCGATGAAGGCACCATGCTGTCCCTGATTCATGCCCTGGAGCTCAAGGACCCGTATACCAAAGGCCATTCCGAACGGGTGGCCGAGTATGCCCTGGCGATCGCCAAGTCCGTCGCGATCCCGGAAGAACGCATGACGGCCATCAAATACGGCAGTTGGCTGCACGACTGCGGCAAGATCGGCATCTCGGAGACTATCCTGCACGGCGAGGGACCGCTGGACGAGGCTGAGATGCATATCATCAAGAACCACCCGCTGTGGGGGGCCGATGTCGTCAAGGATGCCAGGCTTTCGGACACCACGGTCAACATTATCCTTTCCCACCACGAACGCTATGACGGCCAAGGCTATCCGTTCGGCATCAAAGGCAGCGCCATACCGCTGGAGGCGCGTATCGTAGCCGTGGCCGATGTCTATGACGCCCTGACCACGCAACGATCATACCGCGGGGCGTACAGCGTTGATGACGCCCTGGCGATCCTGTCATCCATGAAAGAAAACGTCCTGGACCCCGTGATTGTCGATGCCTTTGTAGAGATCATTCGCGTCTACGGCCCGCCCTGCGCGGCGGAGAACCCTGAGGTCTGAAGGCCTCGCGGCGGCCGTCCGGCAAGGCCCCGTCACCTGGCGCCGTAAAATGTACGGCCGGATCTAAAACGGAATATCGTCGAAGCCCTCGGGCTCGGCAGCCCCGCCTTGTACGCCTTCGGATATGTCACGCGGCTCGCCGCCTTCCTTGGGGCTTAAGATCTGCATGCCGCCCGCGATAATTTCGGTGATATAGCGCTTGTTGCCGTCCTTGTCGTCCCATGAACGCGACTGGATACGGCCTTCCACATAGACCAGCTTGCCCTTGGACAGGAGCTTGGCGCAGTTTTCGGCCAGCTTGCCCCAGGTGACGATGCGGTGCCACTCCGTGCGCTCCTGGCGCTCGCCGCCCTGGTCCACCCAGCTTTCGTCCGTGGCCATGGTGAAATTCGTAACGGCCCGGCCGCTGGGGGTGAACCTCATCTCCGGGTCTTTGCCCAGTCTCCCGATCAGCATTACTTTATTGAGCGATCCCGCCATAGCGCCTCCTGAAGATTCTTAAGGAAACCTACCCAACTTTACCCGGACAAGTCAAGGTTTTAATCCTTGGAAGAGCGCTTGACAAAGGCCGCACTCCGCTGTCGTTTTCGCGGCGAATCAAGCTTTAGGAAACCCCGCCGGAGACCAAGGCCGGGCCTGGGAATGGCGGCTTGACTTTTGGGGTCGAGTCAAGTACATCTCTCCCGTATGCCCTTAACAAAGAGCCTGCACAAGGCGAAGTGATGATTACTGATATCCTCTACCGCTGTCCCCACTGCGCCGCCTTTGACTGGATGGATGCGCACGCGACCTGCACGAACTGCGGGGCACACCTTAAGCTCGTCTCGCGCACGCATGTAGCCATAAACGGCGAACTGCGGACGGTCGGCGCGTGGTACGACATGATTCAGGCCCAGGCCCTGCCGAGACCCGCCGCAACCCCGATCCTGAAGAGCAAACGCGTGCGGCTCTCCGAAGAGGAGGCCCGCGGGCGCTACCTCGGTTTCGCGGGCATGCGCGCCACCCACTATGCACGCCGGCCCGTCGAGACCGGCATCCTGACCCTGTGGCCCGACCGGCTCGTCTTCTCCGGAGCGCACACCCCTCTTGCGCTTCCGATCGCCACGATCACCTCGCTGACCATCGAGTCCGACACCTTGATCGTAGTCGTGAAGGACAGGCCCCCGCTCTTCTTCGATTTCCTGGAGGAATCGGGGAAGAAGTGGGAGGACTGCGTCCGCAAGGCTATGGCGGGGGTGCATGCGGACAGGATCATCGAGTTCTACCCCCGCGTGCGATTCGCGCACGATTACCTGAAGGCCCCACGGATCGCCAAGGGGCATATGCAGTTGAGAGTGCCCGTACACCGGACATATAAGCGCGACTCCAGCACCTTGTTCCTCGTCCTGCGCAAGCTCATCAAGGGCCTTATCAAGCTCCTGTTCCCCGTAAAGGTCGAGGGGATTGAGAACATCCCGGCCTTCGGCCCGGCCATCGTGCTGCCCAACCATTGTTCCTTCCTGGATTCCGTCATCCTGGGCACGTTCAGCCGGCGTATCATCTGGTTCATGGCCAAGAACTCCGAGATGCGCAAACCCATCATGAAGTACCTCCTGACCAAGGCCGGCGCGTTTCCGGTGCGGCGCTACACCACGGACCCAAGCGCGGTGCGCAACGCCGTGCGCGTAGTCCAGGAGGGCCATGTCTTGGGCATATTCCCCGAAGGCGAACGCTGCTGGGACAACCGCCTGCTGCCCTATAAATTCGGCACGCTGCGTCTTCTGCTGGCCATGGGCCGTCCCGTGATCCCGGTGGGAATTTCCGGGGCCTATGCCCTCATGCCGCGCTGGACCTCCTCGATCAAGCGCGTGACCGTGACCATCCGCATCGGGGAACCGATCATGCTGGGTCATATCCCCATTCCCATGCAGACCCTCTCGGACGTCGAGCAGGCGCGAGACAGCCTACGCCGGGCCATGCAGAACCTCATCGGGGCCGGCGTATGAGCTTCGTGCGTATCATCCCCTTGGGCGGGGTGCGGGAATTCGGCCTCAACTCCACGGTCATCGAGACCAGCCGCGGGTCGATCATCATCGACGCCGGGTTGATGTTCCCGCGCTACACCTTGACCGGTATCGACCAGATCGTCCCGGATTTCCGCTATGTCATCGACAACCAGGAGGCCTTCCAGGGCATCGTGCTCACGCACGGCCACGAAGACCATATCGGGGCCCTGCCATACCTTTTGAAGGATGCGCCCATCCCGGTTTATGCGCACCCCTTCACGCTCGAGCTCGTCAAGCGCAAGCTCCGTGAGTTCGATCTGGACGGCCGCGTGGACCTTCAGGAATTAAACGAAGGCCGGGGCGTCACGCTAGCCGGCATGCGGATCGAACCGATCCCGGTGGTGCATTCCACGGTGGGCTGCATCTCCCTGGTGCTCACCACCTCGCAGGGCTTGATCGTGCATTCCGGAGATTTCCGCTTTGCGCCCGGCGGCTTCGCCGACCTGGGGAAGGTGCGGCTCTTCATGTGCGAGAGCACCAACGCCGAGAAAGACCCCAAGGGCCGCGACGAAGACAAAATCCTAGCCAATATCGATGACATCGTGCGTCAGACCTCCGGGGCCGTGGTGATTTCGACCTTTTCCAGCCATGTGCAGCGCATTCAGCGCCTCTATGACATCGCGCAGCGCCATGACCGCCGGGTGGCCATCATCGGCCGCAGCATGCACGAGGTGGTGGAGATCGCCGGTGAAAAAGGGTTCATGCGCCTGGACCCGGCCCGCCTTGTCGACGCCGAACTCGTGAACGCCACGGACCGCGGTAGGCTCATGATCATCTGCACCGGCGCCCAGGGCGAGATCTATTCAGCCCTGTCCCTGATCTCGCGCGGGTGGCACAAGTTCAAGGTCAGGGAGGGGGACAGCGTCATCGTCTCGGCCCGCGTGATTCCCGGCAACGAATATGCCATCGGGCGCTGCATCGATCAGCTGATCGAGTTTGGAGCCAAGGTGTTCTACGCCGAGAACTCCGAGGTGCATGCCACGGGGCATGCCACGCATGACGAGATCGCCAAGGCCCTGGATCAGCTCCAACCAGAGATCGTCATGCCCATCCACGGCGAGCTGCGCCATATGAAGGCCCTGGCCGATCTGGCCGCTGACCAGGGCACGCCGGAGATCCTCATGTCCAAGCCCGGACAGGTCTGGACCCTGGAACAGGATGGGGTGCGTTTAAGCGGCGAGGCGCCGCACGGCAAGTGCTTCGTGGACGGCGAGCTGACCGGCGACCTCAAGGACATGGTCTTAAGGGACCGGCGGCATATCTCGGAAGGCGGACTTATCGTGGCCTTCGCGGTCATCGAGGCCGCCACCGGGGCCGTGGCTTTCGGCCCTGACGTCATGGGCAAGGGCGTAGTGCCGGCCCCCATGGAGCCGGAGATCATGGATGAGCTCAGGCGCAAGGCCGGCGAGGTCCTGCATGCCTCCTTACGGGGCGATCTGGATATCCCGGGCATCCAGAGCCTCCTCAAGGAGGAGCTCGGACGCTGCCTGAAGGCACGCCTAGGCAAGAAGCCCATGATCATCCCGATCATCATGGAGATCTGATGAAGATTTTTAAGCTTGTGCCGGTTCACGCACTGAGGGTACTATAGCCCCGATGCCGAAGAAATCCTCGCCCCCCATCGACAAGCAGCAGGTCATTGCGCTTGGCTTGGGCGCCCTGGGTCTGTTCCTGATCCTGGCGCTGGTCTCGTATTCCGCAAGCGATCCCGGCTTCTCGCATGCCACCAGGACCGAGCAGATCAACAACTGGATGGGCCTGGTGGGGGCGTATATCGCCGACGGCCTGATCGTGCTGCTGGGCTTAGGCGCGGCCGCTATCCCGCTCTTCTTCGCCGAGTACGCCTACCTGATCTTCCGGCGGCGTGAAATCCACTGGATCAAGCTCTTGTCGAGCTTCATCATCCTGTTCGTGTTTTTAAGCCTGCTGGGGGTCTTCTTCGGTGAAAGCGCCGTCCTGGGCGGTGCCGTAAAGGCCGGCGGCGCTCTCGGCGCCGTAGTCGGCAAGGGCCTGAAGGCCTATCTGAATCCCTGGGGGGCGCTCATCCTGCTGCTCACCATGCTCTTAGCCGCCCTCATGCTGGGCTACGACATGGAGCGCCTCGTAAACCTGGCCAGGGGACTGCTGATCCTGGAGAGAAAAGAGAAGCCCCGCTCGCGCGCAGCGGTGGCCGCCGCGCCCGGCGCGCCGGCGATCATCGCCGCCGGCGGCGAAGAAAAGGCCGAGCGCAGAAAGAAGAAAGAACCGCAGATCTCCCGCCTGCAGGACGACGATTTGGACGAGGTCAAGGAAATCCCCATCCAGGCGCGATTGGGGTTCATCGACGATTACCAGCTGCCGCCGCGCCAACTCCTCAAGGAACCGGAAAGCACGGCGCGCTCCATCACGCCCAAGGAGCTCAAGGCCAACGCCGAGCTCATCACCACTAAGCTTAAGGACTTCGGCGTGGACGGCGAGATCCTCGAGATCAAGCCCGGCCCGTTGATCACCATGTACGAGTTCACGCCTGCGCCCGGCATCAAGATCAACAAGATCGTCAACCTGGCCGATGACCTGGCCATGGCCTTGAAGGCCTCGCCCGTGCGGGTGGTGGCCCCCATCCCCAACAAAAACGCCGTGGGCATCGAGATCCCCAACCGCACGCGCGAGATCGTGTACCTGCGCAATATCCTGTCCAGCAAGGCCTTCCTGTCATCGCAGGCGCCCCTGTCCCTGGCCCTGGGCTCGGACATTGAGGGCGGCCCGGTGGTGCAGGACCTGGCCAAGATGCCCCACCTCTTGATCGCCGGCGCCACGGGCACGGGCAAGAGCGTGGGCCTCAATACCATGATTCTGTCCCTGCTCTACCGCTGCGATCCTTCCGAGCTCAAGTTCATCATGATCGACCCCAAGCGCATCGAGCTCTCGCACTACGAGGGCATCCCGCACCTTCTGCACCCGGTGGTGACCGATCCCAAGCTGGCCCTGCCGATCCTCAAGTGGGCCGTGGCCGAGATGGAGACGCGCTACGGGCTCTTCAAGGATCTGGGCGTCAAGAGCGTGGAGTCCTTCAACCGCAAGGTCAAGGCCGACAACAAGGATGCCACCACCACGCTGGCCATGCGTTATGAGGATGAAGGCGTGCTGGGGATACTACCGCGCCTGGTGATCGTAATCGACGAGATGGCCGACCTCATGATGGTCAACCGCGAGGTGGAGGAGTATATCGCCCGGTTGGCCCAGATGGCCCGCGCCGCCGGCATGTACATGATCGTGGCCACCCAGCGGCCCTCGGTGGACGTGGTTACGGGCCTGATCAAGGCCAATTTCCCGACCCGCATCTCCTTCCGTGTCTCTTCCAAGATCGACTCGCGCACCATCCTGGACGGCTCGGGCGCCGAACAGCTCTTAGGCATGGGCGACATGCTGCTCCTGACGCCGGGCAACTCCGGCCTGGTACGCGTGCACGGGGCGTACGTCTCCGAGGACGAGGTCGACAAGGTGGTCACCTTCATCAAGGAACAGAAAGGGCCGGAATACGTCAAGGACATCGAGGAGCATATCGAGACCGTCATGGGCGTGGAGACGAACGGCAACGGCTCTAAAGTCGATGGCTATGACCCCATGTACGACGAGGCCCTGGAATTCGTCACGAATAAGGGCACGGCTTCGATTTCGCTCATCCAGCGGCGCTTCCGTATCGGCTACAACCGCGCGGCGCGCATCATCGAACAGATGGAGCATGACGGCATCCTCGGCCCGGCCGACACGGCCGGCAAACCCAGAAAGGTGTTGGTGAAGTCCTATGCCAAGGAAATGGAAGAATAGCCTCATCCTTTTGCTGGCAATCCTGCTGCCGGCCGGCGAACTCGCGGCCGTGGACGTCAAGACCGTACAGCAGCGCTATGCGCGTCACAAAGATTTTCAGGCGAGCTTCAGCCAGCAGAGCTTTCAGGTCCTAATGAACAAGGAGATAACGTTCACCGGCACCGTGGCCTACAAGAAGCCGGACCGGGCGCGCATGGATGTGACGAGCCCTCAACGGCAGATCATCACCCTCAAAGGCGCCACCGTGACCGTGACCCTGCCCGATGAGGGCACGCAGGCCATCCAGGAGGTGCCCAAGGAGATCGCCTCGCGCAACATCCTGGCCTTCATCGCGGGCCTGGGCAACATCGACCAGGACTATGCCGTCAAGGAGCAGCGGGACCACCTGGTCTTGACGCCCAAAAACGGCACGGGCGAGATCAACATCTGGATCGACGGCGACAACCTGGTCAAGCGCGTGGCCTTAACGGACGCCATGGGCAACCGCAGCGATATCAGACTCAAGGATTACCGCTTCGACGTGGGCCTCAAGGACGAATTGTTCAACCCGCCCAAGATCAACGCCAAACCATAGAGACAAGCAAGATCCTGGGGGACACTTTTACAAAAAGTGTCCCCCAGGATTCTACTCACAACTGGTTATCGGGCGAGCGGCTCTCGCCCAGGCTGGTGACGTATATGGCCGGCCGGTCCGAGACCGGGCAGACCTTTTCGCAGATGCCGCAGCCGATGCAGCGCTGAAGATCGATATGGGGCTGGTTCAAGCGTACGGTTGCACCGTCATGGTTTTTTACCGCTGCCTCCTCCAGCCAGACGGCCTTGGGCGACGTGGGGCAGACCTCCTGGCAGGCGATACAGGCCCTGGCATGGCTATGCGGCAGGCAGCGGCTCTTGTCGATCGTTGCCAGACCGATGACGACCTCCACCTTCTCGGCGCGCGTAAGGCGTTTGATGGCGCCCGTGGGGCAGACCTGGCCGCACAGGGTGCAGTTATACTCGCAGTAGCCGATGCGCGGCACTAGGCGCGGGGTCCAGACGCCTTCCAGGCCGGCCTCGAGCAAGGTCGGCTGCAGGCCGCCCGTGAGGCAGACCTTCATGCATTCCCCGCACTTGACGCAGTGCTTGAGAAACTCAGGTTCAGGCAATGCGCCCGGCGGCCGGATCAGGAGCGGGTTGGACACGGGCGGCGACAAGCGTAGAAACGGCGCCAGGAGCACCCCTGAGGCCAGAGAGGTAACGACGCCCCGCCGGGAAAGATTGAGCGGCGCACGCCGAGACAAGCGGCCGTAACCCACGGCGCTGCTTGGGCAGGGGTCGTCGCAGTCGAAGCAGATCAGGCATTCGCTGGACTTCCGACCTTGTCCCCCATCGGTTATCGCGTCGGCCTGGCAATGCGCGGCGCAGGCCCCGCACGCCGTGCAGCCCTCGCTAACCTTGATCCCTAAGATGGAAAACCGGCTTAAGATACCCAAGAGCGCGCCCAGCGGACAGAAGTAGCGGCACCAGAAGCGCTTCTGGATAAGGTTGGCCAGCAGGATCGCCAGAAAGATGAGTCCGATAAAGGCGGACTGAAGGTAGTACGGCGGATTGAATGCCAGCACCCCGCCCCGCAGGTTTTCATAGACTCCGGCCGTGAACCCGGCCCCGCCCACCGCGTCGGCCCCTGCCAGGACCGCCATGAGCACGCGGTTGAACAGGGGGTAGAGGCTCAGGGTCAAGGAGCGGATCACAATCGAGATGGGATCGAATATCCCGCTTACTTCCAGGCCGAAGAGCGAACCGGCCAGAATGACGATGAGGAGATAGTACTTCAAACGGTAGAGCCCGGCCGACACTGCCTTGCGCCGCACAGGAACCGCACCCACCAGGTTGTGGAGCGTGCCCAGGGGACAGATCCAGCCGCAGAAGACGCGGCCCAGCAGCACGGTCAATACGATGGTCGCAAGGGCCAGGAGCATGGCCTTGGGCACCGCATGGCCGGCCAGGAATGTGGTCGCCAGAATCAGCGGATCGAAATCCAGGAAGACGCGCACCGGATACCCGAGCGTATCGAACCCCTTGGACTGCGTCTGGATGAACAGGAACAAGAAGAGCAACAGGAAAAAGGCCTGGCTCGCTTTGCGCAGAAAAGACAGTTTTAAGTTTGAAGTTTTAAGTTTTAAGATAGAATCAAAAAACCTTGCAGCACGCATGGTTATCCTCACCTATTGGACTTGGTCTTTTTCTTAGTACGTAAAACTTTACACTTAAAACTATATGGTAATCTTTTTTATCTTGAGCTTCTGGAAATCCATGGTGCCCAGACCGGCCTCGTGCCCCAGCTTTACATAGCCGATATCGCCGCCGGTGAGGCCGAACAAAGTGGCGCCGAAGGCATCAACCGCCACCGGGTCTATGGAAGCCGCCACAATGCCCAGGGTCTTCACATCCCGCACGTCCCCGCCCTGGGGTCCGCCGGCCGTGAGGATGTGCACGGCGTCGAGCACGGTCAAAGTGGGCTTGATCACCCGCGCCACATCCACGAGCTTCTCGTCGATCGAAAAATGAATCCGGCCCCGCCGACCGCCCATGACGCCCATCCAGTTCTTGAATCCCAGCGTAAGCTTGGTCAGACCGTGCGTCTTGGCAATGGGCACATTGATGATCTTGTCCGCCTCCAGGATGTCCGTGTAGAGCGGCCAGGTTTTAAGGGCCTGCCCATTGATGGCCACATCCTTGAAGCGGCGCTCGTCGGTAAAGCTCACCTCGGCTCCGGCCCGGCGCGCGGCATCCGCGATGCCGCTCTGCACATAGCAGCGCCGGGCATCGTTCACGGGGTTGTCGAAGACCTTGACCTTCTTGGCCCCGGCCTCCAGACAGAGCCTTACCAAGGTGGCCACCACCACGGGGTTGGTATTGGCGGCATACTCCGGCGTGCGGTCCCAGCCGATATTGGGCTTGACCACCACGATATCGCCCTTGTTGATAAAACGTTTCATCCCGCCCATGGCCTCGATGGCCGTCTGCGTGACCTTCTGCGGCAGCGCCCCATGTGCTATCACCATATCGGGCGGTATGGCCGCGGCCAGGGTCTGCAGCTCGTAGGGCAGCATGACCCCGGCACCGGCCATGGCCGTGATCTTGAGGAACTCTCTGCGGTTCATATGCGCCCTCCCCGCTCGTGATCTTGCCCTGTATAATATCCCGGCAGCAGGGAAAAACAATCTTGCATTGCACTAAAAGATCGCCTCTATCCCCTCCCCCTTTCTCCGCACGGCAAAAGGGGTCCATGGGTTTTGCTGATCGGCTGGCCGATCAGCAAAACGTCAACCCCCCTTAGCCCCTTAAAAGGGGGTAAGGGGGCTGGGGGATTGGGGGCAATTTTCTTTACCTCGCCGTCTGGGCCTTTTCATGGTTTGCCTGGTGGATGGTGAAATCCAGGCTGTCGCCTTTGACGTCCAGGGTTACGGCTGAGCCGTCCATGATATCGCCGGCGATGAGCGCCCGGCCGAGCTTGGTCTCCAGCTCGCGCTGCAGGAAGCGTTTCAAGGGCCTGGCGCCGTAGACCGGGTCGAAGCCTTCGCGCGCGATCAGCTCCAGGGCCTTCTCGGAGAGCGTCAGCGTGATCTCGCGCTCGGCCAGCCGTTTCTTCAGGTCCTCGGTCAGGAGCAGCACGATGGCCTCGATCTCGCTTAAGGTCAGGGCCTTGAAGAGCACGATGTCGTCCACGCGGTTCAAGAACTCGGGCCGGAATTGGGCGCGCAGCTCGTTCATCACGGACGTGCGGGCCTTTTCGCTGATCTGGCCGTCCTTGCCCACGCCTTCCACCAGCTCGTGCGAGCCGATGTTGGAGGTCATGATGATGACCGTGTTCTTGAAGTCCACGGTGCGGCCGTGGCTGTCGGTCAGGCGGCCGTCGTCCAGGATCTGTAAGAGCACGTTGAACACGTCGTGATGCGCCTTTTCGATCTCGTCAAAGAGCACCACCGAGTAGGGCTTGCGCCTGACGGCCTCGGTCAGCTGGCCGCCCTCCTCGTAGCCTACGTAGCCCGGGGGCGAACCGATCAGGCGGCTGACGGTGTGCTTTTCCATGTACTCGCTCATGTCGATGCGCACCATGTTCTCCTCGGTGTCGAACAAGGCCGCGGCCAAAGTCTTGGCCAGCTCGGTCTTGCCCACCCCTGTGGGCCCTAAGAAGATGAACGAGCCGATCGGGCGCCGGGGGTCCTTGATGCCGGAGCGGGCTCTGATCACCGCGTCGGCCACGGCCTGCACGGCCTCGTCCTGGCCCACCACGCGCCGGTGCAGGACCTCGTCCAGCTTCAAGAGCTTCTCGCGCTCGCCTTCCATAAGCCGGGTGACCGGGATGCCGGTCCAGCGCGCCACGATCTCGGCGATGATGTCCTCGCTCACGTTCTCGCGCAGCATCCCCTTGGCCTCTTTATCCTCGGCCTCCTTGAGGCGCCGCTCCAGCTGCGGCAACCGACCGTGTTTGAGCTCGGCCGCCTTATTGAGGTCATAGTCGCGCTCGGCGCGCTCGATCTCCAACCGCGTCTGTTCGATCTCCTCGCGCAGCGTCCGCACGCTGTGGAGCTCTTGCTTCTCTTCCTCCCACTGCTTCTTCAAGGTTTCGGCCTGGGTCTTCAGCTCGGTAAGCTCCTCGCGCAACTCTGCGAGTCTGGCCTGGCCGGCCTTGTCGGTCTCCTTCTTGAGCGCCGCCTCCTCGATCTCCAGCTGCATGACCTTGCGCGTCACCTGGTCGAGCTCGGCCGGCATGGAATCGATCTCGGTGCGGATCATGGCGCAGGCCTCGTCCACCAGGTCGATGGCCTTGTCCGGCAGGAAGCGGTCCGAGATATAGCGGTTGGAAAGGATGGCGGCCGCCACGATGGCGCTGTCCTGGATCTTGACCCCGTGGTGCACCTCGAAGCGCTCCTTTAAGCCCCGCAGGATCGAAATGGTATCCTCCACCGTGGGCGGGTCCACCATGACGGGCTGGAAGCGCCGCTCCAAGGCCGCGTCCTTTTCGATGTACTTGCGGTACTCGTCCAAGGTGGTGGCGCCCAGGCAGTGCAGCTCGCCGCGCGCCAGCATGGGCTTGAGCATGTTGCCGGCGTCCATGGAACCTTCGGCGCGACCCGCGCCCACGATATTGTGGAGTTCATCGATGAACAACAAGATACGTCCTTCACTGGCCTTGATCTCGTTCAAGACGGCCTTCAAGCGTTCCTCGAACTCACCGCGGTACTTGGCGCCCGCCACCAGCGAGCCCATGTCCAGGGCGAAGAGGGTCTTGTCCTTCAAGCCTTCGGGCACGTCGCCCTTGACGATCCTCTGCGCCAGACCTTCGATGATGGCGGTCTTGCCTACGCCCGGCTCGCCGATCAGGACCGGGTTGTTCTTGGTCTTGCGCGATAAAATCCTGACCACGCGCCTTATCTCCTCGTCGCGGCCGATGACCGGGTCGAGCTTGCCGAGGCTGGCCTGCTTGACCAGGTCGACACCATATTTCTCCAGGGCCTCGTAGGCGTTCTCAGGGTTGGCGCTGGTCACGCGCTGGTTGCCGCGCACCGCGGTCAGGGCCGTCAAGATGCGCTCCTTATTGATATTGAACTGGGCCAGTATCCGACCGGCCGGGTGGCCCTTGCCTTCGTCCACCATGGCTAAGAGCAGGTGCTCGACCGAGACATACTCGTCCTTCAAGCGCTTGGCCTCGTCCTCGGCCTTGACCAGGAGCTTGTTCAGCCGCTGGGTGATGTAGACCTTGCCGGCCTCGGCCCCCGGGCCGGAGACACGCGCGCGCTTGCCAAGCTCCTTTTCAACCTCGGCCTTGAACGGCTCCAGGGGCACGTCCATCTTGACGAACAGGCGCGGAATCAACCCGTCTTCCTGCTCCAACAAAGCCCCCAAGAGGTGCTCGACATCGATCTCCACATGGCCGAAACGCACGGCCTTGGTCTGGGCCTCGGATAAGGCCTCCTGCGACTTCTGGGTCAAACGGTTTGCATCCATAGTATCCCTCTTCTCGATATGTTATATCACAATATTAGTTCTGTATGTCCGGGTTTTCAAGATAACCCCCTAAAGATCTCAGGCAAAAAAGATCTACCCCCCCATCCCCCCCTGAAATCATAAGGGGAGCATCAGCTCACCGGGATAGGCCGATGCGCGGAGGCCGGGGCAAAGACCGAGGTGATGTACTGGTTATGGCCGTCCTGGGGATCGGGCTGTGAACCTGGCCCGATCCCCAGGAACTTCGCCGCCGCATGCCTCACTGCGGCCAAGACACTTAGTGGTAGGTACCGGCACGGAGTGAAATCGAGCATTGCGGTGCCTACTGTATAAAGCTATAAAAAACAATGGAATACAGTGTCGATCAAGGGGCAAATAATGTTCAATGTCAAAATTCAAGATCAGGCACCTTTCTTTTTTGGCACCTTTCTTTTTTGGACAGTAGTGATGCCGGCTGATATTTTTATCACTTTACATTGAAATAAATCAGGCTTATTGTTTCTGCAGAAACACCGATAAACATATGGATGGGAGGGCTATGATGAAAGAGCTGGCGTTATCCCCATCTACGACAGCAAAAAAAAATGTTTTGTCGAAGGCCGTCATAAACACTGCCGATAACTTGGGATTCACAAAGAACAAGTTGTCTAAGGTTCTTGGACTCAGCCCCGCTACGGTTACGCGCCTATACGCACGTTCATACGATTTGTCACCTCGCAAGAAGGAATGGGACTATGGCGTCTTGCTGGTAAGACTTTTCAGATCCCTTGATGCGCTTGTGGGCGGCTCGCATGAAGACGCGCGGGCCTGGATGAACAGCGAGAATAAGGGGCTTGCGGATCAGAAGCCGGCCAATCTTGTAGAAACAACGGAGGGCCTTGTCAGTGTCGTCCATTACCTGGACACCTGCAGAGGTATCATCTAACGCCCAGGCATTCTCGGGCAAAATATGGCGCATGGTGGAATCACAATACGCAACCTCCACCTTACAATTGGTAGACACCAGGGAAGAGCACGAAATCCTCGAAGATATCCTTGAGGAAAACAAACCACCAATACCAGCCAATGCACGTGGCCTGGATTACCTGCTTTTCAGCCCTTTCAGATATGGAGCGACCGCATTATTCGGAACCCGTTTTAGGGCTGTGGGCGATCCCGGTGTTTTCTATGGGGGCGAGACGACATGCACGCTAGCATCCGAGGTTGGGTATTGGCGCTGGAAGTTCTTGCAGGACAGTGCCGGCCTGAAGCGCCTCTCGCCCTCTTTGTTCACAGCTTTCAGAGTAACCCTGGAGCACCGCGCGGTTGACCTCAGAGACAAACCATTCTCCCGTGATGCAGTTCATTGGGAACACCCCAGCGATTATTCCGCAACCCAGGAATTCGCCAGGACTGTCCGCAAGTCGGATGCGGGCATCATTATTTACAAATCCGTGCGTTGTCCGATTGCCAGTTTCTGCGCTGCCATCCTGACCCCACAGGCCTTTTCCAAGAAGAAACCAGATAACGTCACTCAATCATGGGTGCTTGTGATTGCCGATGAGGTTATATGGAATCGGAGCAATAGCGAGGAATCCTTTTCTTTGTCTTTCAATTCCTTTTCCGCAGGCATTGTTTCCTCGAAAAAATAGATCTGAGACCGAGCAGCTCAAATATAGATGTCTCAGCAGTCTAAGCACACTACCTCCACAAAAACAACCTCTTGTCTTTGCCAAGCGGCATGCGCATAGATCTCCACCGATTGACAAAAGCATATATCAAACGAAGTTCAAAAGAGGTGTGTCTTGCCAGTGGGGTTTTCAGACCGTATTAATCAGATTATGCCATTCCATATTGCCCTTTGAGAAAGATGGTGAAAGAATACGGAAACTACGGATCATTCCAGACCGGTTTTTATCGTGCGAGGTGAACCGATGAAAGAAAGGATAGCTCTGGTTGTTCTAGGCCTCATGATGCTCGCTCCGGGCTATGCGGCGGCGGGTTTTCTGGACGAGATCTTCAAGGTCCTGCAGGCGCCCAGCGTAAGCTCTTCTCAGGACGAGGGCACCGTGGTCTCCGGACTGAAGGAGGCGCTTTCGACGGGCACCGCCGTGGCGGTCAAGGCGGTGGCCAAGGAAAACGGCTATTACGGCAACGACGCCATTCAGATCCCGCTGCCCGAGAACATTCAATTGTTCGCCACGGTCCTGAAGAAAGCCGGGCTGGGCAGCGAGGTCGATGCCTTCATGCTCAGTATGAACCGTGCGGCCGAAAAAGCGGCGCCCAAGGCCAAGGACATCTTCGTGGGCGCCATCAAAGCGATGACCATCCAGGATGCCGGCCAGATCCTGGATGGCGGCGACACCGCGGCCACCGAGTATTTCAAGGCCAAGACCTCGGCGCAACTGGCCCAGGCCTTCAAGCCGGAGATTGCCGCCAGCATGAACAGCGTGGGCGTGACCCAGCACTATAAAACCTTGACGAACCAGTATTTCGCCCTGGCGCCCTTTGCCAACCGGGAGTCCCTGGATTTGGACCAGTACGTGACCGGCAAGGCCCTGGAAGGCCTTTTCTTCATGGTAGGCCAAGAGGAAAAGAAGATCCGGCAGGATCCGGCCGCGCGCACCACCGCGCTCCTGAAGCAGGTCTTTGGAAACAGGTGAGCCCTAAGTTTTAGCGGGGTTGACCCGCACCTTGATCACGGTCTTTTTTATCAGGCTGCGGCCCTGCCAGTCCAAGCACGGGGCATGGAGATCCGCAGGATACAGGATGCACACCATGCCTTTTTGGAAGGAAATCGTCGAGTAATCACCGGCGTCATAGAGGCGGAAGTCTTTTTCTTCATCAAACTCGGTCACCGGCGTGGCACCATCGATACAAGCCAACCGCAAGGTCTCATGCCCTTCGAACACGTACTGGATGTCAATATAACGCCGGTGGGCCTCGAATTTGGCCTGGTCAAGGTCCCTGGTTTCATAGACTTGGTTCAGGGCGAAGAGGGCCTCGCCTTGAAGATCCACGCGCCTGACCTCGCCCGGGGCCAGGGCGCTGAAGGCATCCTCCGTCAGGGTGGCAAGGTACATAAGACCTTTCGTTATATGCTCCGGGAAGACGTGATTTTTCAGTACTTCGTGCAAATTTCCGATCACCGCCATAGCGCCCTCATGAATTGTTTGGAATTGGTTTGACTGCTATGGTATACACCGATTCACCGACACGAAAAAGGAGGGTTCCCATGATTGAAGGACTCTTCAGCCCCATGCATCTTATCCTGGTGCTGGTGATCGTCATGATTATCTTCGGACCGGGCAAACTTCCGGAACTCGGCAATGCGCTCGGCAAGGCCGTACAAGGCTTCAAAAATGCTGCCAGCGAAGCGGAAAAGTCAGTCAATCCCACCACCGAAACCAAGACGGAGACCAAGACCATTGCGCATCAGTAATCCATGAACAGAGAATAACCGCCAGAATTCCCCTTCCGATCTCTATTGCGAGCCATTCACTCCTTAGTGCGCCGCGGCCCAGTTTGGTCCTACGCCCACATCGACCTTGACCGGCACGTCCATGGGGTAGGCGTTTTCCATTTCATGGATGACCAGGGATTTCAGTTCCTCAATCTCGCCCTCTGCGGCCTCGAAGACCAGCTCGTCGTGCACCTGCAGGATCATGCGGCTTTTCATATTTTTCAGGTGCGCCTGGATCTTGACCATGGCCATCTTGATGATGTCGGCGGCGCTGCCTTGGATGGGGGTGTTGATGGCGATGCGACGGGCGGCCTCCCTCTCGTTGAAATTGGCCGAGTTGATCTCCGGGATGGTGCGGCGCCGGCCCAGCATGGTGGTGACAAAGCCCTGTTCCGAGGCGGTCCTGGTGATCGCATCCATATACTCCCTGACTCCCGGATACTTGGCCAGGTAGTTCTCGATATAGCGCTGGGCCGTGGCGCGGGTAATCCCCAGCTCGCCCGAGAGCCTATGCGCGCCCATGCCGTAGATGATGCCGAAATTGATGACCTTGGCCTGGCGGCGCATGTCGGACGTAACCTCACCCAGCGGCAGCCCAAAGACCTCGGCCGCGGTGCGGGCATGGATATCGACCTCTTGCCGGAAGGACTCCGTGAGGGTCTGGTCTTTGGTGATATGCGCCAGGATCCTGAGTTCGATCTGGGAATAGTCGGCGCTTAAGAGCTGATAACCCGGCGGCGCCACGAAGGCCCCGCGGATGCGGCGTCCGATGGCAGTGCGGATAGGGATGTTCTGGAGGTTGGGGTCCGAGGAAGAGATGCGGCCCGTGGCGGTCACGGCCTGGTTGAAGCGCGTATGCACCCGACCGGTGGTTGGGTCGATCATAGTAGGCAGGGTGTCCACATAGGTGTTCTTGAGCTTGGTCAGCATGCGGTATTCCAGGATCTTGGCCGGGACCTCGTGCTTGGCGGCCAGGGCCTCCAGCACGCTGCTGTCGGTCGAGACGCCGGTCTTGGTCTTCTTGATCACGGGCAGCTGCAAATCCTCGAAGAGCACCTTGGCGAGCTGCTGCGGCGAGTTGATGTTGAAGCTGCGGCCGGACAAGTCATAGATCTTGCGTTCCAGCTCGGCAGTGGTCTCCGTAATCTCGTCCGAGATCCCTGCAAGCACCGCGGTGTCCACCAGCACGCCTAGGGCCTCCAAGTCGGCCAGGACAAAAGTGAGCGGGATTTCGATCTCATGATAGATGCGCTCCACCTTGACGCGTGCCATGTGCTCGGTAAGATTCTCCATGAGCGGCGGCAGCGCTTCGGCATGCGCGGCCAGGAAGCTGCCGCGCTCATCTTGGCTCAGATCGTTTAAGTCCCGCGCGCCGCGCCCGCTGCCCAGGAGGTCCTTGAGCGTGGGGATGGACCTTCCCAGATAAGACCGGGCGAGTTCCTCCAGGCGCGTGCCGCTGCTGGCGGCATCTACGCTGTAGGCGGCCAGCAGGGTGTCGAACACGTCGGCCTGTATGCGTATGCCCTGCTGTTTGGCCAGCACGAGCGCCTCCTTGGCGTCGTGCAGGATAAGTGTTGCGTCCTTGCGCGCCAGAGGCGCCAGATAGGCTTTTTCGTCAAGACAGACCCGGGTGACATCGTGCTCGGCCACGGCCGACCCGAGACCCCGGACGATGAAGAAACCATTCTCGCCCGATATCTCAGGGTCGCTGCAATGTTCGATGCGTCCATGATGGACAGGGCTCGCCGGTAGGGCGGCCTGGCCAAGCTCGGCTAGCAGGGCCTTGAATTCGAGCTCCTGAAAGAGTGTCGTCAGCCGTTTTTCATCACGGTCTTTCAAGGCCAGATCGGTCAGCCCGGCCTCGAAAGCCGCGTCCCGGTCCAGACATGCCAGGGCAAGGCTCAAGCGCGCCAGCTCGATATTCTCCTTGATGGCCTTCTTCTGCTTCTCCGATGTCAGGCTGTCGGCTTGCGCGATGATCTGGTCAAGGTGCCCGAGCTTGGTGATCAGATCAACCGCGCCCTTTTCGCCGATGCCGGGGATGCCTGGGATATTATCCGATGAATCACCCATGATGGCCAGGAGGTCGGCGATGTATTCCGGGGCCACCTTGAACTTGACCTCTACGGCCGCGCGGTCATAGACCTGACCTTTAAGGGTATCCCACATGATGACGGAATCGTCCACGAGCTGCATCAAATCCTTGTCGCCCGAGATGATCACCACCTGGGCCTGGCTCTTGAAGCGCCTGGCCAGCGTGGCGATGATATCGTCGGCCTCTTCCTTTTCCATCTGCAGGATGGGGATGCCCAAGGCCCCCACCATCTCCAGGATATAGGGGAACTGGGCCCGCAGGGCCTCGGGCATACGCTGGCGCGTGGCCTTGTAGGCCTGGTACTGTTCATGCCGGTGCGTGGGCCCCTTGGGGTCAAGCACGAAGGCGATATACTCGGGCGCCTTATCCTTGAGGAGCTTGACCAGCATGCGCGTCAGGATGTACACGGCATTGGTGGGCAGGCCCGTGGAGGTGCTCATCTCGCGCATGGCGTAGAAGGCCCGGTAGATGTACGAGCTGCCGTCGATCAGGTAGATTTGCATGCGTGCTCCCGGTAATCCGCCAGGATCCTGGCATGGTCGAAGGCTAGGGGCTCAGGCAGGTTGTCCAGGGTAAAGACCGCGGCCTCGGCCGCGTCGTCCTGGCCCTTGAGCTCACCGAAACCCTGGGCCGTGAAGACCGTGCTGATGGTGTGGCCGCGCGGGTCGCGCGCCGGGTCGGAATAGACGCCCAACAGCGTAAGCTCTTTGACCTCGAGGTTTGTTTCTTCCTTGGCCTCGCGCGCCGCGGCGTGTTCGACCGCTTCGCCGTAGTCCACGAAACCGCCCGGCAGGGCCCACCCGTGGGGCGGATTCTTGCGCTTGATGAGCACGATGCCTCCGCCGAAGGCGATGATGATGTCCACGGTGGGCGCGGGATTGCGATAGGCGCTGATGGTCCGGCCGCAGTGCGGGCAGGTCAGGGCCGCAGGAGCGCTCATCAGTTTCCCTTGATGCCGATCGTGATCTCGCAGCCGTCCTCCGTGTGCATGCGGACGACCGCCGCATTCTTCAAGCCGGCACAGACCCCTTCGATCGCGGCCTTGATCTCGGGCGTCAACGTCATTTCCTTGCAGGCGATCGCGATGATGCCGTTGTCTAGTGAGATCTTGAGGCTGCGCCCTTTCTCGGTGGCCTTGATGATCTGGCTGATGGTCTGGGTGACGGCCCAGGAAAGCGCGTTGTAATCGACCTTGACATAGCAGCTCTTGGCGCTGTTGATATCAAGCTCCACCTTGGACTCGTGCTTGAAGTGCATGTCCGCCAGCATGAAATCCATCTCATTGGTCAAATATTCCCTGAGCTCGATGGCGGTGATGCCCTCGGTGGCCATCTGGACCTTGTAGCTGATGGCCTTGAGGATATGGTCGATCTTGTCGGCGCCCTGGGCGATGGATTCGATGTCCTTGTTGTTCTTGTCCTTGACCTTGAGGATCTCTTCCAGCGAGGCGTCCTTGAGTTTTTCAAGGGTCTCGTTGCGCGTCTGGATAAGCTGCGAGCGGCCCATGATCCACATCAGGGGCGTATTGAGGTTATGGATCAGGCCGCCCAACAGGGATCCGACATGGCCGAGCACTTTCTCTTTCATGGTTCCTCCACAAAGGCGCGATAGGCCAGGTACGTGGAATAGACATCCACCTTGGAAGACAGTTCGAACGGGGCGTGCATGGACAGGAGCGCGGGCCCCATGTCCACGATATCCATGCCGTATTCGGCCAGGAATTTGGCCACGGTCCCGCCCCCGCCTTCGTCGACTTTGCCGAGTTCGCCCGTCTGCCACGGGATGCCGCGCCGGTTCAGGACCGTGCGTAGCCAACCCATGTATTCGGCATGCGCCTCGCTCGATCCCGTCTTGCCGCGCGAGCCCGTGAACTTGGTCACGCACACGCCGTACCCCATACGGGCGGCATTGGTCTTCTCGTGCACCTCGGGATAATCCGGATCCAAGGCGCCGTTGACGTCGCCGGAGATGGCCCTGCTGCGATAAAGCACGCGGCTGGGGATGATCTGCTGCTTGAAGCTCTTGCCAAGCTGCCAGAGGACCTCTTCCAGGAAGATGCTCTTGGCGCCGGTATTGCCTTCGCTGCCGATCTCCTCCTTGTCCACCAGCAAGGCTATGGTGGTGAACGGCGGGTTCTTGGCGTCGCGCACGGCCGCATAGGCCGTCCAGGCGCACACGCGGTCGTCCTGACCGTAGGCGCCGATAAGCGAGCGGTCCAGCCCCACCTCGCGCGCCTGACCCGCCGGCACGATCTCGATATCGGCCGAGACGAAGTCCTGCTCGACCATGCCATATTTACTCTCCAGCAGCTTGAGGATGGCCGCTTTGACCTTTTCTTCCTTGACCTCCAGATCCGGACGCGAACCGAAGATAATGTTGAGTTTCTCGCCCTGGAAGGCCTCGCTGACTTTTTTTTCGGCATGCACCTTGGCCGCCAGGTGGGGCAGCAGGTCCTCGATGGCAAAGCACGGCTCGTCACGCTCCTCGCCCATGGTGATCGTGATGGATGTGCCGTCTTCCTTGACCACCACGCCGTGCAGCGCCAGCGGCCGCGCCAGCCATTGGTACTTCTTGATCCCGCCGTAATAATGGGTCTTGAGCATGGCCAGTTCCGTGTCTTCGTATAGGGGGTTGGCCTTGAGATCCAGGCGCGGGCTGTCCAGGTGCGCCACGACAATACGTACGCCCTCGGCCAGGGGCTTCTTCCCTTTACGGCACAGGGCCAGGGCCTTGCCGCGGTTGTCGATCCGAATCAGCCCCTTGGGGCTTAAGCCCATGAGGTAGGCCACGGCCTCGCGCTCGGTCTTGACCCGCGACATGAACTCCAGGTAGTCGCGGCAGAAGGCCTCAATCTCCTTGTCCCGATCCTTCAGGATCACCCAACCCGATTGGTGCTTGGCTTCCGGCCCTTTCTTCTTCGGCATAGTACTCCTCAACTTTTGTGTTACCCTAGCATACTATTCCACCCCAGACCACTTTGCAATCCCAACTCCAGCCGCTGTATTCCAGCATGGCCGGCAAGCTTTACGCGAACCTCCCCGCTATGGGAGTCCGGCACTGGGCGCAGCAGCCATCCACCATGCGCCGGGCTTGGATTGTAAAGCCCATGCGCTCGATCACGGTTGCCCCGCACTGCGGACAATAGGTGTGCTCGCTGGCCCGGCCTTGGACATTCCCGGTGTATACGAATTTCAGGCCTGAAGCCAGTCCGATAGCGCGTGCCTGCTCCAATGCATCGACCGAGGTCGGCGGGGCCTTGTCGTAGTGGTAGCGCGGGTAGTAGCGGCTAACATGCCAGGGGATGTCTTCGCTCACGGACTTGATGAAGGCCGCGATATCCTTGAGTTCCTGCTCGGAGTCGTTTTCACCCGGGATCAAGAGCGTGGTGATCTCGATCCAGACCCCGCTGTCATGGTAGGCCTGGATGGCATCCAGCACGGGCTTGAGCCGTGCCTTGCAGAGCTCCTTGTAGAACCTCTCCGTGAAGGCCTTGAGATCGACATTGGCCGCGTCGATCAGGCCCGGAAACTCGTCCCTAATGATGTCCGCGGTGGTATAACCGTTGGTGACCAGCACATTGGCGATTTGCCGGGTCTTGGCTTTTGCAGCCGTATCCAGGACATACTCCAGGTAGATGGTGGGTTCGGTATAGGTGTACGAGATGGAGGCGCAGTGGTGCTTCTCTGCCTCGGCGGCGACATCCTCGGGCGGGAAGTCGCGGCCCGAGATGCGTCCCTCCTCGCGCGGGTATTGGGAGATATCGCTGTTCTGACAGAACTCGCACTGCAGGTTGCAGCCCACGGTGGCGATGGAATACGAGCGCGAGCCGGGCAGGAAATGAAAGAGCGGCTTCTTTTCGATCGGGTCGACGTTGGCGGCGATGGCCTTGCCCCATACCAGGCTGTAAAGGGTTCCGCCCTCGTTGCGCCTGACCGCGCAGATGCCTGAGTGGCCCTCTTTGATGATACAACCGTGAGGGCAAAGACGGCATTGCACCGTCTCGCCTTGGTGCTGTGTCCAGAACCGCGCCTGTTTCATATCAGTCTCGGTAGCGCGCCCCCTTGTCGGCCGAGAGGCTTAAATCTGCATAGCGCTTGAGCACCCCGGTCAAGTTCTGGGTGGGGCGCCGCCAGGTAGTTTTTCTGCGTTCCAACTCTGAGCCGTCCACCTTGAGATCGAGCCTGCGCCCGGGTATATCGATACTAATAATATCCCCGTCCTTCACAAACGCAAGGGGGCCTGCCTCGGCCGCCTCGGGCGAACAGTGCCCGATGGCCGCCCCGCGCGTGCCGCCGCTGAAGCGCCCGTCCGTGATCAGGGCCACGTCCTTGTCCAAGCCCATGCCGGCGATGGCCGAGGTGGGGGTGAGCATCTCGCGCATGCCCGGCCCGCCCTTGGGTCCTTCGTAGCGGATGATCACGACATCGCCGGCCTTGATGCCGCCTTCCAGGATCACCTTCACGGCCGCCTCCTCGCCGTCGAAGACCCGTGCCACACCCTCGCGCCGCATCATCTCCGGTGCCACGCCGGACTGCTTGACCACCGCGCCGTCCGGGGCCAGCGTGCCTTTCAGGATGGCGATGCCGCCCTCGCTGTGATAGGCCTTGCCGATGGGCCGGATGACGTCGTCATCCAATATGCGGCTTGCGGCCAAATTTTGTTCAAGCGTCCGGCCCGTGGCGGTCATCACGGAGGTATCCAGCACGCCCAGCTCGTTCAAGCGCCGCAGGACGCCCTGGATGCCGCCCGCCTGGTACAGGTCTTCGATATGGTGCGGTCCGGCCGGCGACATGCTGCACAGGTGCGGCACCTTGCGGCTCATGTCGTCGAAGTCCATGAGGTCGAGTGTGATCCCGGCCTCGTGCGCCACGGCCGGCACATGCAGGACCGTATTGGTAGAGCAGCCCAGGGCCATGTCCACGGCAATGGCGTTCTTGAAGGCCTTGGGCGTGGCGATGTCGCGGGGCTTGATATCCTTGGCCAGGAGCTCCATGACCTGCATGCCGGCCTGTTTGGCCAGGCGGATGCGTTCGGAAAAAGGCGCCGGAACCGTGCCGTTGCCGGGCAGACCAAGCCCTAAGGCCTCGGTCAGGCAGTTCATGGAATTGGCAGTGAACATCCCGGAGCACGAGCCGCAGGTCGGGCAGGCGCATTCCTCCAGTTCATGCAGCTCTTCCTCGCTCATGGTCCCGGCCCTGACGCGGCCCACGCCCTCGAAGACGCTGATCAGGTCCACGCTTTTCCCGCGATAGCGGCCAGCCAGCATGGGGCCGCCCGAGACCACTACGGCCGGGATGTTCAAGCGCAGGCCCGCCATGAGCATGGCCGGCACGATCTTGTCGCAGTTGGGAACGAAGACCAGGGCATCGAAGGCATGCGCCATGGCGGTGAGCTCGATGGAGTCCGCGATGATCTCGCGCGAGGGCAGCGAGTAGTGCATACCGGCATGGTTCATGGCGATGCCGTCGCAGATGCCGATGACCGAAAATTCAAAGGGCGTGCCGCCGGCAAGGCGCACCCCGGCCTTGACGGCCGCGACGATCTGGTTCAGGTGCATATGCCCGGGTATGAGCTCGTTGGCCGAGTTGACCACGCCCACGAAGGGCCTTTTGATCTCTTCGTCCGTCAGTCCCAGCGCCTTCAAGAGCGAACGGTGCGGGGCCTTTTCCAGGGACTTCTTGGCATTGTCGCTTCTCATCGCGATACCTCTTTGCAATTGGAATTCGATGCTATATCGCATTTAGGCCCTGTCTTTTCAAGCCCAAACCCGATCGGGTCTCGGGTATGCCTTTAACCATTTTTAACCACGAAGGCCACGAAGAAGAAATGTTTCAAGATGCACATGACACACAGAGATAACCTCCTTGGTGCTCTTCGTGTGCTTCGTGGTCAATCTGTTTCTTTTATGCGCTTATGTTGCGGCGATGCTGCGCTCGGTATTCTGTGTCAATGGCGGATACCGGCTGCACTTCATGTGGCTTTGTTCTCTAGCGTGGACCTAAGCGCCCGGCCCGATTCGAGCATGGCCTTGGCTGCCAGGAATACCTGGGTGAGGTTCTCCATCTGGATGGCCTGTTCGAGGCTGCCCGCGTTGAGGCTGGTATTGATGGCCTGTTTGGTCAGTCTGAGACCCAGCGGGTTCTTGGTCTGCATGACGCGGGCAAGCCCCAGGGCCGTTTCCAGAAGAGCCTCTCTTGCCGCCATGCGGCTGGCCAGGCCCAGGTCCATGACCTCGGAGGCCGAGAGGGTCTCTCCGGTCAGCATCATCTCGTAGGCCCGGCCGGTGCCGATCATGCGCGGCAGCAGATAACTGCAGGCCATGTCCGCTCCGCCCAAGCCCACATTGATATAGGCCGCCGAGAAGCGTGCATCCTCGGCGATCACGCGCATGTCCGCGGCCAACGCAAAGCTGAAACCCAGACCCATGGCCGCGCCGTGCACCGCCGCGATGATCGGCTGGGGGGCCTTGCGCATGGCGGCGACGATGCCCGTGAGTCCGGCCTGGTAATCCAAGGCTTCCTGCATATTCAGATCGAGAGCCGCCTCGGCGCTGTCCTTGAGATCGAGCCCGGCGCAGAAACCCTTGCCGCTGCCCTTAAGGATAATCACGTTGATGCCGGTATCATGGACACGCTCGGCCCAGAAAGCAGAAAGCTCCCGCATCATGAGGCGGTTCACCGCATTATAGACCTGCGGTCGGTTCAGGTTCAAAAGTCCGATCCCCGGCTCGATGATTTCATACGTGATGGTCTCGTTACCCATTGTTATTCCTCCTTTTATGCATTCAAATCCCGGCATGGCCGGGCACCATTCAGGCCTATACTACAGGAGCACTGCCATGAAAAGTGCCGATTGTCCTGATATTGCTACATTACACTTTTCCATTTGACAAAAGCGGCGCGATACGGTTGTATGTTCTTCCATGAAGAAACATCATGGCCGACTCTCCTGGTGGCGTAAGACCGACACATAAGGGGTCGACTATTGCGGCAAAGACGGGCAAGGCGACCTCAAGGTCGCCTTTTTTATTACAACAGGGCATTATCACCAACGAATTGAGTACCACATGAGGGCACAATGAACGGTTCGAAGATCCTGCTCGGCAACGAGGCGATCGCCTATGGCATCCTGTCCGCCGGCGCCGGCGTCGTGGCGTCCTATCCCGGGACGCCTGCTTCCGAAATCTGCGAGACGGCCTTGAGCGCGGTCAAGGCGCACGGACTGCCCGTGCACGTTGAGTGGTCCATCAACGAGAAGACGGCCTTCGAGGTGGCCTACGCCAATGCCATTGCCGGCCGGCGTTCGGCCGTGGCCATGAAACAGGTGGGCTTCAACGTGGCCTCAGACCCGGCCATGAGCGCGGCCTACATGGGCACGGTGGGCGGCATGCTCATCATCGTGGCCGATGACCCGGGGCCGCACTCATCCCAGACCGAGCAGGACACCCGCCTCTTCGCCCAGTTCGCCAAGCTGCCGGTCCTCGATCCCAGCAGCCCAGCCGAGGCCCTGCGCATGACGATCGACGCCTTCGCCTTCTCCGAGGAGTTCCACACGGCCGTAATTTTGAGGCCCACCACGCGCGTCTGCCACGCGCGCCAGCTCGTTGAAGTACCCGCGCTGAACACCGTCAAGATGGCCGAACCGGTCTTCCACAAGGACCCGGCGCGCTGGGCCGCCACGCCCGGACCGCGCCTGGCGCTCCACCATGAGCTCAACGCCAAGATCGCGGCCCTGATGCGCCACCCCTGGGCCCAGCCGAAGCTTACCATAGGCACCGGCTCCGAACGCATCGCGGTCGTGGCCTCGGGCGTGGCCTATGCCTACCTGCTCGATGTCCTGACCGGCTTCAAGCGCTGGCCGGATGTGTGCCTCTACAAGGTGGACATGCCCTACCCCATGGACCCGGCCGAGCTGGGGCGCCTGGCCGAGGCGCACCAGACCGTGCTGGTCGTGGAGGAGACCGAACCGGTCATCGAGCAGCAGTTCCCCTGCCGCACCACGGTGCGCGGACGAATGGACGCTACCGTGCCGAACGCGGGCGAGCTGAACCCCGAGATCGTGATGTCGCTCCTGGATACGGTGAGCGGCAGCAGCCCCCAAATCGAAACCGCCGAGGCGTGCAAGGGCCGGCGTCCCTCGCTGTGCGCGGGCTGCTCGCACCGCGGGGCCTTCTATGCCGTCAAACGCGCCCTGCCCAAGGGGATCTACACCTCGGACATCGGCTGCTATACCCTGGGGCTTAACCTGGGGGCCGTGGATACGTGCCTGTGTATGGGCGCGGCCGTGTCGCAGGCCGCGGGCTTCTACCATGCCTTCAAGCACACGCCAACGCCGCCGCCCATCGCGGCCATCATCGGCGATTCCACCTACTTCCACGCCGGCATCCCGCCCACCATCAACGCCCTGGTCACGGGTGCCCGCTTCGTTTTGGTGATTCTCGACAACGCCACCACGGCCATGACCGGCCACCAGCCGACCCCGGCCACGGGAGGGGTCACGAGCGACTATGAGGGCCGCACGCTGGCGCTGGAAGATGTCCTGAAAGGCTGCGGGGTACGCACGATCATCACCCACGACCCCTACGACCTCCCGGGCTTCACCCGGGCGGTCAAAGAGGCCTACGCACGCAGCGCCGCGGAAGGTGTAACGGCCGTCATCGCCCGGCACCCCTGCATCCGCGACCGGCAGGCCCTGGCCCGGCAGGCGTCCTTTACCATGGCCATTACCGACGAATGCACCCTGTGCGGCTACTGCGTCAAGGAGTTCGAGTGCCCGGCACTTATCCCGGGCGAAGAAAAGATGGCCATCGACCTGACGCTCTGCATCGGGTGCGGCGTATGCGTGCACGCCTGCCCGAGGCATGCCATCGTGGCCGGAAGCAAGGCATGAGCGCACTGCTCCAGTACCTGCTGACCGGCATCGGCATCGGGACCCTGTACGCCCTGATCGCCGCCGGCTTCTGTCTGACCTACAACACGAGCGGCATCATCAATTTCGCCCAGGGCGAATTCGTCATGATGGGCGGCATGCTGGCGGTGTGGCTGCATCAGTTCCAGGGCCTGCCCCTGGCAATCTCCATGGTTCTGGCCATCGGCCTGACCGCCCTGGCCGGCATGGCCGTAGAACGTCTGGCCATACGCCCGGCGCGCGGCTCCGGGTTTACAACGCTCATCATCATCACCATCGGGGTCTCGTTTATCCTCAAGGCCCTGGTGGGGGTCGTCACCAAGGACGAGTTTCAACTGCCGGCCCTGCCCGGACCGACGGCCATCTCGATCATGGGGGCCACAATCACGGTCCAGACGCTCTGGATCCTGGGCCTTGGCGCCGCAATCGTGCTGGCCCTGGGTCTGTTCCTGAAGTACACCCTGCTCGGCACGACGCTACGCGCCATGGCCGAGGACCGGCAGGCCATCCGCAACCTGGGCGTGGAATCGCAGGCGTTGCCGATCCTGGCCTTTGCCTTGAGTGCCGCCATCGGCGCCGCGGCCGGGGTGCTCATCACCCCGCTGACCCAGATGAGCTGGCTCAAGGGCACCGAACTGGGCCTCAAAGGTTTCTGCGCCGCGGTGCTGGGCGGCATGGGCAGCCTGCCCGGCGCGGTGTTGGGCGGCCTGGTGATCGGCATCGCCGAAACCTGCGGCAGCGCCGTGCTCTCGGGCTACAAGGAGGTCATCGCGTTCGCCCTGGTGCTGGTCATCCTCTATACCCGGCCGCAGGGCCTCTTAGGGGGGCGGCTGTGAAGAGGCTCTTCATCCTGGTGGTGCTCATGTTTGCGCCCCTGGTTCTCTTCCGGGGCTCCATGGCCTACTACCTCTCGCTCATGACCATGACCGGCATCAGCGCCATCGTGGCCATAAGCCTCAACCTCCTCTTAGGCTACACGGGCCAGATCTCGCTCTGCCATGCGGCCTTCTTCGGCCTGGGCGCCTATGCCGCGGCCATAGCGAGTGTTAACTTCAGTCTCAATCCCTGGATTGGGCTGGCCCTCTCCGGCGTGCTCCCGGCCGGTGTGGCCCTGCTGGTCGGCCTGCCCACGGTGCGACTCAAGGAGCACTACCTGGCCATGGCCACGCTCGGCATCGGCGTGATCGTGTATGCGGTCTTGAGGGCCAATCCTTTTGGAGCCACCGGTGGGCCGGGCGGGATCTTCGCCATCCCCTCGCTTGGGTTCATGGGATTGACGATAGACAACGATATCAGCCGCCATGTCCTGGTTACGGCGGTGCTGATCGCGGTGTATATCCTCTGCGAATCCCTGATCCGCTCCCGCTTCGGCAGCCTCATGCAGGCCGTGCATGCCAGCCCCCGCGCCGTATCATCGCTGGGCATCGACCTTGAGGCCGCCAAGCTCAAGGTCTTTGTCTTGAGCGCCGCCTTAGCCGGTCTGGCGGGCGGGCTCTACTGCTTCTGCTCGCCGCTGAGCTACATCAACCCCGACGATGTGGCCTCGGTCATGCTCTCGGTCAAGTTCATCGTCATGGTGGTGATCGGCGGTTCCATGAGCCTCCTGGGCGGGGTCATCGGCGCCCTGGTCGTCACCTGGCTGCCCGAGTTCCTCAGAACCTTATCCGCCTGGGTGCCGCTGGCCAATCCGAACGATTTCGAAGCCGTCATCTATGGGGTGGTGCTGATCGCCACGCTCATCTATGCCCCGCAGGGGCTCATCAGGCCCGGAGGCGCGCGTGCTCAGGGTTGAAGGCCTGTCCAAAACATTTTTCAAGCTCAAGGCCGTGGACGGCCTGAACCTGTGCGTGAAAGAAGGCGGCATCACGGCCCTGATCGGGCCCAACGGCGCGGGCAAGACCACCACCTTCAACATGATCACGGGTTTTTTAAAGCCCGATCACGGCCGCATCCGGCTTGAAGGCAAGGACATCACGCACAGGCGCCCGCACGGCGTGGCCCGTCTGGGCTGCATCCGCACCTTCCAGGGCGTGGAGGCCTTTGGCGGCATGAGCGTGCTGGAAAACGTATTGATCGGCGCCAGCCGGGCCTACTGCAACCACATGTTGCCCGCCCTGGCGCGCACGCCCGGCTACCGCAGGCACGAACGGCAGGCGCGCGCCGAGGCTCAGGCCGCGCTTGAGCTGGTCGGGCTGGCTGAGGCGGCCGGCGCACCCGTGGCGGCCCTGGGCTTCGGGCAACTCCGGCTCATGGAGATCGCGCGGGCCCTGGCGGCCGATCCCAAGCTCCTGCTCTTAGACGAGCCCGGCGCGGGCCTGAACTCACACGAGGTGGAGGACCTGACCGCGCTCTTAAAGGCGGTGAACACACGCGGCACCACCATCTTCATTATCGACCACGACATGCAGCTCATCATGGGTATCTCGGATACGGTGATCGTCATGGACCGCGGGGCCTGCATCGCCCAGGGCACGCCCGAGCAGATCCAGACCGATCAGGCGGTCATCGCCGCCTACCTGGGGGACTAAAAGGTGCTCAGGCTGACGAACGTCAACGCCTACTATGGGGCCCTGCACATCCTCAAGAACGTCTCGCTGCACGTCGGTCCTTCCGAGATCGTGGTGGTCTTCGGGGCCAACGGCTCGGGCAAGTCCACTTTGCTCAAGACCATCGCCGGCATCTTGCCCATCCGGGGCGGCGAGATCATCCTGGATCAGAAGGCGCTGGCCGCGCATGACCCGCGTGATGCCATCCGGCAGGGTGTGGCGTTGGTGCCCGAAGACCGCGGGCTCTTCAGGAGCCTGACCGTGCGCGAGAACATCACCCTGGCCCTGGCCCACCGCAAGTTCCGCCTGGGACCGCGGGAAAAGGCCCTGGTTCAGGAGAGCCTGTCAATCTTCCCGGCCCTGGCCGAGCGGCAACACCAGCTCGCCGGAACGCTCTCGGGCGGGGAACAGCAGATGCTCGCCATCGCCCGGGCGCTCACCACGCGCCCGCGGCTGCTGCTCTTGGACGAGCTTTCCAGCGGCCTTGCCCCGGCCATCATAAAGATGTTATTGGAACGCCTGCGCTCCTTGCGCGCCCAACAGGGCACCGCCATCCTCTTAGTCGAGCAAAACGGCCGGCTGGCCCTGGAGATCGCGGAGAGGGGGTATGTGATGGAGACGGGCAAGGTGGTGTTCAGCGGGAGCGCCACCGACCTGAAGGACAATCCCGAGATCGTGCGCGCCTATCTCGGCCAGGCAGGAGGGAGAGATGTCTTCCGGACGCATTGAAGCCACAAACGCTATGGAAGAGCTGCGCCAGCTGCAGCTCGAAGGTCTCCAGGCCACGCTCAACCGGGCCTATCGCAACGTCCGCTATTACCACGAGCTCTTCAACCAACTGGGGCTCGTGCCCGAGGATGTCGGGTCCCTGACCGACCTCACCCGCCTGCCCTACACCACCAAGAAGACGCTGCGCGACAACTACCCCTATGGCATGTTCGCGGTCAAGCTCCCCGAAATCATGCGCATCCATTCCTCGGCCGGCACCACGGGCCGGCCCACCGTGGCGGGCTTCAACCGCAACGACATGCGCCACTGGCGCGAGGTCAGCGGCCGCGTGCTCAAGCTGGCGGGCATCGGCCCCGGTGATATCGTGCACATCGCCTTTGGATCGAGCTTCTTTACCGGCGGCGCCGGTCTGCATCACGGGGCCGAGGAACTCGGCGTGACCCTGATCCCCACCTCCAGCGTGGACCTGGAACGCCATGCGCGCATGATCATGGACTACGGCGCCACGGTTATTATCGCCACGCCCTGTTATGCCCTGGCCCTGATGGAGACCTTCCAGGCCTTAAGGCTTGGCCCCGACGCGATACCGCTCAAGAAGGGGCTCTTGGGCGGCGAACCGTGGAGCGAGGACACACGCGCCTTGATCGAGGCCGCGCTGGGCATCGAGGCCTATGACCACTACGGCTTGAGCGAGATCTACGGCTCGGCCGTGGCGGCCGAGTGCCATAGCCGCGGCGGCCTGCACATCTTCGAGGACCAGGTAATCCCGGAGGTCATCGACCCGGCCACGGGCGAGGTTTTGGGACCGGGGCAAGAGGGCGAACTGGTCCTGACCACCATCACCAAGGAGGCCATGCCGCTCATCCGCTACCGCACCGGCGACCTCACGACCCTGATCGAGGATGAGTGCCCCTGCGGACGGCTCGCGCCGGGCAGGCGCATGGCGCGCATTACCGGCCGCACGGACGACTCTATCGAGGTCTCGGGTATCGAGATCTCGGCCCGCATGATCGAGGATATCCTAGCGCCTTTAGTGGGCGAGCGGCCCCGCTTCCAGGTCATCGTCACCAGGGAAGCAACCAATGATATCGTGGAGGTGCGCCTCGAGCTGCCCGAGAGCGGCCCCGATGATTCCCGAGAACGCCTGAAGGAAACCTTGGTGCACGCCGTACGCACCCAGCTCATCGATCTCTTGGGCTCCACGATCCGGCTCATATGTGCTGAGCCCATGGGCCTTTCCGGGGTGGTGGAGCATCGCACCAAGATCATTGATCGCAGGTTCTTACAAGCTTGAGGGGGCTCCCCTCATAAAAGGAGGAAGGTTTTATGAAGAGATTATCTTTTGTATGTATGCTGGCGCTGTTGGGTATGGTTTCCCCGCTTTTGGCGGCCCAGCCCGTCAAGATCGGGGTGCTGGTGGGACTATCAGGTCCCGAAGGGCACATCGGCGAGCCCTCCAAGGCCGTGGCCATGATGGCGGCCGACGCGATCAACGCCGGGGGCGGTATTCAAGGCCGTCCCATAGCTCTCGTTTTCGCCGATACGCAGAGCAACCCCGGTAAGGCCGCCCTGGAGGCCAAACGCCTGATCGAGCGCGAGAAGGTTGTCGCCATCGCCGGTCCCACGGGCACGGGCTCGGCCATGGCGGTCTTGAAGATCATCCAGGACGCACAGACCCCTACCGTGGGCTTCGTAGGCGGCACCCCGCCGGTGGAGCCGGTGCGCCAGTTCATGTTCAAGAGCCCGCAAAAGACCGTCACGGCCGTGGAACGCACCTATGCCTATCTCAAAGACAAGGGCATCAAGAAGATCGCCATCATCACCGCCTCGGATAATTTCGGGCAGGAAGGCAAGGCCTCCCTGGAAAAGCTCGCCGGGAACTTCGGCATCGAGATCGTGGGCGCCCAGGTCTTTGACACCACCGACAGCGACGTAAGCGTGCAGCTCACCAAGATCAAACAGACGGGTCCGCAGGCCGTGGTGTGCTGGACCATCGGCGGGATAGGGGCCATCGTGACCAAGAACTTTCGCCAGTTGGGGATGTCCATGCCGCTCCTCCACTGTCACGGCCAGGCCGATCCCAAATACCTGGAGCTTGCTGGAGCCGCGGCCGAGGGCACCATCATGCCCACCGTCAAGCTCATGGTCTTAGACCAGATCGCCAAGAACGATCCTCAGTTCCCGGTGCTGGCCAAGTTCAAGAACGATTATGAAAACGTGAAAAAGATCGGCAAGACCGGCGCCCACTCAGGCTATGCCTGGGATGCCATGCAGCTCCTGGCGCTGGGGCTCAAGAAATCGGGCGGCCAAGGCGGCCTCACTCTGGCCAAGGCCATCGAAGGGGTACGGGGTTACATCGGCGTCAGCGGCATCTACACCATGAGCGCCCAGGACCATTGCGGGCTTGGCGTGGACTCCATGGTCATGGTACAGGTAAAGAACGGAAAATGGACACTGCTCAAGTAGACCGACAGATATTCATGGTGGGCACCGGCGGCCAGGGCATCCTGCTGCTGGCCCGGGCCCTGGCCGAGATCGCCGTACGCCAGGGGTACCCGGTGATCGCCTCCGAGACCCACGGCATGGCCATGCGCGGCGGCACGGTGACGGCCAACCTCAAGATCGGCAGCTTTGCCTCGCCGCTCATACCGGCCGGCAGCGCCGACATCCTCATCGGGCTGGATGCGGCCGAGAGCTTAAGTCTTCTCCACATGCTTAAAACTGGCGGCATCGCGGCCGTGAACGCGCCGGCCAAGGACGCCTTCGACTTCACCGTGGACGCCACAGGACTGGCCCTGGCCGAGGGCATGCCCGGCAGCGTGAACATGATCATGCTTGGATTCGTCCTCAAATTGCTGGGCATACGTTTGGACGAGGCCCACCAGGTCATGCAGGATATCTCGCCCAAACGCTCGCTGGCCGACAATATCAAGGCCATTGCCATCGGATACACACAGATGCAACAACACGACGCTCAAGGAGGACAATAATGGCCGGAACTTTCATGCCGCAGTATCGAACCCAAGCAGAGCTTGAGGCCCTCCAACTCCAAGGCCTCAAGTGGACCGTCCAACACGCCTACCACGGCTCGGATTTCTATCGTGGCCGCTTCGATGCCGCCGGGGTGAAGCCGGATGCAATCCGGAGCCTGGACGACCTCAGACGCCTGCCCTTCGTGACGGCCCAGGACCTGCAGGAAGGCTATCCATTTCCCTTGCGCGCCGTGCCGTTTGATAGAATCGTGCGCATCCACGCCTCGTCGGGCACGACCGGCAAGCGCAAGGTCATGGCCTACACGGCCAAGGACATCGATGACTGGGCCCACATGTTCGCCCGCTGTTACGAGCTGGCGGATCTGAATGCCTTGGACCGGGTGCAGATCTGCGTGGGCTACGGGGTCTGGACCGCGGGCGTGGGCTTTCAGAACGGGTGCGAGCGCTTCGGCGCCATGGCCTTACCCGTTGGTCCCGGCAATACGGAGATGCACCTGCAGTTCCTGGAAGATTTCCAGCCCACGGTCATCTGCTCCACGGCCTCCATGGCCCTGCTCCTGGCCGAAGAGGCCGAGAAGGCCGGCATCTCGGGCAAACTGAACGTCCGCAAGGTCATCATGGGCGCCGAGCGCTCCAGCGACGCCATGCGCGACAAGATCCGCGCCCTTTTCCATGCCGAGCACGTCTTCGACATCCCCGGACTGACCGAGGTCTACGGCCCCGGCACCGGCCTGGACTGCGTCCACCATGCGGGCATCCACTATTTCCCGGATTACTATATCCTCGAGATCCTCGACCCCCAGACCCTGGAACCGGTCAAGGAAGGCGAAGTGGGCGAGATGGTCTACACCACGCTTAAAAAGGAAGGCGCCCCGCTGGTGCGCTACCGCTCGCGCGACCTGACCCGGCTCTTGCCCGGAGCGTGCGCCTGCGGATCGGTTTTGCCCCGGCATGACCGCATCACGGGCCGCTCGGACGACATGTTCATAATTCGCGGGGTCAATATCTACCCCAGCCACATCGAAGAGATCTTAGGCCGCCATCCCGGCATCGGCAGCGAGTACCAGATCGTGCTGGAGCGCTTAGACGACGGCAAGGACTACATGACCGTCAAGGTCGAGCGCGCCCCGGACGGCGGCGCGGACGGCGACGCGGCAATAGCCAAGGCCATCGCCACCGACATGCGCAAATCGCTCCTGGTCAGCGGCACGATCGAGATCGTGGGCGATGGCGAGCTGCCCCGCACGGGCAGGAAGTCGCAGCGGCTTTTTGATAATCGCAACTGATACCATATCGATTTATAAACGGAAACACGGGCAAGGCTAAGGCCTTTGCCCGTGACGCCCAAAATGACAACGCCGCCGTTACCCCTGCCGCTTGGCGCGCCATGCGAAAACCGCGGCTGATCCTTTTTGGGAAATGTTCAGCAGAACCCGGCGGATGATGCCGTTTTTGTGTTCAGTTATTGACCCTCATTACCGCCGCAGAATCTTCGGGGAGCTTTCAAGGGGAGAACTCTTCCTTTAATTCAGGTTGACCCTGCTTCTCTTTTGCCCGTGGAGACGGTTCTTCCTTGATCCTGGATGGAGTTCTTTCCCTGGGCGTTTCCCCGACCAGATACGCGGCCACCCAGCCTTCTTGGTGAGTAGCCTTTACCCTTACGTTAATCCAATCCTGTTTCTGTCCCAGCACGATCACTTCATCGCCCAGTTTCAGCACCACGGCCACCTTGCACTGTAAAGACGGACACTCCCTCAGGTTCAGCCGATCGGAGATGACATAAAGAATCACCGGTTTTGGAGTAAAACCGGTCGTGCTGGTTGGAGCCGTCGGACTGGTCGTGGCAGGCTTGGTGGTGGTTTTTGTGGCGGCACAACCGGATGCCAAGATAAAACAAAGCAGCAACATCAGGTTACGTCCGAAAAAGATGCGTCTCATCGTTTTGCCCCCTTTCCCTGTTCCACGCCGATCAGCGTCTCGGCTTTTTCTCTGGCGGTGCGCGCATCCGCGGCCGATGGATTCAGTTCAGAGTATCTCCGATAGGCGTCGGCAGCCTCTTTCTTCTTGCCCATTTGCTCAAGCACGATGCCGAGATTCTTGTAGACCAAGGCAAAGTCGGGTTTTACGGTAATGGCGCGTTGGTAGGCCGTGACGGCCTCCTCATTCTTGCCGATCTTGCGCAGCGCCAGCCCCAGGTTATTCCAAGCATTGAAATTATCCGAATGAGCTTGCACGGCCTTTTCAAACAACACGGCCGCTTCTTCCATTTTCCCGGCCTTGGCTTTTCTTATGCCTTCGGCGTTATAATCGATCGCCGTTGGTGGCGCGGAAACAGACGGCTTTTGTTCCACGCCACCTGCCTTTTGAGATTTCGCCTCTTCATGCGGTACGACAGCCGTCCTTGGTTTCTCGGAAATGGTTGTTTCCTTACGTATCCCAATCAGCGCAACTGCTACAATAAGGATGGCCGCTCCCGCCAGAATCAAGGGAATCCATATGCTTTTCCTGGATGTAGCGGGATGAGCGGCCTCTTCTGGGCCTTCCACACAAGCCCCGCATACAGGGCTTGTATCCTTCCGCGATCTTTCCTGCGCGGCATGGGGCGGCACAGACGTGTCCATGGCCGGTTTGGACATGACCAATTTGAATTGCCAGCCCTGCTCGTTCGTAATGGCCTTCACCACCCGGTGCAGTTTGTCGTAGTGAAAACCGTAAGGGCCGCCGAACATAAGATACCCATGGATCTGCTGATTGACGTCAATACTTTTCTGAAGGGTGCCTTCGTGAGAAGTGTCGGCATCGATGCCCACCAAACTTTCGGTCATCTTTTCCCAAAATAAAACCTCGTTTTTCTCCGGCGCCAGCTGCGCCACGGCCTGGTACTTTATCGTGCCCTTCTGACCTGGCACTTGCGCCCCGGACCGGGATGCGAATTCAAAGCGTTGTGGGTTCACCCCGCTCACACAGAGAAAGTTATTGGCCAACTCCAGGAGTTGCGACCCGATAGCTAAGCCGCCTTCGTTTTGCTCTCCCTTTTCCTCAAAGCTGGCCCCGCAGTTCTTGCAAAAGGCATCATCAATCTCCAGCGCTTCTCCGCAGGAGGAACATATTCTTATAATCTTATCCCCCATCGGCTTCCCCCATTCTTTTAAGCACCAGCTTTTTTCGTATAGGATTGGAATCTGGTCATATCACCGCTCCCCATGATACCTGATAAATCGGAAAAAATGCATGCATACTATAGGACGATATTCCTCCCTTTTTAAGAAGACTATCTCTACGAGCGGCAACGTGATCTGACCGGAGAGGAGGCAGTGGTATGTGATTGATTTGTAACCGGTCTTTTTTTAGGCTAGTTGTATGCACGTGTTATGGCCCATGGCTTTGCTCTGGTCTTTGGCCATGTACATGGCCCTATCCGCCTTGGCCTTGGCTTCATCGGCGCTTGAGTCCTCATCGGGCCGTACCACGGTGACGCCGATACTGGCGGAAACGGTATAGGCCTCGCCTGAGATCTCGATCGGGACTTGATTCACGAATGCCTCCACGATGCGCTTTGAAATGCCTGCCACTTCTTCACCTTTCTGGATATTCTGGATGATAATGACAAACTCATCCCCCCCCAACCTGACCACCAGATCCTCGGCGCGAATGCTCTTTGAAAGCAACTCACCGGCATGTCGCAAAACACGATCTCCGGTATCGTGGCCATACGTGTCATTGATTTCCTTGAAATGGTTCAGGTCGATCATCATCAGGATCACCAGGGTATTGTTACGTCTTCCTCTCGCTATGGTAAGCGGATACAAACCATAGAACAAGGTGCGGTTGGGCAGGCCGGTCAGCATATCGTAATAGGCCATGTACTGCAGCTTTTCCTTCTGGGAATCCAATTCCATTCGCAGGGCGAATTCCTTGCTGCGGGTTTCATGATCCGCATAACATTTCAATATGCAGATAAGAACGAACGTGAAGAGGTAAAAGGCATTGATGAAAAATATATGAACATTTCCGGCCGTCGGTCGGCTGAAAACCAGAACAGAGATCACGTAGATAAAGAAGAGCAGAAAACCGGTAACCGTGGATTGCTTTGTATCCAGCGGCAGAAGGGATGAGAAAACAATCAGGACAATGATAAACCCTATTTCGTAAATCGAGCCATGGATGCCGGTGGTCACGACCATGATAGAGAGCGTGATGCCGGCCATGAGATAGGCAATCAGACCTAAGGTGAAGGGGTGAAGCTTTCCGAATCTGGTATATGATATCAAGAGCAGCAAAATAAAGCCCAAGGCACAGGCGCCCCGCAAAAAAATAAAGACCAGGAAATATTCGCGGGCCACGACATAATCGATGAATGAAAATACGGGAAATAATATCATGCCCACCAGAATTATGGGGAAGAGCCTTTGATGAAAGAGCATCCTGGTCTCTTCTTCAAACCTGCGGCGTTGGGTTATGTCGCTTCGTCTCATGTTACAGGATACATCGGGAGAATCGCCTGTTTACTGTAGAAACAGCTAGTTCCTCTCTATTGCCTGATCGGTTTCTGATCACCAGAGCAGAATATCTTGAGATTTTTCGGTCTCAGGGTTAACGGCCACGAGAGAGGGCCCCGATGGTTTCTTGCTCTCCCTTTAACCTCTCACCTTTGGCACGTTACCTGGTCCTCTCTCCCACGCACACCCTGTTCTTGCCGGTGCGTTTGGCCGTGTACAAGGCCTGATCCGCCGATTTGATCAGGTTTTCCTTGTCCATTGCATGGTACGGGAAGGTGGCGACTCCCAGACTGATGGTGGTGTTTATGGGCGACCGGCCGTCGTTCTCGAACTGCAATCCGGCTATGATGGCGCGGATGTTTTCGGCCTGGGACATGGCCTGGGTCGTTCCGGTTTCGGGCAGGATCAGGACGAATTCCTCGCCGCCGTAGCGGGCGGCTATGTCCACGGGCCTGATGCCCCGCTTGATGCCCTGCGACAGTCTGCGCAGGACCTTGTCCCCGAACTGATGCCCGTAGGTGTCGTTGATCACCTTGAAATCATCGATGTCCATCATGACCAGCGAGAATGGTTGTCCGCCTTGCTGATACTTTTGGATCTCGGCATCGAGCAGGAGTTGGAAGTAGCGGTGCACGAAGAGTCTGGTGAGGCCGTCCGTGGTGGCAAGCTCAAAGAGCCGGGCATTTTCGAGCGATATGGCCGCCTGGCTCGAGAGCAGCCGCAGGACCTCAAGACGTTCGGTGGTGAAGGCGTTGCTCGAGAGATTGTTCTCAAGGTAGAGAATGCCGGAAAGCTTGCCTTTGTTCATGATAGGCGCGGCCAGGATGGATTTGCACCGGCTGTTCAGGATGTAGGTGTCACGCGTAAAGGCCCCTTCCTGCATGGCGTTGCCCAAGATAACGCTCTCGCCTCGGCGGTGGACATAGTTCACGATCGAAACCGCCAAGTCGTTGCAGCCTTCGATCGGGATCGATTGCATGACCCTCACTTCATCGGCCCCCTGCTCCATATCGGCCTCGATGGTGAGCCTGCCCTCGGTATCGAGAATGAAGAAGCCCCGCTGGGCGCCGGCGTTCACGACGGCATATTTCATGATTTTCTGGAGCAGCCGTTCGAGCATGATCTCACTGGATATGGCATGCGAGGCCTGCATGACCGTGGCAAAGTCCAGCATGGATAATGATATGCCCGATCCCGTCTCGGAACTTATCGCGTGGATTTCCTTTTCCGGCAGGGTGACTTTTTCCTCCCGCACAAGGTTCGGATACGCTTGTTGCAGTTGGGTGATCTTGGCTTTTGCCCCCCAGTTTTGATAGGCGCTCAGGGCCGCGCTCATGTAGCCCCGCGCCGACTCCTCAATGCCTTCTTTGAGGTAACACAGGGCGGCCCGTTCGTTTGCAAGGGCTTCGACGCTGGTATAGGCATGCTCGCGCGACGACTTGACGGCCCTCGCGTACAGTTTGAGCGTCTGCATGCGATCTCCGGTGGCGTTCATCACTTCCGCCATGATCAACAGGTATTTAGGTTGATAATTGGCGGGACAGATCTCGGCCCAGCGTTTCATCTTTTTAAGCCGATGCTTTAAGATCCTGAGGATTGTGCGCTGTTCGGCCGGCGGCTTATCGGGATAGACGGCCAGCAAGCTCAAGCACCGGTAGAAGTAATGCTCCGGAAGATGATATGCCCCGGTGGGGACCTTCAGCATGGTGTCCATCTCGTTGCCACTCCGATAGGCTTCTTCATACCGGCCGAACAGGTAACTTGACCTTTCCTTGCTCATGAGCATGATGAAGACATCCATCAGGTTGCCGCTCTTGCGCATGACCTCGATTTGTTCGTCGATGTCGAAATCATCGGATTTGAGGCTTGAAGGGTTATCCGTGGCGCCTTGCATATTTAGGCAAAACAGGGTGAAAATCTTATACATGTTGCTGATGAAGGGGTCTTTTATACCCGCGATAAAATCCTTGAAGCGGGAGTAATCCGTGAGAACATCATCGATGTTATCGCCCATGATGATACGGCAATGGGTCAGCGCATTGATGCTGTGACCGCAGTAGAGGCGGTCGCCGATATCGAGACCTTCCTGATAGGCCTTTTGAAAGAACGGGATGCACTCGCGCAGGTGGTTCTTCCAGTGCAGGATCATGAAGCTGAAGAGGAAATTGACCTTGCAGGCATACCGCTTTTCACCCATCTTTTCATTGAGCTTGAGCGCCATCTCGCCGATGGTATGCGCGGATCTAAAATCCCCCAGGCCGGATCCAAGAATGGAAGCCAGGGCCATGAACCCGAAGCCGGAAACATGAATAAGACCATGATGCTTTAAGCTCAGGTTAAGATTCTTGAGCACCGTCACCGCGAAGAGATTCGGGTTCGAGACATAGGCGGGCATACCGATGCTTCCGGCCAGCTCGGTGGTCCAGATAATATCTTCATCCCTCATCATGGGCAGGCTAAGGATATTGGGGATGCCGATTCTGCGCAGCGCCAGCTTGATGCGCATGAGCTCTTTGAACACCGCGAGTTTGCCGGTATTGCGGGACAGGTGCACGTCGAAAAACTTGAGGCTTTCAATGCCCAGATCGATCGCCTCATTCAGTTTGCCGATATTCGTGTAGAGCACGATCATGCCATGGCAGGCCTTGGCACGGTCGATCTTGTTCCTGGCATTGCTGGTGATACGATGAAAGAGCTTCTCCGACTCCTCGAAGTTACGGATTAAGTATTCGCACTCCATGCGCTCCAGGCAGAGGGCATAGATCAGCTCATAGTCTTCTGTCCAGGCGTAAGCCGACAAGAGCTCCATCCCGGCCTTCAGATAATTGGCGGCGGCGGCATAAGCCGTGGCGTCCTTGGCTTTCAGTCCGGCTTTCAGGTTCAACTCCGCGACCACGAGCTTCTCGCGCCGGCTCTCGATCAGGCCGGCCGCCTGATTGAACTGGTCCGCGATGTAGAAAATCTTGGCCGAAAGCTTCTCCGGCGTTGTCGTATCCAGCAGCCGCCCGGCGATCCGGTAATGGATCCACTGTCTATCGGGCGGGGGTATCAGCGAGTAGGTGGCCTCATGAATGCGGTCATGATGAAAGCGGTAGAGACCGTGGCCGTAATTGATCAAGCCCAGTTGGATAAGTTTGTCCATGGTATTGAGGATCGCGTCGATGGGACGATCCATGGCCGCCGCAAGCGTTTCGACCTCGAAACGGTTGCCCACGCAGGCGCAAACCTGGATCAGTTCCAGCTGTTCCTTGGGCAGACGCGCGATCTTTTCCGCCATGAGCGTGACGACATTGTCGGTCACCTTAAGCTGACGGATGGCTTCGATATCCCATGTCCACCCCAGGTCCGCATCCAGGACCAGATAGTTTTCTTCATAGAGGGTTTTCAAAAACTGATTGATGAAAAAAGGATTTCCCAGCGTTTTAGCATGGATGAGGGTGGCCAAGGGAGCGCTGACGGCGGGTTCGCAGCGGAAGAAATTGGCGATGAGACGATTGATGTCCTCTTCTCGCAAGGGACCCAGGGTGAGCGTGTTCATGGTCAGCCCCGTTTTTACGATCCTCTCCATGGTAAGGCGTAATATATGGTAATCCGCCACCTCGTTGTCTCGATATGCCCCGATCAACAGGAAATGTTTAAGGCTTTTGTCCGTGGTGATGGCTTCGATCAGCCTCAGACTGGCGCTGTCGGCCCACTGGAGATCGTCAAGGAACAATACCAGCGGATGCCGCGCGCCGGCAAATACCTTCACGAAGTTTTTGAAAACCATGTCGAAGCGGTTCTGGGTCTCTTCCGGTCCCAGCTCCGGGATATCGGGCTGAGAGCCTATGATGAACCCAATTTCCGGGATGGTGTCCGTAATGATTTTTCCATTGGGACCCAATGCCAACAAAAGTTCCTCTTTCCATTCCCGGATACGATCGCTGCTTTCCGATAAAAGCTCTCTGGATAGACCCTGGAAGGCCTGAATGATGGAGCTGTAGGGGACAAAACGCCGCAATTGATCGTACTTGCCGGAGAGGAAGTAACCCTTCTTGCCCACGATGGGCTTGCTGATCTCGTTTATGAGGGCCGACTTCCCGATGCCGGGTTCGCCCTTCACGAGCATGATCTCCACGGCCCCCTGGCTCACCCGCTCGAAGGCACTGAAAAGCACGGCCAGGTTTTCTTCGCGGCCGACCAAGACCTGGGGGATGTTGAACTTGAGCGAGATATCATGCCGGGCAAGCTCGAATGACTCGATGCGGCCGGACTTCTGCAGCTGATCCAGACAAAGCTTGAGATCGGCCATGAGCCCGAAGCTGTTCTGGTAGCGTTCCTCGGGAGTCTTGGCCAAGAGCTTCATGATGATGGAGGAAATCATTCCGGGCACTTCCGGCTTGAGCTCGTGGAGAGCCACGGGCGCTTTGGCGATATGAGAATAGATGATTTCCAGCGGGTCTTGGGCAATGAAGGGCACTTTGCCGGCGAGCATTTCATAAAAGGTGATGCCCAGGGAGTAGAGGTCGGTGCGGTAGTCGACCGCGCAGTTCATGCGGCCGGTCTGTTCGGGCGACATGTACGCCAGGGTGCCCTCAATAACCTTGGGGTTATAGACCTCTTCATTTTTGCGGGTAACCTCGGCGGCGATGCCGAAATCGGTGAGCTTGAGGACATCCTGTTCCTGGTTCAAGAGGATGTTGCTGGGCTTGATGTCGCGGTGCGTAATGCCGCTGAAATGCAGCCGGCCCAGGATATCGGACAGGCGCAAGGCCAGGTTCAGGAAACATTCCAGATCCATGCTACCATGCATGATCTTCTTGAGTGACACGGCGCCGAAGTCTTCCAGCACCAGGGCCAGACCGTTCTCATGTTCGATGACCTCTAAGGGTTTGACGATGCCCTCGATGTCGATACTCCTGATCAGGGCGTACTCATGCTTGAGCCGGGCGATGTCCGAAGGGGACTGATGCTCGGTGCGCAGGGCCTTGATGATGACCGTATCCCCCGGGGGGGGCTGTCGGCGCGCCCGGTATACGACCGAACGGTAGGTCGCGTCGATCTGCTCGACAATGCTATAGCCCGAAAATTGCCACATGATTATAATCAAATATCGTCAAATCGAAACGATAAATGAAATGCTGTTTAACAACAGGTATACGAGCAGGGGTAGGGAGGTGGAATTAACGGGGCAATTTATTAATTATACGACCCTTTTGAGGCACCACGTGAGAACCGGTTCCCTTCCGGTCTCATTTCCTGCCGACCGGGGCGAGGTAGATCGTGAATTCCTCCCGGCCGTCAAGCTTGAGCAAGCGGTCGATCCCCGGCTGATCGTAGGCGGCAATGGCGCAGGTGCCACAGCCGACGGCCTCGCAGGCCAGATACAGGTTCTGGCATACATGACCGGCTTCCAGCGCGATGACCTTGTAGGCCGCCGGCCCGTAGCGCCACTCCATGCGGTAGGGAATCGTGGTCCAGATAAAGGTCAGGGCCGCTTGGCCCGGATAGGGCTGGCCCAGCACGGCCTGCTGAATCTTACGCTCCAGGTTCTGCTCGGCGAATTCAAAGACCAGCTGGTGTTCGAGCGGCAGGTAGCGATAGAGGCCCTGTTCGAGACCGGTTACGTTAAGGACGCAGAGATAGGTTTCAAGGGCATGCCGGCAACCGGCGGAAGGCACGGTGCGCAAGGCATGGCCGGGGTCGAGCACGCGGCGTATGCCCTGCGTGGCCCACAGGAGAAAGGCGACTTCCTTCAAAGCCAGCGGCTCCGGGCGGTACGATCTGACGCTCTCGCGTTCGCCGATGGCGGTAAACAGATCGATCTTTCCCAGGGCCTGGAACTGCTCGGCCCCCGGCAGGTCGATGCGCCGGGCCTGCCGCGCATAGGGCTTTTCGATCGGGGGCGGGGCTATGAACCGGTTCTGGTCGGTCTGCGAAAAATCAACCTCCTGGCGGATCGTATCCTTGAGAAACGCGCGCAATCGTTCTTTGTCCATAGCACCTCCTAACGCGCCGAGGAGCGCATGCGCTCGAACGCCGCCGCGACGGTGGCCGGCGGGGTATAGAGCTTGGCTGACGGTTTGCGCGTCAGCTGGTGGGCCTGGACAGGGCAGGTCTTCACGCACAGGCCGCAGCCGATGCACCGTTCCGGCTTGAAATGCGCCCTGCCCTCGACAAGCTTGAGCGCCCCGGTGGGACAACGCCGCATGCATACGCCGCAGCCGGTGCACAGATCCGTATCGACCCGGCAGACATAATTGCTCATGACCTCGCGGCTGGGGGCGGGAAAGAGCCTGAGCGCGATGAGCATGCCGCAGCAGCAGGAACAACAGGCGCACATGGCCTCGACGTTTTGGGAGTTCAAGGTCTGCAGCACCAGGCCTTCCTGCTCGTTGCGCTTAAGGATGGCATAAGCTTCATCGGTGCTGATGGCGCGCGCCATGGAGTTGTCCACATAGTATTCGGCATAGGCGTCAAACTGCAGGCAGGTCTCGAGCGGATGCCGGCAGCCCTTGCCGTACATGCGCACGGCCTTGCGGCACAGGCACTCGGCCACGGCGATACGCTCCTTGCTTGCAATGATGGCCACGGCATCGTCATACGGGGCAATGGGCCGCTCAGCCAGAATGTGCGTTTCAATCGGAATCGAACGCTGGTGCGGGGTCGAGCGGCTGTGAAAGGTCGGCGCCAGGGCGGCAAGAAAATACTCCGAGATGTCCTTGAGCAAGGTGGGCGTAAGACGGTTGACCTGAAACTCATAGATCCCCACGATGAACGGTATGGGGCCGTACCGCAGCTCACCGTCTTGGCGCAGCCGGAACAGCAGGCCCCGCCTGGCCATGTCTTCCAGATGCTCGGCCAGGGCGGCCTGATCCGTACCCAGACGGCCGGAGATTTCAGCCGCGCTTTCAAGCTCGGGGCTCAGGGAGATGAACAGCTCGGCGTCCCGGGGGCTGAAGAGCTGCCTCAAGATTCTGAGCTCGACCCCGCTCGGCGTGGCGGGATAACCGGTCGCCATCTGGTCCAACCTGTGGCGCAGGCGCTCGTATACGTCCGGCATGGGGTGCACCCTCCCTTATGGAGCCATCATAGCGGATGCCCGGCACGGTGTCCATGGCGAACGCGACTGTTTTTCGCAAGCATTTGAAGGAGGTCGATTGACTTCTGATAAGTGGCGATTATTCTTTCCATAGCATTACCATAACGGAAGTGAAGGTTTTTATTCTTAATTCAAGGGGAGGTTGAAGCATGGATGAAGGTTTGTATCTGCAGAGGCCCTGGCTCAAGAACTACGACAAGCATGTCCCTCCCAATCTGAACTACGACAGCAAGACCTTCTGCGAGAAGTTCCGGGACGTGGTCGCCCGGTTCCCGGACAAAACGGCCGTCATCTATCTCGGCAAGTGCTTAAGCTTCAAAGATATGGATGTGCTCTCGAATCAGCTGGCCCATTATCTAAAGCACGGCGGCCTGAAGCCGGGTCAGGTGGTGGGTTTAAACCTGCCCAATATTCCGGCCCACTTTATCGCGGTATTGGCAATACAAAAGGCGGATGGCGTCTCATCCGGCCTGTCGCCGCTCCTGACCCCCAGCGAGTTGGTGCATCAGATGAATGATGCCGGGATACAGATGGTCCTGACCGTGGATGTCCTGTATGAAAAAATCTATGAGGCCGCGCCCAAGACAAAGCTCTCCACGGTGCTGGTCTCTTCCATCGCGGATTTTCTGCCGCCTCTCAAGTCCTTCCTGGGCAAGCTTTTGAAGAAGATCCCCCAGGCCGAGGTAAAACCGATCTCCGGGGTCACCGTGGAGCGCTTCATGGATGCCATCAAGGCCATGCCCAAGGCCGCGGTCATGGGCTCCAAGGGCATGGGCGAGGTCCTGTACATGATGTACACGGGCGGCACGACCGGCCCGGCCAAGGGCGCCCAGCTCACCCAGCGCAACATCATGTACAACATCCAGCAGATCAAGGCCTGGCTTGATATCGGTCCGAACGATCTATTCCTGAGCGCCTTCCCGCTCTTCCACATCGCGGGGCTGTGCCTGGGCGTCTCATCCCTGATGGACGGCATCACCCAGATCGCCGTGCCCAACCCCCGCGACACCCATTTCCTGATCGAGGCCATCAAGAAATACAAGCCCACGGCCCTGGTGAACGTCACCACCATATTCCTGGAACTCATGAGAGTGCCGGAGTTCAAGACCCTGGATGTCTCGTGTCTGCGCTGGTGCTTGTCCGCGGCCCAGCCCTTCCCGCCCGAGAAGATCAGGGAGTTCGAGGCCATCGTGGGCCAAGGTAAGCTCATCGAGCTCTACGGCATGACCGAGACCTCGCCCGTGACCTGCTGCCTGCCGCGCTACGGCAAGAAGAAGCCGGGCTCGATCGGCATGCCGCTGCCGGACACCACCTTCAAGCTGATCGATCCGGGCACGGGCGCGCCCGCCAAACTGGGAGAACCCGGCGAGATCGCCATATCCGGGCCGCAGGTCTTCACTTTGGGATACTACAATCAGCCCGAAGAGACCGCCCATGCCTTGCGCGACGGGTGGATGTTCACCGGCGATATCGCCAAGATGGATGAAGATGGTTATTTCTCTATCGTGGACCGGCTCAAGGACATGGTGATCGTCTCGGGTTTCAAGGTCTTTACCCGCGAGCTCGACGACGTGCTCTCCGCACACCCCGACATCCAGGCCGCGGCGTCCTTCGGCATCCCCGACCCGGAACGGGCGGGCTCGGAGCGGGTGGCCTGCGCCGTGGTCTTGAAGCCGGGCATTGAAGGCGGCGACGCCGAACGCGACAAGATCCTGGCCTACTTGAGAGAGCAGGTGGCGCCCTACAAGGTGCCCAAGCGCATCCTGTTCATGGATCAGCTCCCCACCAGCGGCGTGGGCAAGATCCTGAAGCGCGAGCTCAAGCAGATGGTGCTGCAGCAGAAGTTGTAGAATTGTAGCTGCTCTTCGCCTTTCTCCGTAGCTTGCCACCGTGGTGAAAAAGACTTTCACCACTCGCTCGCTAGCGTCGCGGAGCGCACAGAGAACTCGAAGTTCTTCACTGAGTCTATCTAGCGAAACGAAGGGTTCAGAATGACATCGAGAAACAAACAGTAGGATGCCACCCTAAGTGTCAGCGATGGCATTGTCCATAGGCGCTTTATCGGAATGTATCAGTTTTTTTAGGAGGGGAGGCCGGCCTACTTCTCAGGGGTGCAGAGGCTCTCCCACAGTTCCTGGTTGGAGGATCTCTTCACATATAAGGCCATGCGACCGGATGTATCGTCAACCCTCTTCAGCGTACCGATCAATGTGAGCGGATGGTTCTCAAAATACGCCATGACGGTCTGGTCCGGGCCGACGCGATCCTTGTCTTTGGTAAAGCCCTTGATCGGCTCCACATTGTTGAAGCAAACACCATGTTTACTGATATCCTGCACGCATGCGCGCTCCAGAACATCGACTGCTCCGGTAAGAATCATGAGCAAGGCCTTGTCTTCCAGAGGCTTGCGCGGGCATTTCCGTTCTTCCTTAACTCTGGAGCCGGCATCAATCATTGTTCTTGATCTGAGCTGCATACATTTTGACTCCTTTTTGTTTCATGCTGCATAAATTAAAAGCAACCTATGTGCCAAGTTCCGCCATAAAGATGCTCAGCCAACGGCGCCACGTATCTCATCGATGAATACCGGATAAGATCATGGCCCAGGCAACGTTGGCCATACTGCGCACCGTGGCAGATCCGTTACCGACCTGAGGCCCTATTGCATATGATCTTATTCTGTAGGCACTTTATTGCCCATCAGGATGGAAATAAAGTTCCAGATACCGCTAAGGTCGGGGTAGAATAACCAAGCATGTTACAGGTGTTTAGTGGACTTAAAGGATCTTTCATGGGTGCCCCGGTGGCCGCAATGGGGGAGATCTTGACACCCAATCCTATTCTGAGCGATCATGGTCATTATGTCTGGTATGCTTCCTCAGAAAACGACAGGGCGGTTGATAGTGCTGGTTCTGGTATGTCACATAGCCTTGGGGTGCGCCGTGCGCACCGTGCGGGCGGAAGATCCTGTACCATCAACGCCGGACGAAACGATACAAGAGGCATCTTCCAATCCACGGGAAGCTGAAGGCTTTGAAGGTGTGGCGGTCTACTACGCCAAGAGGTTCCAAGGCAGGCGAACCAATTCCGGCCAGATCTTTGATCATAACAAATTGACGGCGGCCCATCCGAGCCTTCCGCATGGCACCAAAGTGAAGGTGATCAACATGGCCAACGACAAGTCGGTGGTGGTGAGAATTAATGATCGTTGCCGAAAGCGCGGCTACGAAATTATTGACCTGACCAAAAAAGCGGCGCAAGAGCTGGGCTTCTCCGGCAAGGGCTCGGCCAAGGTAAAGATTATTCCCCTGCCTGAGGAGTAATCCGCGCCCACTATTGAACGGCGGCGGCCATGATCGGTCCTATAGACGCACCCCGGGCCTTGAAGGGCTTGTCGGGGGCGGCATTCATGAGGAATTTCCTTGTAGCACGCTTCACCTCAAGCCGTCAAATGCCTGATGGAGACTTTCGGGGGTCTCCGGGATGAGATCCTGCTATGCTTTTGCCCGGCGCATTGTCAGCGCGATACGCCGGCGTTTCACGTCCACTTCCAGCACGCGCACCATGACCTTCTGGTTCACCTTGACCACCTCGTTGGGGTCTTTCACATAGCGCTCCGCGAGCTGGCTGATGTGCACCAGCCCGTCCTGGTGCACGCCGATATCCACGAAGGCCCCGAAGTTGATGACATTGGTGACGATGCCCGGCAGCTCCATGCCGGGCTTAAGATCTTCCAGGCTGTGCACGCCTTCGGCAAAGGCAAAGGCTTCGAAGGTTTGCCGGGGGTCGCGGCCGGGCTTGGCAAGTTCGGCCAGGATATCCTTGAGCGTGGGCTCGCCCACGGCCTCGCTCAGATAGCGGCTAAGGTCGATGCGGGCGCGCAGGCCCTCGTCCCGCATCAGATCGGTCACACTACATGTAAGGTCCGCGGCCATGCGCTCCACGATAGGGTAGCGCTCCGGGTGCACGGCGCCGGCATCCAGGGGCTGCGCCCCATCCCGGATGCGCAGAAAACCCGCGGCCTGCTCAAAGGCCTTGGGCCCCAGCCGGGGGACCTTCTTGAGCGCGGCCCGGCTGGGGAAAGGTCCATGCTCGGCACGATAGGCAATGATGTTGCCGGCCAGGGTCGGCCCCAGGCCGGAGACATAGGTGATCAGCTCCGGGCTCGCGGTATTGACCTCGACGCCCACGGCATTCACGCAGCTCTCGACCACTTCATCCAGCTTGGCCTTGAGCTTGGCCTGATCGACATCGTGCTGGTACTGGCCCACACCGATTGATTTCGGGTCGATCTTGACCAGCTCCGCCAGGGGGTCTTGTAGGCGCCGGCCGATGGAGACCGCGCCGCGCACGGTCACATCCTGATCGGGAAATTCACGGCGGGCCGCCTCGGAGGCGGAGTAGACCGAGGCCCCGCTCTCGTTGACCATGATTATGGGGAGCTTGAGATCAAGACCCCGCACAAAGGCCTCGGTCTCGCGGCCGGCGGTCCCGTTGCCGATGGCAACGGCCTCGATGTCATAGCGCCCGACAAGCTCCCGCATGGTCCGGTCGGCCTCTTCCGCGCGGGTGGCCGACTGCGTGGGGAAGATCACGTCATGCCGCAGCAGAGAGCCCTGGCCGTCAAGACACACCACCTTGCAGCCGGTGCGGAATCCCGGGTCGATGGCCAGCACCCGGCGGCCGCCCAGGGGAGAAGCCATGAGGAGCTCGCGCAGGTTCTTGGCGAACACCCTTATGGACTCTTCATCCGCGCGGGTCTTGAGCGTGGATTTCAGCTCGTTCTCCAGCGATGGCGCCAGGAGCCGCTTGTAGCCGTCGTGTGCCGCCAGGCGCACCTGCGGTGTACAGCTATTGTTTTTCCGGCAGACCTGCCGCTCGATGCGCAGGAGGGCCTGGCCTTCATCCGGCCGGAACGTAAGCTTGAGGAAGCCTTCCGCCTGACCGCGCAGCATGGCCAGGATGCGGTGGGAAGCGGCCTTGCCGGCCGGTTCTTGCCAGGCGAAATAATCCCGATAGGTATGCGCCTCTTCTTCTTTGTCTTTCGTGACCTCGGAAACGATACGGGCCTCTTTTTCGAAAAAGGCCCGCAGAGCGCCACGTAGGGCGGCGTCTTCCGCGATGCGCTCGGCCATGATATCACGGGCGCCCTGCAGGGCGTCTTCCACTGTTTCCACGCCCAAGTCCTCATTGATGAAGGCCCGCGCCTGTCTCAGCGGGTCTAGCCCGTCCGGTTGCGGGAAAAGCAGGTCAGCGAGCTTCTCCAGGCCTTTCTCGCGCGCGATTGTAGCCCTGGTGCGACGCTTGGGGCGGAAGGGCAGATAGATGTCTTCCAGCACGGCCATGCTGTTGGCCGCCAGTACGGCGCCGCGCAGTTTATCACTGAGGACTTCCTGCTCGGCCAGGGATTTGAGGATCACCTCGCGCCTGGCATCAAGCTGCGTTAGCTCAGAGAGCCGGTCCCGGATGGCCGCGATGGCGACCTCATCAAGGGAACCGGTCCGCTCCTTGCGGTAGCGGGCGATGAAGGGCACGGTCGCGCCGCCTGAGAGCAGGGCATCCACCGCTTCCACCTGCCGGGGCCCGATGCCCAGTTCCCGGGCAAGCTGGAGATAAAAGGTCTCGCGCACCACCCCTGCCTAATCTGCATGCGTCTTGCTGTCAACTCTTACCTGGGGGCTGTTGCTAAAAAAGGAGCGGTGATGATTTTTGAGGCCTGAGATCCTTGGCTTAAGTTTATCCTTAAGGAACGGAGGGCTCAGGGTGATATCTTAACATTCTGTTTGTAGTAGTATCCAACACTGATCTAACGGGATAGTCGGTCATTCTGCAAGGGAACCGATCGTCGCAGGATTACTATTCATCACTATTATCTGTATCTGTATGCTCATCAAAGACAATGTCATCCATATCTAAAGAGCATTCCGCATCGCCTTCATCAACAGCCTCGATAACATCGCCGTTCTCTATTGGAGCAGTTATGCGGCGATCTTCCGCGCTTGCGAGAGTAGAGGACCAACGTCTTCCTCTCTTTCTCTTGTGGATCCCTTTTTTCGCATCATTTTGATTGACTCCACATGAAGGACAAAGGGGCTCTGGTCTTCCCAGGTCATAAAACATGGTACAGCACTTGTAGCACTTGTATCGTTTCCCAAGATCCTTCGGAAAAATCTCCGTCTTCCGGGGTGACTCCATTACAGCGGCAGGAAGCTCATTTATCTCGGGTTGCTTCTTCTTCGAAGCAGCAGCTCCAATATTTTTCATTATAATCTATCCTTTCTTACTGGCATGTTTCAATTTCAGTAGCTCTTGATTATACTATGTTTTAAATATAATTACAACACCTTAATATTTATTACATCAGGTTAAGCATCAATGATCCAAGATAACATCTCATCTTTTCCATCAATTCCATTTATGGCACTGATCAATTTATTATAGAACATTATATCCGGACATACTTACCCTGTAATCCGTACTCACTACAGAGGGCCTGGTGGTCATGCGGAATAACGAGGTCTGGTCTCAACCATCAACAAAATATCCAATGGTGAGACCGGGCCCCGATGGTTTCTTGCCCGCCGCGGAGCACATAAGCATCCGGCCATGATCAGGAACTATAGTTGATCATGCTTTCGATACGGCCGATCACCTCTTCAACCGCCGCGTTCATGTCCGCCACTTCGGTTTGTACCGCCTTCTGCGGACACAAGGAAACGCACCAGCCGCAGCCCTTGCACTTTTGTGCATCATGGAAGACCTTGCCCTTGTCAAAGGTAAAGGCCTTGACGATGCATCCCTCCAAGCACTCCCGGCTTCGGCAGTCTTTGCAGATCTGCTCATCAACCGTGATCGTCATGCCTTTGAGTCTTACGATGGAATCCTTGGCCTTCGGGGGGAGGTATCGGGCGGAAAACATGACCGTACAGCAGCAGTGACAACAGAAACAGACCGTGAGCAGCGTGCCGGTGTTCGGGATGCCGTAGAACAGGTTGTCCATCAGGACACGGCCTATCATGGGGGTCAGGCCGAGGCCCACCATATGCCTGGCATGCGCGATGGCCTCGCCTACTCCCAGCGGCTGGGCGATCCATGGCGCCAGATCCATGGTGCCCTGTCCCATGAGAAGACAGGAGTTCTCTATGGGGTAATTCTTGCAGCCCTTGGAGTCTCGGCAGTGGCAGCGGTTGATGGTAACGCGATAGGCCGAGCGCTTGATAAGCTCCTCCAGCACCTGCAAGGGCAGATAAACGTTCTGCGGGCTTTTCAATTCCCTATTGATGGGCAGATAGGAAACATTGAAATTCCGGCCCGAGAACAGTGGGACCGCCATGGCCGCAAGTATCTTGCCGATGACGGGGATCTGGGTGGCCTTGGCGCTGAGGCCGGTGATGGGCCAGACCTTGGCGAGAAACGACAACCACCATGTGGGTCTCCAGGACATGTGCGACAGCCTCCTTCAAAGGCATCCTACGATCAGTAACATTAATTATGAACACAATCCCGGGCTAGGGTTTGAGATAGCCCAGGGCCACATTTTCATCGATGATCGCGCGATCCCTGGAATTCCTGCCGGCAATGACGAATTTTTCCTGAGCGGCCAAGCGGCGCAGGGCGCTGATGGATTCAAAGGGTATCCTGACCACGACCAGGTTGGCAACGGCAATGGGGATAACGCCACCCGGATCGAGCTTGGCCGTATAGGTGACGCGCGTATGCTCCCGGTCGACATATTCCAGGATGACGGCGGCATGCACATACTTCATGCGCACATGGTTTTCGGCCACGGGCCGCAGCTGCGCATCGTCAATGCCCCGCATATCGATCACGGCATATCCGCGCCTATAATCCATGCTGACCACGATATGCACCAGGGATTCGCGCCGCTTGAGCGGCCACGGTAGCTTGGTGATATTGAGGACGATCATGTCCTCGCCTTCGAGCTGCTTGATCTTTTCGGCATGCACGGTGTCGGCCATCCAATCCTCGGCCGCCTCTACATCGCGCAGGATCGCGGCCAGCACCTCCAGCCGGGCGTCCACGATGCCCACACCCTTGAATTCATCGATAGCGCTGCCGGGGACATCGCGGTTATAGACCCTGATAGCGTCGCGTTCCTTAACCAATTTCCAGCCGCCATCATCCGCACCCGCAGGCGTATGCCCGAGCAAAATCAACACAATCGCCAGACAGAGCATCCTGTTCATACCTTCCCCCCTTCATTCAAAATGCTATTGAAAATGACATAAGTTGTTGATGACAGGTTGTTATGCCTTAAGCGGACCTGTGCACATGGAAGACGCACTGCGGGGCGCCCATGGCCTTGCAGGCGACTTCCTCCACATGCAGCTTTTCCCCGGATATGGCAGCGGCATACCCGGCCACGATGCCGGCATAGAAATGGCACACCGGCCTGCTGGAATCGGGCAGCCAGCGCGCCTCCTGTGAATTGGAGAGCATGACTTTCAGGGGCAGGGAGGAAAAATCGAAATCCAGATGTCCCCAGCCGCCTTCATCCGTGATCATACGCGAAACCATGTTCATGGTCTTGTTGAAGAAACGCGCCATGAGCGGGTTGCCCTGCACTTCATCGATGATCCGGCTGTGCACGATCAGCGGCACCAGCACCTTGGGCACCCACCTGCCATGCGCCAAAGACTGCGTAACCTCCCACGTGCACAGCTGGACGCCCAGGTCATACAGGGTGCGGTTCTTCTCCTCCTCACCCAGCTTCTCGGCCAGGAGCACATGCAGGAGCTTGATGATGACCGCGCCGGCCATGATCTCCTCCACCCCGCCGATGCCGATGCGGCCGTTTTTCAGGTCCACATCATGGATCTCGAAGGCCGTGGCGCCCATGAAGGCCCTGATCAACACCTGCAGCCGCTTTGACAAGAGCGGCGCATTGGCGATGGGCTTCAGAAAAAACCGCACCAGGACAGGGTGCTTTTCCAACATGGTCATGACCGACAAGAGTACCTGAATTTTTAGGCGTTTAACGATGTTCATGAGTCCTCCTCCCTTGAATAAAAGTATGAAAAAACACGCCCCCATCACCCTGGCCCCTGACGGGGAAATAGGGGTGGGGATGGGGGCGAGATGTCAGCCGCTATTTCTTGGCAATGATCAGGTTGTCGAGCCCCATTTCCTTGAGCGCCACCGGGAACATCTGGAAGGCGGGGCGCACCACGGGCAGGAGCTTGAGCATGGCCGTGACCTTGCCACCCTGCTTGACCTTGCCCCTGGTCACGGCCGCCACCGGGTTTTCGTGGCCGTGCCAGAAGGAGTGCGAAAAGTCCGCGGCCTGCTTGGACCACACGTCTTCCTTGAGGTCGCACGGACCCAGATAGTAATTGCCGTGATACCCCGGTTTGTTAGGTGGGTTCTTGAGGTCGATGGTGATCTCGGCCTCGGGGTCGGTGTAGATGAACTTGATGATGATGCCGGCCTTGGCCATCTTGGGGCCGATCTTGTCGTCCTTGAGAATCCGGTCCATGAAGTAGCCGTAAATCCGGTACAGGTCGTCCGCGTCCTTATAGTACACGCCCATCTTAAAAACCTCCTTTTGTCAATTAGCCTTGCGCTGGTCGAAGCGCCTTCCATAGAGGAAGCTGGCCAGCGTGATCCTGAGCATCTGCACCGTGCCGCCCGCCACGCACCAGGCGCGGCCGTCGCGCAGCATGCGTTCCACCGGGAACTCCTTGCTGTAGCCGTAGCCGCCGAAGATCTGCATGGCGGTGTTGGTGACCGCGATGACCATCTCGTTGGCAAAGCACTTGGCCATGGAGGCCTCGTAGATGGACGGCAATCCCTGGCCGGCGCCGCAGGCCGCGCGATAGACCAGCAGGCGCGCGGCGTCGAGCTGCATGGCCATGTCCACGGTCATGAACTGGATGGCCTGGAAGTCACAGATGGGGCGGCCGAAGGCCTGGCGCTCCATGGCATAGGCCTTTGAAACCTCCAGCGCGCCGCCGGCCACGCCCAGGCACATGGCGGCATTGCCGCAGCGCTCGATGTCGAAGGTGCTCATGAGCTTGTTGAAGTCTCCCGGTTTGACCACCAGGTTGGCTTTGGGCACGCGCACGTCCTCGAAGATCAGATCGCAGGACGGCATGCCGCGCAAGCCCATGAACTCCTCCTGCTTGCCGAAGGAGAAGCCGGGCATGCCCTTTTCCACCAGGAGACCGCCGATGGCCTTGTAGCCTTTGGCCTGGCCGAAACGGGTATAGACCATGTAGTGGCTGGCATGTCCGCCGCCGGTGATGAACACCTTGCGGCCGTTGAGGATATAAGCGTCGCCGTCCTCGACGGCATGCGTGGTAAGCGCGGTCAGGTCCGAGCCGGCCTCGGGCTCGGTCATGCACACCGAGACGCTCTGCTCGCCGCTGCAAACCTTGGGGATGATGGCGCGCTTCTGCTCCTCGGTGCCGAACATGTCGATCACGCGCACCGGGCCCACATTGGACTCAAAGACCGGGGCCGCGATCATGGGGCTGTATTTGGCCAGCTCCTCGATGGCCAGGACGGCGTTGATGCCGGGCTGTCCGCCGCCGCCGTAGGCTTCCGAGAGGGTCATGCCCAGGAGACCCATCCCGGCATAGGCGGGCATGAGCCGGTAGGGGAAGTCGGCCGTGGCGTCGGTTGCTTTGGCGAGCTCCTTGAAGTTTTCGCGCTCGCCCATGGAACGCAGGGTCTGGATCAGCATCTTCTGTTCATCACTCAGCGTAAAGTCCATGTATGTGCTCCTTGATGGTTTATTTATATTGCGGCGCAGACTGCATCGATATCACGCAGGTGTTCGATGTCCATGACCAGGTCCACCAGGCGCTGCAGGCTGTCCTGGTCCCGCGAGCCGGCAAAGTGCCTGAGTTTGGCGACGATGTCGGCCATTTCCATGGGGTCGCGCGGGTCGCCCTTGGGCGTATCGACCTGCCGGACAAGCTTCTCTCCGTCTTTGAGCATGATCTCCACGCGGCTGGCGGTCTTGTCCGGGTAGACCTTGTTCAGCTCGTTGTCGATAGCTACACTGACCCGCTCGGAAAGGGCGATGAGCTCCGGGTCGGCGATGCGCCTTTCGGTCAGTTGGTTTGGCCCCAAAGCGCCATCCAGCAGGCAGGCGGCCACGCAATAGGGGATGGAGAACTGGGCCGCCACAAAGGTCGGGGTGGTCAGCCCCTTGCCCACGGCGATAAACGCCACGCCATAGGTGAAGACCTCAACCTTCTGCACCTCGGCGGTGCTGAAGCGGTGGTCGCGCATGAGCTCAAGGGTGGCCTGGGCCGCGCCGTGCGTGTGCCTACAGGCGGTGTAGGGCTTGAAATAGACATCGCTCACAGCATAGTGCTGACCCAGCTGATCCGTGATGCGTTCGCAGCGAGGCTCGGCCCGCAGCGCAATCTGCGTGAACCCGCCCTTGAGGGCCGTGCCTTCCAGCACCTGCGGGCAGCCCGTCAGGCCTACCTTAGCCAGGCCGGCGGCCGTGATGCCGGCTATTGCCGCCTGGCCGCCCTGCACGATCTTGATGGTATGCCCGCCCATGAGCTGTTCGGCCATGGACAGGGGCAGGAGGTAGCCGGCATTGGACAGGGCATTCAACATGGCCTCATCATCCAGATGCATGAGCCGGGCCGCCGCGGCCGCGGCGCCGAACGCGCCGCAGGTGCCGGTAGGCAGGAAACCCGAGAGGGTATGGTAGGGGTGCATGGCTGCGGCTACGCGGCAGCAGACCTCATAGCCCGCGATGACGGCCTCCAGGACCTCGCGGCCGCTGGAGCGCTCGCGCTCGGCCAGGGCAAAGGTCGCGGGCATGACGGCCGAGACCGGGTGGTTACCGCCGAAGCGCACGCCGTCCTGGGCCTCGATGGCCTCGGCCAGGACGCCGTTTACAAAGGCCGCCGTATTGACCGAAGTCAGGTACCCGCACCCCAGGGCATGGGCCTGTGCTTCCGAGCCCAAGGCGCGGCAATAGTTCACCACGGACTGCACGGCATCGAGCTTGAGCGAACCATAGATATTGGCGACCCAGTCCAGGATGCAGAGCTTGGCCTTGTATATGACATCGAGCGGGACGTCTTCGAGCTTCAGGGCCGAGCAGAAGGCGGCCAGCTGTCTGGTTTCATCCATACATGCTCCTCCAAGCCATACGCTTACACATAGCCGCGCTTCTCGTAGACGGCGATCATGCGGTGCGGGTCCAGGACCTCCCTGATGACGCGCAGCTCCTCTTGTGTGGGTGGCTCGGTTTCATGCACGTCAGGGGCGACTTTCAAGTCCCAGGGCGTGAGCTTGACGATCTCGTCCACCGTGCAACCGGGATGGTAGGACGCCAGGTAGGCCTCCTTGGTTTTATCGTCGAAGCGCATGACCGCCTTGTTGGTGATGATCACCTGCGGCCCGGTGTCCGGCGGCAGACCCCAGCGTTCGCGGCTGCCGGGGCCGTCCAGGTAGCCGGGGGTGGTGATGAAGTCCACGCGCTCGGCGAGGCTCCGCTTGTCGTGCAGGGCGATGATGAGCACGCGCCTGGCCAGCGCGCCGATGGGGTTAGCGCCGCCGCTGCCCGGCAGGCGCGAGGCCGGGGCATGGTAGTCGCCGATGACCGTGGTGTTGATGTTGCCGAACTTGTCCACCTGGCTGCCCGAGAGGAACCCCACGTCCACCCAGCCGGCCTGCAGGAACATGCCCATGACGTCGATCAGGCCGCCCACCATGGCGGCGCCGGGATTGAGGCAGGGATCGCCCACCGAGAGCGCCGGTCGTGTGGGCCTGGCGTCATACACCCCGGATTCCTGCATCATGGTGGCGTGCGGGGCGTGCGTGTGCTTGGCGATGTTGGCGCTCATAGTGGGGAAGCCCGTGCCCACGATCACCACGTCGTGGTCGCGGATCTCGCGGCTGCCGCAGCAGGCCATGAGCTCGGGCTTGATGTAAGCGCTGGTGTGCGTGCTCATCCTTGCTCCTTCAGTAGGCATAGGAAACGGGATAGCTCCAGTCGAACGCGGCCTGGAGCTTCTTGTACTGGGAAAAGCCGAATTTCTGGATGTAGTGCTGGGTGTAGGCGGTGCGGTCCGCAAGGCCGTAGACCCATTCGTCCAGAAAGGCCTGAAAGCCCTCCACGGTATTGGAAGCCTGCTGGTAGACGTAGCCGAAGCCGAAGTCCGTGTCATAGAAGCCCGGGGTGTAGCCGGGGTGCGCGCCGAAGGGCTCCTCCACCACTCCTGCTACCTTGAAGGCCGGCACGATGGTGCGCGAGGGGTCCTTGCCGATGGTCTCGCGGCTCACGATGCGCTCGCAGCTCACGATGACCTTGGCTGCGGCGTTCGCCCCCCACTTGCAGTCGCCGGCGATGCCCCACATCTGGGCGTTGCCGTCCTCGTCGGCCTGCTGCACATGGATGACGGCCACGTCGGGCTTGAGCGCGGGCACGAGCATGACCGGCCGGCCGTCAAAGGGCGAATCGATCATCTTGAACTTGTCCTCGCCCATGAAGGAGCTGACCCGCATCAGGTCGGTGCCCACCATGTCCTTGACCGGCACGAAGGGCATGCCCAGGGCCCCGGCCATGAGCATCATGGGCAGCGATAGGTTGGTGTACTCCTCGACCTCGATGGAGTGCGGGATGCCCTTTTCGATCGAGCGGCGGTAGCAGCGGGCCAGGCCGTAGAGGCCCAGCGAGATGAAGGTAGAGATGAAGCGCTTGACGCACCCGGCGCCGATCAGGATGTCGAAGTCGTCGGCCGCGTTGCTGCGCGTGATGGTGAGATCCTGCTTGTGCTGCCGCACGATCTCGTGCACGGCGGAAAAGGGCGGCCGGCAGACATAGCCGCCCATGAAGACAAAGGCGCCGTCCGGCACATAATCCCGGATGGCGGCCTGCATGCTCATGACCTTGCTCATTCACTTCCTCCCCATGAACGTCGCTAGAGCTGATAGCGGGTGCGGCTGATGATCTCCTCCTGCGCCAGTTCGGAGAGCCCGGTGAACTCGGCCGAGTAGCCGCTGACCCGCACGATGAGGTCGCGGTACTTCTCCGGGTGGCGCTGGGCTGCGCGCAGGATGGCGCTGTCCAGCATGTTGAACTGCACCTGGGTGCCGCCCTGGGCAAAATAGGTCCGGATCAGGGCTATCAGGTTGGCGGTCGCGATCTTGGCGCCCGGAAAGCGCATGTTGAGGTTGGCGCCGTTGGTGACGAGCCTGATGGGCAGCTTGGTCACCGAGTTCATGACCGCCGTGGGGCCGGCCTTGGCCGTGCCGTTGGTGGGCGTGATGCCGTTGCCGAGCACGTCGCCCGCGGCTCTGCCGTCCGGCGTAGCGCCGGTGAAGGAGCCCATGGCGATATGAAACCCGACCGAGAAGATGCCCGGCCAGAAGGCGCCGCCGCGGAAATTGCGATAGGGTTTCAGCGTGTCGCAGAAGTGCTCGATGACGCGCACCGCTTCTGCATCGACCGCGTCGTTGTCGTTGCCGTACTTGGGCAGGCGCGTCAGGAAGTAACGGCGCTTGTCCTCGGCATCCAGCCAATCGGTGGCCAGCCAGCCGACCAGCTCAGGCATGGTAAAGCGCCGGTCCTCGAACACGGCCTTCTTAAGCGCATACAGGCTGTCCACCACATTGGCGAAACCCATGAACTGCACGCCGGTCGAGTTGTACACCGCGCCGCCGCGCGTGACGTCAAGCGCCTTGTCCAGGCTGCCGTCGATCATGGCCGAGGCAAAGGGCGAAGGCACCAGCTCGGATATGGCCTGGTCCAGGGCCTGCATGCCCCTGACCACCTGTCGGACAAAGTGCTGCACCTGGGCGTCATAGGCCCGCCAGACCTCCTCGAAGCTCTCAAAGCCGGCCGGGTCGCCGGTCTGAATCCCCGAGAGGTAGCCGAAAATATTGTCGATCCCGTTGCTCAGGGCGAACTCGAGGCATTTGATGCCGTTGAACTGCACCGCGAAGGTGGAGCCGAAGGTCTTGCCCTGGGCATTGGGCTCCAGGCAGCCGCACACGCCATAGTCGCGGGCGTCCTCCAGGCTATGACCGGCCTTGACCAGAGCTTCGACGATGACCTCGTCGTTGAAGAAGTGCATCAGCACGCCGTCCTTGGCATACTCGGCCGCACGCCGGAAGAAATCGTCAGGGGAGAGCTTGCTGATGCGCACCCCGAAGTTGGGCTGCACGGTGCGCACGTCCGCATAGGCATCCAGCCCGATGCCGCTCAGCTCGTTGGTCGCATCCAGACCGTACCGGTCAAGGCCTCCCACAGTCACGTTCTGGGTGGTCTTGCCCTCGGTGCCCTCGCCGCCGGGGATGAAGGCCTCCTCCAGCACGTTCCAGATCTCGTTAGTCTTGATGAAGAGCAGCGCCAGAAGCTCCCTGGCCTGTTCCGGCGTGATGCGCCCCGCCGCTTTATCGGCCTGGTACCAGGGCATAAGCACCTGGTCGATGCGGCCCAAGGAGATGGAGTTGCCGCCCGACTCGATTTGGGCGATCAAATGGATGAAGTATAGGCTCTGCACGGCCTCGTGAAAGGTGCGAGCCGGGTGCTCGGGTACCTGGCGGCAGACCCGCGCGATCTCCTTTAGCTCGGCGGCGCGCGCCTGATCGGGAGTGCGCGCGGCCAGTTCATCGGCCTTGTCCGCGTAGCGCCGCGCAAAGGCTACGGCCGCCTTGAGCGAGCGGATCACGGCGTCATAGAACACGCCTTTCTGTCCGGCGCGCTCCGTGGGCGCAAGTCCTGCCCGCCGCTGTTCGGCATCCTGGATGATCCCTGACAATCCCTGCTCAAGCACCCTGGTGTGGTTCATGGTGAAGTGCCCGATGCCATAGGTGATCTCGAGCATCATGGTGAAGATGTACTTGTCCATGTCCTCGGCCACGTCAGCGGGCAGTAGCTCGGCCAGTCGCTCCTCCACGGTGCGGCCCTGCCAGAAGGGCAGGATCTCTTCTTTGAGCTCGCGTTTCTCGGCCTGACTGATGAGCGCCCGCTGCAGCACGCGGCAATCGAAGCTTTCCAGATCGCCCTCGATCCACTTCGATTTGTTCTCCGGAAACAGGGGCGCGCCTTTGAGCTTTTCGGTCCGGCAGCCCACGATGAGCTCGTCATCCCGGATGACGACGCCGACGTGGGCAAGGATATGCTCCAGGGCCAAGCTCATGCGGGTCAAGGGATCCTTGTCCCAGTGAGAGCGCATGGCCTGGGTCAGGTAGCGCGCCCGTTCGATGGAGACCTCCTGCGGGGCGTCGATGATCCGCCAGCGCAGGCGCTCCACCCGGCTTATCTGCGCCGGACGGATGGCGGCCTTGTTCGTCTTCATAGGCACCTCCTTGCCTTATCAAGCCTTGATATCCATATAGTTGACCAGGATGGCGTCACGGGCCGCGCGCGGCAGGAAGCGGTTGAGCCCCAGGAAGAAGCTGCTCATGAAATCCACCTGACTGTGGAGCTTGACATGTGGAGCGGTGATGGTCTTGACGATCTTGGCTGCGGCCTGGACGGGCGTGGGCGCGGTCTTGATCAGCACGTCGTCGCGCGCGATGAAGCGCCCGGCGCGCTCGCGGTAGGGCGAACCCTCGGGCGGCAGCTGGTGAATCTTGGCCGCGAACGTGGTCGAAACCTGGGCCGGTTCGATGATACCCACCTGGATGCCGAAGGGCTCTACCTCGTAGCGCAGTGACTGCATCAGTCCCTCGACGGCGAACTTGCTGGCCGTGTAGATGGATTCAAAGGGGAACGGGATCTGCCCCACGAGCGAGGACATGGCGACGATCTTGCCGCTACGGCGCTGGCGCATGGACGGCAGGAAGGCCTGAAAAATGGAGGCGGCGCCGATAACATTGATCTCCAGGCACTTCAAGGCCCGCTCGAGGTCGACCTCCTCAAAGGGTCCGAAGAACCCGATGCCGACATTGGACAGCACGGTATCGACCCGGCCGTACTTCTGGAGAACCGCGTCCCGGAAAGACCGAATGCCCTGCCGGTCGGTGATGTCGAGCGGCATGAACAGGTGGTCGCCCTTAAGCTCCTGCTGCAAGGATTTAAGACAGCCGTGGTCGCAATCGAAGCCGGCAATCTGATCGCCCCTGGCCGCGAGCATCCTGGCCACCTCCTTGCCCATCCCATCCGCGCACCCGGTGATAACGATTACCTCTGGCATATGACCTCCTTTAAAGGCTTGGGCTTCCGGCCTGATCCTTATACCACCTGCCCATCTGCTGCATGGAAACCCTGAAATCAGGGTAAATGAAGTTGTAGCCGGTCTTGATCAGCTTGGTGTTGTCGACGATGTAATCGTTGTAGAGATACTGCACGGCATCGTATTCAAGGTCCGGGATTCTGCCTTGCTTAGCCGCCAGATAGCCGTCAATGCGTGCCACTATCTTCACGAGCCACAGGGACAAATGCAACCTGGGCGGCTTGGTCCCGAAGGTCTCGGCCGCCAGGGTAAGGGCCTCCTCGATAGTCGGATAGTAGCCTTCCGAGAGATTATAGGCCTGTCCGACGGCGGCGTCGAGGTGCGAAAGATATTCCACGGCCGCGGCTACATCTTCGGCGCGGATATTGGACAGGCGCTGGCGGCCGCTGCCGGGAATGGCGGTGATGGCGGTAGGGCGCGAGAAGGCCTTGCCCGCCCCGTCGTTGCAGCGCGGCCCATACACGGTGCACGGCCGTGTGATGATGGCCGGCAAGCCTTGCTTCAGCCTGCTCCAGACGACATCCTCGCCGTCGCGCTTGCTGCGGCCGTAGCTGTCCTGCGGCGCGCGCATGGAATCTTCGATGAACGGGGTACCGCGGTAGCCGCCATAGACACTGGTGGAACCGACATGAATATAGCGCTTGACGCCTTTCTTGAGCGCCAGGGCCGTGATATGCTCCACCCCCGCTACATTGGTCGGATATAGCCGTTCATAGGGGGTGGAGAAATTGCAGATGGCGCCCAGATGAAAGACCCGGTCCACATCACCGTCAAAGAGCCGGGGCAAAGTCTCCGGCTGGGTGACATCGGCCGGGACATATTCCACACCGAGCTTGTCGAAGAACGAGGTGTCCTTGCGCGGCCGGGCCGTGGCCCTTACCGTGCACCCCTTGTCGACCAGGTACTCCACCAGGTGGCTCCCCATGAAGCCGGCCGCCCCGGTGACCACTGTCGTGCCGGGAAAGTCCATACAAAACCCTCCTTTCGCACCTTACAACAGGTCATAGCGCGCCAGCTTGAAGTGCTCGGCCGTGCTGGCGCTGATCTCGGCGCGCACGCGCACCAGCCACTTGAGCAGCAGCTCGTTGAACTCCAGTCCGAGCTCGGCGATCTGACGCACATAAGCACCTTTGTCTTCCCATTTGGCCATATGCGCCTGCCGGCGCTGCAATTGGTTCTCATAGAAGCCGATCTGCTCGTCGATGATCCGCAATGCGTCCTCGCGCTCGCCGAAGCTGAAAAAGATGAAGCGCATCAGGAACGGATCGCGCAGCAGCATCTGCTTCTCCGGAGAGGCGGCCAACCAGCGTTTGAATTCCGCGCGGCCTTTATCGGTCAGGCAGTAGAGTTTCTTGTGGGGCGCGCCCACGTCGGACGGGACCACCTCGCTCAAAGCTATCAAGCCTTCATCCACCAGGGTCTTCAAGGTGGTGTAGACCTGCCCGTAGTTGACGGTCCACATCTGGCCGAAATTCTTCTCGATATGGTTCTTGATCTGGTAGCCGTGCATGTCACGGTAATGCAACAAACCGATGACGGCATATTTAATGGACATCCGTCGCACCCCTTATAGCCGATGCGGACTTCATGGTTGGACGCGCTGTTAAGACTATTATATATATCATTTGTATATAGTCAAGAGTTCCCTGAGATTTATCTTGAGCCAGATTCGCGATTCACCTATAAACCCGCTATGGACTATGCCCTGCAGGTCTTATACGTTGACCTCTCCGCACGCACCGCCCGGCAGGCACGCCTGGATACGGAGATCTCGCAACGCTACCTGGGCGGGCGGGGCATCGCCGCCTATTTCCTCAGCCGCAATGCGACCATATCGGCGCTTGACCCACAGGCCCCCCTCATCTTTGCCGCCGGGGCCTTGACCGGCTCGCGCCTACCGGCCGCGGGCCGCATGATTGTCGCCGCCATTTCACCCTTGACCGATACGTTGTGCAGCTGTTCGGTGGGCGGCACCCTGGCGCGGGAGCTCAGGCGCGCCGGTATCGACATGATCATGATCACGGGCAGGTCCCAGAGCGAACTGGTGCTCAGGATCGAAGACGGGGCCGTAACCTTCGAGGAAAGTACCTGCGCCGCAAGTTCCGGACTGGAAGATATCTTCAGCGGCTTCAAAGGGTTCAAGGGCGCCGTGGCGGCCGTCGGCCGCGCCGCTTTCCAGGGATGCCTGTATGCCAACATCATGGTGGACTCCACCTTTTCCTCGGGCCGGGGCGGGCTGGGGCGGGTGATGGCCGCCAAGAACCTGCGGGCCCTGGCCGTCAAGGGCCGTTCCAGGACGCATGTATGCGATAGTCAGGCCGAAGAGCTGAGCCGCACGGATATCATGCGCCTGTTCGATGCCGCGCCCGCCATCATGGGCCGCTCAGGTATCAGAAACTATGGCACCGGCGCCCTGGTGGACCTCATCGCCGCGCGCCGCATGATGCCCACCGCCAACTTCCGGCGCACCTATTTCGAAGACAGTCGCGCCTTTTGTGCCGCCCGGATCAAGCAGAGCATGGAGCCGGGTTCCTATGCCTGTCACGGCTGCCCGATCGCCTGCAAAAAAAAGGGCCTCCATGAAATCCCGGAGTATGAAACCCTCTCGCATTTCGGGGCCTTGAACGAGAACAGCGACCTGGCCGCCATCATCGAAGCCAACCACATCTGTAACTCGGCCGGAATGGATACCATCACCACGGCGGCCACGATCGCCTGTCTGGCCGAGATCCGCGCCGAACGCTATACCGGGGCGGCGCTGGTCGAAAAGGTGGCCGGAATAGCCGAAGGAACGGACGAACTCCTGCCCCTGGGATCGGCCAGGCTGGCACACGCCATGGGAAAACCCTGGACCTCCATGAGCGTCAAGGCCCTGGAGATGCCGGCCTATGACCCGCGCGGGGCCTACGGTATGGCCCTGGCCTACGCCACCTCAACACGCGGGGCCTGCCATTTGCGGGCCTACCCCATCAGCCACGAGATCCTGCGCAAGCCGGTGGCCACCGACCGCTTCACGTTCGCGGGCAAGGCGCGCATCATCAAGATCGCCGAGGACTTGAACGCGGTGGTGGACTCCATCGGCGCATGTAAGTTCGCCTTCCTGGGGGCCTCGCTCGAAGAGTACGCCAAGGGTTTCGCGGCCGTGACCGGGCTGGCGTACGATACCCAGGATCTTATGCGCATCGGCGATCATATCTATACCCTGGAGCGCTGGATCAATACCCAGCGGGGCTTCAGCGTCAAAGACGACTCGCTGCCGGAGCGCTTCTTCACCGAAGAGGGCAGCAGCGGCGCCGGCATTGAGATCAGGCCCATCGACCGCGCGGCATTCGACGAGGCCCTGCAGCGCTATTACCGTATCCGCGCCTGCGGGCCGGACGGCGCGCCGACCAAGCGGCGCCGGGAGGAGCTGGGCCTATGATGGACCAGGTACAGAAGTACCACGCCAAACTCATACGCCAGGGGCTCGTGGATACACAAGGCGCGGTTGAACTCTACGGCCTTGACGATGAAATCTATTCCAACCGCGACGGCGTGCCCGAGGCGGTCTCGGCGCTCTTCGGCCGGCTCAATATCAACAGCCTCATCATCGCCCGGCCCAATCCGGTTCAATGGGCGATCATCCAGGAGCTTTCACGCATAAACCAAACGCTGATCTGCCCGTGCGACTGCGAGAGCCTGACCTTTATCCACGATATACCGCTCGTTGCGCATCTGGAGCCTTCAGCGGTGGCGCAGGCGCTGAACCGGCGCAAAGGCTGCATCGTTAAGGATGTGGGCATCGTCACCACCGGATCGGTAAGCCTGGAACAGGCCTTCATCTCTTTGAGCTCGATCTGTTTCGCCACCTTCGTGAAGTTCTTTGTGGATTGTCTGAATGGCCTGACCGGTTTCGGAGCGCGCCCTGAGGCGCGCAGCCTGGATATGCTTTCTTCCGTGATGGATACATGCCGGCCTCTGGAAGGGGTGAACACTCTCTCCCGGGTAGTTCCCAAAAGCGAGGACGCGATCCTCGAGTCATTGGATCAAACCGGAAAGATCGTTGTGGACCGGCGCCTGGTGGATTCCTTCTTCGGCAACATCTCGTATCGGGACGCCGGCATCATATATATCTCACAGACCGGTTCGTCCCTGGATGAGCTGCCCGGCCATATCGACCGCGTACCCTTAGACGGCTCATCCACCTGCGAACTCACCGCGTCCTCCGAACTGCTGGCGCATGTGCGTGTGTACGAGCATACGGGCGATAAGGCCATCCTGCACGGACATCCACGCTTTTCGGTGATCATGTCCATGCACGGTAAGCCCTTAAGCTTTGACGAAAAACGCTTTGTTGCGGATGTGCCGGTGGTGGCCGGCGAGGTCGGGGCGGGCCGGCACGGTCTGGTACATACCTTGCCGGCGGCCATGGAACAGACGCACGCCGCCATCGTTCACGGCCATGGGACCTTCGCCAGCAGCCCCGGTACAGTATCCGAGGCCTTCGATGCCCTGTCCGCCATTGAACATCTCTGCTATGAGCGCTACCAATCTCTTATGACAAAATACGCCTGAGCACGCTATCGTTTTAGCCAACCCGGTCAAGTATCGGTGATCTGTAATGGGAAATGGATGGTCTTTTTCATGAACAAAGGGGTAAATATTTTCCGTACGGAAAATATTTACCCCTTTGTTCAAGTATCTTCTGCTCAGCTCAGCTGTTTTTATTTTTCTTCCTGGCAAAGAAACCGGCCGAGAGCATGCCCATGCCCAGCAGCAAGAGCGAGGCCGGCTCTGGAACAGGGGCCACCGGGGTATAGATGGCGGATAAAACCGATTTATCGATCGAAAAGTCGCCGCATAGAGAGCCGACGGTCACATGCACCCCAAGATTATTACCGAGGCAGACGTTGAGGGTATGGGACTCCGTACCATTTATCGTCTCATCGATAACCGGCAGCCAGGACCCGTCGGTAAAGATATAGGCCCATTCCATCGGAAAGCATTTGTCGCTGGCGTCATCGGCGAGCATGATGTCCAAAGTGGCCTTGATAGTGCCGGGCTGCGCCGGCGGATCCAGGAAGAGCTGCTGGAACCAAGTGACATAGTCTCCCGCGCGTTCGATCTCGTTGACCGTATCTCCAGCATACCCGAGAAGCGTTGCCGATCCATTGCCGGATTGAGTGATGCCCGCAGCGCCGAAGGTGGCGATGTTTTCAACCATGAGGGGCGAAGCAATAAGATTGCTGGTAAATACAAACATAAATACGATGAAGAGCGCCAAAACCTTTTTCATGCTGTATCCTCCAAATCGTATACGCGCTTTATTCATGTTGCCTCTAATTTTGCAACTCGCGTGCCAAAGCATGCAACCAGATGCGCATGTCGCCGTCAGCTCGGTTTTGTTCAGACGGATGCTTGCAAACAGCGGTCTGCTTTTTTAAGATTAAGGCTTTGCGGCGTCCAGCGGCATAACATGGATCGGGTATGGGGAGAGTCCTGCATTCAACGATCGGCCGGGAAAAGCCAAGAACCGGGCCGGCGCAACGATCGCGCCAGCCGGTCTTGAGGGCTTACGCCTCAGGTTGTGCGCTTTCATTATTAAGGGTGTTGCCTTTTAGCAGATGCGCGGCACCAATTCGCCGGTCGGCATATCCACCTCGCGCGACCCGCCGATCATGGTGTGCATGATCAAACGGCCCTTGCCTTCTGCCGGCTTGACCGCTCCGATAACGGTGGCATCTTGGCCGTACGGATGACGGTGCATGGCTGAAAGGACCGCGTCCGCTTGGGTCTTAGGGCAGAAGACCACCATCTTGCCTTCATTGGCCAGGAAGAGCGGATCGAGGCCCAGGATCTCACACACGCCCTTGACTTCCTCGCGCACCGGGATGGCCTGCTCTTCGACCTCAATGGTCAAACCGGCCTGCTGGGCGATCTCGACCAGGATGGCTCCCAGCCCGCCGCGGGTGGCGTCGCGCATGCAATGGATATGCGCGCTTGCTTTAAGGATCTCATCTACCAGACCATTCAGCGGCGCTGAGTCGGAAATAAGGGTGGTGGAGAGCCCCAGGCCTTCGCGCCGGCTCATGATGGCCGCGCCGTGGTCGCCCAAGGTGCCGCTTAAAATCACGACGTCCCCGGTCTGGATGGACGCCACCCCGATGGATCCGGCATACTCGATAATGCCGATGCCCGCGGTATTGATGAAGATGCCGTCGGCCGCGCCGCGATAGACCACCTTGGTATCGCCGGTGACGATGGTTACCCGGGCATCTTGCGCGGCTTGAGCCATGGAGGCGATGATCTTTTCCAAGTCGGCCATGGGAAACCCTTCTTCAAGGATGAACCCGGCGCTTAAGAAGAGCGGTCTACCGCCGCACATGGCCAGGTCATTGACCGTGCCATGCACGGAGAGCGACCCGATATCCCCGCCCGGGAAGAAGACGGGATTCACCACATAGGAATCGGTCGAAATGCACAGCTTGGCGCCGCCGACCTCAAAAACCGCTCCATCCTCAAGCCGTTCCAACAAGGCGTTGCGAAACAACGGCAGGAACTTCTCTATGACCAGATTATGCGATAAGAGCCCGCCGCCGCCATGTTCCAGCAGAACCGTATCATACTTCATGGTATGCCCCTTTATAACGATTTTATCTTATCCCTGGCCCGCCAGCACCCGCGCCCCGGCGCAAACCGCCTGCCCCAGAGAGATACCGCCGTCGTTGGTGGGCACCTCGTGGTGATGAAACACCTCGAAGGCATGTTTACTCAAGGCCTGGATGCAACCTTCCAGGAGGATGCGGTTCTGGAAACAGCCGCCGCTTAAGGCCACGCGGTTCAAACCCGATCGTTCCCTCAGCTTGAGGGTCAAGCCGACCGCAGCCGTAATGAATGCGCGATGGAACGCCTGCGCAAGCTCTTCACGCGCCTCTCCACGGATACACGCCTGAACGAGATCACGGACCATGACCGTTGGATCGAGTATCATCACACCGCTTTCTTCCTGAATGGACATCTCAAGCATATGAGCATCGCCTGCCTGGGCTACGGCCTCCAGTTCCATGGCGGCCTGGCCCTCGAAGCTCACCGTGCGCCTGAGACCTAAGAGCGCGGCCACGCCGTCGAAAAGGCGGCCCAGGCTGGAGGTTAAGGGCGAGTTGATCCGCTGGGAAAGCACCTTCTCCAGGACATCCGCATCCATGCCTTCCGGGATGAGCCTTAACCTGCGGGCATAGTCCGGCCATTGTCCGGCATAAGTCTCCCTTAACAGGCTGATCCCGATGCGCCAGGGTTCGCGCACCGCCTTTTCTCCACCCGGCAAGAGAAACTCCCGAATATGTCCTTCCCTCCTGAAAGATCGCTCATCGGCAATGAGGAACTCGCCGCCCCAGACATGCCCGTCCGTGCCGTACCCGGTGCCGTCCATGGACAGCCCGATCACCTCTCCCTGAAGGCCATTCTCGGCCATGGCGCTCACGATATGGGCATGGTGGTGCTGGACCTTGATGCTGCGTATATCCGTCATGGCCTCGGCTACCCGCGTGCTGTAGTAGCCCGGATGCAGATCGCAGGCCACAATGACGGGCCGGCACTGGGTGATACGCTGCATGAGGGCCACATTCTCATGAAAGAAATCCCGCGCCTGCGGCGTCTCCATGTCGCCGATATGCGGGCTCAGGAAGGCCTGGCGGCCTTTGAGGATGCAGAGCGTACTTTTCAATTGCGGGCCCAGGGCCAGGACCTCAGGATACCCTTGCGTCAAGGCCAGCGGCCGCGGCGCAAAACCCCGACTGCGGCGCATCATGCGGGTCTGCCCGCCGACCACAAAAGCGATCGAGTCGTCGCAGCGCACCAGGATGTCGCGGTTATGCACCAGGAAGGCGTCCGCGATGCCGGCCAGGCGTTTGACCGCCTCGCGGTTGCCGATCGAGATCGGTTCGTCGGTCTGGTTGGCGCTGGTCATGACCAGGGCCGTAAAGCCCTTTCCCAGAAGCAGGTGCTGCAGAGGGGTATAGGGCAGCATAATGCCGAGTGTGAACATGCCGGGTGCCACGAGCGGCGACAACGGTGCATCCGAGCGTTTTCTCACCAGCACGATCGGACGCTGCGGGCTCATAAGCAGCTTTTCTTCCTCGGGCTTGAGCTCGGAGAGCGCCCGGGCGGCCGGGATGTCCTTGACCATGATGGCCAGAGGCTTCTCTTCGCGGTACTTCCTGGCGCGCAGACGCTGCACGGCCGCATCGTCGGCGGCATCCACGGCCAGATGGAATCCGCCGATGCCCTTAACGGCCAGGATCTTGCCTTCACCCAGCAGGCCTAAGGCAACCAGCAAGGGATCGTCCGCGGGGACCTGTTCACCCTGGGCGTCCAGCAGTGTTAAATGCGGGCCGCAGACCGGACAGGCATTGGGTTCGGCATGGAAGCGCCGGTCGAGCGGGTCCTCGTACTCCTTGCGGCAGGCCGGACATAAAGGGAAACAGGCCATGGAGGTATTGATTCGATCATAGGGGATATCGTTAATGATGGTCAGGCGCGGGCCGCAGTCCGTGCAGTTGATGAACGCATAGCGGTAACGCCGGTCGGCCGGATCGAAAAGCTCGGCCAAGCAGGGTTCGCACACGGCCATGTCCGGACTGATCAGGACATCCATGCTGCCGTGCGCCTGGCTTTCTCTGATCTCGAAGGAAGCATCATCCTGGGGCTCGATATCCGCTACCGCCATTGAGGTTATGTGCGCCAGGGGCGGCAGGAGATTTTGGATATCGGTCACAAAGCCTTCGAGGTCGGCCGGGGTTCCTTGCACCTCGGCCACCACCCCGTCCGTGCGGTTGAGGACATAGCCGCTCAGATGGTGAGCCTTGGCCGTTCGATAGATAAAGGGGCGGAAGCCCACCCCCTGGACAATGCCGCCGAACACATAGCGCCGGCGTTTATGGTCTTTAGCGTCTCTTATGGGTCTCAATCTGACCCCGCAGCCAGTCAAACCAGGTTTCGAGTCCGTCGCCCTTCTTACAGGAAACCTCGAAGATCTTAAGGTCTTTGTTGATCGCGCGCGCGTCGCGCAAGGCCTTGTCACGGTCGAAATCCACATACGGCATCAGGTCGATCTTGTTTATCAGCAGGACTTTCGACTCCTGGAACATGAGCGGGTACTTGGCGGGCTTGTCCGCGCCCTCGGGCGTGGAGAGGAGCATGACCTTGGCGTTTTCGCCCACCTTGAACTCGGCCGGGCACACCAGGTTGCCGACATTCTCCACAATGAGGAGGTCGATGGCATCCAGATCGAGGCCGGCCAAGGCCTCGCGGATCATGTTGCCGTCCAGATGGCAGCCGCCGCCGGTATTGATCTGCACGGCCGGGATGCCCAAAGCGGCCACGCGGTCGGCGTCATAGGTATCCTGGATATCGCCCTCGATCACGGCGATGCGATAGTCTTTTTTGAGCGCCAGAATGGTCTTTTCCACCAAGGTGGTCTTGCCCGCTCCGGGCGCGCTCATGAGGTTGATGACATAGATCCCTTTACCGTCGAACAAGGCCCGGTTCTCTTGGGCGATACGGTCATTGGCGTCCAGAACGTTCTTTACTACCTGTATTTTCACTCACAAGCCTCCTTAGCGATATTTGTAATATGCCGCGCAGGAACCCTCGCCCGAGACCATGCAGGGACCAATGGGGTTAACCGGTGTGCAGACCTGTCCGAAGAGCGGGCATTCGTCCGGTACGATAGCCCCACGCAGCACATCCCCGCAGGCACAGCCCTTGACTTCGGCCGAGCGGATTTCAGGGACCTCGAAGCGCTTAAGCGTATCGAAGTCATGATAGACCTCCTTAAAGGCCAGGCCGCTGCCCGGAATAGTCCCAAGCCCACGCCACTCGGCATCCATGGCGGTAAATACCTCCTCAAGCACCGCTCTGGCCTTGGCATTACCCTCCGGGCTCACGCCCCGGCCGTACTGGATCGCCACCGCGGGCCGCTGCTCCACGAGTTGCTCCAGAATCATGCGGATGCCATCGAGGACATCGATGGGCTCGAAACCCGTGATCACGGCTGGCTTGCCCGCTTGGGCGATAAATGTATAGGCCGCCGCGCCAATAATGATGCTGACATGTCCCGGACACAGGAAGCCGTCGATCTTGATGGACGGGTCATTGATGAGCGCCTGCATGGCTGGCGGAATGACCTTATGCACCGAGAAGACGCTCACATTGGTAATGCCGAGTTTGCGGGCGCGCATGACCATGGCGCCGATGGTGGGCGAGGTGGTCTCGAATCCGATGCCCATAAAGATAACGTGCTTATCGGGGTATTCCTGGGCCAGGGTGATGCTGTCCAGGGGTGAGGCCACTACGCGGACATCGGCGCCTTGGGCCCTGAGCTTTTGCAGGCTGTTTCCGGCCGTGCCAGGCACGCGCAGCATGTCGCCGAAGGTGGCGAAGATGACGCCCATCCGTCCGGCCAAGTGGATGCCCACGTCAACGTCGTGGATGGAGGTGACGCACACCGGGCAGCCAGGACCTGAAATGAGGCGGATGTTCCCCGGCAGCATCTTCCTAATACCATAACGGCCGATGGCCTGGGTATGGCTGCCGCAAACCTCCATGATGGAGATGTTGCGATCAAGCGCCCGAGCCGCCTGCATGATGCGGCCCAGCAGGGCCTTGGCCAGCGCCGGATCGCGGTACTCGTCAATATATTTCATTCTCGATCAGCTCTTGCAGGAAGGCGAGGTCTTCCTTGGCCTGTTCTTCATCCACCTTGTGCAGGGCGTAGCCGGCGTGCGCGATCACGTAATCGCCTACCGTGACATCCTGATCGATAAGGTCAAGCGAAACCTCGCGCCTGGTACCGCCGATGTCGATCAGCGCGAAGTTATCGGCGTCAATGGAGATTATTTTACCGGGAAAAGCGATGCACATAGCTACCTCAGTCCACGTCCATTTCTATGAGCTTGAGTTCTTCGGTCCCGCCCTGCAGCATAACCTCGGCGCTCCCACACCGTGGGCAATGCGCGGCATAGCTGGCGAGTTCGGAAGTCTGCTCACAGTGCATGCAGTAGATGGAAACGGGCAGAATGTCAAATATCATCCTGGCACCCTGGGCACGCGTGCCTTCGGAGAGCACCTCAAAGGCGAATTTGAGGGCCTCGGGCTCGATGGAAGAGAGCTTGCCGAAGGAGAGCCGTACGCTGTTCACCTTGGTGAAGCCATGCCGTGTGGCATGCTCCTCGATGATAGAGAGCATGGACTGGGTCAGGGACATCTCATGCATGTTCTTCTCACTTAAGCCACTACACCCAGGATCTCGAGCTCGGCAAGCACGAGCCGCTCCATCTGAAGAAAAGCGGCCTTCAGTTCGGGGGTCAGCTCAAGATCCAAGTCCTGGTAGGCCAGCGGCACGATGCACAGGAAGACGATCTCGGGCAGTTCGCCGATCATCTCGGCCTTGCATAAGACGTCGGCTAAAGTGACCTCGTGGGCGCTCGTGGGCGGCGGCATATGGGTGATGAACTCAGCTTGCGTGAAGCGGTAGATCGAACCGGGCGTATCGGAAAGCTTGATCACGTCGATGATAATCATGCTGGAGCTGCGGTCCATGATGTCGAGCAGGAAATAGCCCAAGGTACCGCCGTCGACGATCTCGACCTTATCCGGTAAGCGGTGGCGTTCTTCGAACCATTTTACGAAGTGGACGCCGAACCCCTCATCACCTAAGAGGATGTTGCCCAGTCCGAGAATCGTGATGTGTTTGTCTTGTGTCATGCGGGTCTGAATAAAAAGGGGGGATAATCCCCCCTTGTCTTGTGCCCGGTGAAGGGCGCTCCTCTCCTTACCTTACTCTTCGATCTTCCTGAAAATTCTCCCACTGATCATGGATGATACCGTGCCTTCCTTGAAGACCACATCGTACCAGAACGCCATGTAGATATGCACGGCGATGAAGATGATGAAGAGCCAGGTCAGGATGTGGTGGACGTAGCGCACGATGCCTAAGCCGCCCAGGAGATTACCGAGCGGCTGTAAGAACCAGTTGACCGAGCCGATGATCCCGGCGTCGTAATTGGCGCCCATGAGGATCAAGCCGGTGGTGACGATCAAGAGCCACAGGATCATGAGCCCGCCGTAAGCAATCGACTGCAGAGGCCCGTAGAGATGGGTATGCTGGGGCTTTTCCTCGGAGATCAGGGCGTAGAACTTGATCTGGGTCCAAAAATTCTTGAAATTGGTCCAGGCGAAGAAATCCTTGAAGTCGGCGTGGAAGCGCGAGAAGAACATCATGTAGAGCCGCCAGATGAACACGAAGGTGAGGATCGTGCCGAACAGGATATGGATATAGCGCATATAACCCATCAGGAACTTGCCGCTGGTCTCGCCGGCGCTGACGGTGAACGGGCTGTAAATGTAGAAGCCGGTCGGGATCAGGATGAAGATGGACAAAGCCATCAACCAATGATTGGCCCTCATCGAAAGGGACCACTCTTTTATTGCCACGCGTTTATCCATACGCCCTCCTTAGGCGACCTTGAACACCTTGATCGCATTGGTTTGGGGATCGATGATGTGCACCGCGCAGGCCATGCAGGGATCAAAAGAATGTATGGTGCGGATGATCTCAAGGGGCTGATCAACCTTGGAAATCCTGGTACCGACAAGGGATTCCTCGTAAGGCCCGCGCAAGCCGGCCTTGTCACGCGGCGAGCAGTTCCAGGTCGAGGGCACGATGGCCTGATAGTTGGCGATTCTATGGTTCTCAATACGGATCCAGTGCCCGAGCGAGCCGCGCGGCGGTTCGGTCATGCCACGGCCTTCGCCTTCCTTGGGCACGTCGCAACGCGTCCAGGTGCGGGTGTCGCCGCTCTTGATGTTGGCGATCAGCTCATTTACCCAGCCTTCGATCTTGTCGCCCACATACTTGGTCTCAATGGCGCGGGCGGCCGTGCGGCCGAGCGTCGAGAAGAGCACCGTGGCCGGCAGGCCGGTAGCCTTGAGGGTGCCGTCCACGAGGTCCTTGATCTCCTGGTGACCCTGGGCGTAACCGACCACCAGACGCGCCAGCGGTCCGACCTCGTAGGGGGTGCCGTCGTAACGCGGGGCCTTGCACCAGGAATATTTTTCGTCGCCCTTGAGGTTGCCCTGGGCATCGTACCCGGTATAATCGGGTTCGGTCGTGCCCTTGTAGGGATGCTGCGGATCATTATCCTTGTACCAGGCATGAATCGCTTCTTCGGTGATCTTGGCCTCATCGATCTTAATGGGATGGGCCAGATCGGCGGCCTTGACCGCGCCGCGCGGGAAGAGCAGCGTGCCCCAGTCGTCGTCGAGAGGGAATCCGCCGTAGGCCAGGTAGTTCTTCACCCCGGCGCCCACGCCGGAGAGACCTTCGTCCTTATAGTAGGCGGCCGCCAGGACCACATCCGGGATATAGGCGGTATCGACGAAGTTCTTGAGATCCTTCAGGCGGAAGAGATATTCGCCCAGGCGCGAGGCATCGACCATATCCATGACCGAGGTTATGCCGCCCACGACCAAAGTCTGCGGGTGCGGGTTCTTGCCGCCGAAGATGGCCATCATCTGGGCGCCGAGCTTGGATACCTGCAGGGCATCCAGGTAATGCGAGACGATGATCAGGTTGGCCTCGGGCGGCAGCTTGTAGGACGGGTTGCCCCAGTAGGCATTGGCAAAGGGACCCAGGCGGCCCTGGTCCACGAACTTCTTGAGCCGTTGCTGCACCGCGATATAGTGCGTCTCGGAGCAGTTGTAGGGGTTCTCGCAATAGGCGCGTGCCATCTCGACGGCCTTCTTAGGATCGGCCGATAGGGCGCTGACGATATCCACCCAGTCGAGTCCGTGCAAGTGGTAGAAGTGCATGATATGGTCAATGATATACTGGGCGCCATGGATGAGGTTACGCACGATGCGCGCGTTCTTGGGCGGCTTGACCTTGAAGGCGTCCTCGCAGGCCAGGATACTGGCCTCGTAATGCACATAAGTGCATACCCCACAGAAGCGCTGTACGATCAGGCCCGCATCGCGAGGGTCACGACCCTTCAAGATGGTCTCGAAGCCACGCCACAGGGTAATGCTGCTCCAGGCGTCCTTGATCACATTGTTCTCGACTTCGCATTCGATGCGCAGATGGCCTTCTATCCTGGTAATCGGATCTACAATGATTCTCTGTCCCATGGTTATCCTCCGGATTAATGCTCGTTATGCGACGGGGTTTCTTCGTCCGTCTTCTTGGGCTGGCCGTGGCTCTTCAAGGCCGTCAGTCCGGCATGCACGCCCACGCCTACTACCGTGGCGCCCAAGAGTGCCGCGCCGATGCCGTCCACCTCGGCTTCCACGCCGCCAACCCCGATGGGCTTGTCGGCGATAGGCTTTTCCAGAGGCGCCATGTGATCCCAGAAGTCCGGTTCAGTGCAGCCGATGCAACCGTGACCTCCCATGATCGGCCAGGAGACCCCGGTATTGAAGCGCACCTTGCTGCAGTTGGCATAGGTATAGGGGCCCTTGCAGCCGACCTTGTACAGGCACCAGCCCTTTTTGGCGCCCTCATCGCCCCACTCGTCGACATATTCGCCGGCATCGTAGTGCGGCCTACGCTCGCAGAAATCATGGATACGCTTGCCATAGGCCCAGAGCGGACGGCCATGGCCGTCCAAGGCGGGGGGGGCACCGAACATCAAGAGATGCAGGATCGTGCCCACGAAGTTGATCGGATTGGGCGGACATCCGGCGATATTGATGGTTGATACGCCGATGGCGTCCTTGATGCCTTTGGCGTCAGTGGGATTGGGACTGGCGGCCTGGACATTGCCAAAAGCCGAGCATGATCCGATACAGATGGTCACCATGGCCTTGGCGGTGACCTCCTTGGCGATTTCAATGGCGGTCTTGCCCTTGGATCCGAGCCTGAGGTACTGACCGTTCAGGCCGGTCGGGATGGCGCCCTCGATGACGCAAACATACTTGCCGGGAAAATCGGCCATGGCCTTCTCCAGGCAGGCTTCGGCCTGATCGCCGGCGGCGGCCATCAAGGTTTCGTGATATTCGAGCGAGATGGTGTCCAGGAGAATGTCTTCAACATTGGGGTAGTAGGTGCGCAGAAAGGCCTCGGAACAACCCGTGCATTCGGCGAAGTGCAGCCAGATCACCGGTACGCGGCTGAAGTTCTCGGCCGCCTTGGCCACCATGGGCTTGAACATGGGCGGCAGCATCAAAGCCGCAGTCATGACCGAGGTCCATTTCATGAAATCCCGACGGCTTATCCCGCGCGCCTGAAGCAACTCGTGCAAATCCTCACGGGCCGCGGGCAGTTCCTGTTCCATAGCCTCCATGTGGACCTTACACTGCTCCATGAGCTTATGGTACTGCTCACTGACAGCTCTATTGCATCCCGAAGTTTGTTTCTTCGCCATACAGATCCCCCTCTTCACCTGCTATTGGTTTATTATCTGCGGGTCTGTTTTCCCAAAGCCCGCATCCCAATACTGAAATCATTTTAGTATGGGATTAACAACATAATACCATAACATCCATGATTAAACAAAGAAAATAATGAATCATGAATCATAATTTTTTAAGCCTGGATCGATATTGAGGAGAATTATACTATGAAGACCCTCTCTATCTATCCGGCCATACTTGATACCTTCTGGAGTTTCCGGCATGCCCTGTCATTCGTGGGCAGAAAGGCGGCCTTCCCCCCGCTGGGCCTTTTAACCATTGCCGTCATGTCACCCACGACCTGGGACAAACGCCTGGTCAAAATGAATACCACCACCCTGACGGATGAAGATATCCGCTGGGCGGACATGGTCTTCATCACCGTCATACACGTGTAGAGGGCCTCACTCAAAGAGGTGATCGAACGTGGCAAGCGCCGGCAGAAAACCATCGCGGAAGGGGGTCCCTACTTCACCACCGCGGAGGAAGATTTCAGCACCATCGACCACCGCTTTTTGGGAGAAGCGGAAGAAACCTTCCCGGCCTTTTTGGCGGACCTGGAATGCAGCCCCCCCACGCCTCTCCGCGGCCTCCTCAAGGCCGGACTTCGGCCTCTCTCCCATACCGGCTTTGGAACTTATCGATATGCGTAACTATGATTCCATGTTGGTACAATTCTCTCGTGATTACCCGTTTGACAGCGAATTCTGCAACATCACCCAGTGGGGAGGCCGTAAGTCGCTGACCAAAACACCGGCGCAATTCATCGCGGAGATCGATGTCCTCTATCGAGGCAGCTGGCATGGTTCGGTCTAAGTCGTGAATGATAATTTCATCGGGATCGAAACCCCAAACGAGGCCAGCCTCAAAGAGGCCGGAAAAACGAACAATCTGCGCAGCGACCTTCTTCAGGCGGTGCAGACCATCCATGCCGGCGGCCTGGAGGTCATGGGCGGTTTCATCGTTGAGTTCGACCATGGCCCAACCGTTATCTTTGAGCGCCGGATCGACTTTACCAGCACAGCGGCATCATCATGGCCGTGGTGGGATTGCTGGATGCCCTGCCCGGCACCAGAGGCTCAACCAGCGTCTGCAAGCCGAAGGCCGTCTGATGGAACAGAACTCGGGCGACAATACGGACGGTAAAATGAACTTCATACCCACGATGGAGCCTCGCACCCTGCAGGAAGGCTACCACCACGTGTCGGAAGGCATCTATACCCCCCCCCAAGCCTACTATAAACGTTGCCTTACCTTCCTGTCCGCCTGCAGGCCAAAAAACATCTCCAAGATGAATCGCTCTGGCATCATGGCCCTGTTTAAGAGTATGTGGCGCATCGGGATCAGGAACGAAAGCGGCCTCAGGCCCTTCTACTGGAGACTGCTGCCCCATAGCCTACTGATCAATCCGCGGACTTTGGGTGAAGTCGTGCGCCTGGCGATTGTTGGCCTGCACTTCCGCACCGCGCTCATCAAACCCGCGCCGAAGAACATCTCCGCAATCGATCAGGTTCCCGAGCGCCAGACCTTCCAGGGCCATTACTCCACGTAAACATTCTTGATCAAGGTTACCCGACGGGGCCGGCTGTCAACCTACGTCCTTTATTTTGAAGCCCTGTCCCGCCTATGGGGCAGGGTCCTTTTTAAATCCCCGCATGACGGCCGCGAACGAGCATGCTATACTGCTGACCATGCCGAGGCTGGTCAGTTTCTTATCCGATTTCGGTCTCAAGGATGGTTACGTGGCGCAGGTAAAAGCCCGCATCCTCTCCGAGATCCCGGACCTCACGATCGTGGACATCACGCACAGCCTGGAGGCCTACGACATCCTCTCCGGCGCCTGGCTGCTTTTTACGACCTACAAGACCTTCCCGGCAGGCAGCATCCACCTGGCCGTGGTCGACCCCGGCGTGGGCACCTCCCGCCGGGCGTTGATCGTGGAGAAGGCCGGGCATACCTTTGTAGGGCCGGATAACGGCATCTTTTCCTTTCTCTATCCGGCGGAGCAGGTGACTAATATCACCTGGCGGCCGCAGAGTCCAATCGCGCCCAGCTTTCACGGACGGGACCTTCTCGCGCCCGTGGTGCTCAGACTTCTCGCAGGGGCCATGTCCACGGAGCTCGGACACGCCGTAAGCGACCCCATCAGCCTTGATATCACCTCGCCTAAGGTGGTGCATATCGACCGCTTCGGCAACATCGTAACGAACATCCCCCCCGAACAGCTGCAAGGCCATAGCATGATTATCCAGGGGCGGGATTTAAAGGAGATCGCGGAGACCTTTGCGAAACTCCCCGAGGCCGGCTTGGGCCTGATCGTAGGCAGCGCCGGCACGATCGAGATCGTGGCCCGTCAAGACCATGCGGCCCGCAGGCTGGCCGCGCACGTCGGCATGCCTCTGGTCCTGACCATGGACTCTTGAACATCCAAGATAAGCAGTAATCGCGCCGGTTTACTCCGATCGCGGACCGAAGATCTGGGTGCCGATGCGGATTAGGGTAGCGCCTTCCTCGATGGCAATATGGTAGGAGTCGCTCATGCCCATGGAGAGGTAGCGCATTTCGACTTGCGGCAGGCCCAAGGCAGACACCTGGTCGAAGAGTTCCTTGGTCAAGTGGAAATAGGGGCGCAGCCCGGCCGGTTCGTCGAGAAAAGGCCCCATGGTCATCAGGCCCTGCACCCTGATGTTGGCTAACGCGCCCAGCCGTTCTATGAGTTCAGGCACACGCTCCGGGAAGACGCCGGCCTTCTGAGGCTCGCGGCCGCTGTTGACCTCGATCAGGACCGGCATGTCCTTGAGCTGGCGGCCGGCATGCTCATTGATCATGGCTGCCAGTTCGTACGAATCCACGGTCTCGATCATATCGAAGAGCGGCACCACATGCTTGACCTTGTTCTTCTGCACATGTCCGATAAAATGCCACTGGACTTGAGCGCCGATAGCGCCGATCACCTCGCGCGATTCCTGCAGGTAGTTCTCGCCCACCATGGTAATGCCCACTTCGATGGCCTCCAGAACCTCGGGCACCCGCATGGCCTTGGCCGCCGCCAGGACCTGGACCCCGGCCGGGACCTCTGAGAGCAGCTTGAGAACATTGTCGCGGATGCGGGACATACCTTCCCCTATGCACCCATGCCGCAGCTTGTCAATATACAATATGATTTTTGCCGTTGACGCCGGGATGCGACTGGGCTAGTTTATATTAAACATTTGTTCAATATTAGAAAGGGCTACAGGGCGAGCATATCATAAGGCAATAAAAGGTCTTGGCCGGGCGCTGATATTCGACTACAATACCCCCTAGCCGTAAAAGAGTTTAACCATTGCCTTGTCGTTTGATGACATGGGAAGCGAGGTAGGTATGATCGGCATGAAAATCGATGAAATCATGGTCGGTTCCCATTGCTTTGCCAATGGGGACGTTCGGCAGCATCCGCTGATCTTTGCCCTTACCTGGGGCCATAAGAATCTCTTGCACTTCCTAAACCCCCTGTCTCCGGAATTCCTCTCCAGCCAGGCCAAGGGCATGATCACGGTAGGAGGGCTGGTGAACAAGGCGGATTGCAGCGGCACGCTGAAGCTCATGTACTTCAAGGGACGCAAGATCCGATACGAGCTTGAGTTCCAGGACGACAACGGCCGCCGGTACCGTTACGTGGGCGAGAAGGTCAACATCTGGCCCTGGAACCTGCATAAGACGCATGTCACCTGTTACGGCACCATCAAGGAGATCGCCACCGACATGGAGATCTCCCGCTCGGTCGTGTATTTTCCGCTTCGTGAGCTTGTGCCGTTTACCCTTTCCACCCGCTTAACGAAGTCCTAAGCATTTGCATGCCAAAAGGAGGTCGTATGTCATACAAAGTTCTGAGTGAGACCGAGGCGCGCATCATCGCCGCCATGGCCGGCGGGGTCATCCCGCGCGCAGGAACGAGTTTTGCGCTGGGTGCCGCGGACCTCGAGGACAAGTGGCTGCCCCGCACCGATCACCTGCTTTCCCGCATGCCGCGGGCCACGCGCCTAGTCTTGCGAATGGCCGCGCTCGTACTCAACTACGCCTGGCCGCTCATCTATATGAAAAAGCTCACACCCTTGAGTGCCTTGGACGAGCAGGAGCGCACCGAGCTCTTCCATATCATCGAGAACTCGCCCGCCCCGGGACCGCAGACCATCCTGCTGGTCAAGGTGCTTGTTTTCCCTGCCTTCTACGGCCTGCCTGAGGTCAAGGAGGCCATCGGCTATGCTGAGAAATTCCCCTTGAGCCCGGACTATGTCGGTCCGAAGGACTAGCAGGTGCATGCGCCATGATCAAAGAATATAACGATATCTCCAACCATGTGACGGAAGCGGCCGATATCTGCATCATCGGCAGCGGCGCCGGCGGAGCGGTGACAGCCAAGGAGCTTGCCGAGAAGGGCCTGAACGTCATCGTCCTTGAGGAAGGCAGCTCCTTTTCCACCAAAAACTTCAACCAGGACCCTCTCGACATGATGGCCATGATGTACCGGGATGCCGGGACCACCATGGCCTACGGCCTCCCCCCGGCCTCGATCACCCTGGGCAAATGCCTCGGCGGCACCACCACGGTCAATTCCGCCACCTGCTTTAAGACCCCGCCCGAGGTCGTTCAGGATTGGATCGCCAACCACGACTGCCGGGGTCTCGATTACGAGGCCTTGCTCCCGTATTTCGAGCGCGTGGAAAAAGAGATCAACGTCACCGCGCTTTCCGAAGATATCCTGGGCAATGTCTACAAAATCGTCAAGCGCGGGGCCAAGGCCCTGGGACTGAGCGCCAAGCCGCTCATGCACAACGTCAAAGGCTGCGATGGTGCCGGCGTCTGTCAATGGGGCTGCATCAAGGGCGCTAAACAGTCCATGGAAATATCCTACATCCCCAAGGCCGACGCCGCGGGCGCACGCATCTATGCCAATTGCCGGGCAATAAAAATTGCCACCGAAAACGGCAGGGTCAAGGGCGTGGAGGCGGTCTTCATCGATCCGGCCACGGGCAGGCGCCGCTGGCGCATGCATATCAAGGCCAAGGTGGTGTGCGCTGCCATGGGCGCGCTGATCACCCCGGCCTTCCTCTTGAGAAACCGACTGGTCAACACCTCCGGTCTGCTCGGCAAGGGCCTGACCATCCATCCCTGCGGCCGGGTGGTGGCCGAGATGGACGAGCTGGTCGATGGCCACCTCGGCGTATCGCAGGGCGGCCTTATCGACGCCTTCAAGGAAGAGGGCATCATGCTGGAAGGCATCTTCATCCCGCCCGCCATCATGGCCATGGCCCTGCCCGGCGTGGGCGAGGAACACAAGTACCTGACCAAACACTACCGCCACCTGGCCTCCTTTGGCGTCCTGGTCTGTGATACTACCCGGGGGCGGGTGCTGCCAGGCATGTTCGGCTACCCCTATCTGGCCTTCTATTCGCTGAATCAGGAAGACGCCGAAAAGCTCCACAAGGGCATCGGTTACACGGCCGACATTTTCTTCGCCGCCGGCGCCAAACGGGTCTTCACCGGCTGCTACGCCATGCCGACGCTGAATAATAAGGAAGACCTCAAGGCCTTCAAACGCCTAGAGGTCAAACCATGGTATTTCGAGGTCATGGCCTTTCATCCCCTGGGGACCTGCCGCATGGGTAATGACCCGCGCAGCTCGGTTGTGGACCTCAACCTTGAGGCCCATGACCTCAAGGGCCTGTTCATACCGGACGGCAGCCCTTTCCCCACCTCGCTGGGCGTGAACCCGCAGGTCACCATCATGACCTTCGCCACGCGCACGGCTGACTACATCGCCACGAATATCCACCGTTATTAGGAGGGAGTATGAAAAAGATCGTATCACTGTGTCTGTGTCTCATCCTGGCCTCTACGTTGGCCTTCGGCCAGGAGAAACTGAATCTCAAGCTCGACCAGAAGACTTTGGAGGCAGGCAAGCTCCAGACCTTCACTTACGAATATAAGGTGGAAGGTCAAGGCAAAAAGAAACGCGGCGTGGGGGTCATCCTGATCGATGCCCCGCCGGCCGTGGTGTGGGAATATCTCCTCAAATGGGACAGCATGGGCGAATTCGTTCCCGGACTGGATTACTACAAGACTATCCAGACCATAAAACCCATCGCCAAGGGCGCGGTGGGCGAATCCTTGATCGAGGGCAAGCTCAAATTCCCCATGCTGACCGTGAAGTACACCCTGGATATCACCTTTGATGAGCCCAACCTGCGCCAGGACTGGCGTCTCATAACACCGGCCGAAGTGGACGAGTATGCCAGAAAGGGGCTCAAGATCACGCGCTCCACGAGCGGAATCAAGAACATCGAAGGCTTCGAATACCTCGAGCCGTATGCGAACGGCAGCAAAACGGTCTACTACTACGCCCCGATCGTCGAATCCTCGGTGCCGATGCCGGCCTTCATCGAACGGCCCCTGTTAAACAGCACCTTGCCCGGGTATGTCGAGAGCGTCAAGAAACGGGTGGAATCCGGAGGAACCTATAAGAAATAATCAGCCTCTTGCGCTGACTCGGCTGAGCATCAGGAACAGCTCGGCAAAGGCGATCTTGAGATTGAGGTTCTGTTTGATGCCGCGCCGGACGGCCTGGAGCGCCTCCAGGAGGCGCTCCACCTGGGGGAAGGAAATCTCCTTGAGCGCCATGGTTTTCAGTTCGGCGTGAATAACGTCTTCGCCGCCTAAGGCCAGCACCATGATGTCTCGGATAAACGACTCGGCCACCGAGACCCACAGGGGCGCATCCGCGTCGGGTGAAATGCTTTTCGATACCGGTTCCAGGGGATCCCCGCCTCTGAGAATCGCCAGGATTGCGCTGCGCATGGCGAGTATGCGCGTGCTGTCTTCCGGGCCTAAACCGCCGACCGTCCCGGATGTGAAGCGCAGGATGGCGGGGTCCAGAGCTAAAGACGCCTGCGTGGAATCAATGGGGCGAAAAAGGATCTCTTGACAGCGTGACCGGATGGTCGGCAGGAGCAGACGGGGTTTATGACTGACAAGGATGAAGACAGTGGTCTGCGACGGCTCCTCCAGGGTCTTGAGCAAGGCATTGGCCCCGGCCTCGCCCAGCTGCTCGGCCGGCTCCACCAGGACGATGCGATAACGCGCCTCGAACGGCTTCAGGCTTAAGTCTTCCAGCACCCGGCGCACCTCTTCAACCTTGATCAGAGCGCCATGAGAGCTCAGCCTGACCAGGTCGGGGTGAGTTCCGCTCTGGACCTTCACGCACGAGCGGCACTCCCCGCAAGCATCACCGGGAGAGTTCAGGCAGTTGAGGGCCTTGAAAAACTCAAGCGCCACGGTGGTCTTGCCCACGCCCTTGAGCCCCGAGAACAGAAGGGCATGCGGGATCCGGCCGGACTGGATCCATATTGTAAGGGTTTCGATCTCGCGTACATGCCCCAGGATATCCTTCCACATGATGCCATGGGTATAGCATGCCCCGCCAGGCTCGACAAGGAGGCAGGCGTCAGTATCTGGAATCCAGAAATCAGGAGTCACAATAGAGGACTATGCGCTTGTTTTCAGGATCGTATCTGATCAGTATTCTGTGTCCTGACTTCTGACTCCTGAATTCTGACTTTACCGCCCATTCTTTTCACAGCTTGACGAAGCCCTATATTTTCGGATAGCCTACGCCAATATCATCGATAGGCTAGGTTTATCGAAGGGGAGGATTCATGAGGCGATACAGTACGGAAAACCTGAGAGATATCATCCTGATTTCGCATGCCGGTGCGGGCAAGACCTCGCTGGGCGAGGCCATGCTGTTCAACGCCAAGGCCACCAGCCGGCTCGGCAAGGTGCTGGAAGGAAATTCGGTACTCGATTTCGAACCCGAAGAACAGAAACGTCAGTCGAGCGTTTTCTCGGCCATGCATAACTTCAAATGGAAGAATAAAGGCGTGCTGCTCCTGGATACTCCCGGAGACGCGAACTTCTCGTCCGAGGCCATCCTGGGGCTCAAATCATCCGATAACGCCATTTTCGTGATTGATGCCATCGATTCCATCAAGCCCCATACCGAGAACCTCTGGGACATGGCCATCAGCGACGGCTTGACGCGCACCTGTTTCGTCAACAAGATGGACCGCGAACGCGCGAATTTCGATCAGGTGATCTCCGACATTGCTGAAATCTTCGAGATCAAGGCCCTGCCCTTGACCATACCCATCGGCAAGGAAGAAGCCTTCCAGGGCGTGGTGGATGTGCTCAAGAAAAAGGCCTATATCTTTGAAAAGAACGGCTCCGGGAGCTTCAAAGAGGCTGACGTGCCGGCCGATATGGCGGACCAGCTGGAGGAGGTCTACGCCAAGGTCATCGAGGATCTGGCCGAGGTCGATGATGCCTTGATGGAAAAATATCTCGAAGGGGGCGAACTCTCAAGCGCCGAGCTCGCCTCCGCGCTGACCACGGGTATTCTCAAAGGAAACTTTCTGCCGGTCTTCGCCGGCTCCGCCCTGCTCAATATGGGCGTGCAGCCGCTCATGGAATTCATCGTGGGATCCCTGCCCAGCCCCAAGGACCGCGGCATGCCCGAACTCAAGGCGGCTGACGGCAAAACTAAGCCGATCAAGCCCGAGGAGAACGAACCCTTCGTGGGCTATGTCTTTAAGACCATGAGCGACCCGTATACCGGCAAGCTCAGCATGATCAGGTGCCTTTCGGGCACCTTGAACCCGGACTCGTCCGTCTACAACGCCTCGCGCTCGGTCAAGGAGCGCGTCGGTTCGATCATCACCCTGGAGGGCAAGACCACCAAACCCCTCGAACAGGTTGGTCCGGGAGATATCTTTGCCGTGGCCAAGCTCAAGGAGACCAAGACCGGCGACACCCTCTTGAGCGATTCCCTGGACATGACCCTGCCGAGCCCGGCCTTCCCCGAGGCCAGCATGAACATGGCCATCTCGCCCAAGGCCAAGGGTGACGAGGACAAGATCATGCCGGGTCTGCAGAAACTCATGGAAGAAGACCCGGTGCTCAAGGTCTACCGCGACGAGCAGACCGGCGAGTTCATCATCTCCGGCCTGGGCCAGCTGCACATCGAGCTGACCGTGGACCGGCTCAAGCGGCGTTACAATGTCGAGGTCGAACTCAAACCGCCCAAGGTGCCCTACAAGGAGACCATCACGGCCACCGCCAAGGTGCAGGGCAAGTACAAGAAGCAGACCGGCGGCCACGGCCAGTACGGCGACGTGCAGATCGAGGTTTCGCCCAAGGAACGTGGCGAGGGCTTCGAGTTCGAAAACGCCATCGTGGGCGGCGTGATCCCGCGCCAGTATATCCCGGCCGTGGAAAAAGGCATCGTGGAAGCCATGAAGGAAGGTCCTCTGACCGGCAATCCGGTGGTGGATTTCAAGGTTTCCCTGTTCTACGGATCGTACCATGAGGTTGACTCGTCGGAAATGGCCTTTAAAATCGCCGGCAGCATGGCCTTCAAGAAGGCCATGGAAGAATGCCGCCCCATTCTCCTGGAACCGATCATGAACATCACCATCATGGTGCCGGAGGAATGCATGGGCGACGTCATGGGAGACCTCAACAGCCGGCGGGGCAAGATCGAGGGTATGACCGCCAAGGGCAAGTACCAGGAGCTCAAGGCCTCCATTCCCCAGTCCGAGGTCCTGATGTACGCCCCTGACCTGACCTCCATGACCTCGGGCCGCGGTACCTTCTCATTGACCTTCTCGCATTATGAGCCGGTGCCCTACAATATCCAGGAAAAACTGGTGGCCGAGGCCAAGGTAGCCAAGGAAGGGAAATAGTACCGCATGACCCGGTTATAACCTTGCGCGTGCGAAGAGCTGCTGAAAAAGGATGACGGCCATGGATGAAGAAGACAAACCGGACCACGGCCCGCTTATCAGGAGCTTGTTCCAGGAGATCCAGGACATGAGCGTCTCGGACAAGCTTGACTTCGCGCGCAAGTGTTCCAAGGAGGCCCGCACTATCCTGATCCGGGATTCCAATAAGCTTGTCCAGATGGCGGTCGTCAGCTCGCCCAAGATCACCGACAGCGAGGTGCTTATGATCGCCAACAGCCGTCAGGTCGATGAGGAAGTCCTTAGATTCATCGCCAACAATCGCGAATGGATGAAAAACTATCAGGTCAAGGTGGCCCTGATGAACAACTCCAAAACACCGCTGGCCCTGGCTATGAAGTTCGTTTCCTCCCTCCAGCAACGCGACTTGGCCGCACTGTCCAAGAGCAAATCCGTAGCGCGCGCCCTGGTGATCGCCGCTCAGCGGCGCTTGAAGGAAATCAAGGTATGATACCGGCCGGCGTACTTACCTTGAGCGATAAGGGCGCGCAGGGTCTGCGCGAAGACTTAAGCGGCGCCGTTATCCAGGAGATCCTCACCCAGCACGGTATCGCCACCCGGCAGTATGCCGTCATACCCGATGACGAACCGACCATCGCCGACACCTTACGGCAATGGTGCGACAATCTCAACCTGGCACTGATCGTCACCACCGGTGGCACCGGCCTGTCCCCTCGAGATGTCACACCGGAAGCGACCCTGGCCGTGATCGAAAAACGCGTGCCCGGCATGGAAGAGGTCATGCGCGCCGAAAGCCTTAGGAAAACGCCGCACGCCATGATCTCACGGGCCGTGGTCGGCGTGCGCGGGTCTACCTTGATCATCAACCTGCCTGGCAGTCCACGCGCGGTCAGAGAATGCCTGAACGCCGTCATACCGGCTCTGGGTCATGCGCTGGAGAAGTTAGGGGGAGATACGCGTGATTGCGCGCAATAATATTTTCTTTAAATTACTATTAATAAAATATCTCCTAATAACCGATTTAAAAAACAATGACTTCTCCGATGAAGCTAGAGGGGGCTAATGTATGAGGCTTGAACGTGACAAGCGATATCTCGTCGAGACCGACGACACGACCAAGGTGGTGCGCTTCAATGATTTCCAAGGCGTTGAGCAATCCTGCCGGGTAAGGAACTATTCTCGGACGGGGTTGGCCTTCGCCATGGAGGACGGCAGCCTGGTCTTGAGAATCGGCGATGTCATCAACGACCTGCGGTTTTACTCCCTCAATAAAGAGGTTCATCGCGGCCCGGTAACGATCGTTCACATCCAGGACGAGGAACAGGATGCCAAGGTCATCTCTCAGATCGGGTGCAACTTCGTGGACGCCTCCCTGGACATCAATGCCATTATCAAGGGCGACAAGATCTCCAAGCTCCAGAACGACTTCATGGACTTCATCCGTTCCATGGCCTTGGAAGACAACCTTGACCCCGAATTCGTAAACCTTACCTCTCATCTGCATTACCTCTTCACCGGCTTCCAGGAGCGACTGGACCAGGATGAGGAACAGATCGAGCAGGAAGATCCCGAGGTCCGGCATCTCCTGACCGAGACGCTCAGAGAGCTGGCCTTCGATGCCCTTTATGAGGAAGCCACGCGCTACTACGACCGCTTCTCGCGTATCACCAGCCGCTTCACCCATTCCAAACAACACTTCATCCACCGCGAATTCTTCCAGAAACGGCTCATGAATTTCTATGTAAAATCCAAACTCTTCAACCGGGCCTATTCCAAACCGCTGGGCTATGCCGGCGACTTTGAAATGATGAACATCATCTACCGCAACGAGTTCGAGGGCGAGGACGTCTTCTCCCAGGTGATGAATAAGCTCGAATGTGAAGGCGCGGCCGCTAAGGCCGTGCGCAACCGCCGCACCTATCTGTACGAGAAGCTCTCCGAAGCGGTCAGCGGACTCAAGAAGGGCTCCACCATCAAAATCTTCAGCGTGGCCTGCGGACCGGCCCTGGAATTCTTCGATATCCTCTTGAGCCTGCAGGGCAAGTCCCTGCCCTTCCAAGTGGACTTCATCGGCATGGACCAGGACAAGCTGGCGTTGGAGGATGCGCGTTCGCGCGTGGAACCCATGGTCAAGGGCCGTAAGGATATCAAGGTCAACTTCGTGGAAGACAATATCAAGCGGCTCATCGTGGGCAAGGAAATCGAGAAGGAACTCTATGCCGACGCCGATTTCATCTACACCGCCGGGTTGTTCGACTACCTTTCGGACCGGGCCGCCAACCGTCTCATCCATAAGCTCTTCGGCTTTTTGAAACCCGAAGCCCTCTTGATCGTCGGGAATTTTGGACTCTACAACCCGCAACGCTTCATCATGGAATACGGCGGCGAATGGTTCCTCATCCACCGCTCGGAGGATGAGCTCAAATCCCTGGCCGAGGGGCTGCCCGAGGACACGACCATCGTGGTGGAAAAAGAACCCGAAGGCGTGAACCTGTTCCTGAATATCAGGAAGGCGGCCTACTCGCGCGATTGATCGAGAGCGCCCGCTTCATCCGGGGCATGCGCAAACACCTCTTCGAACTGTGCGATATCGGGCAGTTCGGAGAGTGATCGTAAACCGAATACCTCCAGAAAACGGTCCGTGGCGTGGTATTGCATGGGCTTGCCGGGCTTGATATCGATCAGTTCGCTCTTGAGCAGGCTCTTCAAGGCCGATGATGAATCCACGCCCCGGATGGTTTCGATGGTTTGCCGGGTACAGGGACCTTTGTAGGCGATCACCGCCAGCACCTCCAAAGCGGCCTGAGACAGGCGCGCCGGCGCTGCCAAGGTCCGGATATGCGGGGTATATTCGGGTCTGGTGACGAACAGATAGCCTTCGGCGGCCGGTATGATGCGAAAGCTCCGGCCTGATTGTTCATAGATGCGGTTGAGCTCGGCCACCAGCGCCTCGACATCATCCGACGCGAGATCCGGCAGGACCTGACGGATCTCCTTCAGCGTGCGCGCGCCGTCGGAAACAAAGATGAGGGCTTCGATGATCTCGCGCTTCTCCATAGAGATGCAAGCCCTTTTAAGCCTCTCGCCTGATCAGGATGATGCGCCCGAAGAGCCCGTGCTGGACTAACCGGGCGATGGAAGACTTGGAAAGCTCAAGCGAGGCCATAAAAAGCGCGATGAGCTCGCTCTTTTCGCCGGTTTTGACGCAGTCGGTAAGCTCGATCCTGGGGCTTGCTTTCAGCAAGGCATGGATGCGGCCCATCATCTCGCGGATACTGAAACGGCGCGCCTCCAGCTTTATGACATAATGTTTGGTCCTATCGCGGATCGCTTCGATGGCTTTCAAGAGCGCCCCCAAACCCATGCGCGGCATGGTCCGCTCCGGTTCGGTGCACCCGCGCGGGTAGCGGTCGCGAAAGAGCATGGGCCTCTCTGAGAGCTCATGGGCGGCCTGCTTGATCGCCAGATAGGCTCTCAACATCTCCTTGAGCTCGTGCTCGGGGTTCACTCCCTCCTCACCTGGCCGGGTAAGCGACGGCAGCAACAGGCAGGATTTGAGCCAGATCAGGTAGGAGGCCATGTCCAGGAATTCGCCCGCCAACTCGATATCGAGCGCGCGCATCCTGGCCACATACGCCAGGTACTGGTCGATGATCGGGCAGATCTCCAGATCGGCCAGGGTATATTTGTTCTTCTCGATCAGATAGAGCAGGAGGTCCAGCGGTCCCTCGAAGCGCGGCAGGTGCAGGATGAAATCCAAACTTCTGTTTTCCGCGAGCGCGCTTGCCATCATCCGACCCGCATGGCCTCCCGGACCTTCTCGATCGTGATCGCGGCCAACGCCTTGGCGCGCGTGCCGCCCTCATGCAGGATATTATCCACCAACAGCGGGTGCCCCTTGTAGTAGGCGATCTTGTCCCAGATCGGCGCGAACTCGGCCTCGAGGTTCTTGATCAAGACCCGCTTGCAATCCACGCAGCCCCAGGAGGCATCGCGGCACCCGGCTTTGATCTCGACGCGTTTGTTCTCGTCCGTGAAAAAGTCGTGGAAGGGGTAGAGGTTGCAGTCATTGGGCTCACCCGGGTCCTTCTTGCGCATGCGTTTGATGTCGGTCAGCATCTGCATGACCTTTTCTTTCAGGCTCGCCGGCGTCTCATTGATGAAGATGGCGTTATTGTAGGATTTGGACATCTTGCGGCCGTCCAGGCCCGGAACCCTGGGCGCCGTGGTCAGGATCTCCTTGGGTTCCTTCAGGAGGCCTTCGCCGTAGAGATAGTTGAAGCGCCGCACGATCTCGCGCGTCAGCTCCAGGTGCGGGAGCTGGTCCTCGCCGATGGGCACCTTGTCGGCGTGGTAGATCACGATGTCGGCCGCCTGCAGCACCGGATAGCCCAGAAAACCGAAGGTGCCCAGGTCCTTCTCCTTGAGCTCCTCCCTGACCTCCTTGTAGGTGGGGTTGCGCTCCAGCCACGAGACCGGGGTGATCATGCTCAAGAGCAGGAAGAATTCGGCATGGGCCTTGATGTCCGACTGGCGGAAGATGATGGAGCGTTCCGGGTCGATGCCCACCCCCAGCCAGGTGTGCACGATATCCTCAGTGCTTGCGGCGATGATGGACGGGTCCTTGTACTCGCTGGTCAGGGCATGCCAGTCGGCCACGAAATACAGACACCGGTAGTCTTCCTGCAGTTCCACCCAGTTTTTCAAGACTCCCAGGTAATGCCCCAGATGCAGGGCGCCCGTGGGTCGCATGCCGGATACGATACGCTGTTTTTCCATTGCACACCTCAAATGCTTAATAACGTGTAGGCAATTCGATAGATAATGGGCATGAGCACATAATCCACCGTGCGGGTGAAGATAAGCACCAGGAGTATGATAAAACCATACGGTTCGATTTTGGACCAGGACCGCGCCATATTCTCGGGCAGGATGCCGACGATCACCCTGCCGCCGTCTAAGGGCGGTATGGGTATGAGATTGAAGATGGCCAGCCCCACATTGATCATGACGGTCAACTCGATCATGACCTTGAAGGGATAGAAAATCCCTGAACCTAAGAGCGGTGCCAGAAGTTTTAAAATAACGGCAAAAATCACGGCCAGGGCCATATTGGAGGCCGGTCCGGCCAGGGCCACCCACAGCATGTCCTGGCGCGGATTCTTGAAATAGCGCGCATCGACGGGCACGGGTTTGGCCCAGCCGATCATGCGGGTGATGAAGAGCACCAACAGGCCGATCACGTCGATATGTTTGATGGGATTGAGCGTCAGCCTTCCGGCCAGCTTGGCCGTGGGGTCGCCGAAGCGGTAGGCCGCCAGCCCATGACTGACTTCGTGTACCGAGAGCGAAAACAGAATCGGGACAATCATAAGGATGATCTGTGTTATGTATTCCTGCATAGCTTAGAGCTTATACCTTATGCCAGGCAAGGGTGTCAAAAGGTTATCAGACCGCCGCCCCAGGTTCAATGCATCTCGCCCAGCAGGCGCTCAAGGGCCCGGCGTTCAAAGACATAAGTCTTGCGGCAGAACTCGCATTTCACATCGATGATCTGATCCTGCTGAATTATGGAGAGCACCTCTTCCTGGCCCAGCGTAATCAGGGCCTGCTCGATGCGGCCGCGGCTGCACGAGCAGCGATAGGCCAGGGGCTGGGTTTCCAGGAGCGTATAGTCGATGCCGTTCATGATGGCGGCTAAGAGCCCTTCGGGGGTCCGTCCCTGACGCAGCTGGTCGGTGATGGAAGGCATATGCTCGATATGATCGATCAGGGCCTCGATCATGCTCTCATCCGAAGGCGGCATGGCCTGGATAAGAAACCCTCCCGCGGCCGTGACCCGGGAATCCGGACCCACATAAACGCCTAAGCCTACGGCCGAGGGAATCTGCTCCGATTCCGTGAGATAGTAGGCGATGTCGGAGGCGATCTCACCCGTATAGAGCTTGACCATGCTGTGGTAGAGGTCCTTGACGCGCAGGTCCTTGGTCACGGTCAGAAAGCCCGCCTTGCCCAGGGCGCCGCTGACGTCGAGCTTGCCGCGCTTCGGCGGCAGGTCCACCTGAGGCACCTTGACGTAGCCGCGCACCACGCCGCCGCTCTCGGCCTCCACCACGATCTTTTGCAAGGGACCATCCCCTGCGAATTTAAGCGCCACACGCTGTTCAGGGTCTAAGAGCGCACTCAAGAGCAGGCCTCCGGTAAGCGCCCGGCCCAGGGCGGCCGAGGCGGTCGGATAGGTGCCGTGGCCCTGGCAGGCCTCATCAACCAGGTTGGTCGTCACGCATGCCAGGGCCCGCACCTTGCCGTCTGAGGTCATGGCCCGCACCAGATAATCATCCATACTTACCCTCTAGCATGGAACCACCGGGAAGGGAAGACACGCAGAACGGGTGCGACCTTGCATATTGCCTTTTCGAATGGAACAGGGATATACAGGGTACATGCATGAGGGCCTTTGTCAGGCGTGGAAGGCAAGGTTCCTTTAAGTCGCTTCAAGGAGGTTCGTATGGTCAGTACGGAAACGCTCCGGCTCCTTAAGCTGCCGCCCGTAGGGCAGATCGGCATGGTTGTTTACGATGTGGACAAGACTGCCGCCTACTATGCGAAGACCTTCGGCATCCGTCCATGGTCCGTCAATACCTACCAGCCGGTTTTCACCCGGGAGAAATCCGGCCCGGTGCACGCCACGCTCAAGATCGCCATGGCCTACGCCGGCGGGGTGCAGATCGAGCTGATTCAGGTCACCCAGGGTCGCAGCTATTATAACGACACCCTGGATCATCGCGAGGGGCTGCACCACCTGGGGTTCATGGTGAACGACCTGGAAAAACGTGTCGCGGCCTGTCAAGACCAGGGCATCGGCGTCATCCAGCGCGGACTGATCAAGCATAAGGGTTTCACCGTCGACTATGCCTACATGGATACGCTGTCCTTGGGCGGGGTGATCTTCGAGTTCATCCAGACACGTCTGGGGCCCATCCCGGTCAAGATGAACCGCTTCACGCATCGCCTCTCCTGCCTGCTTGGGATTTGAGCCTCCCCGGTGGGGACAATCATCAGGGCGCATGGATGGCCGCTACAAGACTGCGCCTTGCAACTGCGCCGCTCTCGCGGTGCTGAGACTTGACTTCAAGGTGCTATGGGATTAAAACTTGGACATGTTTCATCCTTCCTCATCGTGGATAATCAAGGGCCAGCTTGATCAAGAGGCCCTTCCGGACTTAAAATTCACTCCGGTCTTCCGGTCGCTGATGCGTCTGAGAGGTATGCGGAGTTCGGATGAGGTCATGCGCTTTATCACCCCGCATCTGAAGGATTTGAGAGATCCCAGCCGGATGCTGGGAATGGAGCGGGCCTGCATTCGGGTCGCGCACGCCATCACCCAGGCTGAGCCCATCGGCGTGTTTACCGACTATGACGTGGACGGCGTCTGCAGCGCGGCCTTGATTCATCGCTTCCTGGTCAAGCTGGGATACCCGCCCCCCATGGTGTTCATACCTGACCGGACCATGGACGGTTACGGCCTCAATGTGCGCGGCATCGACGAGCTGTATGCCCAGGGGGTACGGCTGCTCATCACCGCGGATTGCGGGATCACCTCGGTACGGGAGGTAGAATACGCCAAAACGCTCGGCATGGACGTGATCGTCACCGACCACCATGAGCCCGAAGGCGCCCTGCCCGAAGCCTACTGTGTCATCAACCCCAAACAACCCGGCTGCCCTTTCTCGGGCGAGGACCTGTGCGGGGCAGGGGTGGTCTTTCACCTGATCGTGGCCCTGCGCGCCGAGCTGCGCAACCGTGGTTATGATAAGCTACCCAATCTGCGGGAGGACCTGGATCTGGTAGCCTTGGCCACCGTGGCCGATGTGGTCTCACTCGCGGGCGTCAACCGTATCATGGTGCGCGAAGGTCTGACGGTGCTCAATTCCACCGGACGGGTGGGTATTTCCGCCCTGGCCAAGGTTTCGGGCATCACGCGCTCCGTCTTCGCCCATGATTTGAGCTATCTCCTCGGACCCAGAATCAATGCCGCGGGCAGGGTTTCGAATGCGCGCAAAGCCCTCGATCTCTTGACCACCGAGGATGCGGATCTCGCCAGCCGGATCGCGACGGAGCTGCATCTGCTCAACCGTCAGCGGCAGGCCGAGGAACTCAAGGTGGTCAAGGAGGCCGTGGCCATGATCGACGGCGATCATCTCCCGCCGGTGATCGCCGTGGCAGGCACCAATTGGCATCTGGGGGTTATCGGCATTGTCGCCTCGCGACTCTCCGAACGCTTTTCAAGGCCGGCCGTGGTCATATCCATCGTGGACGGGATCGGCAAGGGTTCGGGCCGGTCCGTGGAGGGCATCGACCTCCATACCGCCATCCATACCTGCGCGCATCACCTGCGCGGGTACGGCGGTCATAAGATGGCGGTCGGCTTCTCGCTGGATGTGGACAAGATCAGACCCTTCACCGGGGCGCTTGAGACGGTGGTGGCCCGCATGCGGCCCATGGAGAACCAGGTGGAGGTGGATTTCAAGATCTCGCCCCATGACCTCACCCCGGAGCTCATCAAGGAGCTGGATCTGCTTTCGCCTTTCGGCGACGGCAACCCGGAGCCGGTCTTCATGATGCCCGCCATGGAGGTGCTCAGCACCAAGCGTTTTGAGAACGCGCAAACCAAGCTTATCCTCGGCCAGGCCGGAAGGGTATTCCATACGCTCGGGTTTACCTTGAAAGAATCAGTGAACCATATTCCGCGCTATGTGGATATCGCCTTCACCCCGGTGACCCGCCGGCTCAACGGCCATACGTATCTTTACCTAGCGCTGAAGGCGTTATCCCCAGGGTAGCGTACCGCTCGGCCAGCTGACGCTGGTCCTGGAACTGCGCCTTGAGCGTCGGAGCGTTAAACAGGTGGAACACCCGGGGGTTGCCTACCAGCAGCAGGGCGGTGATGCACAGGATCAGCGAGGCATATACCGCGGCGACCTTAAGGTACCTCAAAAAGGTCACCTTGGCCAGGCTGACGGCGCGTTGATCTTTGGCGCCGCGCGGGAAGACCTCGACCAGTCCGGCATCCATGAGTCTCACAAAGGCATGCAGGGCATCATAGGGCGTTTCCAGTGATTCCCTGACAACCATCTCTACGCTCTTGTCGCCGTCGATGAGATCGAAGATGTGCGTATCCACGCCCGAAAGGTCATAGATCCTGACATGTTCTTCCGTGAGCGGGGTTATGGTTACGGGACAGTATTCCACGGGCGGGATCTTGGGTTTGATGAGCGGCCATTCGTCGATGGATCTGAGCGTATCCAGGATCACGGCCTCGGTCGGCAGGTTGCAGGTCAGAAAGCCTTCGGTGTTAAGATCCCAGTCTTCGAAGCGATAGATGCCCTCACCCCATTGGAAGACATCCAAGAGCGTGGTGCGGATCACGACCTGGGTGGCCTTGTCCAGAAAGGTCTGCTGGAGTTTGCCCTTGGAAATGAGGATCTCGTGCCATTGGGCCTGATTTTTCTTCTCGTTTTCGAAGGCGGCCTTGAGCTCTTTCTCGTTGATAAACCCGCCCTTCAAAAGGATATCCGCGCGCGGGTCCATTTCCCATTTGTCCGAGGTCAGGCCCTGGATCATCCCATCCATGAAGGCGATAACCACCTTGGCGTTCTGAGAGGTCAGCACCAGGCTGCCGGTCTTCATCTGCTGCGAGATGAGCTGGAAGATCTCGGTGACGCCGAAGCCCTTCAATGTCCCTAATAAGGCCATAGTCTCATGCCCCCAGTCGGATCGGCGGTGATTTGTAGGCCCGCCAGTACATCAAGCCGATGATCGCAAGGCCGGCCAAGCGCACATATATCCGTATATCCAGATCCGTGGGGAAGAAGACGTGCATGAAGCCGCCGCCGGTGACGGCCATGATGAGCGCGGCGCTTAAGATAAACAGCCATCCTATGCCCCGTGAAGTCCGGTTGGCGATCAATGATCCCAGACCGGGGAGGATCAGTTCCATCTTGGAGGTGCGCTGCCGGTTGGCGATGCGGTACGCCTTGATCTCTTCGAGCTTGTGTTGGAGAATGGTATTGACGTGCTTCTTGCTCTTCACATCCAGCCAATTGCATTGCAGGCACATCGGGTGGCCCTGCTTGGAGGTAGTGCCGACATAAAAGCTGTTGCCGCAACGGTCACAGATCTTGGTGTATTTCTCGGATGGAACATGCCCCAAGAGATACAGCAGGATCAAAGCGGCCAAACCCAGCCAGACGGCATGCCCGCGCTTCAAGATACCGAAGGGTATGTACCAGAGCTCATCGGCCGCGGCCCTGAGTTCCTCGGAAGGCCGCATCTGGCGGGCCAGCAACTTGACGGTCGGAACCGCCTCCATGATGAAACGGACCTTTTTATCTTTCTGCTCTTGAGAGAGCAGCGCACTGGTGCGTTCCGGATCGATGGCGCTGGCGCGGTTGATGGCCTGCTCCGCCTCATAGATATTATAGGTGGCGAGGTAGACCTTGCTGATGTTGTACAGATAGATAACGCTCTTCGAATCGATGGCGGCGGCATTGGTGAAGGCCGTAAGCGCCTCTTTGTATTTGCCTATCCCCGCCAGGGCGATGCCCATATGGTTGTAGAAGCGGGCATTGGTCGGTTCGATATTGCTGGTCTGGTTTAAAAGCGTGACCGCCTCGGTGAAATTCTTGCGTTTGATCTCGGCCATGGCCAGGGCGTTCATCGGTTCGGCATCGCCGGCATGCGTGCGCACCCAGGACGAGAGGACCTCGATGTCCCGCGCCGACTCGAACCCATGTTCGGCCAGGAAGATTTCCTTGCTCGCGTTGGCCTTGGTTATGGTGACCAGACCGCCGCCGACATGGGCGATCCAGCCTGAAAGCATGACCAGTACGACAAACACCACGGCAAAGTGTCGCTCCGCGCGGTTGGTGTAGCCCCAGAAGAGGATGAACCACCACAGGACATACCATAACGGTCCGGCATCGAGAAGGATCGGAAAAACCACCAAGAAAGCCAGCCAGAGTTTGAGCGCGAGTTCCGGGATCTCGCCACTGGAGGCATTACGAAAATCGGTCAGGAGATAGGGGATATATTTGAACGTCAGACAGATCCCGATCAGGAAACAGGCCAGGATGACGGATGCGAGCAAAAGCAGGTATACGTCGCCCAGAACCGTTGCCGTCAACGGCCATACTACCGGCAACTCCTTGAATGAAGATATGAGCTTGCCGCTGGATAGGAAGGCGACATCCAGCACCGTGTCAGCCCTCAGGTATGAATCTGTCCAACTTGATGGCCATATCCATCACGAATACGCGGTTGTCACCCTCGATCTTGACATGCACCGGAATGCTGAAGGCATTGGCTGAGATTACTTCCGCGCTGCCGGTGCCCACGATCTGGATACGCCCGCCCGTGACCTCGGGTTTGGAGCTGGCATGCGCCCCACGCGTATCGTGGGCCGTGGATTCAAACCGCGGCGGCGTGGCTTGCGCATGGGGCGCGGCTTCCGGGGCCGGGCGCTCGCCGGCCGGCTGTGCTGCGGCCGGGCCCATGCGAGGCGGCTGTTGGGCTTTACCGCTCGTGCCCTTTTCGATATGCTGGAGCACCATCTTGGTGATGCGGGTAAGCGTTTCCAGGACGCCCTCGCCGGTGGTGGCGATGGCCTCGCTATGGGGGTAGCCTTCGGGATTGAGGATCTGATTCATCTCGGCTATGGACATGACATCCGCCAGATCGCGTTTGTTGTACTGGATCACGAGCGGGATGGTGCGCATGCTCTTGCCGTAGTAATTGAGGTTCTCCTCGAGATTGGCCAGACTCTCGGTGTTCTCTTCCATCTTGTCGCGCTGCGAATCGGCCACGAACACCAGACCGTCGACACCGGTCAACACCGCCCGGCGCGTGGAGTTGTAGTAGACCTGTCCGGGCACGGTGTAAAAGTGCAGACGGGTCTTGAAACCCCGGATATTGGCAATCTCAATGGGGAGAAAATCGAAGAACAGCGTACGGTCCGCTTCGGTGGCCAACGAAACGAGCTTGCCTTTCTGGTCCGGCTTGACGCTCTGGTAGATGGCCTGAATATTGGTTGTCTTGCCGCACAAGGAAGGCCCGTAATAGACAATCTTCGCTGAGATCTCTTTCTTGGAATAATTAATTACCGCCATATCATCCTCCGCCCGCCAGTCTCACGATCTCCAGCTCGACATCTTTAAAGTCCTTGCGCTCTTTCTGGATCTCCTTGAATATGCCCAGGGCCTGTTGCAGATCACCCATGACTTTATAGGTCTGTGCTATCTCGTAGAGGATGCCGACCTTCATCTCGCCCGAAAGATTTTTGAGCGATGCCCCGGCATTGAGCGCCTGCAGGGATTCCTTGTACTGACCGGCTTCCCGATAGCAAATGCCCAGCATGATGTAGGCATCGAAGAGCTTCTCGCCCATGCCGATCACCCGCTGGAAGGCGTCAATGGCGTCATCGATCAAGCCGGTCTCGAGATAAGCCAGGCCCATATTGTAAAGGAAGAGCGGGTCATCCGCACCCTCCTGGGCCACGTTCTCCTCCATGGCCTTGAATACCGAGTCCACTCCGGTTTCATCCACCGTGTTCGCATGGGTCTCGCCGATGAACAGCTCGTCGATCTCCTTGTCCAGTTCCTGGTTGAGATCGAAGAAATCCGCCTTCTCGACCTGCGGCTTGGCATAGGTTGCCGGCGTGTTCTCCAGCATGGCCCTTTCCTTGACATCGAAGGTGTGCACCTGTTTGTGCATCTGCTTGTGTCCGGGCGCCAAATCGGCCGCTTTCTGCATGATGGCGATGGCCCGTTCATTGTCGCCGTTCTGCTCGATGATCTCGGAGAGTTTGGCATACTGGGCCGCCGCCTCGCGGACAAAGCCCTGCAGCTGGTAGAGCTCGGCCAGTTTTTCAAAGGGACGTTCCCAGCTCGGGCTGATCTTCTGGGCCTGCTTGTACAGGGCGATGGCCTTGGGATAGAAGCCCTTACCGGAATAGAGCTCGCCTAAGCGCACATACACATCCGCGGCATTCTGGGTATCATTACTCTTGAGGTACAGATCACCGAGCCTCTTGAGGAGGTTGGGATCGTTCGGGCGCTTTGCAGCAGCTTCTTCGCATTCCTGAATTTCTTTGGATAGCTTCTTTTTTCCAAAGATATAGTCTATTAGGCTCATCTTCTTTAGCTACCTTTCATCCCTCAAGACACGTCTTCACGCACTAGAAGGGTTCATCGGAGATCTTCCATCCAAACTTTAACACCTATCATCATAGATCAAAGGCCGGGAATCAAGTTTAATTTCCTATCCCGTAAATCTTTGTCATTCAAGACCATGGCCCATGACCCTTGACAAACACCGCCCGGCATGGGCATGGTGGAGCCGTCATATGCCGGTCGAGAAAGCTCTCATGGAGTTCGTGCACCCCGTTTTGGGGGAGGATATCACCGCCATCGGCGGTCACTATACCCTCACCAAAGAAGACCGTCTGATCCATGCCGGGCGGGAGGTGCTGTATCTGATCGGATACGGCAGCGTGGATACCTCCTGCTGCGGCGTCGGTGGGTGCATCTATGCCCTGGTGCCGGGTTATGTCGTGTCTTATCGTTCGCATAAGCATCCGGAAAACTCCCGGGACGTCTCCCTGATAGAACCCGTGGAAGTCGAGTCCCTAGCCGCGCTCGCCGCGGAGCTCAAGGCCTTGGAAGGCGTGACGCAGGTACAGTTCTTCACTGCCCAAGACGGCCGAAAGGTTCTCTATTGATATGGGTCAGACTACTTTGCCGCCGGCCGAGCTTGAAATGGAAGGCACCGTCGAGCGCTTCATCTTCCACAATGAAGACAACGGTTGGAGCGTCTTCAAGCTAACGCTACCCAAGAAAGGCCGCGAGATCACGGCCGTGGGCACGCTGCACGCCGTCAAGCCCGGCGAATACCTGCGCCTCAAGGGCGCCTGGGTCCAAGACAAGGAGTACGGTCCCCAGTTTCAGGTCGAGTCCTATCTGTCCATCCTGCCCGGCACGCTTGCCGGGATTGAGAAATATCTCGGCTCCGGCCTTATCTACGGCGTAGGCAAGGAGACGGCCAAGCGCATGGTGCGCGCCTTCGGCCTGGAAGTCCTGGACATCCTCGATAAAGACCCCGCGCGTTTGAGAGAGGTCGAGGGCATCGGCGCGGTGCGGCTTAAACGCATCGTGGCCGGCTGGCGGGCGCACCGCGACATCAAGGACGTCATGATCTTCCTCCAGTCCATCGGCATCTCGGGCGCGTACGCGGCCAAGATCTACAAGGCCTATGGCACCGGCGTGATCGCGGCCGTCAAAGAGGATCCCTACCGTCTGGCCATGGAAATCAACGGCATCGGGTTCAAGACCGCGGACAAGATCGGGGCCAACTTAGGCATTCCATCCACGTCTCCCCGGCGCGCCAGGGCCGGCGTGCTCCATGTCCTGGGTCAGGTCTCGGACAAAGGCCATGTCTGCTTTCCGCTGCCCGAGCTCATCACGGCCGCGGCCGAAGAACTTCAGATCGATACGACCATCATCGAAGAGGCCATCGCCTCTCTGGCTAAGGACGAGATCCTGGCTATCGAAGACCGGACCCCCCAGACCTTCGTGTACCTGCGTTCGCTCTATATCTCCGAGACCGCGGCCGCCCGCAACCTGGACGCTTTCATCACCGGGGACGCCACGCCCATCACCATCCAGATCGACAAGGCCCTGGCCTGGTTCGAAGAGCGCCACCACATGCAGCTGGCCTTAGAACAGCGTGAAGCCATCACGGCCGCCATCAGAGAAAAGGTCGTGGTCATCACGGGCGGACCGGGTACGGGCAAGACCACCCTCATCCGCGCCATAATCGAAATCCTGGAGAAAAAAAACCAGCGCATCAAGCTGGCCGCCCCGACCGGCCGCGCCGCCAAGCGCATGACCGAGGCCACCGGCCGCCACGCCACGACCATCCACCGCCTGCTGGAATACAACCCCGCCGAGATGGGCTTTGACCGCGACCAGAGCAAACCCATCAAGGCCGACATGCTCATCTTAGACGAGGTCTCGATGGTGGATATCGTGCTCTTCCACCACTGCATCAAGGCCCTGCCGAGCTCGGCCCGGCTCATCCTGGTGGGCGACGCCGACCAGCTCCCTTCGGTCGGTCCGGGCAGCGTCCTGAACGACATCATCGACTCCAAGCGCGTCACCACCATCCACCTCTCCAAGATCTTCCGCCAGGCCCGCCAGAGTCTGATCGTGGTCAACGCCCACCGCATCAACCGGGGCCTCATGCCCTACCCCAAGACCGATTTCGGCCGCCCGGACTACGAGTTCCTGAAGCACGATGAACCCGCCGAAGCGCTTGAGGCCGTCAAGCATCTGGTCACCAGCGCGATACCCGAGCGCTTCCGGCTCGACCCGGTGCTCGACATCCAGGTCCTGACCCCCATGCACAAAGGGATTCTGGGCGTCTTCAATCTCAACCTTACCCTCCAGGCCTTGCTCAATCCGGGCAAGGAAGGGCTCTTCCGCGGCGGCCACAAGCTCTGCGTGGGCGACAAGGTCATGCAGATCCGCAACAACTACGAGCTGGGCGTGTTCAACGGCGACATGGGCCGCATCATCTCGCTGGGCACGGACGAGGACCCCATCGAGGTGGACTTCGACGGCCGCGTCGTACCCTATGAAACCGCGGATCTGGACGAGCTCACTTTGGCCTATGCCTGTTCCATCCACAAATCCCAGGGCAGCGAATACCCGGCCGTGATCATCGTGCTGTCCACCCAGCACTTCATCATGCTCCAGCGCAACCTCATCTATACCGCCATCACGCGCGGCAGACGCTACGTGGCCGTGGTCGGCAATCCGCGCGCCATGGCCCTGGCCGTGAACAATGTCAATAAATCCCAGCGCTTCTCACTGCTGCGTCACCGCCTGGAAGGCTTCCTGTGAACGACGCGCTCCTGACCATCGATGACCTGCATACGCATTTCATTACTCCGGCCGGTGTGGTCAAGGCCCTGGACGGGATCGATCTTGCCATTAAAAAGGGGCAGACCTTAGGCATCGTGGGCGAGTCCGGGTGCGGCAAGACCGTGCTTTCCTTGAGCATCTTAAGGCTAGTGCCCAGCCCGCCGGGACGGATCGTGAAGGGCAGGATACTCTTTCACGACACCGACCTTTTGGGCCTGTCGGATAAAGAGCTGCGCGAGGTGCGCGGCAACCGCATCTCCATGATCTTTCAGGAACCCATGACCGCGCTCAATCCGGTCTTCACCATCGGCGACCAGATTGCCGAGGTGCTCCTGCTGCACCAGCGCAGCCAGGCCCCCACCAAAAGGCACGCGCTCGCCATGGCCAGGGAGCTGCTCGGCACGGTGGGCATCCGGGACCCGCATAAGCGCATCCGCGACTACCCCCACCAGCTCAGCGGCGGCATGTGCCAGCGCGTCATGATCGCCATGGCTTTAGCCTGCCGGCCCGAGCTCCTGATCGCGGACGAGCCCACCACGGCCCTGGACGTGACCACCCAGGCCCAGATCCTGGCCCTCATGGACCAGCTCAAGGCCGATATCGGTTCCTCGGTCATGTTCGTCACCCATGACCTGGGCATCGTGGCCCAGACCTGCCAGGACGTGGCCGTCATGTACCTGGGCTGGGTGGTGGAATACGCTCCCGTCGAGGCCCTCTTCGATCAACCCCTGCACCCCTATACCAAGGGGCTCATGCGTTCGGTCCCTGTCTTGGGAAAGGCGCAAAACAGCCTGTACGCCATCCGTGGCAATGTGCCCGCCTTCAAGGATATTCCCAGCGGCTGTTCTTTCCGTGACCGCTGTGACGAGGCCTTCGAGCGCTGCGAGCAGATCCCGCCCGTTTTCTACCCCGCACCCGGCCGCAGGGTGCGCTGCTGGAGGTACGCACATGGATGAGCTCCTGCGTTTAAGCGGCCTGTCCAAGACCTACCCCATCACCTCAGGCCTGTTCAAGACCGCGGGCGAGGTCAAGGCCGTGGACAGGGTGGACCTCACGGTGCACGCCGACGAGACCCTGGGTCTGGTGGGAGAGTCGGGCTGCGGCAAATCCACGCTGGCCCGGCTGATCCTCAGGCTCGAAGAACCGGATTGCGGCGGTATCCGCTTCGACGGCATCGATTGCTTGAAGGCCGAAGGCCAGGACCTCATGCGCATCCGGCGCGGCATGCAGGTGGTCTTTCAGGACCCCTTCGGTTCGCTCAACCCGCGCAAGAAGATCGGCGCCATCATCGCGGAGCCCATGCGCATCCATCGCACCGGGTCTGAGGCCCAGATCAGGACCAGAGCCCAGGAGCTCATGACAAAAGTGGGCTTGAACGCCGCTATGCTGGGACGCTACCCGCACGAGTTCTCGGGCGGGCAGCGCCAGCGCATCTGCATCGCCCGGGCCCTGGCCATCAAACCCAAGCTCTTGATCTGCGACGAGCCGGTCAGCTCCCTGGACGTCTCCATCCAGGCTCAGGTCATCAACCTCCTGACCGACCTCAAGACCGAGTTGGCCCTGGCCTCCATCTTTATCTCGCACGACCTCTCCGTGGTAGGTTACATCTCCCAGCGCGTAGCGGTCATGTACCGCGGACGCATCGTGGAACTCGCCCCGACGCATGCCATCTTCAGCGCGCCTTTGCACCCCTATACCATACTCCTGCTTGACGCCGTTCCGTCCATCACGCGTCGTGGCCGACCAGCTACCCTGACCGAACGCACCAACGACGACACCACCTACGGCTGTCCCTTTGCCCCGCGCTGCCCACGGGTCATGGAAGCCTGCCGCAGCGCCGGCCCAGAGCTCGAAGAACGATCCCCCGGACACTTCGTGGCCTGTTTTCTTTAAAAATCCGGTCGGGAGGATACGAGCAGGTTCATGAAGCCCTGGTTTTGCCCATCGGCATCCACTTCATCCACCCATTGCTGCAATTCGTCAACCCTGGCAGGGATCAACTGATGGGCCAGGTGGTCAATGATGAAAAGCGGCAGATCAAACTCGGCCAGGGTCTCGAGCAGCTGCGTGCCGGAGGTGTGCGCCCGCCGCAATCCGTACGGGCAGAACTCGATCACCATGCCCAGGTGGTCACGGTTCGCCAGGATCGTGGCGCGCAGCCCTTCGAGGACGTGCGCCTCGTACCCTTCCGTGTCGATCTTGATGAAGTCCAGGCGCTCGGAGAGCTGTGCTACATGCTCGTCACCGTTGAGAATTTCTACCGCGGCCGTCTTCCGCCCGTCTCCCTCATCGAAAAGCCGATGATTGCCCCTGTTATTTTGGCTCAAATAGATGGAGCCCTGACTGGAATTCTCGCCGAGCGCCGCCTTGAAAGGCCGCACGTTCGTCAGGCCGTTCAGGGCGATATTATGTTCAAGCAGCCGGAAATTCTCTCCGTCCGGTTCGTAGGCGATGACTAGGCCGTGAACGCCTACCGCTCTGCCGGCCAGCACGGTGTAATACCCGATATTGGCCCCGATATCCAGGAATACGGAGCCCGGCTGCAGGTGCTGAAGCACGAGCATGGTCTCATACGGCTCCCATATGTTATGTTTCAGAATGTGTTCGGAAACGATGTCAGGACCGGAATGCACCTTAAGCCGCAAGGGGCATGCCATCCATGGAATGTTCAATGCGCACAGCATCTCCGTCCTCCTGTAACGCTGCCCAAACTGTCACTATCGGGTGGATCGTGTCAAGAAAGATCGCACGAGACCATCATCCTTATGGGATGCCCTTGACAAGGGACGGGACTCCATGTCCAATGGCGACATTGGACATGCGCATGGAAAGATGGACCCTTCCCGACCTGATCGACTTCGAATACTTCCTCTCCAGTGAGGGGCGGTCTGAGGATGCATCCGTGCGCGCGCGCGACCGCCGCATCTTCCTCGACACGGTTGAACCCCTGCTCGGCAAATTGGCGCCGGCGACCTGGACCTTCAGGCGCGGCGCCTTACGGATCTGGCTTGATGAGCGCACGACGCAGCTCAAAACCGAGCGGCCCCAGGCCGTGCTTCCAGGCGATGTCTTCCGTGAGTCGCTAGCCCTGCTGCGGATCATTATCGCCATCGTCGGCCTTGTCTCAGGCGCGGCGCTGGGCTTCTCATTATTGAGCTACAGCGGCAAGGCGGCCGTGAATATCACCATGTACCTGGGCGTGCTCGTATTCTTCCAGATCCTGACCCTGCTCATCATGTTCCGCTTCTTCTTTTTCAAGACCTCGCTCGGCACCCTCAGCCGGTATTCACCGCTCTATGCCGGTTTGAGCAAGGCCCTGGAGAGGATCGCCGCGCGGACCATGCACTCCGCCATGGCCAGGATCGAAGGACAGAACCGGGATGATCTGAGGGCGGCATCCGGGCTTATGCGTGGAATGTACGGCATCTATGGCCGGGTGCTGTTCTGGCCGTTCTTTGCCATGGTACAACTCTTCGGAGTCATGTTCAATGTCGGCGCCGTCGGCGCCACCCTCATCCGGATCTTCACCTCCGACCTGGCCTTCGGCTGGCAGTCCACGGTGCAGATGAGCTCACAGGCCGTCCATACTATCGTCAAAATTATCGCGACGCCATGGGCCTGGCTCTTGGGGTCGTACGCCTACCCCAGCCTGGCGCAGATCGAAGGCAGCCGCATGGTCTTGAAGGAAGGCCTCAGAACCCTGGCGACCGGCAACCTGGTTTCCTGGTGGCCCTTCCTGGTAGCCGCCGTCATCTGCTACGGCCTGCTGCCCAGGATCGTATTGTCGCTCATCGCGGCGACAGGCGAAAAGCGGGCCCTGGCAAGAATCCGCTTTACCCACGCCGGGTGCGAGGCCTTGCTGCTGCGCATGACATCCCCTGAGGTTTCCACGCTGGGCACCCCGGACAGTTTCCCGGCCTCAGTCCAAGGCGCGGCGCAGACCGAAAGCGCGGCAACGGCCTACTTGTCCTATATCGATACGGTGGCGCTGGTACCGGAAGACATCCTTACCCGGGACTCTCAAAACGAGATCGACCAGCACCTGGCGCGTCATCTGGGCTGGAAACTCACCCACCTGCTGCCCATCAGCGGCAGCATCGCCAAGGACCATCCCGCGATAGAGGCGGCCGTAAAAGGTTTGCCAAAGGATGAGCGCGCCGTGGTGCTCATTCAGGAGGCGTGGCTCCCGCCCATTGCCGAGACCCTGGAGCTTATCCGCGCCATCCGCGCATTGGGCGGCAAGGCCATGCCGCTGGCCCTGCTCTTAATCGGCAAACCTTCCCCGGGGGCGTTCCTCACCCCGGTACGGCCGGCCGACAAGGCCATCTGGGACAAGATCCTGGCCTCACTGGCCGATCCCTACCTCACCATGATCACGGCGGGTGCCTCATGACGGATACGCCCCGCGTCCTCACCTTTGCCGTCGTGGGACACCCCAATGAAGGCAAGTCGTCCGTGGTGTCCACGCTCACCGAGGACGACAGCGTGCGCATCACGCCCATTCCGGGTGAAACTCTCATCTGCCGGGCCTTCCCGGTGATCATCGACGGCCGCGAGCTGGCGCGCTTTGTCGATACGCCGGGGTTCCAGTCGCCCCACGCCACGCTGGAATGGCTGCAGGCGCATCCGGGGCCGGACATGCTGCGGGCCTTCATTCAGGCGCACAGCCCTGACCCCCTTTTTAAGGGCGAGTGCGAGCTGTTCAAACCATTGGTGGAAGGTTCCGAGATCATCTATGTGCTGGATGCCTCACGGCCGCTCAGGTCGGTGGATATCGCCGAAATGGAGATCCTGCGCTCCACCGGCATCCCCAGGATGGCCATCATCAATAATAAGGAAGAGGATGAAAGCTATGTCGCGACCTGGAGGGACGAGCTCCGCAAGCACTTCAACGCCGTGCGGATCTTCAATGCCCATCGGGCGACCTATGCCGAACGGATCGCGCTGCTAGGGAGTCTCAAATCCATCGACCAGGAATGGGAAGCGTCCTTGGGCCAAGTGATTAAAGCCCTGGAAGAAGACTGGCACAAGCGCATCACGCAGACGGCGTGGCTGATCACCCGCCTGACAGGACAAGCCCTGGCGTACCAAGTGTCGCGGAGTTTCCCGCCCGAGCAGGAACCGCACGACCTGCTTGCCAACCTCACGCAAGCCTACCGTGAGCATATCACCCGCCTGGAGAGAGAGACCCACCTTGAGATCCGCGCGCTCTTCAAGCACAACATCTTCGACTACCGTCTGCCCGAGCAGTGCGTTGAAGGCGACGACCTGTTTCAGGAGCGGACCTGGCGTATGCTGGGCCTCACTCCTGCCCAGGTCGTGGCGGCCGGAGCGGTGGCCGGCAGCGGGATCGGGCTGGGGATCGATGCGGCCGTCGGCGGCACCAGCCTGGGGGCCTTTGCCCTGGTAGGCGGCCTCTTAGGCGCAGGCACGGCCCTCTTAGGCGGCAAACGCATGATCACCTATGAGATCAAAGGCCCGCATCTGGGACGTTTCCGGATCAAGAAACCCATCGGCGATTTTCTGCTTACCGTGGGCCCCAACAAGAATACGCAGTTCCCCTTCATCCTGCTGGATAGGGCCCTGATCTTTGTCGCCAACACCATCAACTGGGCCCACGCCCGCAGGAATATGCTTGCCGAGAGGGCGGATAACCCTAAGGGTTTTGTCACGCACTTCAGTGAGGCGCAGTCCAAGGTCTGCCACTCCTATTTCCAGGCGGCGCGTGCGAACGACGAGGTCAAGCGTGAGGCACAGGAAGAATTGATGGCCCAGATGCTGACCGTATTTCTCATGGCCTTATCCAACCAGGACTACCGGACGGGCGCTCCCCATCATCCCGCCTGAGTCAAGGAAAGGACCTCCGGCCCAGGCGCTCCATCCGCCGTGCATGCGTCTCATACGGCGGCCTGCTTGGCCTTCTGCCGGGCATGGTCGGTGGCCAGGAGCATGTACATGGCCGGCACCACGAACAAGGTAAACAGCGTCCCGATGGCGATGCCCGTGGTAATGACCAGACCCATGTTGTAGCGTCCGGCCGCGCCCGCGCCGCTGGCGAAGACCAAGGGCATCACACCCAGGACCATGGCGGCGGTGGTCATAAGGATGGGCCGCAGGCGGATCGAGGCCGCCTCTTCAATGGCCTCGTTCTTAGATTTGCCGGCGCGCTGCAGGTCGTTGGCGAACTGCACGATCAGGATGCCGTGCTTGCTGATCAGGCCGATGAGCGTCACCAGCCCGACCTCGGTGTAGATGTTCAGGCTGGCCCCGCCGATGCCTAAGCTGATGAAGATAAGCGCGCCGCAGAGCGACATGGGCACGCTGATGAGCACGATGATGGGGTCGCGGAAGCTCTCGAACAGGGCGGCCAAGGCCAGGAAGATAATGATCATGGCAAAAAAGAACGTGAATAAGAGCGCGCTGGATTCCTGCATAAACTGGCGCGACTGCCCGGCGTAGTCCACGCCGTAGCCCTGGGGCAGCATCTCGTTGGCGAGGCCCGCGAGCGTTTCCAGGGCCTGTCCCTGGGTCATGCCGATGGCCGGCACGCCCGAGATCGTGGCGCTGTTGAGCTGCTGGAAGTGGTTGATGGACTGCGGGACCACGGAGGTTGTGAGCTTGGCCACGGTGGCCAGCGACACGGGCTCGCCCGAGGCGCTGGTGAGGTAGTAGCCGGAGAGCTGATCGGCGGTGAGGCGTTCGCGCTGGGAGACCTGCGGGATAACCTTGTACGAGCGGCCGGAGATGGTGAAGTAGTTCACGTAGTTGCCGCCCAGCATGGCGCCGAGCGCGCCGCCGATATCGCTCATGGTCAGGCCCAGCAAAGAAGCCTTGTCGCGGTCGATTTCCAGGGAGACCTGGGGCTTGTCGATCTTCAGGTCGCTGTCAACGAACATGAACATGCCGCTGGCCGTGGCCTTGTCTTTCAGCGCCTGGGAGACCTCGTTCAGACGGTTGAAATCCTCGGTGGTATTGATGACGAACTGCACCGGCAGCCCGTGGCCCGTGCCGGGCAGGGACGGGGGCGGGAAGGACACGGCCTGGGCCCCGGCAATGGTGTTGAGCTTGTTCTGAATCTCGGGCTGCAGCACCTTGGCGGTGCGGGCGCGTTCGTCCCAGGGGTCGAGCACGATGCCGATGAAGCCGGAGTTCAGCCCGAAGAAGCCTTCGACCTGGAAAAGGTGCGCGATCTCCGGGATGTCCTTAAGCAGGTTGTAGGCCTGCTGGGTATAGAGCTGGGTCTGTTCCAGGGTGGCGTCCGGCGCGGCCGTGAGCATGGTCATGAAGAAGCCCTGGTCCTCTTCCGGGGCCAGTTCGCTGCGTGAACCCTGGAAGAGAAAGTAATTGCTGGCCAGGATAATGAGCGCGAAAACGACCACCACCGGCAGGGTGGAGAGAGCGGAGTGCAGGAGGCGCTCGTAGTAGGAGCGCAGCCTGTTGAAGCGGCGGTCGATGAAGGCCGTGAAACGTGACTCATGCCCGCCGGGAGCCACGGCCTTGAAGAAGCGCGAGCACATCATGGGCGAGAGCGTGAGCGCGATGACGGCCGAGACCACCACGGAGCCGGCCAAGGTGAAGGCGAACTCGGTAAAGAGCGTGCCGGTTAAGCCCCCCATGAAGCCGATGGGCACGTACACGGCGATCAGCACCACGGTCATGGCGATGATCGGGCCGCCCAGTTCGCGCGCGCCCATGATGGCCGCCTGCATGAGCGACACGCCTTCCTCCATGTGGCGGTGCACGTTTTCCACCACGATGATGGCGTCGTCCACGACCAGGCCGATGGCCAACACCAGGGCCAACAAGGTAATGAGGTTGATGGTGTAGCCGAAGGCCAGCATGATGAAGAAGGCCCCGATCAGCGAAAGCGGGATGGCCACGATTGGTATGATGACCGAACGCAGCGACCCCAGCGACAGGAAGATCACCAGGGTGACGATGGCCAGCGCCTCGATCAAAGTGGTGACGACCTCGCGAATGGAGCTGTTGACGTATTCGGTGGCATCGTAGACGATGCGGCCCGCCAAACCCTGGGGCAGCTGCTTCTGGATGTCGGGAAAGATGGCGCGCACCTGATCGGCCACGGAGAGCAGATTGGCGTTGGGCGCCACCTGGATACTCATGAACACGGCCTGCTTGCCGTCGAAGCGCACCGAGGCGTCGTAGTTTTCCGCGCCCAGGGTGACATTGGCGACGTCACCCAGGCGCACGATGGCGCCGTTGACCGATTTGATCACCAGGTGGCGGAATTCATCCACCGTGTGCAGGCCGGTGGCGGCGGTGAGATTGACGGTCACCATCTGGCCCTTGGTGCGGCCCAGGGCCGCGATGAAGTTGTTGGCCGCCAGGGCCGCGCTGACGTCCGTAGCCGTCACGCCGAGCGCGGCCATCTTGATCGGATCAAGCCAGGCCCGCAGAGCAAACTCCTGCTTGCCCAGGATCCCGGCCGTCTGCACGCCGTCCACGGCCTGCAGCTTGGGCTGCACCACGCGGATCAAATAATCCGTGATCTTGTTGGGGGGCATGTCCGCGCTGTAAAAGCCGATGATCTGGGCGCCGATGTCCTCGCCCGTGGAAATGCTGATGACGGGCTGCTGGGCTTCCTTGGGCAGCTGGTTGACTACGGCGTTCACCTTGGTGTTGATCTCGGTTAAGGCCTTGTTGGAATCATAATTCAGACGCAGGTTGGCCGTGATGGTGCTCACACTCTGGGTGCTGGACGAGGTGAGGTAGTCGATACCGTCCGCCTGCGCGATGGAATTTTCCAGCGGGGTGGTAATGAAGCCGGATACAAGTTCGGGATCGGCACCGGTGTACACAGTCGTGACCGTCACCACCGCATTCTGTGTTTCCGGGTATTCGCGCACCGACAGGAGGTTGATGGAACGCAGCCCCAGCACCAGGATCACGAGGCTGACCACGGTGGCGAGCACCGGGCGCCGGATGAAGATGTCCGTGAAGTTCATGGCCTATTTCCCTTCACGCTTACTGGTCCACAGGCTTGGGCGCCGCATCGTTCAAGGGCGTCACCGCATTGTTGATTATCACGGGCGCGCCGCTCTTGAGCTTGAGCTGGCCGCTGGTGATCACCAGGTCGCCGGGCTTGACGCCCTTGACGATCGCCGTCTGGTCGCCGCGTTCGGTACCCAGGGTGACAAAGGTCTGCTTGGCAGTGAGGGCCGGTTTGCCGTCCTTGGTCTTGCCTTTCTCTTCCACGAGGTAGACCGTGGCGCCGTAGGGGTTATAGGTAATAGCCGTCTTGGGCAGGGTCAGGTAGGATTGGGCCACGCCGGTGCTGACCGCCACCGTGGCGAACATGCCGGGCAGCAGCTTATGCCCGGGATTGGCGATGCTGGCCTCGATTAAGAAATTGCGCGTGGCCGCGTCCACCTTGGGATTGAGGGCGGTGATCGTGCCGGAGAAGTCCTCACCCGGAAAGGCATCGGTGGTTATTGTCACCTGCTGCCCGGGCTTGATCAGGGAGAGGTTTTGCTGCGGGAGGTAGAAGTCCACGCAGAGAGTATCTAGGGCCTGCAGGTTCACGATCTTGTCGCCGGGATTCAGGTATTGACCGATATTGACCGTGCTGATGCCCAGCCGTCCGGCGAACGGCGCCCGGATGTATTTCTTTTCGATCACGGCCTGCTGCTGAGAGGCCTGGGCGCGCTTCACTTTAAGATCGGCCGCATCGGCATCCAACACGGCCTGGCTGACGGCCTTGATCTCGAACTGTTTGCGGTCGCGCTCGTAGACCGTTTGGGCCAGGTCGGCCGCAGCCTTCAAGGCCTCCAACTGGGCCTTGTCGGTTTCGGCGCCCAGCTCAACCAGGAGCTCGCCGGCCTTGACCGCGGCGCCGGAGACGATATGCAGGGAGCGCACCTGGCCGCTGGTTTCGCTGGTGACATCCACCCCGCGAAAAGCGCGTAGCGTGCCCACGGAGGAAAGCTTGGGCTGCCAGGTCTGGTAGCCCGCCTGCAGGGCCGTGACCGTTACCGGCGGGGTGCCGGCGGCGGCCATGTATTTCTTGATCATACGCGCCGTGAAGGCCTGATAACCGAAGATGCCGCCGAAGATTACGCCTACGATGATCAGCATGATCACCATGCGTTTGGTGGTGGAGGATTTCCGAGTCTTAGACTGATCGGTCATGGTACGTACTCCTTGGCATGATTTGCGTTATGGTCTGCCTCGTTTTCGCGGTTCCACCAACCCCCGCCTAAGGCCTGGAACAGGGCCGCGGTGTCGGCGTAGCGCTGGGCCTGGGCCTGCGCCAACGAAATGCGGGTCTCTTGGTACTGGCGCTGGGCGTTGAGCAGAGTGAGGTAGCTCACGGCGCCGTCCTGGAACTGTTTATCGCTCATCGCCAGGGACTGGCCGGCCGCATCGGCGGACAGAGCCTGGGCCGCCAGGGCTTGGGCGTCCGCTTCCAGGGCCCTGAGGGTATCGGCCACGTTCCCGAAGGCCTGCAAAACGGTTGCGCGGTACTGTGCCCCGGCCTGGTCATAAGCGGCGATCGCCGCGCGGCGCTGGGCTTTTAAGCTTCCGCCATGAAAGACCGGTTGGAGCAGTTGCCCGCCTAAACTCCATAGCGCGGCCGGACCGCTGAAGAGGTCACCGGTTTTATTGGCTTCCGAGCCGTAGGCCGCGCTCAAGGTGATGCGCGGGTAGAGATTGGCCGTGGCCACGCCCACTTGCGCGCTGGCGGCGTGCAGCAAGGCTTCGGCGGCGCGGATGTCAGGCCGCTGTCTGACCAGGTCGGAGGGCAGACTGACCGGGAGCTCGCCCGGCAGGCTCAAGGACGCCAGGTCGAACTCGGGCAGGTTGGCCTCACTCGGGAGTCGTCCGGTCAGGATCGCCAATTGATGGCGGGTCTGCGTCAGATCCTTTTCCAATGGCGGGAGAACGGCCTGGGTCTGTGCCAGCTGCGAGCGCTGGGCAAGCACGTCGGCCAAGGAGACCGCGCCCAGCTGAAGCTGACGTTCGACCGTGTCGAGCTGCCGCTGCTGCAAGGCCAGGATCTCCCGTGTGGCGCGGATCTGCTCACGCACACCGGCCTCGTGCACCACGGTGGTCACGATATTGGCGGAAAGCGAGAGGTATGTCCCTTCGAGCAGGAAGCGCTGGTAATCGACCTGGGACTGCAAGGCCTCCAACTCGCGGCGCGAACCGCCGAAGATGTCCAGGGTATACGAGACCGCGACCGAGGCATTATACAGGTTGAAGGGGTCGATCTTCACGCCCGCCTGGCCCGAGGAGGCGCCCGTGACCTGTTGGCGCGAGGCAGCGGCACTGGCGTCCACGGCGGGCAGGAGCGTGCCGAAGGCCGCGCGCCGGTTCTCTTCGGCCTGCTTGAGCGACGCCTGGGCCGCGGCCAGAGACGGGTTCTGGGCAAAGGCTTGGCTGATCAGGTCATCCAGGGCCCGGGATTGGAACAGGGTCCACCACTGGTCCGTGATCTCTTTTTGCATAACAAAGCGCTGGGCCTCGCCGCCCGCCACCGGAGAGGTCGCGGTCTCAACCGGCAGGGCCGTCGTGGTGTAGGTCTTAACCGCCGGGGCGTCCGGTTTGCGGAAGTCCGGTCCCACGGCGCAGCCCGCCAGGGGCAGGCCTACCAGCATCAGGCCCAGCAGCCCACGGAGCCAGCCCCGTGGTATGGATGTTCGGTTGCTCGGTTTGTCCATCGTGTTTTCGACCATGACGATTCCTTTAGCGTTTCACGGCATCCCAGCAGGCCGCGATGATCTTGTCTCGCATGCGGGCGTCCACGGTGATGAGCCCGGCGTGAATATCCCGTACTAATAAGATGATCGGTCCGAAGGTCAAGGCCCCCAGGATATGTCGGGGCAGGTCCTTGGCAATCTTGTCTTTGCGGGCCTTGTCCAGCAGGGCATGCATGGGGTGATCATCCGTGTGCCCTTCGCCCTCATTCAGAATCGCATCGCGTTTGTGGGTGAAGCCGAAGGGCGAGTTGAAGTACTGCTCTAGAAAGGCGGCTGCCTCGCGGTTTTCGATCAGGTACTGAAACGTGTTTTTCATGAGATGGATGAATTGTTCCTTGATCGGCGCCCGGGTATCCAGGTCCTGCATGATGGCCTGTCTGGATTTCTCGGCCAGATAGGTGAACAGGGCCTGGATCAGGTCTTCCTTACTGGAAAAATAACGGTAGATCGAACCGATGCCAACGCCCGCTTTTTCGGCGATCTTGGCGGTGGGCGAACCATGGAAGCCGCCGGCCGCGATGAGTTCGAGTGCCGCCTCCAGGATGGCGGCGCGTTTGGCTGGTGTTTCCTTCGGCCCGGGCATATGCTCCTTTTCTCACGCGGAGTGATCAGTCACTCCGATCGATAATAGAGAAGCGTTTCCTTGTCAAGCAGGAAACCACATTTTTGCGTACGAACATTGACAAATCGGTACCGGGATGGGTACCGTGAGCACATGACGACCCTCATGAGGCACGGCAGGCAGCGCTCGGCTGGATGTTCCAGACCAGGCCGTACCCTTGGCGGATGTCCTCTTTTTTTGCCGCTTTTACCATTATGCCCAGGAGGGAGTTCGCATGCGCACCATTTTCTCATCGCACAGTCTGCTCTTTGGTCTATTGCTGGTGGCCTTCATCATTGTCTTCGAAATCCTGCTGGCCTACCTGAAGCTCCCGGCCTGGCCGGCCTTCATGGTCATGATCTGCTTCTTTATCGCCCACGAGGACACCAAGGAAGTCCCCGCTATCCTGATCGGGGGTCTGGCCGGGATCCTGTGCGTGATCCTTATCCATGAATTCATCGCCGTGCTCAGAACGGCCATCGGGCTTGAAGCAGCCAAGCTGATCTTCATCGGCCTTTTCGTCTACGCCATTGTGCTGTTCAAGGATGCGCTGCCCTCCATCTTCAACAGCTATGCCTTCATGTTCTTCCTGGTCGGGTCGCTGGCGGCCAAGCTGCCCGGAGCCACTCCCTATGTCTGGATGGGGGTGGAATTCATTGTGGGCGGCATTTTCATCGTAGGCATCCTCGGCATCAACAAGATCGTGGAAGCCGCGCTCAAGGCCTGAACCATTCCAACCGCCCATACCGATGACACCGTCACGACCATCATGCCCAGGCCCGTGTTTGCCCTTGACTTGCAAAACGCTTCTCATCCATAGTGTTTTAAACCCATGAAGCACATCATCATCCCCTTAGGCGCCCTGCTATACCTTTTGCTCTGCCCTGGTTTTCCAACCGCTGCCATGGCCATGCGCACCATCACCCAGGAGGGGGTTTTTCTCCATTATCCTCAAGCCGAAGATGCCATTGCCACAACGCTCATACAGGAATTGCCAGACATGCTGGCCTTCCTGCGGGACAAGGGTGTCCCGATGAGCACACCCCTGCATATCGTGCTGGATGACCGCCTGGATGCGCCCCGGGTGATCGTGACGATGATCCCGCACCGCGAGATCCGCATCCCGCTAAAGGCCCCGGGCGTGTTGGAGGACGGTTACCTGGAAGCGGATCCCTGGACCTATTTCCTGTTCCGGGGCTTAAGCCTGCAGGGTTTGTACGCCATGCGCGGAGGCTTACCGCAGCTGGCGCACGGCCTCTTGGGCGAGGTCATCTCGCCCAACCTGGTCCTGCCGCAATGGCTCGATGACGGCATAACGGACCTGCTCTACGGCCTGTATACCGGGAAAGACGGTCATGATCCCTTCAACGCCGCGGTCTTCAGCGTCTCGACGCTCCCCGATCTTTCCCTGCTGAGCAACCATCCCGGCATCTGGCCGGGCTATTATGCGCACCGCATCTATGGCCGGCCGTTCATCCACTGGATTTATGAACGCTATGGATGGGATGCTTTACTGGCCTTCATGTCCGAGCACGGCGCCGGCATCATACCGATCGAGATCGATCTGAAAGCCCGCCACACTTTGGGCAAGACGTGGGTATCGCTCTGTAACGAATTCCGGGAGACGCAAGCGGTCCGGAGCGGGGCAAAGGGCGGGCGGCTCATCGATGGATTCTGGCCCGAGCCGTTCATCTATTGGAACATCGCCGGGGTTTTCCCCGGGATGGACGCCTACCAGATGCGTGGCCGGTACGGGTATGTGGACCGCCATGGGACCCTGTGGATCAGCGAATACGATAGCGATGACATCGCCGTGATCACGGGTTACCTCGATGGGGTATCCATACCCTGTTCCCGGGACCATATCTGGGACCCGGGAGCAGGCGACATCGCGGTAAGCCGCGAGGGCCATAGACCCGTATTGGTGCCTCTCCAAACCATCCCGGCGCCCTTCGGGATGGCGCGCATCCGCATCAGCGCCGCCGCCATTCCCGGACCACCGGAGGCGATCGCGCTTTCCGGCCCGGTGCGCAGCGCTTCCGGCGCGATCGCCGTCGCCGCCAACATCGCCGGGAATTGGGATATCTGGGTGTATGAGGAGCATGACCGCACCTGGCGCCGGATAACCGATGCCCCCTCCATCGAGATGGATCCCTGGTGGCATGATACGGATCTGGTTTTTTCCTCCAACGCCTCCGGGATCTTCCAGATTTGCCAGCCATCCATGACCCCGTTGACGACAAGCGCGCACGCCGCGATCATGCCGCGCATGGGCCAGTATCTCGAACTCAGAGAGGAGGGCTGGCAGACAAGCGCATATGCGCCTCCGCAAGCGGCCGCGTCCGTTCAGCTCCACCCCCTGCCGAGGCCTCCCAGTTACCCGACCCCGTCATGGTCTTCGCGGCCCTACGCACCCTGGTCGAGTATCCTCCCCAACTTTGTCGTGCCCGATATCTATGTCGGCGAATCCGATCTGCAGATCGGACTGGCCACCCTGAGCCGCGACGTAAGCAAAGACTATACGACCGATGCCGGGGTCCGCTACTCCTTCCATGACGATTACCTGTCGTTGCGTCTGGGCGGACGGGCCAAACATATCGGGCTCCAGGGTTCACGCTACCCCTTGTCGTATGATTCCAACCTGGGGAGCACCGATGAGTCACGAATGGAAGCCAAGGTGGCCTACATACCATTTCTGCTCGATCCAGATCTGCTTGAACTCTCCCTCCATCGCCTCGCCTACGAACCGATGGAGGGCGTGGGCTGGAAAGACCTTGACCTCTGGGGCGCCGTGCATTTCCATAAGGTCTACGGTAATTTCATTACCTGGGGCACGTTTGAATCCTATTCGGGAGGCCGGCAATCGCTCTACGGAGGGGTGCGGCTCAGATGGGGCACGGATATTTACGGCGTCGTGGAGGCTCATGCCGGCAAGACCTGGGACGGCTATGCGCCCGGACACGGAACTTTCAGGATCGGCGGCGATGTGGGCGAAGGATACTTTACGCAGCGGCCGTCGCGTCTCTTCCCTTTGCGGGGCTTCAGCTCCAATCTGCTGGAGGCCTCCCAGGCGTTCTCGACGGGCGTGGAAATATACTGGCCGCTCATCAACCTGCAGCGCGGGTATGAGACCCTGCCCCTGTTCTTCCATAAGCTCAGGCTGGGAACCTTTGTCGACAGCGGCGCCTGCCGCAACCGCATGAGTAGCGAAGACTTGCTCGTCGGCGCTGGCATTGAGCTGATCACTTCCATGGAACTGGCCTGGGGCAACCTGTCGAGCTTCCACATGGGTATTGCCTGGCCGGTGCGCCAACCCGACTATCTTGATGAAAATGGACCGGTTTTGCTGCTGCAGATAGGCCGGCCGCTCTAGGGCCAGATTGGGGAGGGATGGGCTTAAGCCTCCTCAGGAGGCCCTACCCGATAGTTCAATCCAGGTCATGCAGGATGGTTTCCATCTCCTTCTTCATCTGCTTGACCTGATTCTTCTTGTGTTCGTAGGTTTTTTCAAAGGTTTCGAAGCGTTTGGAAAGCTCATGGAAGGCCAGCTTCAAGGTGTTGATCTCGCTGTTGAGCGTCTCGAGCTGGGCCTTCAGGTCAATGTCTGATGAGATACCATCCATGAGCGAAAAAAGGTCGTTGACCTTTTTCTTGGTATCAGACTCCATACGCCTCTCTTTTGGCCTTGAGACGGATCTGGGACAGGGAGGAATGCACCCGGTCAAGGGTCGTCTTGAGCTCGGCGATCTCCTCCTCGAGCGGCTCGCGCTTGCGGTTTTCCTCCTCGAGCAACCCCTCAAGCTCCTGGATGCGCATCTGCGCCACGGTAAGATCACGCTCCAGCAATGAGGCGCGCACATCCAGCATGGCCTTGCCTCTGAGGTCATGCGACATGCGATGGCATTTCTCCTCCAGGGCCAGCCGCATGGACTGCTGCTCCTCCAGGACCTTGAGTTTTTCATCCAGCTGACACGAAAGGTTCTGGATGAAAAAATCCGCGTCCTGGAGCTGCTCATGCAGGAAGGACATCTCACGATTGGCGGGCGCCGCCACCTCAACCTGAGTCTGCAAGACCGTCAGGGTCTCTTTCAGGGCGCTGTTCTGGCGCACGACCCCTTCGATCTCCTGCTGCTTCTGATCCAGGAGACGCTGGACATCCTTCTTCTCCATGATCATATGGGTGAACTGGGTGTTTATCTCTTCGATGGCGCTCTCGGTACGCTTCAGATCGGTCGGCAGCTTGGCCAGGGTCAATGATGGCTGGACCTCGGCCTCAGCAGGGGAAGCGGACTTTGCTTTTGATTCGACCGGATCGCTCTTGAGGAGCACCGGGTCTACATTCCAGGGGCGATTCGGCCTGGATTTCTGAATTCTGGGCATCTTTTCCGCAACATTCTTGTCAAATCCGTCCTTCATACAGTCCTCACTTTATAAGATAAGAATGATAACATTCAAGCTACGTTTCATTACCATTATATCCAAAAATTATCAAAACACAATTGGCAGGTTGGGAAAAATTTCCTTGATCATGGAATCGATATCGGCGGCACCGCGACACTTCGAGGTGTAGAGATGGATGGGTAGACCCATGCTCGCCGCCTCCGCCATTTTAGTGTCCTGCCGGATGATGGTCTTGAGCAGATACGCCTCGTAATGCTGCTCAAGGGCCATGCGCGCGCGCTGACAGATATTGAGCGAGGCGTTGTAATGATTGATCACGATATAGATGTTTTCCAGGATGAAATCGAAGTCCTCCTCGATGCTGGAGAGCGTCTCGAAGAGGATCTTGAGCCCGTGATAAGACAGAAAGTCGGCCAGAACCGGTACGAACAGTTCCGTGCTGGCCAAGATCCCGTTCAGGTTCAAGAGGCCGATGGAAGGCGAGGCGTCCATGACGACCACGTCATACTGGTCCTGTATGGGAGCCAGAGCCTTGCGCAAACGCAGCTCGCGCGCGTTGACCGACGTCAGCGCCAGCTCCACCGGGGAAAGGTCGAGACTGGCCGGGATAAGCTTCAGATTAGGCATGGGCGTGTCGATGACCACGTCCTGGATATCCATGCGGTCGATCAGGACATTGTAGAGGGTCGCCTCGAAGGCGTCGTGATTGATCCCTAAACATTGCGTGAGATGACCCTGGGGATCCAGGTCAATGAGCAGAACACTTAAGCCCAAATGGGCAAGCCGGAAGGCATAAAAGGCCGAAACGCTCGTCTTGCCGGTGCCGCCCTTGAAATTGAGAAAGATCTGGCGGCGATGGTTTTTCACGAGCGGGCCCTTGCCGAGGATCTCGAGATATGACTTGATATCGTGGGGCAGGTAAATGCGCATGCCGTCAACGGTCTGGGGCTCGGGCAACTTTCCGGCCCCCTCCATCTTGAGGAGCTGCGCCTTGGAGATCCCCAAAAGGGAAGCGAAATCCTTAGCCGTGTAGTTCGGTTGTTCCATCACATATCCTTCGTAATTTCCCACCAACCCTGCCACCTGGCCACGATCCATTCCAGTTCGTCCTCGGTGGCGCCGGACGGTTCGCCGAAATCCTCACCGGTAATGCGTTTGAGTGTCTGTACAGCCTGGACGCGTACCTCAACCTCCCCGTCCTCCAAGGCCGGTATGATGTCCCCGACATGTTCGATCCGGCCCCATACCGCGATCAGGCGCAAGGCATCCTTGCGCACCTTGGGATCCTGATCCTGCGTCGCCAGTGCCAGGATCGGCGGCAGGCTGGCGCGGTCATTGATCCAGGAGAGGTAGCTGATGACCCGGCGGCGTACATAGGGATCTTCATCTTTAAGCCATTGCACTCCGTCCGTGATCTTGAAGGCTTTATTGCGGAACAGATAACGGATCGCTTTGCAGCGCACACTGGGATCAGGATCCCTTGCCCCTTGCCGAAAAACCATGGAATAATCGCCCGGGGCATCAAAGAGCACGTCATAGATCACCATGACCGTGCTTCGATCAGCCTGTTCAATCACGGACAGCGCCAGCTCATCGGGCCGGGAAGCATGCTGCACAAGGGCCTTGGCCGCCATGCGTTTAATCTCAGGGTCGCTGTCTTTGAGGTCTTCCAGGATCTGATCGATGCTCAACTTCAATACCACCTCCCCCAATATGCGCAAGTATAAATGGTATGAGGAGAAAGAGTCAAGCCGTTGTTTCCTGCGGGCAATCGTTGCCGCCCACAATAACCACCCAAGCAGGCTTCCTCTCCACCACCCCGACACCGATATATCGATCCCCTGGATAGGGGTACGATCAGCATACGCCTTTCGCCTGACCGTAAATATTTTACCAAGACCTCGGCGTATTTTTCCTTGACATTGGTATATTAATTATTATTATTGATTATATCTTTTTATTCTATTGAAATGCCTTTTCGCGTGAGGGTGGACCCATGCAGATTCAAGGCCGCAAGGTTTTCATTTCCGGCGCCGCCAGCGGAATCGGACGCGCCACGGCGCTCGCCATGGCCAGGTACGGCGCCCGCCTGTTCCTGACCGACATCAATCAAACCGGGCTCGACCAGACCTGCCGCATGTGCGTACAGGACGGCGGCGAGGTATGCCTGGCCCGCGCCTTCGACGTCGCGGATTATCAAGCCATGGCCGACTTCGCCCACGAGGTGCATCGTGGATATGGCGTCTTGGACATCCTGATCAACGTGGCCGGCATCGCGCTCTTTTCCCAGATCGAGGACATGCGACACAGCGATTGGGAAAAAGTGATCAAGGTCAATCTCTGGGGCGTAATCCACGGCATCGAGAGCTTCGTGCCTGAAATGATCCGGCAGGGCCGCGGCGGCCATATCGTGAGCGTATCGTCCACGGCCGGAATCATCGGCCTGCCCTGGCACACCGTCTATGCCGGCACCAAGCATGCCCTGGTGGGCATCTCCGAGACCCTGCGCTATGATCTGAAAAAACACCGCATCAATGTCAGTGTCATATGCCCCGGCGCGGTCAATACAGGCATGGTGCAAAGCGCGGAAATCCATGCCAGACCAGCAGCGACGGATTCCCTCCGTCGGCTCTTCGTCAAGGTGGCCCTGGCCCCGGAAAAAGTGGCCGACATCATCATGGGCGCCATCCTGAAACGCAAATTTCTGGTGATCACCTCCCCGGACATCAAGATCCTCTACTTTCTCAAACGGCATCTCTTCCCCCTGTACCACCTTATCATGCTGCTTTTGACCCGTATCATGGACACATCGCTCAAACGCGAGGGTTAAGGCGGGGCAATCAGTCCGCCGGCTCCCCCGCGCGCTTGTGCGATTGAAAGGCTTTATTCAAACGGCAGCTTGAGCTGCCACGCGCGCGGTTTCATATCCTGATCACCCAGGCCGGATACGGCGACACCCAAGAGGCGCACTGCCCGGCGTCCAGCCTCGGTCCTGCCGAGGAGTTCCGGGATATGGCGCAGGATCTCGGCCGCGTCATCGGTCGGAGCAGGCAAGGTGATGCTGCGGGTGATACTCGTGAAGTCGAAATATTTGAGCTTCAAGGTGATGGTGCGACCCTGGGCGCCGTCGTATTGAAGGGTTTCGGCCACATCACCGGCGAGCTCCGTCAGGATTTCCAGCATTTGGGCGCGGTCGGTGATATCTTCCCTAAGGGTGGTTTCGCGGCCGTAGGATTTACGGACCCAGTCGGGTTCCACCGGCCGCGGATCATCGCCATGCGCCATGCGGTAAAAGAAGGAACCGCTGCGGCCGAAGTGGCGGGTGAGCTCTTCCTCGACGAGGCGTTTCAGGTCAGCGCCCGTTCTAATGCCCAGGGCTTGCATGCGCGCCGCGGTCGCTTAATGAATACACCCCGGGTTATGAAACGAGGCCCAGGGCTTGCATGCGCGCCGCGGTCACCTTACCGACTCCGAAGAACTTGTCCACCGGTAAGGCATCGATAAAGGCCTGGGCCTTTTCAGGGGGGATGACGGTCAGCCCGCCGGGCTTGCGATAGTCGGAGGCGACCTTGGCCAGGAACTTGTTATAGGACACCCCGGCCGAGGCGCTTAAGCTGGTGATCGCCTTGATGCGCGCTAGGACCTCGCGCGCTACCGCGCTGGCCGATGACAAGCCCTGCTTGTTGACGGTGACATCCAGATAGGCCTCGTCCAGGGACAGCGGTTCCACCAGGTCGGTATACTCGTGGAAGATGGCCCGGATCTGTTCGGACACGGCCGTATAAGCCTCGAAGCGCGGGCTGAGGAAAACCGCCTGGGGGCAGAGGCGCTTGGCCAGCGAGGACGACATGGCGGAATGGATGCCGTAGCGGCGCGCCTCATAGGAACAGGCCGCCACGACCCCGCGTTCTCCTGGGCGGCCGCCCACGATCACCGGCCGGCCCATGAGCTCCGGGCGGTCGCGCTGCTCGATGGAGGCGTAAAAGGCATCCATGTCAATGTGGATGATCTTGCGCATCCGCTGCATGGTAACTCCCTAAGACTATTCTAACCCCTACTCGGCCGCCCCGGTCAAGTCCCGGTTTAAGCAACACCCGGCCCCTTGACACGGTCTTGGCGAGGATTATTTTGGATCTCAAGTCCATTCTATATCCCATGACAAGGAGGTTATCGGCATGCAAAGGATGTGGCGCGAGCGCCTCGAAACCGTTTGTTCCGTCTTGAAGAGATCACTGACTGGTCTGACTTCAAGCCGGACGGGAGAAGGCGGCGGAGTTATAAGAAGATGGTCTTTACATAGGAAAGAACTACCTGATCGCAGACGATATCGACGCATGGACGTGGATCATGATGTCTCATTCTGGTGCGAAAACATGGACCCGCGCAGTGCCCATCTCGTCAATATGAGCCGCAACGGCTTGTTTCTCGAAACCGACGCCAAATTAGAAAAGGGTCAGGTGATGAAGATCAAACTCCCGGCCATGAACATGGGACACTTTCCCGGTATATCCACTGGCCGGGTTGTACGTCTGAGCAGGCAGGGTGTTGCGGTGAGATGTCTTTTAAGTTCAGGATGTTCCCGTCAGCGAAGCGATTCTCTTACGCCGGCTTGACCGCCCCGCTGAGCTCATGCCGCAGATGCTGGTCGATAATCTTCTTCCACGTGGATTTTGACGGTTTATCGATGCTGATCCCGATCTGATAGGTGGCTTCCTCCACGGTATACCACCGCACCGTGCCGCTCATGGTTTCATTTTCGAACAACAGGGTAACGGTTGTGTTCAGAAGCCCGAAGAGGCTCGCCTTTACCCGCAGGGTGGAGATCTCAAGGCAGAGCCCCTTGGGCGAAATGTCACGGGTAATGCCGGCCAGGCGTTCGCCGGCTAGGATGATCCTGACCGAAATTGGCATCGCCACGCGCTTGAGGCAGCGGCGGTCAAACGACATCTCTTGTTCCTCTCCTTAGCCCTTGCTCAAAGTCTCACATATTTGCTATGCAAGATCAATGCCCTATTCCAGAAATATAAAACTCAGCCTCTCGTATGACGGCTCGGCCTTCCAGGGCTGGCAGGTGCAGGCTTCCGGTCGGACCGTCCAGGGCGTCCTGGAAGAGACCCTTGCAAAGATTCTGGGAGGCGCGCCAAGGACGATCGCGGCAGGCCGGACCGACGCCGGCGTGCATGCCCTGGGGCAAGTCGTCAATGTGCATACAAACTCAACGATCCCTTTGAATGCGCTGAAGCGCGCCCTAAATGCGCTGCTGCCCGAGGATGTCGCGGTCCATGAGGCCAATGAGGCAGTCGAGGATTTCCATGCCCGATATTTGGCGAAATCCAAACGCTATGTTTATATTATTGACGCTTCCCCCGCGCGCAGTCCCTTCTTGAGCCGCTACGCCCTCAAGGTCGATTACCGCTTAAACATCCCCGCCATGCATCAGGCGGCCCGGAGTTTCATCGGCGAGCACGACTTCGCGGCCTTCATGGGCGCGGGCTCGCCGGTGAAATCCAGCATACGCCAAGTCACGGTTTCGGAATTGGCCCTGAAAGATACCCGACTGTATTACATCATAGAGGGTAGCGGCTTTCTACGGCATATGGTAAGGAACATCGTAGGCACCCTGCTCATGGTGGGACGTGGAAGCCTGGCCCCGGAAGACATTTCCGGGATCATTGAGAGCCGCGACAGGTCCAAGGCCGGACCGACCGCGCCTCCCCAGGGGCTGTATCTGGTGGCAGTAAACTACGAGGAGTAACGCACAATGAACGTACTGGTAACCGGAGGCTGCGGATTCATCGGCACCAATCTGGTGCGTCTGATCCTGGCCGAGCACCCTGACCTTTCCGTCATCAATCTCGATCTCCTGACCTATGCCGGCAACCTCGAAAACGTAGCCGGCCTCGAAGAGGCCTATCCGGGCCGCTACCATTTCATCCGCGGCGATATCGCCGAGGCGGACTTCGTCAAGACCGTCTTCGAACGCCATTCCATCGACCTGATCCTTAATCTGGCCGCGGAATCGCACGTGGACCGCAGCATCGAGGCCGCCGGGGTGTTCCTGCGCACCAATATCATGGGCGTGCAGGTGCTCCTTGATGCGGCGCTCAAATACAAAGTCGGCCGCTTCCTCCAGGTTTCCACGGACGAGGTCTACGGCTCTCTGGGCCGTGACGGCCGTTTCACCGAAGACCTGCCCATGAAGCCCAACAGCCCCTATTCGGCCTCCAAGGCCTCGGCCGACCTCATGATCCGCGCCTATATCAAGACCTATAAGCTGGACGCCGTCATCACCCGCTGCTCCAACAACTACGGGCCCTACCAGTTCCCGGAAAAACTGATCCCGCTCATGATCGCCAATGCCCTGGAAGGCAAGGAGCTGCCCGTCTACGGCGACGGCAAGAACGTGCGCGATTGGATCCATGTCAAGGACCACTGCCGCGGCATCCTGACCGTGGCCTTAAGCGGCGTCACCGGCGAGGCCTACAACATGGGCGGCAACGCCGAATGGGAGAACATCGCCATCGTCAAGTCCATCCTGGGCGCCATGCACAAGCCCGAGACCCTCATCAAATATGTCAAGGACCGGCCGGGCCACGATTTCCGCTACGCCATGGACTATTCCAAGATCGAGCGCACACTGGGCTGGAGACCGAGTGTGACCTTCGAGGAGGGACTGAAGTCCACCATCGACTGGTACCTCGCCAACCGGCCATGGTGGGAACGCATCCGCACCGGCGCTTATCTGGAGTATTACGAGAGGATGTACGCCAACCGATGAAGCTGCTCGTTACAGGCGCCCTGGGCATGCTGGGCCATGATCTCGTACACGAGCTGGCCAGCGGCGGGCATTTGGTTACCGCCACCGACGCAGCCTCGCCGTCGGCCTGCCTCGATATCACCAATCCTCTGGCCGTACGCGCCTGCCTCTTGAAGGAAAAGCCCCGCTGGGTCATCAACTGCGCCGCCTTCACCAAGGTGGATGCCTGCGAGGAGCAGGAGGAGCTGGCCACCCGCATCAACGGCGACGCCCCGGGTTACATGGCCGACGTCTGCGCCGACTTGGGCATCCACCTGGCCCACATCAGCACGGACTATGTCTTCGACGGCACCAAGACCGGCCCCTATCACGAGGATGACCCCACCAACCCCATCAATGCCTACGGCCGCTCCAAGCTCAAGGGTGAAACAACAATCACCAGGCGCATGGACGACTACATTATCATCCGCACCCAATGGCTCTTCGGCTTAAACGGCCCCAACTTCGTGGCCACGATCCTCAAGCTGGCCCAGGAGAGGCCCTCCATCGATGTGGTCTACGATCAGTTCGGCTGCCCTACGTATGCCAGGGATCTGGCCAAGGCCATCCGCCTCCTGATCGAAAACGACGCCCGCGGCACCTTCCACGTCTGCAACCGCGGCAAGGCCTCCTGGTACGACCTGGCTAAAAAGGCCGTGGAGTTCGCCGGACTTTCCACCCAGATCAACCCCGTCACCACGGATAACTTCCCGCGCCCGGCCAAACGCCCGGCCAACAGCGTGCTCTCCAGCATGAAGTTCACCGACGCTACCGGCAAGCTCATGCCCATCTGGCCCGCCGCCCTGCAGGGCTACCTCCAAAGCCGCCTGACCAAGGGGACGAATTCAACGGAGTAGAGACCCCGTTAATTCAAACCTCACGGTAATGTTACGTACCTGGATTATTCCCCTTATACCAGAGCGCCATGAGGTCGTCCGCATGGTCCATCAGGAGATGCAGATACACCGTTTCCATCTCGATCATCTCCCTATCCTTGGTGCGGAGCCATTCAGAAAGCCATGCAAACCGGATGGCGATGATCATTTCCACCAGCACCCGCCAACTTGTCTCACGGAGCACCTGTGTGGTTTTCAAGTCGCGGATGAACCCCCTTACCAGCGTTCCGGCCAGGGCATCAGGGTCTTCGATGCCGATGCATCCGATGAGGAGGGCGGCATCGTAACTTTCCGGCTTGGTGCCGCAGAATTCCCAGTCTATAACCGCCTGTAGGCCTGCTTGAGACCAGATCATGTTCAAGGGGTGGTAATCCCCGTGACAAAAAGCAACCGGCAACAGATCATGCACGGGTGCCAGGCGCTTGCGCAGAAAGGCCAGGATCGGCACGATTTTCTCAAACACGCCGGGCTCGCGGGGCCTGATCTGGCCGACGAGCCTATCAATGTAGCTCAGGATTGAAAACGGCACGGTGGTTAGAACCTCCGGCAGGTACTTTGAGGCTTGCCTAAGGTCAACCAAGAACTCCGCCATGACCTTGCCCCGCCACCCGTCATAGACATAGGCCGGCCGGCCCAGCGGCACGCCCGGAACATAGGTCGACGCCTGCCACAGGCGGCCTTCGACCTCGACAATCTGATGCCCGTCCGTGGCCCGCAGATAGGGATGAGCACTAGCTAGACCAGCATGGGCAAGAAATTCGAGCCGGTCGATAATGGCCTGCTTCTTTTGACGGTCCTGGCTCCGGATGACTTCCAGCACCAGTAAACGCTTATTCGCGCATTCCACCACGCACCGAAACTCGCTCCGCTCGGGACTGCCGCTGAGTGCCAGGTCACCGCGGATGCATACTGTCTCCAGCCCCCACGTCCCGGCCGCCCGCAGGGCCGCTTCTGCCATCGGATGTACGGATTCCCCTCTCACCATTTAAAACCCCGGAATTAATCTGTGTAACCTCTCCCCGATTATGATGTTTGATCAAAGGAGAATCTTCGATCTTGTAGCATGACCGTCTGTTTTGCGCCATGCCTTCTCCATACGCGAATCCGGCACGGGTAGCCGGATGACTGATAGATTATCTTTCCCAGCTTGAAGAAGCGTAAGTGGTGGGTGAGGAAAATTCCGGAATCCTGTTAAGCATGTCCGACCTTCATCCACCTGAATTATCAGGAGGATGAAGGTCGGGTAGGTATGGTTAATGTGCGGTCGTTGTCACAACGGCCTTGACGTTTTTATACTTGTCCTTCTTCACCATCTCCCGCATGCCGGCAATGGTCTGGATGCTCAGGTTCTTGGTGAGCATGTTGACCACGAAGGCCGGAAGGTTTCCGCCCGGGTCGGCCAGGGCCTCATAGGTGACTTCGGTCTTGTCGGGGCCTTTGGGCACCAGGGTATAATCGACTACCACCAGGGGCATCCTGACCTTTTTCTTGTCCATTTTATACGTGGTCTTGACGCCTTCCACATGCACATAGACGGTGCCGGTGGCCTTGTCGATGGTATAATCGGCCCTGACGACCGCATCCCGATCGTTCACGGGATATGGCATGGAGGTGACGTTGTACACATACACGCTGTCGGCTGAGCCTTTGAGCTCCGGCGCAGTGGCCACCGCGGCTTCCTTGCACTTGTACATGTATTCAGTCTGCGACGGCACGTCACGGATAAGCGCCTCGACGGCGGCCACGGAGGCGTCCACGATACCGACACCCTTCATCTGATCGACACTGCTCTTGGGCGTGGCACGGGTGTAACCCACGATACCCTTCGATTCGCCGATCTTGTTCCAGCCCGCTTCGGCTGCCCATGCCCCGGATGAAAACACGCCAACGATTAACAGACCGATCATGCTGACCTTGAAATACTTCACTGCACTACCTCCTTAAAGATATTTTATTGCAAAGCAAAAACCTGAGCATGCATACTTCAAACCGCAAATAAAATCCATAGGCAATCGAGCACCCCACACACAGCAGGGTTGATGCCCGTATGTTGCACACAGGCAGACTGTGGATAGTTAAAAAATCAGGGCTCCATGGTTACGATGCTCAAGCACGGGCAAGCTTCGTCTTTGTCTCAGGGCATGCATGCCCATCGCCCTTCGGGCGCGCCTATAGGGCCCGACAATTTTCGCTATCCTGCGAAAATTTGCCAGTGGCACCCACTGACATGAAATCCATTCTACCACGGCCATCCGCCGTCGATTACCTATGAGACCGTCAAAAAACTCAGCTATTCAGGAAGGCGGGGGTCACCCCGAATAGAAGAGAAAGTTCCCTTTCTTGCTTCAAAGGCATTCTCCTCCAGTCTGGAGCATAGAGAAGAGAACCTCTTCTCTGATTCGCTAATTGCTCGGAGCAACTTGTTGATTCTGCATCTCTATGGCTTTGTCTATTGCCGTCTGTATGGCCTGCTCTTTTACTTCCTTGGCTTTCTGTTTCGTGGCCTGTTTTACTTCTTCTTGTCCTACCTGGACGATCTTCTCCGCATTCATGGTTCCGGTGGCCAGGGTGACCTTCACCTTATTGCCAACCTTCAACGTGGCAATCTCTTCCGGCTTAATATTGATCGTCTCATCCTTGATGCGGATCGTGTTCGCCTTTGGGTCTATGACCTTGATAGTTCCTATGATGATCTCACCACTTGCAGCCTTAAGAGCCTCGGAGGTTAATGTTGCATTCGCAGTAGCAGCTGCTGACCCAAATTGATCTGTTGCACAAGCGGCAAAAAACAGTAAGACAAAACATGCCAGCGTACCTACTTCGATCATGCTCATGATTTTCTTCATAGGGCCTTTCTCCTGAGATTTTGATTGGCACCTATATCTATACAAGATAAGTGATGAAAGGAAGAATAAAATATCACTGTACGAGGAGTTCAGGCTAAGCATACATATTATCAGTATATGACGTTAGGCATTGATATGGGACGGCGTCCTGATTTGATCGGAGGGGGGCTGATCCGGAGCGCAGGCGGCTGGGAGAAGGTATCATCTCTTCGCAAAGATGGGATATTTCAAAAAAGCGATGAGCGGATATTGGGTGACGGTAATTTTGTTGAAAGCGTTTTGACCGAGGCCGATGAAAAGTTTGAGCGGCAGTGTGCACTGAAATCGCGCGGCATAAACCTGGATCATCTTTACAGTGTGACCTCGGAGGTTTTCAACATCCATCCCGAAGAGATCAGGGGACCATCAAAGAGGAGAACCGTCTCGAAAGCACGTGGCCTGTTTGCTACTGGGCGGTGCAAGAGCTTGGATATTCCATGACGGCACTAGCGAGAGAATTAAAAATTTCTTTACCAACTGTGAGTGTGGCCACTCGAAAAGGCGAGAAGTTGACTCGTGAGAAAAACCTGGATCTGATAAGATGCTTAAATATAAATATATAAAGGGCGTCCCCTATGTTTCCCCCATAGCCAATTAAAGCCGAGACCATGACAAGAAAGTGGGTGAGAGTTTTCTGCGATTGTTCTAAGTGCCACATCAGCTCTTCCCTGAGTGCCTTATATTCATCCAGAATTTCATTTGCCACATAACGGATTCTCCTCAGAAATGCGATCCCCTTGTCACTCCCCAACGTGCGGATCACCGGCGGCTGAAAGCCGTCCGGTGGATTTGCGGGTTATGTGGAACGCTTAACTTGTGTTTCTCCTTGTTTCTCACTCTCAGGAATAGGTGGTGGTGTGTCTGCAGGTGGCTCTGCTTCACGTGCTTGATCAAGAGAAGCAAAGGTAGGAGCAAGTTCATGAAACTGTGATACATCCCTTACAACGGACAAACCAGGTAAGACATCGCCCGTAGCTCGGTTTGGTACATAAGCGGAAACGACCCCAATAATTACAACAATCCAGTCCTCACCCAAATTGGCCATATGAAATGCGGGACCACCACTGACTCCATTAATAGCAACGCCATCAACAAGATATGCTTTCTGATTCTCGATCCAAGCACTAATATCGCCAGAGAAGAAACACAGACTAGCTGCTGGAATTGCTGGAAAGCCAAGCCAGCCGATTTTGTTTCCAACTTTGAGGAACATATCTTTGGGCGCTAAGGATAATGGATCAGCTGGAATTGGTAGGTCACTGCGGTTAAAAAGGATCGCTGCAGTATCACGACTTTGATCTAAAAAGATTGCTCTCTCCTCACGGCGCACTACAATAGATTTACCAGAACTAATATGATCGATACGGATGGGCTCTTCCCAGTAATGTGCATGGTCAACAACATGAGCAGCTGTTGCTATACCGCATACGGAATTTATATGGCTATTCGATACAAGGAATCCTGTTCCTGAACCTTGAGGTGTCGAAATACGCACAACATGCGGCTCGATGATATCTACTGCTTGTGACCATGTTATTTCAGACATATTCTCTCCCTTTCAAAACACATAACGACGAAATCACCCGGAGCGTAGCGATCGGGTGTATTGATTTGTTAACTCTTGTCTACAATTGATGCTATAAGTTCATCTCTACTCAGCTCAATTTCGGTTGCCTTTCCCGACTTACTTGCAGATGGTTCGTCTGCGATATTAACTTCGATATAATAAACAACTTTGTTGCCAACATTTAAGTATGGAAAGCCGTCTAGCAGGCTGTTGAAAAATGATTTTACCGAATGATATTAGCTTTTCATAGATGAACGGCTGTTGTATACTATAACCAATTGATATTAAGACTGAAAGGTGGTTGTAGTATGCGAGGAAACGAGGAAGAACAAGACGCGATGTTCAGCTATATATCCCTGGAAGAACGGATACCGCAAGACCATCCCTTGAGACCGATTAAGAAGA